>Ga0209517_10003834_pt1 | contig 20109 bp, 15 predicted proteins | sample PeaSoiMetSII2010_FD_187695 | JGI IMG/M metagenome (GOLD analysis project Ga0209517, IMG submission 187695) | Peat soil microbial communities from Weissenstadt, Germany - SII-2010 (SPAdes) (version 2) | ecosystem: Environmental > Terrestrial > Soil > Wetlands > Peat | place: Germany...
CATCGGCGCCGCCGACGACATGGTTATTGGTCAGGATGTATCCGTCGGGCGAGACTATGACTCCCGAGCCCAATCCATGCTGCTTGTATTCATGAGGTGGCTCGCCGAAGAAACGCCGGAACTGCTCGAACGGATCGCCGGGGGTCATCGGCTCTCCACCATCTCCACCGCCGCCTTCGCCCTCGCCGCCGCCGAGTTCGCTCATCGGCTTGACGTCCGAAACGACGCTCACGTTCACCACCGTAGGCATCACTCTCTTGACCAGTGGCGCGAACGACGTGCCGGCGGAGTAACGCTCGCCGGGTTCGGGCTGATTTGCGGGAGCGGGCAGGGCGACCTGAGGCGCCAGATTGGCCTGACTCTGAAGATTGGGCGCGGGCGCCTGCTGCGTGGGCGTATCGGGCCCGTTGTTCCAGAACGGGAAGGCCCCGGCGCGCGCGAAAGCGATTGCTATTCCTAACACTACGCCACCCGCAACGGCGGCGATCTTCCTGGTCATGCGTCCCTCCAGATGTGATGATTCGATTTCTGGGTCCATGCTCGAAGCAGACAGGCCCCTAAATTCGGACGAGAGCCACGTTTCCGAAATTCAAAACTCTTATGGATTTCCGTTTCCGCGGTTCCGCAACGCTCGAGCATCGCCGGTAGCCCACGCCAATAGCACACCCACGGCGACCTGCTCCGCGTCAAATAGTTAATCAGAAATCGGGAGCCGAGGAAACGTGGGGCAATGGCGCCGCGGGCAGCGATTGAAATCGCTTGGCGAACCCGCCTGCGATTATCACGCTGCCGCAACCTCCGATTAACTTTCGATGCGGCCTGTTTCGATGCAGTCCCGGTGCTGCGTTGCGAGAGTGCTATCCCCGCCTTACGATTACGCCGGTATTCGCGGCGGCGGCTTGCCCGGCAGCGTGGCGGCTGCGCGCGAGGCGGCAACAGATCGCGGTCGGTAGCGGGTCAGTTTGAAATTGCGGCCAGATGAAACCCGCCCGCCGTTCGCCTAGAATGGCGGCATGGCCGAAATCCGTGGGCGCGCGGTGAAACCAGCGGGGAGCTGTGATGGACAAATATGCTATCGACGTAGAGCACGTCTCACGAATCTACAAGCGCGATGAATTCGAAATTCGCGCGCTTGACGATCTGACCATCCATGTTCCCGAGGGCAAGTTCGTCGCGATCATGGGACCGTCCGGTTCCGGCAAGACCACCTTGCTCAACCTGATTGCCGGCATCGACCATCCGACCACTGGACGGGTCGCAGTCGGCGGCGAGGAAATAACCGGGATGAAGGAACGCGAGCTGGCCCGCTGGCGCGGGCGGCATATCGGGCTGGTGTTTCAGTTCTACAATCTGATTCCGGTCCTGACCGCCTTCGAGAACGTGGAGCTGCCGCTGCTCCTGACCCAGCTCGGCAAGGCCGACCGGCGCGAGCACGTCGAGACCGCCTTGCGCGTGGTCGGTCTGGCCGATCGCATGAATCACTATCCGCGCCAGCTCTCGGGCGGGCAGGAGCAACGCGTCGCGATCGCGCGCGCGCTGGTGACCGATCCGACCATAATCGTGGCTGACGAGCCCACCGGCGATCTCGACGCCAAGTCCGCCGAGGAAATCCTGAACCTGCTGGTCGAATTGAACCGCCAGTTCAAGAAAACGATCGTGATGGTCACTCACGATTCCCGCGCCGAGCGTCACGTCGAGACGGTCTATCGGCTCGACAAGGGTGTGCTGGTCGGAATCGAAGAGGGCAAGGGTGTCGCGACACACAAGGCGGCCGGCGCCCAGGCCTGATGTCAGGGCCGCGCGGGAGGCGCGACCATGAAGTACGTTCACCTGGTGCTGAGGAACATGACGCGCAACAAGCGGCGGCTCGCGCTGACCGTGATGTCGATCGCGGTGTCGCTGTTCGTATTCTCCGCGCTGGTCAGCCTGCCCGCAGTCGCCAATCAGATCGTTGCGTCGAGCGCATCGTCGGTGCGGCTGGTGTGTTACAACAAGGCCGGCCTCACTTACAGCCTGCCCGAAGCCTACAAGCAGAAAATCGCGCTCGCGCCGCACGTGGAGGCGGTCGTATCGCAGGGCTGGTTCGGCGGCATCTACCACGACCCGACCGACCAATTCCCGAACTTCGCGATCGATCACGAGCAAGCCGATCTCGTGTGGCCGGACTGGTTTCCGCCCGGCGTGGCCGCGGCGTTCAAGCATCTGCGGACCGCCTGTGTGGTGGGCCCGGCCACGATGAAGCGCTTCGGATGGCACGTGGGGCAGCAGGTGATGCTGAAAGGAACCATCTATCCGTTCAATCCAACCTTCACGATCGTCGGCGAACTGACCAGCAAAGCGCCGCCGGATTTCTTCCTCTTCAGGCGCGACTACCTTGAAGAGATGGCGGGCCGGCCCGGTTTCGTCAGCTTGTTCTACATCAAGGCTGACAGCTCGGACTCGATGCCGCTGATCGCCGCCCACCTCGACGAGACCTTTGCCAACTCCAGCGCCGAGACCCAGACCGAGTCCGAGTCGTCGTTCTACGCCGGATTCCTGTCGAACTATCAAGCGCTCTTCCGGATGGCGTCGGCGCTGGGAATGATCGTCGTGATCAGTATCGGGCTGGTCGCCGCCAACACTGCGGCGATGTCGATCCGCGAGCGGCGCAGCGAGATCGCGGTGATGCGCTCGATAGGTTTCAGCAGGCACCTGATCCTGGGGATGCTGGTGGGCGAGTCAGTGATTATCGGAGTGGTCGGCGGCCTGCTAGGATGCGGCAGCGCGTACGTGTTGCTCAAGCTGGTCTCGGTCGGCGGCCGCGGCATCCCTGAGATCCGGATACCGCCGATCGTGGTGGCCGAAAGCCTCGTGCTGGCCGCAATCCTGGGCTTGCTGAGCGGCTATTTTCCCGCGCGCTCGGCCGCGCGCCGCAATATCGTGGACGCGCTCCGGACGGTGGCCTGAATGGCGATCCCACTCGAGTACGCCTAACTGTGCTGCGCACGAGACGCGACTATGAAGTACGTCCACCTGGTTTTGAGGAACATGACGCGCAACAAGCGGCGGCTTGCGCTGACCGTGATGTCGATCGCAGTGTCGCTGTTCGTGTTCTCCGCGCTGGTCAGCCTGCCGGCGGTCGCCAATCAGGTCCTGGCCTCGACCGCCTCTGCGGAGCGGATGGCCTGTCACAACAAGGCCGGTCTGGCCTACTTGTTGCCCGAAGCCTACAAGCAAAAGATCGTGCTGGCGCCCCATGTGGTAGCGGTCATAGCGCAGAACTGGTTCGGCGGTGTTTACCACGATCCCACCGATCAATTTCCCAACTTCGCGATCGATCCCGATCAGATCGACAAAATGTGGCCGGAGTGGCTTCCGCCGGGAGCGGCGACAGAGTTCAAGCGACTGCGGACCGCATGCCTGGTCGGACCGGGCACGATGAAGCACTTCGGATGGCACGTCGGCCAGCAAGTGATGCTGAAGGGAACGCTGTATCCATTCAGTCCCACGCTGACGATTGTCGGCGAGCTGACCAGCAAGGCGCCGCCGGATTTCTTCCTCTTTCGGCGTGACTACCTGGAAGAGATGATGGGCCGGCCCGGCCAGGTCGGCCTCTTCTACGTCCGCGCCGACAGCGCCGCTTCGGTCCCGGCGATAATCGCCGAGCTCGATGAAACCTTTGCCAACTCCAGCGCCGAGACCCAGACCGAATCGGAAGCCTCGTTCTACGCCGGATTTCTGTCGAACTATCAGGCGCTCTTCCGGATGGCGTCGGTGCTGGGACTGATCGTCGTGATCAGTATCGGGCTGGTCGCCGCCAACACTGCCGCGATGTCGATCCGCGAGCGGCGCAGCGAGATCGCGGTGATGCGCTCGATGGGCTTCGGCACGCGGTTGATCCTGACGATGCTGGTGGGAGAGTCGGTGATCGTTGGGTTAGTCGGTGGACTGCTCGGATGCGGCAGCGCGTATCTGTTGCTCAAGCTGGTCTCGGTCGGCGGCCGGGGAGTCACGCCGCTGGGCGATATCACGGTACCGGCGATCGTAGTCGCAGAAAGCCTGGTGGTCGCTGCTATGATAGGACTGCTGAGCGGCTACTTCCCCGCGCGCGCGGCCGCGCGCCGCAATATAGTAGACGCGCTCCGGACGGTGGCCTGAATGGCGATTCCGCTCAAGTACAACGTGCGCAACCTGTTCGTGCGCCGGGTCTCGACCGCCATGACCGCGGGCGGAATCGCGCTGGTGGTCGCGGTATTCGTGATCGTGATGGCGATGGTCTCCGGCCTGCGCGCGACTATCGCCGACACCGGCTCACCCGACAATCTGGTGGTGCTGCGCAAGGGCGCCACCACCGAGACTTACTCGTCGCTCAGTATCGACCAGTTCAACGCGCTCAAGTTCCTGCCCGCGGTGCGCCGCGATGCCGACGGCAATCCCTATGCGTCGCCGGAGCTGCCGGCGCAGGTGCTGTTCGAGCGGATCGGTGGCGGCCGCGAGAATATCGTGGTCCGCGGCGTGCTGCCGATCGCGCTCAAGGTCCATGAGAAGGTGCACATCATCGAGGGCCGGATGTTCAATCCGAGCATCAACGAAGTGATCGTCGGCAAGGGCCTGATCGGGCATTATCGCAACTGCACGCTCGGTTCCGATTTGCACTTCGGGCGCGGCGTATGGAAGGTGGTCGGCATCTTCGAGGCCGCGGGAAGCTCGTTCGAGTCCGAGGTGTGGGCCGATATTCATGACGTGCAAGCCGACACGCGGCGCGGCGAATACTATTCCTGCGTGCGGCTCAAATGTATCCCGGGCGCCGACCAGGCGGCCTTGATCGCGCGGCTTCACGACGATCCCCGCATCAACCTCGAGGCCGAGACCGAGCCCGCTTACTACCAGGACCAGGCGGCTGCCGCCAATCAGTTGCGCAAGCTCGGCCTGGTGGTGGCGATCATCATGGGAATCGGCGCGGTCTTCGGCGCGATGAACACCATGTATGCTGCGGTGGCCGCGCGAGTGTCGGAGATCGGCACGCTGCGCGCGCTCGGTTTCGCTCCGGGCGCCGTCATGGGATGCTTCCTTATCGAATCGGTGACGCTTGCGCTGTGTGCCGGCGTGATCGGCGTCGTTGTCGCCCTGCCGATCAACGGTATCTCGACCACTTTCAACAACTTCCTGACCTTCTCGACGCTGGCCTTCAATTTCAGGGTGACACCGGCGATCGTCGGCCAGGCGCTGATCTTTGCCGCCGTGATGGGCCTGCTCGGCGGATGGCTGCCGGCGCGACAGGCGATGCATATGCGCGTGGTCGACGCGCTCAGGAGAATTTGAGCTCATGGCCGAGGTAGAGCGCGGACCAAACGTCCTGGACCTCGAATCGCTGCGAATCGCGCGCGGCTCGGAGCCCAAGCGGCGAAACCGCGTGCTGGTCGCGATCGTTACGCTGGTAATCGTCGCGGCCCTTGCGGGCGCCGGTTACGAGGCCTGGCTGCACACGCTGGGACGCCCGCTCGAGGTCGAGACTGCTCCGGTGACCGTCAAGAGCGCCGGCCAGCCGGGCGAATTGCTCAGCGGCTCCGGCTACGTGATCACGCGCGCAAAGTACATCACGGTCGGCACCAAGATCCTCGGCCAGATCGTCGAGGAGCCGATCGAGGAGGGCAAGCACGTCAAAAGGGGCGACCTGCTCGCCAAGATCGACGACACCGACTACAAGGCGCAGCTCGAACAGGCGATCGCGGACTACGACTTGGCCGTCGCCAACGCCAGACTCGGCGATGCCAAGCTGGCGCGGGCGCGGGCGCTGTTCGGCAAGGGATATGAATCGCGGGACGACCTCGACGTTGCGATCAACGCCGCGGCGGTCGCGCACGCCGCGATCGAGAAGTCCAAAGCCGAAGTCGACTACGCCAAATTCTATCTCGCGCAGTGCCGGATCCTGGCGCCGATCGACGGCGTGGTGCTGCAGAAGTATCGCGAGGCCGGCGCGACGATAAACTACGGCGGTGATATCCAGGCCGGCGGCGGTGCCACCGATATCGCGCAACTCGCCGATACCGACGACATGCGCGTCGAGGTCGATATCAACGAGAGCGACATCTCCAAGGTCACGCTCGGGATGCCGGCGAAGATCATTCCCGACGCCTATCAGGAGCGATCTTTCGACGCCAACGTGGTCAAGATCTACCCCGAAGCAGACCGCCAGAAGGGAACCGTCAAGGTCGAAGTCCGCTTCACCCATCCGGACATGCGGATCATCAAGCCCGAAATGAGCGCCAAAGTCTCGTTCCTGGCCGGTACGCCGACTGAGCAACAGCAGCCGCTGGTGCTGGTGCCCAGGAAGGCGATCGTCGGTTCGCCGAGCGCTCCCATAGTCTGGGTCGTACGCGACGGCGCCGCGAGCCGCACGCCGCTCCTGCTCGGCCGCGAGTTCCAGGGTGGGGTCGAAGTCAAGCAGGGCCTCAGCGGCGGCGAGACCGTAATCGTAACGCCGCCCGACAATCTCAAGGACGGGCAACCGGTCGTCGAGAAATCGAGCTAGTGCCCGCGCGGGGGTATTCGATGAAAGTTTCAACGACCACGATTATCCTGCGTTCGATTCTCGGGCTCATCTTTCTGGTCTTTGGCCTGAACCACTTCTTCGCATTTCTCCCGATGCCGCCGATGCAGGGACCAGCGGCCGCGTTTATCGGTGCACTCGCGGCGAGCGGTTACATGCTCGCGATGCTATCCGGCGCTCAAGCGGTTGCCGGCGCGATGCTCCTGGCTGGCGTGCTGGTGCCGCTCGCGCTGGTGATTCTTGCCCCGATTATCGTGAATATCATCGCGTTCCACTTCTTTCTCGAGCCTTCGGGTATCGGACCAGGCATCGTGGTCACGGTGCTCGAATTGATCCTTGCCTGGCAGTATCGCGAGGCGTTTGCTCCACTGTTTCGATAGCGGCCCGTTCCAACGACAGGCGATCGATTAACCGCCTGTCGCGCGGCGGCCCCGGAACTCGCTATCCTTATCGTCTCGCGGCGCGATCGTTTCGCGTCGCGTAATCGTGCCGGTTAAAAGCTCACCGCTCATCGCTCAGTACCTGCGCGTCAAGCAGAGCGTGCCGGATGCGATCCTTTTCTTCCGCCTCGGCGACTTTTACGAGATGTTCTTCGAGGACGCCGAGGTCGGCTCGCGAATTCTCGATATTCAGCTCACTTCGCGCTCCAAGGACGGCGTGCCGCTGGCCGGCGTCCCGTACCATTCGGTCGAACCCTATATCGCCAAGCTCCTGAAAGCCGGGATGAAGGTCGCGATCTGCGAGCAGGCCGGCGCCGACGGAAGTGTCAAAGGCCTGATGGCGCGCGAGATCGTGCGCGTAATCACGCCGGGGACCGTCGGCGAAGAGACCGTGCTGTCCGCCGGCGAGAAGAACTTCCTCTGCTCGGTCGCGTGTGACGGCGACGGTTACGCGCTGGCGGCGCTCGACGTTTCGACCGGCGAGTTTATCGCGGCGCGAATCGCCGGGCTCGCCGGCCTTAGCGAGGAAATCTCGCGCCTTCATCCGCGCGAGCTTATCGCGCCCGCCGGCGCCGAAAAGCTCGTCGTGATGCTGTCGGGTCTCGGCTGCCCGCTCACGCAGCTCGACGAGGCGGCGATCTTAAGCGGACGCGAGGCGCTGACGCGGCGCTTCGGCGGCGAAGCTCAAGTAGTCGAGGCGGCTGGCGAGGCGCTCGGCGCGGCGGCGGGCGCCGCGCTGCACTACCTCGAGCAGACCTTCGGCCGCGAGCTGGCGCATCTGAAACCGCCGCGCATCTATCAGGCGACCGAATACATGATGGTTGACGAGACCAGCCGCCGTCATCTCGAGCTGGTGGTATCGAGCGACGGCGAGAAAAAGGGAACGCTGCTCTCGGTTCTGGATGAATCGGCAACTCCGATCGGCGCGCGCACGATTAGCAATTGGATCGTCTATCCGCTGCTAGATCGCGCCCGGATCGCGCCCCGCCACGACGCGGTGGAGGAATTCCTCGCCGCGGATTTGGGCGGCGACGCCGACGCCGCGATGCGCCAAATCGGCGACCTGGAGCGTCTCGGCGGCCGGATCGGCAGCATGCGCGCCTCGCCGCGCGATTGCCTCAAGCTGGCCGAGGCGCTCGAGGCGGTTGCGACGCTCAAGGAGTCGCTCAAGAACTGCCGGAGCGAGTTGGTGCGCGAGCTCGCCGCGCGGCTCGATCCCAAGCCCGAGCTTTCGCGCACGATCTGCGCAACCCTGACCGACGAGCCGCCGCAGAGCGCGCGCGACGGCAACGTGATTCGCACCGGCTTCGATCCCTCGGTCGACGAGCTGCGCGGGCTGGCAATCGGCGCACGCGGCGTTATCGCCAAGCTCGAAGCGCGCGAGCGCGAGCGCAGCGGTATCCCTTCGCTGAAAGTCCGCTTCAATCAGGTCTTCGGATATTACCTCGAGGTCACCAAGCCGCATCTCGATCGCGTGCCCGCCGATTACGAGCGCAAGCAGACCCTGGTCGGCGCGGAACGCTTCACGACCCCGGAGCTCAAGGAGCTCGAACGCAAGATTCTCGGCGCCGAGTCGGGACTGAAGGAACTGGAGCTGCAACTCTTCACCCGGCTTCAGCGCGATCTGAACGCGCATACTCCCGGGATTCTCGCCACTGCCGCTGCGGTGGGAGAACTGGACGCGCTGATCTCGCTGGCCAAGGTGGCGCGCCGGCGCAACTATGTGAAGCCCGCGATCGACGGCGGCGCGGCGTTATCGATCCGCGACGGACGCCATCCGGTGCTCGAGGCCGGGATGAAGTCCGGCGAATTCGTGCCCAACGATCTCGACACCGACCCGGACACCCGCCAGTTGCTCCTGATCACGGGGCCTAACATGGCGGGCAAATCGACCTATCTGCGGCAGGTCGCGCTGATCGTGATCATGGCGCAGATGGGCAGCTTCGTGCCCGCGAGCGGCGCGAATCTCGGCATCGTGGACCGCGTCCACACCCGGATCGGCGCGCGCGACGAGCTCCGGCGCGGCGAATCCACCTTCATGGTCGAGATGCGCGAGACCGCACGCCTGCTCGCCGACCTGACGCCGAATAGCCTGCTGCTGCTCGACGAGGTCGGCCGCGGCACCAGCACCTTTGACGGCCTGGCGATCGCGTGGGCGGTGGCCGAGTACCTGCACGACTCGACCCGCGCCAAGGTGCTGTTCGCGACCCATTTTCATGAGTTGACCGACCTTGCGCGCGAGTGTCCGAGAGTCAAAAATCTCTCGATGGCGGTGCGGGAGTGGGGTGACGAGGTGTTGTTTTTGAGACGCGTGGTCGAGTCGGCGTCCAGCCGCAGCTATGGAATAGAGGTCGCGCGGCTCGCCGGCCTGCCTTCGAGCGTGGTCGACCGCGCGCGGCAGATTCTGCGCAACCTGGAGCAGGGCGAGCTCGACGAAGCCGGGATGCCGCGCCTGGCGCGCGCCCCAGAACGTCGCGGCGCCGAACAGATGGGCCTGTTCGCGCCCTCGGAGCGGCGCGTGATCGACGAGCTTTCGATCGTCGACGTCGATCGTCTCACACCAATCGAAGCGTTGGGAATCCTCGCAAAACTAAAATCCCGCCTGCGCAGCGAGGACTGACAGCACGCCGAGTTGGGTTGGGAGGATGTGCCGGATGGCGGGCCGAGGATTCAAATCGATCGCGGCGGGATTGCTAGCCGTCGTAATGATCGCGACCGCGACGGCGGCGCTCACGGCGCCTGCGGTGATCAGCGCGGTCAGTGTCGCGCGGCGCGGCGAGACCCTGGAACTGCACTTCAGGCTGACGGGGGCGCCGCAACTGCGGATGACCGGCCGCGGCAATCAGCTCACGATCGATCTCGGCCACACCCGGCTCACAATCCCGCCGCGTCCGCTGTTCGGGCTTGAGAGCGCTCCGCTCTCCTTGTTGCGAGCGATCGAAAACCCCGACGGCGACTCGCAATTGATTATCGAGGTCAGCGGGAAGACCGACTACGCGCTCGCGCAACCTCCCGGCGAGATCCTGATTCGATTGGCGCCCGCCGGGAAAGTCTCCGACCTCGATGCGCCGCTGAGCGTGCCGCACCAATCTCCCCGTCAATCCCGCCAATCTCTCCAGTCTCTCCAATCTCTCCAATCCGAGCCCGTGATCGTCGCGCCCGCAGCGACCGTGACCGGCGACGGCCTTCGCAACGCCAGCATCGGCGCCTCACCGGTAGAACGGATCGCCGGGCCCGCGCGGGTCGTTATCGATCCGGGCCACGGCGGCTACGATCCCGGCGCGCGCGATGCGAGCGGACGCTTCGCCGAAAAGGACCTCGCGCTTGCGATCGCTATCCTGCTGGCGCGCGAGCTTGAGGCTCGCGGCGTGAGCGTCGCGATGACGCGCGAGACCGATACGTTCCTGAGCCTGCCCGAGCGCACGCGGCTTGCTGACCGCGACGATGCCGACCTGTTCGTCTCGGTCCATCTCAACTCCAGCCCCAACCCGCGCACTAGCGGAATCGAGGTCTACTACCTCAACAACACCACCGACCGCGCCGCGCTGCGGCTGGCCCGGCTTGAAAACGACGCGGGTAATGGCAACGGTGCGAGCAATGGCTATGGCGCGCAAGGCGGGCCCAACTTAAACTACATTTTGAGTGACCTCCGCCAGAACTATAAGGCCGGCGAATCGGCGTCGCTGGCACGCATGATCGACTCGCAAACCGTGGCCGAATTGAACCATGCCTTCGAGCTCGGCGTGAATCCGCTCGGCGCCAAGATGGGACCCTTTTACGTCCTGGTCGGAGCGCACATGCCGGCGGTGCTGGTCGAATGCGGATTCCTCTCGAATCCCGTCGAAGCGGCGCGGCTGGCCGCGCCGGCCTACCAGGGACGGATCGCCGACGGGATCGCCGCCGCCGTGGTCCATTATCTGAACGCCGATTTGGCGTCGGGAAATCTGTGAGCGAGCCCACCGCAGCCGGCCAGATGGCCGAACAGACGGCCACACCGGAGGCCGGAATCCCACTGCGCGGCGAGGCGGCGCTGCTCGCCGAGTTGCAGGCCCATCGCACCCCCGGAGTCACGGCCCGCAAGTATCTGGAGTCGGTGCGCGCGGAGCTGTACCAGCGCCATCTGGCGGGCGCCAGCGGGACCGAGATCGTCACCGCGTCGACGCAGGCGATGGACGATCTTATCAAGGCGCTGTTTCGCTATGCCGACGACGAGCACGCGCGCAAGCGGGCCCTCCCGCGGCTCAACCAGCGCCTGGCGATCGTCGCACGTGGCGGCTACGGGCGCGCGGAGCTCAACGTCCAATCGGATATCGACCTGGTTTTTCTCCACGACTGGAAACCGGGACCGTACCTCGAGATCGTGGCCGAAATCATTCTCAATGCGCTCTGGGATGCGGGCTTGACGGTCGGTAACGCCACTCGCAACGCGCGCGAATGCGTCAAGATGGCGGCTGACGACCTGAAGGAAAAGACCGCGATAATCGACTCGCGCTTTCTTGCCGGTGACGAGCGGCTGTGGGCCGAGTTCGACCAGACGATGATTTTGGAGGTCCTCAACCGCAACCAGTTGAAGTTCTTCAAGGCCAAGCTCGAAGAGACTCGCGAGCGCCATCGCCGCTACGGCGATTCGGTCTATCTGCTCGAGCCGCAGATCAAGGAAGGCGAGGGCGGCCTGCGCGATCTGCATACCGCCATGTGGCTGGCGAAGGTCAAATACAAAGTCCACTCGCTCGACGAGCTGATGCAGAAGGCGGTCATCACCGAATCCGAGCGCGACGAGTTGGCCCAGGCGCGCGACTTTCTGTGGCGGGTGCGCAACTCGCTGCACTTCGTGAGCGGGCGCCATCAGGATCAGCTCACCTTCGAGTTTCAGGAGCGGATCGCGCCGATGATGGGCTTCGGCGCGGGCCCTTCGGCGACCGACCGGCTGATGAATGCCTACTACCAGTCGGCAAGCGCGATCCTGCGCTTCTCGGAGGGGCTGATCGCGCGCGTTACGGAGGGTCCCGAGCCGGGCTTTTTCCGCCGCAGCTCGCCGCGTCAGATTCGGCCCGGGGTAGTCATTCAACAGAATCTGCTTGGCATCTCCGATCCCGAGCTCTTCAACCACGACCCGCTCAACCTGCTGACGGTCTTCGCCGACTGCGAGGCCCACGGGGTGGGACTTTCCGGCAGGGCCTATCAGGCGGTGCGCGATCACGTCGGCCTGATCGACGAAACGATGCGTCGCGATCCGCGGGTCGGCAAGGAGCTGATGCGAATCCTGTCGGTGCCGGCGCACGTCGCTGAGACGCTCGAGGCGATGCATCTGGCGGGCGTGCTCGGCGCGATCGTTCCCGAGTTCGGCAAACTCTACGCGCGCGTGCTCCACGACCTGTACCATATCTACACCGTCGATCGTCATTCGCTGATCGCGGTCCGCGAGCTGGAAAAGCTGCGCAGCGGCGAGTTCAAGCAAGCCAATCCGCTGCTCACCGAAGTGGCCCGCGAGCTCGATTCGATCCGCTTCGTCTTCCTGGCGCTGCTGCTTCACGATATCGGCAAGGGCCACGGCCACGACCATCACGAAGTCGGCGCGACGCTCACCGCCGCGGTCTGCCGCAGGCTCGCGCTGGATGACGAAGAGACCGACCTGATCGTCTTTCTGGTGCGCAATCATCTGCTGATGTCGCAGGTGGCGCAGAAGGGCGATATCGACGACGACAGCACGGTGGCCGGCTTCGTGCGCACCGTCGGCTCGATCGATCGGCTCAAGGCGCTGCTGCTGTTGACCTTTGCCGACATGCGCGCGGTCGCGCCCAACGTCTACAACAACTGGCGCGACATGCTGCTCAGCGAGCTCTACATGCGCTCGCTCAAGATCCTGGAGCAGGGCGATCGCGAGGCGGTCGATCCCGTCCGCCGGCTGGCGCTGGTCAAGTCGGCGGTCGCCGCGCAGATCGCCGGCGCCGGCGCGCCGGAGCCCGAGCTCGAAAAGTTCCTAGCGCTGATGCCGGACCGTTACTTTCTAATCACGCCCGAAAACGACATCGCGATGCACTTCGATCTAATGCGCGCGCTGGACGACCGGCTGATGGTCTGCCGCCATCGCCATTTCCGCGAGCGCGAATTCACCGAGTTCGTGGTCGTGACGCGCGATCAGCCCGGTCTGTTCTCGAAGATCGCCGGCGTGCTTACCGCCAACAACCTCAACATCCTTTCGGCCCGCATCACGACCCGGATCGACGGAATCGTGATGGACGTGTTCAGGGTCTCGCACGGGACGGGCGGAATCGCGCTGGAAGACGAGCGCTGGCAGCGCGTCGAGCGCGACCTCGAGCGCGTGGTCGGCGGCGAAGTGGACGTCGAGCGCCTGGTCGCCGACGCCCATATCGCGCAGAGCTCGGGCCGCAAGTTCGTGCGCCGCCTTGGCACCGAAGTGACGGTCGACAATCGTTCTTCCGAGCAGTTCACGGTGCTCGACGTTTTCACCCAGGACCGGGTGGGGCTGCTATTCGCGATCACGCACACGCTGTTCAAGCTCGGCCTGATGATCCATCTGGCGCGAATCTCGACCAACGCCGATCAGGCGCTCGACGTTTTTTACATAAGCGATCGCGCTCACAACAAGATCACCGACCTCGAACGGATGCGCGAGTTGCGCGGCGCGCTGCTCGCCAGGCTGGAGGGCGGCGAGGCGGCGCCAGTGGTGGAGAGCACTCCGGCTTGAAAGCAGTTGGCTGGGATGAGGCCATCGACCGCCATCTGAATCGCCAGGCGGTCGAGCGCGGATTGGGCCGCAATTCGCGCGAAGCCTACGGACACGATCTGCGCGAGTTCCAGGCCTTCTGCCGCAAGGTCCGCGCGGAGCCTGACACGATCGAGCCGCAGACTCTGACCGGCTACCTCGAAAGTCTGGCCGATCGAGGACTCTCGCCCGCCAGCCAGCGCCGCCATCTCGCGAGCATCCGCGGACTGATCCGCGACCTGGTCGAGCGCGAGATCCTGGCGCGCGATCCGTCGGTCAACCTGAAGCTCAGGCCCCATCCGCGCCGCCTGCCGCGCACGATGACTCGCGCGGATATAACGATGCTGCTCGAAGCGATCGACAAATCGAACCTGCGCGGGTTGCGGGATCGCGCGATGATCGAGTTGGCCTACGGCAGCGGTCTGCGGGTGTCGGAGCTGGTGGGATTGAAGCTCCATCAGATGAATCTCGCCGCGGGACTGATAGTCGTGCTGGGCAAAGGCAACAAGGAACGCGTGACCCCGATCGGCAGCGCATCCAAACGCGCGCTCAGGGAATATCTCCACGAGCGCAACCGGCCCGTGAAAGGGAAGCCCGCCGGGCGTGCGGCCCGGCCCAACAAACCAGACGCGGCGGTTTTTCTGAGCCGGTTGGGGCGTGCGATGACCCGGCAGGCGTTTTTCAAGTCGCTCAAGGCCTACGCGTCGAGCGATCCGCGCCTTGAATGGATCAGTCCGCACACGCTCAGGCATTGCTTCGCCACGCATCTGTTGGAGGGCGGCGCCGATCTGCGCGCGGTGCAGGAGATGCTCGGCCACAGCGACATCTCGACTACGCAGATTTACACTCATCTGTCGAAGAGCCACCTGCGCAAGGTCCATCGCACGTTCCATCCGCGCGCCACGATGTCGAAGGCGGCGAGACGCGATGCGGAGTTGAATTGAACGATCCGGGACAGTTCATCCAGCAGCTCTCGATCTGGGCGCTGCCGACGATCTTCGCGATCATCCTGCACGAAGTGATGCATGGCGTGGTCGCGCGCGCACTCGGCGACGATACCGCGGCGCGCGCCGGGCGGCTGACGCTCAACCCGCTCTCGCATATCGATCCGATTGGGACTATCGCGCTGCCGGCGATCCTGCTGTTCCTGGGCCTGCCGGTGTTCGGTTACGCGAAACCGGTGCCGGTGAACTTCGCGCGGCTGCGCAACGGCCGCGCCGGGATGGGAATGGTTGCGGCGGCCGGCCCGCTCACGAATCTGGCGCTCGCGCTATTGAGCGGGATAGCCGCGCGCGCGCTGATTCCGATGGCGCGCGGCGGATTTGGCCCCATGGTCGCGGTGCCGCTGATTTACATGGCGCAGGCTTCGGTGATCATCAACGTGGTCTTGATGGTCTTCAATCTGTTGCCGCTGCTGCCGCTCGACGGTGGACGCGTGCTGGCCGCGCTGCTGCCGCTGGAAGCGGCGCGGGCGTATTCGCAACTGGAGCCCTACGGCTTTCTCATCCTGCTTCTACTCCTGTATACAAATTGGGTCGGCGCGATCATCAACCCGATCATCAACACACTCGCGCGGGCCATATTGTGAGCGACAGTACACTGGGCGAAGGTCAACCGGCTGCGGGTCCTGCTATCGAGAGCGGGCTTCGCTTCCGGCTGCCGGCCTACGAGGGGCCGCTCGACCTGCTGCTCCATCTGCTCAAGAAGAACGAGCTCGATCCGCACGAAGTCTCGGCCAGCGTGATCACCGAGCAGTTCGTCGCGTATGTCGAGTTGCTCGGCTCGATGAACCTCGACATCGCGGGCGAGTACCTGGTGATGGCGGCGACGCTGCTGCTGATCAAGTCGTTCTCGCTGCTGCCCGAGCCCGAAGCGGCCGAGACCGACGAAGCCGAGGAACTCAAGCACGACCTGGTTGCGCGTCTGATCGAATATCAGCGCTATCGCGAGGCGGCGCAGAAGCTCGGCGATCGCGCGATCCTCGGCCGCGACGTGTTCGTCTCGCCGGGCGAGAAGATCGAGGGAACGCCTGAGCCCGAGGGGCCGATTCAGGTCTCGGTGTTCGAGCTGGTCGAGGCGATGGGCGCGATCCTCAAGCGGATCGGCGACCAGACGCCGCGCCAGATCGTGCCGCGCGACATCCCGATCGCCCACTGTATCCCGCGCGTGCTCGCCGCCCTCGAGAGCCGCGAGCGCGTTCAATTCGCGGAGCTGTTCGAGGATCTATCCGACCGTTCGCTGGTGATCGCGACCTTTATCGCGCTGCTCGAACTGGTCCGCCGCGGCGAGGTGCGCGCATTGCAAGAGTCGCGATCGGGCCCGATTTTTCTGACTCGCGGGACGCCCCGATTCGTCACGCTGGCGCCGGCCGCCTGAGTAGCTGTGGAAGAAGAACGCCTCAAAGCGATCCTCGAAAGCCTGCTGTTCGCCGCCGGCGAGCCGGTCTCGGTCGCGCGTATCGCCGCAGTGCTCGACAATGTCGCCCCCAAGGAGATCCGCCAGGCGCTCGCCGCGATGGCGGCGAGCTACGGCTCGGGCGCGCGCGGGATCGTGCTGGAGGAAGTCGCCGGCGGCTACCAGTTGCGCACGCCCAGGGAGCACGCGCTCTACGTCCGCAAGTTGCTCGCCGCAAAGCCGCCGCGGCTCAGCCGTCCGCTGCTGGAGACGCTCGCGATAATCGCGTACCGCCAGCCGATAACGCGCCCGGAGATCGAGCAGTTGCGCGGCGTGGATTGCGGCGGCGTGCTCGACACTCTCACCGAGCGGCGGCTGGCCAGGATCGCCGGCCGCAAAGATGCGCCCGGCCGTCCGATGGTCTACGCGACGACGCCGGAGTTTCTCGAGACCTTCGGCCTGAAGGATCTCGAGCAATTGCCCGACCTGGGCGAATTGCGCGAGATCGACGCCATGATCGGTCAAATGTCTTCAAGCGGCCAGATGTCCTCAGAGGCGCGAGCGGAGATCGAGGAGTCGCCGCAGTTGGAGTTGATCGAGCCGGCGAATGAATCGGCGCAGGAAACATCGGAAGACCAGCCTCCTGTTGACGAAAACTCCGACGAGCCGCGCGAGTAGCGTCCTGGGTCCAAAGTTCGCGCGCACACGCGTTTGGCCTGAAGCCCTCTCCCATAAGCCGGAAGAGGGTTTGGGTGAGGGACCGACAGAAAGTAATATCTTAAAATTCTCTGTAGGACCCTCACCCACACCCTCTCCCAGACAATGGGAGAGGGCTCAGACATTCAGGCAAATCACCGGCACCCTTCGATTGGACTCAGGGCAAGCTCCGGCCGGCGCTACGTAAGAATAAGAGCCACAAGAGCCACCTGCGCCGGGCGTCTGCGGCTCTTTATGTAGCGCCGGCCTCCGTGCCGGTGATTTGTATCGATGCGGCCAGCGCCGAGGCTCGAGCTTCGACGAGCCCGGCTCATTCCACTGGAAGCCGGAACGGCGTGTCGCGGAGATGCGCGTGCAGGTCGGCGAGCATCCGGGATGCCAACTCGCGTGCGCTTTTGCTCGCCGGAGGCCCGATTCGCGCGAGCCGCTGGAGGCTGCTGCGCGACGAGTTAGCGCGCCTGATCGCATCCTCGCCCATCGGATCGAATCGGCGCGCCGGGGCCTTTGGCGCGCGATCGAGCAGACCAGCGATCGCCTCGCACGAGGAGTCTGAAAAGAGTTCGGCATCGCCCCGGTCGATATTGCCGCGCCAGCTCAGCGCTTTAATCACGCGATCCCAGCCGCGAATCCGCTTGAGCCCGCCCTCGAAGATCAGGCGATGGGCCGAGAACGGGATCAGCGGCGAATCGATCGCCCGATCGAGCATCGCATCCAGCGGGCCGAAGTCGAGCTTCAGCACCTTCAGCAGCAGATCGAGGTAGGCCGGCTCCTGGATACTGTCGAAGCACGCCTCGGTATAGATGTGGCCGCCGAAACGCGAATCGAAGTTGCCGATCAGGCACGCCGGCAGAAAAAAATTGTGCGCGACGACGTCGGCGCCGAGATGGGCGAGGTAGCCCATCGCGAATGCGAGCTGCTGATCGCCGCTGGCCGATTGAAGAAGTGCGAAGCCCGTATCCCAGTTGTGCGAATGGCGTCGCAGCCGGCTCTGCAGGCGGCGGCCCTGCACGATATCGGGTGCCAGCGAGCCGTAGAGAAAGACCTCGGGCAGGTTCAACAGCGCGGCTTGAAGAGGATGGTCCGGGGTGATAACCGTCGCAAGAACCTGCATCCCCAGCGCGATGTGCGTGACCGGCCCCCATGCCAAAGCGGGTCCCGGCAGAATTAGAATGATCGCGAGGGCAAGCGGGGCTGCGGCAAGCAAGATCATGCGGCCGCGGCTATCGTGGAGGGGGAGCGCATATTCTCAATCCTATGGAGCGTAGACAGCCGCCGCCAGATCGCAGCGTGATTTTCGCCTCCTTGCGCGATTACGTGGAGCAGATCCGCGAGGAAGGACTCGAAGGCCTTCCTGCGACGCCGCCCAAGCCGCCCGCCGTTCCCATTCAACGCGAGACTCTTGCCGCAGCCGCCGAATCGCCGGCGGTCGCTCCGTCGGCAATCGCTTCAGCGGCGCCGGCCGCTATCGAGCTTTTCTCCGCTTATCCCGGACTGGAGAAGACCGGCGATCTGCGCGAGCTGCGCGAGTTCATCGGCGATTGCCGGCGATGCAAGCTCGCGCCGACGCGGACTAATATAGTGTTCGGCGTCGGCAATCCGTCGGCCGAATTGATGTTCGTCGGCGAGGGCCCAGGCGCCGACGAGGACGCGCGCGGCGAGCCGTTCGTGGGCCGCGCGGGCCAGTTGCTCACTGATATAATCGAGCGCGGGATGGGGATGTCGCGCGCCGACGTTTACATCTGCAATGTGGTCAAATGCCGGCCGCCCGAGAATCGCAATCCCGAGCCCGACGAGGTTGCGGCCTGCGAGCCGTTCCTGTTTCGGCAGATCGATCTGGTCCGCCCGCAAGTGATCGTCGGCTTGGGAACCTTCGCGGTGCAATCGCTGCTAAAGGTCAAAACGCCGATTAGCCGGTTGCGCGGAACCTGGCAGCAAGTGCGCGGCATCCGTATGATGCCGACCTTCCATCCCGCCTACCTGCTTCGCAGCCCGGGCGAGAAGCGAACGGTGTGGGCGGATATCCAGGAAGTGATGAAGGTGCTGGGGCGTCCGATCCCCAAGCGCGGCGAACGCCCGTGACAAGCACTTCAGGCCGCATGGCTCGAATGGCTCTTGCGATTGCCTGCGCGATCGCGCTGAGCGGCCTGCTTGGCGCCGCCGCCGCCAGCGCCGATGACAGTTGGGTCGAGTTGATCGGTATCGACGGCCCGATCAATCCGGCGACTGCCGATTTTATCGAGGACTCGCTTCACGATGCTGCAACCGGCGGCGCGAGCGCGCTCGTGATCGAGCTCGACACGCCGGGTGGCCTGCTCACTTCGACCCAGCGAATCGTGAAGGATCTGCTGGGCGCGCCGATTCCGGTGATCGTGTACGTCGCGCCGTCGGGTGCGGGTGCCGCTTCGGCCGGGACGTTCATCACCGAGGCCGCCAATATCGCCGCGATGGCGCCCGGAACGACGATCGGCGCGGCCCATCCGGTGGGCGCGGGCGGCGAGGACGAAAAGGGCGTGCTCGGCGAGAAGATCGAGAACTTCACCGCCTCGTTCGCCAAGTCGATCGCCGATCAGCGCGGACGCAATCAGGATTGGATTGTAGAGGCGGTGCGGAAGAGCGTCGCGATCGACGATAGTGAAGCGCTCGCCAAACATGTGATCGATATCGTCGCGCCCGACCTGCAAAGCCTGCTCAAGCAGGCCTCCGGACGGCAGGTGAAAGTTAACGGCACAACCGTAACGCTGGCGCTTGCCGGTGCGACCGTGCGCCGGCGGCGGATGACGACTGGCCAGCAATTGTTCGACGCGCTCGCCAACCCGAACATCATGTACCTGCTGCTGATGGCGGGAGTGCTGGGGCTCTACTTCGAGTTTGCTCATCCGGGCGTGTTCCTGCCCGGTGTAGCCGGCGCGATCTGCCTCCTGCTCGCGCTCGCCTCGTTTGAAGTGCTGCCGATCAATATTGCGGCGCTGCTGCTGGTCTTTCTGGGCGTGATGATGCTCGCGTCGGAGGCGTTCGTCACCAGTTACGGCGTGATGGGTATGGGCGGCGTGGCCGCGCTGGTGCTCGGGTCGCTCTTTCTGATCGACACCTCGCAGACTAATCTCGAAGTCAGCCGCGCGATAATCGCCGGCGGCGCGATCGGTCTCAGCGCGATTATCCTCGGCCTCAGCTACGTGATCGCGCGCGACCGGCGGCGGGCGGCGTATACCGGCCGCGAAGGTCTAATCGGCGAAGTCGGCGAGGTGCGCGAGGCGATCGCGCCGGGCACGCCGGGCCGGGTCTTTATCCACGGCGAAATCTGG
>Ga0209517_10003836_pt1 | contig 20099 bp, 27 predicted proteins | sample PeaSoiMetSII2010_FD_187695 | JGI IMG/M metagenome (GOLD analysis project Ga0209517, IMG submission 187695) | Peat soil microbial communities from Weissenstadt, Germany - SII-2010 (SPAdes) (version 2) | ecosystem: Environmental > Terrestrial > Soil > Wetlands > Peat | place: Germany...
CTTTCCGATAAACGGACACTTCACGCGGATCACCCCCTCTCACGAGCAAATTTCAAAGCTCTTTGCACTCTCTCCGATACTCTCCGAACTACAGCAATTGCCCCCGTGTCACTGAGTGGCGCGATATTTATTTCAACCGGAAATTCTACTCCATCTTTTCCGATTCCAAGGAGAATTAAGTCCAGCCCCATCCCGCGTACTGCGGGAGCCGCGAAGTAGTGCTTCAAGTGTGCCTCGTGGCGTTCTCGCATCCTTTCCGGAAGAAGCATAGCGAGTGGATGTCCGATAATCTCCTCTCGGTTATATCCGAAAATGTGTTCGGTCGCACGATTGACCAGTTCGATAACCCCTTCGCGGTTGATGCCGATAACAGCATCGGGTAAGGCTTCAAGAGTAGCGTCAGCGTTCCACATTTATGCGCCTCGATATTGTGGGCACCCGAGCCGCTGTCCGATTTGATTTCTTTGCGCCAAGTCGAGTCCAAGAATCGGACCGGCGTACCGACCACTTGCTTTGTTGTAACGGTTATACCGTATCGGTCCTACCAATGCTGTGCAGACGGCGTGGAGACCAGCAGGAGATAAGTTTGGGGTGCAGCCGACCGGACCGGCGGCACCCGTGAGTAGGAGCGCGAAAAGAGGGATAAAGAATTTGTATCTCATGACATAGGACCTTCTGGGTCTACACACGTTACTTTATCGGGGCGGTAATCAATCATGACTTCCTGTTCATGGTCGTTCAAGTTTGCTCGCACATATACTGTCAGGCGTCTCGGAGTAGACATATCAAAAACATCGGAGCACATTCGGGGGGCATAATGTTTGAGAAACTGGCTGATGTCCGTACCTTCTGGCACGGTGATATGGACGCCGGTTTCGCGATTGAGTGTGATGGAAGGGAAGTGTTCCTCATCCCAGAGCGGCATAGTGAGCGGGTCGGCGGCGCAAGTAAACGTTGCCACGAGTAATCCACAAATTGAAACTAGAATGCGCATAATTCCTATCCTTTAGTTAGAGGGCGAATTCCAGGGGTCTTTCCATGCCCGCCCGCGTTTGGTGGTCGTCCCCTTGACCGTCTTGCCCACGAACTTGTCCGTGGTGGCTTGCTGCGCCTGAGTGTGTGCCTTCTCGATCCGCACGCCGACGCCCTCTCCGAGCACGAACGCGGCGACACCGACCGCGCAAGCGATGCAAAGTGCCTTGAGCTTGATCGTGGGGGCAAAGTAGGCGGCGACGCCCAATAGGATAATAATCCCGATGCCGACACCGAAATGCCAAATCAGCGGCCAGAGACCAGCAAAAAAGTGTTCCACAAGGTACGTCAAATCAGGCATGGCGGCCCCCTAAAAAGACAGCCCCCGCGCTCGCGCGCGGAGGCTCGTAGGCGTTAGACTGGCGTAACCGGGGTCGGAGCAGCCGTCGAGGCTGTCGGAGCAACCGGTGAGGCTGCGGCGGGCGCTGCGGGGGTAGCAGGAGCCGGGGCTACAGGAGCCGGAGCCGCGAGTTTCGCTGCCGCGTCCTCGATAGACTTTGCCGCACCTTTCAGCGCGGCGAGGATGTCCGCCCCAACGGCGGGTGCGGTGGGCGCCACAGGCGCAGTCGGCTTAGCAACCGGAGCCGGAGCAGTCGGGAGCTTCGCCAACACGTCGTTAACCGCCTTCGTTTCAGCCGCTTTCAGAGCGGCGAGCGTGTTCGACTCAGCGCCCTTAAGGGCTGTGCGGAGGGACGACGGGACGCCCTTGATGGTGTCCTTGACGTAGGTCGAGGTAAAGATGCCGACGAGGACGGCAAGTGTGTGGCTGGCGAGCAGCCAAACGCCGCTGAGGGTGAGAGTGGTGAGCATGGGATCGACTCCGGGTTTGCGGGAAATGTCAAGCCCCCTTCTATGGCACGACAGCCGTCCCGAAGCAACCGTAGAGATATAATAGGCGCCCGACCGCGCTCGTCTGGTAGGCTGGGCGCCCCGCGACGGCCTTGGGACATCTTCCCGGCGCGTCCGGGGGTCCCCTCGCGTGGTCCCGCCGAGCGACGGGACGTTCGGTTTAGTCCTCTTTGTGGCACAGCGTCGCTTCGGCGGCGCGACGTCGAACGAGACCGGGCAGAACCCGACCGTTGCCACGGACGTAAGCCTTCAAAGCGTTGCACGCGAGCGGGTGATTGCGTTTATAAACCACCGACTGCGATCCATTGTCGTTGAAGTTGCCGCCTGCATTCAGGTAGCGCGTCATCGCACCCCTCTTGAAAACGCCGTAGCCGAGATTGTAGGCGGCGTCCGTCATCGCCGCTTCGGTCTGTGCGCCCATGATGACGTGAATGTATTGCTTGATCCCATTGTTGTACTTCACCATGCTCGTCTTGAGAAGCTCGGTGCACTGCGCTTTCGTGAACGTGGCATTCATTCTCGGAACTGGACCATCGGATTTCGTCTCGCCGTAGCACCACGTAATCGGGTGACCGGTGCCGACGCGATCAACATACGGATGCGCCGCGAAGCCCTCAAAGCTCGCCGCCATGGCGACGGTCATAGCCGCCGCTGCCGCCCAACCGGTTTTTTGTCGCGCCGTGTTCGGCTTCATGAAGTCAAGCATTTTCCCGTTTCCTCTTTTGGCGGATCAAATACGTGACCGCATGATTCCGGCTTAGAGCACGGACCATAAATACAATAAGCGCAGATTGACAAATTACCGTTGCGCTCCACAGTAATCAAACGACGGATACACTGCTCGCGTAGCGTCATTTTACGCATCTGGAAGTCCCTGCTGTCCTGGCTTAGAGCAAAAGTCATAGATGCCTAGGGCTACAATTTCGTTGGCGTTCATGAATATGGGTTCGGGTTCAAGTTCTTTCGTAGCGAGCCATCCTTGTACGGCAGGAGGGTAATAGCGCCGAATCAAAGCTTGTGTCATTTCCGGTAGCGACTGACCGGTCCCGCTGTTCGTCACAAGATGAAATCCAAGGCTCGCAGTCGGCTCGACGCAAACTTGATTTTTTGGGAGTTCCAATATGAGCGTACAAGCTGAAATGCATATACCGCGTAAAATAACAGGGACACCACTCTCTCGGAGCGCCGCGTAGAGATTTTGAAACGTACTGATTGAGCCACCAGGGTTGTCGTCGATCACAACCGGCTTAATCTCGACGGCATAACCGGCAGACCCGAGAATCACAAATGCAGCAACGATCACCGCTGTCACGAAATTACGCATCGGGAAGTCCCTTTTGTCCGGTGAAGCGCGCGAACAAGATCGCGACCGAGAAGCCGATGCTTATTGCGGCGAAGCGGAACGGCGAGAGGTAGGATTGGAATGCCGGAAGTGCGACCCAAAGACCGCCGAGCACCGCCCAAAACAATGCGATCTGCACGCTGCGCAGCCGGTGTGCGAGGCGCCATTCCGGCGCCGCGTGCGCGTCAAGCCAGTCGGCGATGTCGGACGTAGCTGGCAGAACGCCATACAGGCTCTCGACGGCCCATACAATGAAGCCGAGCGCGGCGATGCCGAGCACGGTGAGGAAAACAATGTTGGCGATAATGGTGAGGTAGGCGTCCATGAAGGTCCCCCGGATTAGTCGATACGATGTTTTAGTCCTTGTGGGACCAAAACATCATAAAGATTACTCGACCAAAGGGGGACTTTGGTTGCCCGACCCGGCGTCTGGGTCAGACTACGAAGATCCTAGCATTAGGGGCGTCGGTCGTCAAGAGTACGACGTAAAAAAGTTGCCCGGCTCCGCTGGCGCGGAGTCCGGGCAACGGGCAAAAACTCGGCGCGGATGACCTGTTTTTGGCGACCGCCGAGACGGCGGTCAGCTTTTTGCCCATCCGACCGGGGGCCTAAAATACCGTGTTCGGGACGCTACGGAAGGAGAGCGCATTTCGCGGACGACAAGCGACCACGCCCGAGAAATAATCAATGGCACACACTATCGGGCTTTGTCAAGTCGATGGTGAAACGGAAATTTTTGCCATCGTCCGGTGGAGCGGAGCCGGGAGTCGTTAACCCTAGCAAATCCGGGCACTTGACACTCCGAAGAATAGCGGCTACTTGACGCATCAGAACGTAAGGAAAGAGAGATTTATGAAAAAGCGAGATTTCCTACCCCTGCTAAGCGTAGCGGCTGCGGCCGGGTTCTTGGCTATGATGGGACCAGCCGAAGCGGCGACGTACCATCATCACCAGTCCAAGATCGTCTCTAGCCATCACAAATACCGTCACCACCACCAGAATCGCATAAACCATGCTCCGGGCAATACCGCCCCGGTTGCTTGGTTGGGTAAAGGCACCGTACCCGCCTGATGAGGGACAGTGGAGGGGGACAGTGTTCCCTCCATCTACCTCATTTACTAGGACTAGGACAAGGAAAAATGTCGAGCTTGAAAGTCATCGGTAATCTTGTGTTCGATACGTGCTTGGGTAAATTTCATCGCGTCAACGAGTCTGCCGCCTTCGTACTTACCGAACTCATTACGAACCAGAAACCCGTTTCAGAAATCATCGCAGCCTATTCGCGCCGGTATAAGGTTCCACAAGCTGTGGCCTCCCGCGACATTGAGTTTTTTCTCGATGACCTAAATGTAGTGCGATGACCAAACAGTTGACCATCGCGGTATCTGGACTTAATCGAGGCGAGCAGGTTCAGCCCGGCTCAGCCGTAGTCAACAGCATCCGCCGCGAGTATCCCTCTATTAAAGTAGTGGGGTTATCGTATGATCCCCTTGAGAGCGGACTTTACAGTTCGCACTCGGATCATGTGGATGCGGCGTTTCTTATGCCGTATCCGCAAAAAGGCCCCAAGAGGCTTCTTGAACGTCTGGACGAAATCTGCGAGACTCATCCGCTCGATATGATCGTTCCGTGTATGGACACGGAGATTCCGAATTACATCGACCTGCACTCGGAGTTGAAGAAGCGACAGATCAAACTTCCATTGGTTACCAAGAAGATGTTTGATCGACGGGCAAAACAAAATTTGACTGCGCTCGGCAAGGAAGCCAAGGTCCCGACGCCAAAAGCCGCAGTGGCGAACAGTTGGGCGGACGTTCACAAAATATGCGGTAACATAGGTTTTCCAGTTTTCGTCAAAGGCAAGATGTATGGTGCCGCAAAGGCATCCTCCTCAATGGAGGCTGGTCAAATTTACCAGTCCTTGATTGCCGCTTGGGGCGGTCCCGTCATCGTACAATCCGCCATTGAGCGAGAAGATGAATACGGTGTGGCTGGTCTTGGTGATGGTAAGGGCAACGTCGTCGGGTCTTGTACGTTGCGGAAAATAGTTCTGACGGCGACCGGCAAAACCTTTGGTGGCCTCGTCATCGACAATCCGACGATAGAGAAATACACGCGGCGAATCATAAAAGCTCTGAAATGGCACGGTCCGTTTGATTTGGAGTTCATCAAAAACAACAAAGGCTATTTCCTGATCGAAATGAACCCGAGGGTTCCTGCTTGGATTGATTTTCCCGCGCAAATTGGCTGCAACATACCGGCGGCGCTGATCGCTATGCTGTGCCAGGATTTACCAAAGCCCAAACTCGCACGATGCGAGCCGGGTAAGATGTTTATGAGGCACGCCTACGATCTGGTCGGTGACATATCTCAACTAGCAACGATGGTGAATTAAGATGTATCTGCCTCCGAAAGTAAGTAGCGATTTAGGAAACGATGGAGCGGTTTGTATTAGGAACAACCGCAACAACAAGACTGTTCCTGTTTGTAATCGTATCGGCGAAGTCGAAGTCGAACACCTTGCGGAAAAATACGGCTCACCGCTGTTTGTTTTTGACGAACAGAAAATCCTCGATACCACTCGCCGCATGAAAAAGGCGTTCAGAGGCGCGTATCCAAACACAGTATTTTGCTGGTCCTACAAAACGAACTACTTGAAGGCGATCTGCAACATCTTTCACAAGGAGGGGTGGCTAGCGGAAGTCGTTTCTGATTTTGAGTATCAGAAGGCTGAGAAGGCTGGCGTTCGTGGGTGTGACATCATTTACAACGGTCCCGGCAAGTCGAAAGAAAGTTTGGTGCACGCTTTTGAGCAAGGAGCGTTAGTGCAGATCGACAATTGGGACGAGCTTTCTCTGGTCGAAGAAATCGTCGCAACACTGAAACGACCCGTAGACGTAGGTATCCGCATTTGGCTGGATACCGGAATCGTGGAGCCGTGGTCCAAGTTTGGTTTTAGTCTCGACAGCGGGGAAGCGTCTCGCGCGATCCTCCAAGTTCTCAGAAACCGAAAGTTGCGTCTGCATACGCTACACAGTCATATCGGGACCAACATTTTTGTTCCCGAAGCCTACGCGGTAGCGACAAAGAAACTTGTCGCGTTGCGTGATTTGGTTTATCGAGCCACCAAGATTCTGATCCCTTGTCTCAATCTTGGCGGCGGCTTTCCGTCAAGTATGAAGCTGCACGGTATGCTGGATGATTTCAAAATCCCTCCTATTGAGGCTTACGCTGACGCAATTACGGGGGTACTCAATCGTCTGCCGAAGAAACAACGTCCTCAATTGAGGCTAGAGACCGGTCGTCATTTAATTGATGATGCCGGGTATTTAATCACGACGATTCGCGCCGTCAAAGGAATGGATAGGACAAGCGGCGCTCCGGACAAGGGAAAACAAGCTCGTGGAGGCTATATCCTCGACGCCGGTCTGAATCTTTTGTATCTAGTTGCTTGGTGTCAAATCAATGCGATGCCGACGACACCGAGTTTCCCTGAGCTTACCAATACTGTTAAACTCTATGGGCCGCTCTGCATGAACATTGATGTCATTCGCAACGAAGTCGAGCTTCCGCCACTTGAAGTCAATGATAGGCTTGTACTGCATCCTGTCGGGGCGTACAATCTGACTCAATCAATGCAGTTCATTAACTTGCGTCCGACTGTAGTTCTGGTTGACTGTAACGAGTCCGTTCACATAATCCGCCAACAAGAAAAGTTGACTGACGTTGAACAAAGCGAACGGGTCCCGACGTACCTCAAACTAAGCTCGTCCGGCGAAGGGGTCAGGCCGAAAAAGAGGCTTCGGCGCGCCGGAGATAAGCCATAGAAAAGTTGGTTCTCCGAGTTGAGTTTTTGTCCACCCGCTCATACTTCTGACGTTGTGGCGAATTTCCTGGATGTGCCGGGTCCAGCCGCGAATAAAGCCGTGCGCGGCGGTCCACGGTCGGTGTCGGGTGATGTGCTCGGCTTCGACCGTCATCGGGCACCCACAGAGGATGACGTGGAGGAAACCCTGTTCGAGCGCGATCTTCGTCATGAATAAGCCCGACGATCCTTGCCAGTCGCGTGTATGGTTCGTGAAGCCGAGATAGCTGCGGTGGCACCATATCTGTGCAGGCGGCATCGGTAGGTCTTTGCGTGAGCGGTCGCGGAGCCAGCCAGCCATCTTGTCGGGGTGAAGGGTGCACGCGTAATCTATGGCATCCGGAAACATCGGCAGAGTGTCGTTGCAGACAAACGTTGCGACGGTCTTTCCGGCTACGTCGCACATCATTCGCGCGGCGCCGTATTCCGACAACGGATCGCCGCCGCCGCCGACAATAAGCGCCACGTCAGGACGTGATCCTGAAGGTAAGGATGTTGGCGGCGTGGGCATAGTAGCACCTGGACTTTCGGGTAACCCCGACGACCCATTCGAGTCGCAAATGAGCTTGTACAACGTGTCGGTCGAGATAAGTTTGCGCGGTTCGTTTTGCGTCATCTAGGGAACCTCCGATTTCGTCCACCTTGAAAAACGCGTCCTCGCCGGGAGCATTGCGCGTATGCTCCCACCGCGCTTCAATGAGGAAGTAGCCACGGTCAGGCATGATCCCGTCCCAGGAACTTGTCGGCGACTGCCAAGGCTTCGGCGACCGTCACATCCATGTCAATGTATTTATATCCGGCTAACCTTCCGACGAAAGTTGTCTCGTGCGCCTGTCCGGTGGCGAGTGCGGTATAGAGTGCAAGCTGTTCCTTGTCGCGCGCAAGCCGGATCGGGTAGTATGGGATGTCACCCGGCTCAGCCTCGCGACTGAATTCCGTGTAGAGGACCGAGCGGTCGTGTGTTTCCCACGGCATGAAGTGTTTGTGCTCGGTGCGACGCGTGAATGGGACTGTCGCATCGCAGTAGTTCAGGACCGGCGTGCCGAGACCATCACCTTCAATCGTTTGCGTCTTGAAATCGAGCGTGCGGTAGGCGAGCCGACCGTGTGCGTAGTCAAACCAAGCGTCGAGCGGGCCAGTGTAGAACACATGGTCATAGCGCATGGAGTTGTGCCGCGTTAGCGGCGCACTTAGGTGCACGGGGATTCCTTCGAGCATCCCTTCGACAACTTCGGTGTAGCCGTGACGCGGGAGACCCTGGAACCGGTGCGCAAAGTAGCTGTCATCATAGTTGAAGCGCAAAGGAAGTCTTGTCAGGATGCTTGCGGGCAGTTCAGTAGGATTGCGACCCCACTGCTTGATCGTGTAGCCTTTGAAGAATGCCTCGTACAAGTACGGACCAATCGTGCTCAGGGCTTGCTCCTCGAAGTTGCGCGGCTTGTCGATGAGTCGGCACTGCCCGGTTACGAATATGCGCGCCTCGGTCGGTGACATATTGCGACCGAAGAATTGGTTGATCGTGAGCAAGTTGACCGGCAGGGAAAAGACCTTGTTGCCAACAACAGCTTGCACCCGATGGCGATATGGCATGAATTCGCCGAACCGCCTAACGTAATTCCAGACCCGAGCGTTGTCGGTGTGGAAGATGTGCGGGCCGTAGACTTGAATCATCACTCCTGTTTCGCTATCTCGTTTCGTGTAGCAGTTTCCCGCCACATGTTCCCTGGCTTCAAAGACTTCAACATCATGTCCGGCGTCTGATAGTTCTCGTGCTATCACAGCACCCGAGAGACCTGCTCCTGCAATGGCGATTCTCATGCGCGTACTCCCGGAAATATACGACGAGGCGTGACACCCCCTTGATGTCTGATGAACGACTGGCGTAAGTTGCGTATTGGATTCTGACCCGAGGTATTGCGAGCGAACAATGTGGTGTAGCCCCTCATCAAGCGATCAAAGAACCGGGGATCGGTTTCCGGCATTTCATGTCCGTCTGCTTCGATGCCAGCATAGGACCGTTGTGGCCATTGACCAAAACCGACTCCCGCAATCCGGATAAGCTCGGCTTGGGCGGCGGTAAATTGTTCTCGTGTTCTGCTACTTTGTCGGCTATGGGTGACCGGCGTTTCGTCGATGACGAACAGGTCTCGGTGTCCGAGTCGTCTCGCCCATAGAAAGTCAAGCCCCCATCCCTCTCCCAAATCGGTTGCCTTATCGAATGTCGGAAGTAGCTCCGTCAAAACGTCAATGCGAAAGCACGGCGCCATCATTTCGATGTAGCTCACCCGTCGCGCAATAAATTCAGTGTTGCGGACGGTGAATACAAAACTGAAAAATGAGTCCTCTGTCAACGTCGGAGCCGCGATCTTCGCGTTGTATTTCGCCGCTCGGTCGAAGAACCGAGACCATGTACCGGATGTCGTGTGCAAATCGTCATCGGTGAGCAAAACGTATTTGTACTGGCGCCAATCCGACCACTCGTTGAGGAGTTCACGCAGACCGGTCCACTTCGCGCCGGGGATCACGTCGCCGATAATGGTTCCCGCATCGTTAGTCGGCTCGGGCTTCTCTTTGTAGGGACTGACGTACAGGTCCCAATTCCGCTCGCCGGACCATGACGGGTATGCCGAAGGTTGTGCGCCGTGAGTGCGGGTGATTATGAGGTTGTCCATGGAAACCTCTCCAAGAGGATGCCTCGCAAGTATTTCATTGCCGAATCGCGGGTTAGGTGTTGCAGGGCGAAGCTCTGCCCGGCGGCGCCGATGCGCTTGCACTCCTCCTCGTGTGAGCGTGCCCATTCCAGCTTTGCGGACAGGTCGCGGAGGGATTCTTCGACCGGGATGTAGTGCTCGAAGGGGACGAGCCAGTTGTGGAAATACTCTTTCCACTTGCGCCCCTGCACGAGCACGGGGCGCCCCGAGAACAGAAGCATCTTTAGGCGTCCGGAATGACCATTCCCTTGCATATCGAGCAGATATTTGAACTGACAGTGCTGAGGCATCGTGTAGAAGTTGCCGCTGTGGGCGAGTTTCGTTTCGGAGGGCAGTGCGGCATTTGAGTTTGTCCAGGTCATCGCCTCGATCTGCATATCCTGTCTCCCATTCGCGAGCCGCATAAGCTCCTGACGGGTGAGATTGGTGCTCAGATTGCCGATCCAAAACAACTTGTCGGAAGTTGGCGGGATAGCTGATGCCCGGATCATCTGTTGAACGAGAGTTGGATAGTCGTAGACGGCGGTCTCCGGCCAATCCCAAAAGATATAGTCCGGGATCGCCGTGACCCGTTGATCGTCGCGCTTGCAGTAGGCGAAGGACATATCGTCTCGGGGTTTATCCCCGGTGTAGATTTCCATCTTGAAGCTGCGCAACTTCTGTTTCTGGATTGGGCGCAGAGCCTCAATAAGTAAGTGCATCGTCGCCGCGTTACGGCTTCCCCAACAGCCGTAGTCGGTGAAGCGCAACGTGCCTCCGGTGTTTCCTTTGACGTTGCTCTTATCGAGTTCCACATCAAGTTGCTCGCGCATTACTCAGCCTCCGCCGCCTTCTTAAGCGCCAGAGTGCCGCTGACGAAGTGGGTCTGTGGAACCCACCCGAGCAGGCGGAAGCACTTGCTCACGTCGGCTCGCGTCTCCGGCATATCGAACGCGCGTGCGGGAGTGTACACTTGGTCGTCCGAAATCAGGTCGGCCAGATGCTTGATGCTGAAACTCTCGCCGCGCCCGATGTTGATAACCTCGCCACCGCCGACCGGCTTCGTGAACGCGAGCAGGTTCGCCAGAGCTACGTCGTAGACGTGCACGAAGTCCCGACGCTGCTCGCCGGTTCCCTGGATCGTGAGCGGCTCGCCGCGCTTCCACTGGTCGATGAAGATCGCCGACACCATGGCGTAGGGGCCGGTCTTGGGACAGCGCGGACCGTAGACCTGGAAGTAGCGCAGGCAGACGGTCGGAAGGTCGTACATCGCCGAGAACTGCTTGCAGTAAAGCTCGCCGACGTACTTCGAAACGCCGTAGGGCGTGTGTGCGCCGAGCGGACCGTCCTCGCGGTGTGGTGCCGGAGTCTGCCCGTAGTAGGTCGAGGACGCGCTGTAGACGAGCTTGCCTACCTTCGCCTCTGCCGCCGCGACCAGGACGTTGAGCGTGCCCATGATGTTTTGCTCGGCCGAGAACAGCGCACTCTCCGGACCGGCGTTGATTGACGGCAGGACCCGGCTCATGGCGCCAAGGTGGAACACGCCCGCCTTGCCAGCGCACAACTCGCGCATGAGCTTAAGATCGAGGATATCGCCTTCGATAAAACGAGCGCCGTCCGGCACCCATTCGCGTTTGCCGAGGGTGAGGTTATCGACGACATCTACTTCATAGCCGCGTGTCAAGAGCAACTCGGCGACATGGCTTCCGATGAAACCGGCTCCGCCGGTAACGAGTACTTTGGTCATGATTGCACCTTTCAGGCTTTTGCGTTTCTTGAGAGCCTCCGCCGTTGCAGCGAGGGCGACGGCGAAGTCGGTAGCCGTTGCGGAGGCGATATGGGCGGGGATGACGGGGGTTCCCGGCGGGGTGGTCTCTCCGGGAGCGCATCGGGACGAGGAACAAGCCACGAACCATCGCTGAACACCTTGGGCTTGCCGAACATATAATCGACTGCTTCGACGATGTTATGGGCGTTATCCGGGAACCAGTAGTCGTGACCAGCCATCCAGCCGCCCACTTTCACGAGTGGGAATGAAGCGAGTATATCGTCGAGGACCGGATCGTAAGCGTGCACCGCGTCGATGTAGACCATATCGAACGATGCTGGCTTAAAGATTGACAAAGCCTCCGGACTGTAGCCCCGAATGATGGTCAAGTTGGAATACGACTTGGTGCGCTCGTGGAATGCTCGAAAGCGACGGGAACGGTCTGAGTGATCGTAGCGGTCGTGACTAGCCCAAGGATCAACTACAGTTACATGCTCGCAGTACAGCAAGAAAACTTCCGTCCCCACACCTTGATCCGCGCCAAGTGTCAGTACAGTTGCCGGGCGAGCTTCGTCAAGCAGGTCCATCAAACCCGGCGTAGTATCAAGAAGTATGCTTCCGTCTCCGCAGCGCGGAGTCTTGCGTAATTGTCTCAATCGTTCCTCATTCATTGACTAAGCCTTTCATCAATGTGCGCGTACCTGTGTGGAAGTTCAGCCGGGTCCATAAATGCGGCTTCGGTTTGAAAACCAAAAGATGGCGAGAGCTTCGCGTATCTTAATAGAACGTCGGTGCTGTCCATAAACTTAGTTTGAGTGTGAAAAGCATAGTGGATGACAACCGCGTCGCCGCAGCGTGCGTTCTTGCGTTTCAGTTTAGCGGGGAGCCACAGTGCCAAGTAGGTTTCTTCCGGATGGGCGATGTTTGCTGCTACCATATCGGAGCCAAACATAGCGAAGCAGTTGATCGAAAGGTGTCCGTCATCTAAACTCCGGAAAGTTTCACTTCGGAGGGAGAATGTCTCAACGAGGTTACCTTCTTTGATTGCGGCGAGAGCTTTTTCATGTAGCCCCAACACAAATTTAGCGTTCCTGAACGCAATTTTGTCGTCCATAGCATTCGTGATACCAAGGTTCGGTAGGACGCTTTGTTGTTGCATGTGGTAGCTAGTCCGAACGTTATTGATGATAGTCGGAAAGACCAGAAGGGGGGCCGAGTTCGCTAGACGGTACTCGATGAGCCGGGGAATCGCGTCCCCGTCGATGTAGACAATATCATCGTCGAGCCGAACGTAGATGGCACCCTCGCCTTCTGTCATGAGCCGGTAGAATTGAGCGATGTGGTCGTTGCCGTCTCGGGCGTGATGGCTGTGCAGTTCGTCCTCCCCGCCGCCTTCCGAAGTGTCGTGGAGGACCTTGACCCACGGGAAGTGCTCCGCGAACTGAGCGGCGAGAGTCGAATCCTCTTTCAAATAGGGATTGTTGAAAAGTATCCATTCGTCGATGTGCCCGCGCTCATGTTCCCGGAACACATACCCGGCGAGCACATCCATGTATCGCTTCCGACCGCAGGGTGTGAACGCGATGATTTTTTGACCTTCGATCATCAGGATTAACTCCTAAGCCCTGACGCTACGTGCACGCAAACGCAAACGCTCTTGGGGTGTGAGTTCCGCCGGAAGTGGAGGCGGCGTCTCTCCTGCCGGGTACAGATTACGAGGCTGCGCCGGGATTGGCGGAGTTCGATAGCCGGGTCTAGGATATTGAGCTATCGACGCCTCGTCTGACGGGTTCAACTGAGTTGTTCGGAATGGCATAGGCGGAGCGTATCGTGCATACTCCATCAACAACCCGGTTTTGTCCATGAAGTCCGTCTGTGTATTGTAGGCGAAGTGGACAAAGATCGAATCGCCTACACGAGCGTTCGGACGTTTAAGTTGTTTCGGTCGCCAAAACGAAAAGAAACTTTCTTCGTCATCTGGAACTCCGGCGCGGCAATCATAACCGGCCGGTATATGCGCACACGCTACCAGATCGGCGCCCCAAATTGCAAACACATTAGTAGAGATACGACCCCGATCAAAGTCGGAAGTAGGGAACTGTTCGGTGGGGAGCGACCACCGCTCGACCAGTGATTTACCCGCTGCAAGCGTGTCGAGTGTGGCATTGTGTATGTTGAGCGGCCACTTGAAGCTCTTGTGCGCGACCCAATCATTCATGTCGTTCACGACGACGCCCCACTCTTTCGGGCATTTGCCAGCAATTTGCAAATGGTAGCTTGTACGCACGTTATTGACAATCACCGGGTAGACCAGGAACGGCTCTCGGTGCTCGACGCGGTATTGAAGTAATCGAGGCATCGCGTTTTCGTCGAAATGGATCACATCGTCGTCGATTTTCAGATAGATCGTTCCTTCACCCTCTCGATCCCCAAAGGTGTTCCATGTCCAGGCGTGGGGGGATGTCGCGCGTTGAGGACGGTCTATTACTTCGCACCACGGAAGGTGATCCTTCAACTGCCGGGCGTAGGTGGCGTCCTCGACGTTATCGCGGACATTGTTGAATAGCATCCACTTGTCGATGATACCCCGGTCGTGCTCACGAATGATGTGTGGCGTAAGCAAATCCATATACCGCTTGCGCCCACAAAACGTGATCGCCGTTATCTTCTGTCCTTGAAACATGGTTCAGGCCCTCGCATTGCGATGTATTTTTTGATACCGAGTGAGCTTTGGGTTTAGTACCCGAGACAGCGGCCAGCCACCCGGCGGCGGCGACGGCTCTACATAGACGAAATCGCTTGACGGTGCGAGCGCCGCGTACTCCGCCAACATGCCGGACCTGTCCATGGTTACAGTTTGCGTGTGGTAGGCGAAGTGGCAGACAAAGGCGTCGCCGCAACGAGCGTTTGGACGCCCGAGTTCCTTCGGACGGAATAGGGACAGCGCGCCCTCCTCGTCCCATGGGATGACGAATCCGAACAGGTCTGTGCCCGTGACGGCGAAGCTGTTGATCGAGATATTGCCCGCAGCCCATTTGTCTCCGTAGGGGATGTCCTCGAACGATCCGGATGGCATCGTGAACTCTTGTTCGAGCCGACCGGTTTTGAGCGCGTCGAGTGCCTTCCGATGTAGGCGCTGAACATACGCCGGGTCCTTCCAGGCTCGCACGTTGCACATTTCGTTTTTGATTTCGCCCCATTCCTTCGGAACGATTCCGACCTGTTGCATTTGGTAGCTGGTCCGAACATTGTTGATAATAGTTGGGAAAATTACGAACGGTTCCGGATGCGCGAGCCGGTATTTGACGAGGCGGGGAATCGCGTTCTCGTCCACGTAGACAATATCGTCATCGAACCGAATATACACCGCGTTCAGGTCTCGCGGCATCCACTTGTAGAAGTCAGACAAATGCGCGGTGAACGGCGTAGCGAGACCCCGGCGACCATCCTGTGGCTGTACCGCCTCGACCCACGGATAATGCGCGGCGAGTTGCGCGGCGAATGCTGCATCCTCCCAGGTAAAAGCATTTTGAAATACGATCCACTTGTCAAGATGGCCCCGGTCGTGCTCCCGTTTCAGGTGAGCCGCGAGCAGATTCATGTACCGGCGTCGGCCGCATGGCGTGAAGGCGATGACTTTCTTTCCTTCGATCATGCTTTGATTCCTTGTTTTTGAAGCTCGTGCTCCCACTGATGCCGAAGCAGGGCGTCGCGTGGGCGTGGTCGCTGCGGTGAAGGCTGTGAGCGATCATACCGGGTATGCGACGACAACAAGCCGCCCATTTGGAGGGGTGATCCCTCAAACTCCATGAACTGGTCGTACATCTTCGGGTCGCTCGCGTGCGTGATCCAATCCGACTGTTTGATGTTCTCGAACGTATAAGAGTTACCATGGCCGCGAAACACGCGCCAGGGCATTTGTTTCAGACACGGACCGAACAGCTTGTAGACTATCTCCTCCGGCGCCGGGCGGTCGGTCTTGTGGCCGGCCCAATCGTACTTCTTGCTGAACCCCATGCCAGCCAAGAAGCGCGTGCGCATGAACATGAGACCCGTCTCGATCCAAACTAAATGAGGCTGTCGGCGTGGATGGCCGTTGTCAACTTGCGCGGACATGGCGTCGATGTTGTCCTGTTGCATCTGACGAAAGATTGGAGCAACCGGGTGCCGGAAAAGGGAATCACCTTCAATATGTGCGACGTACTCATACGGTGTCGGCCCCGCGAGCGTAGCGACCGCCGCATCTACGCCAAACACGAATGCGCGCCCCCACCCGTCGCGGTCGCCGCGTCGCCAGAAACACAGATGGCCGATGTTGTCCGGGAATACATGCCGCATAAGCGGCGCTTGCAGACCCGGTGTGTAAGGAACCCATTCGCCATGGCGCGGATCAATCGGCGACGGTTCGCCTTGATCCGGGGTATCGACGAGAAGGATGTCGCAATTAGGGTTGAGCGTGCGCGTCTTTGTCAGCCAATGGTCCAGCAACTTCGCACGCACTCCACGAAATCCGCCGACCGTGGAGCCGCCCGGTAGCGTTCGAATTTCATCATGCGGCGTCCAAGTGCAAGCAAAAATAAGAGTGCGGGGAATATCCATTGGTTTCGCCTCTAGGGTTGCGTCTGTTAACCACGCTGAGGCGCCTACGTCAAGGGGTGCTCAAGCCTTGACGTTGCGGAATTGGCGTTGTGCGAGGAGAGACGGGTGACCGTATCGCGGACGCGCGGGAAGGGGTGCTATGGCCGTCCGGGGGCGGATTCGTGGTACTGGTGGCGGCTGTGGGACGGCGACTGCGGGTGGCCGGAACATTTCACTGGTCGGACGACTTTCAACGGATGCTGAAATTCCGAGTTTGAGAAGGAACTCGGTGACGGCTGCCTTCGCGTGCGGCATGTCAATGAGCTTTGAACACGCACGATGGCAATGACCCGAGCACGCGCAAGGCTGCATCGTGTCGATACCGAGATAGGGTGCCCATCGGGCGCCGTCCGCGTGCCAGCGGGCAGGCTCGAAGCCGCCCTGGATTGATATGGTGGGGGTGCCGACCGCCGGACCAAGCACTGCGGGGAAGCCGCTCGACGTGTAAACGAGCGCAGCGCGCGCCATGATCGCAGCCATAGTGTCGAAGGGAAGCTCTCCACGATGGTATGCCATGTCGGGGATCAACTGTGGACCGATGATCCATTCGCGGTTTGGCTCAAGGTCGGCGACCGACACGACGAAGAAGCTGTCCCGTACCGTGGCAATAAGCTCGGCGTACTGATCGACATTAGCGTTGCGAAGCTCGCCGCCACGCCACTCCGGTCGAGCGGTAAGCGGTCGGTAGAAAAGAATCGGCTTCGCCGTTTGCCAGCCGGTTATCAGCGCGTCGGCGTCAGCCGCCCACATTTCCGGGATCGGCAGACTCATATCGGCGTTCGCGTACTCGTCGCCGATACCGGCGGTCTGGAACATAGCCTCAAGGAACGTCCGCGAAGGCGTCCGTTCGATGCGGTCTCGGTTGTAGCTGATATGAATCGTGGGCCATGTATGATGCGGCGGCACCGCTGGCGAAAACTTGCTTTTCTCGCGTCCCGCATTTTTGAGTTGGGCGCGTAGAGCGGCCGGGCGAGGAAGGAAGCGGAGATTTTCACCGGCTAGGTCGTGATAGATGCACGGCCATGGAGTTTCGAGGGATATGCGATAGTCTTGTTTAAGGAGTGCGCGAATTATCGCCCGCTGATGAATATTGTCTCCGAGTCCCAACATGCCTCGGACGAGCAAAGGACGCTTGTCCGACATCGCTCATGCTCCGAAACCGAGTATACCGTTGACGCCGGGAAGCGGGTGAGATTGCCAGGGAAGCTCGTCGTCGAGATAGGTGAGTGCCGTTAGGATGCCTTCACGGGTATCTCCGAGTTGACCAATGCCCATGTTGCATTTGAGACAAAGCCATCCGCGAAACGCACCCGTTTCATGGTCGTGGTCCAAATGAAGCGTCGTGTGGGCGCGGCAACGTTGACACCGGCTATCGGTCGGAGGCGGCGGATAGTCTACGCAAACAGCAAAGCCTTGTGATTTCGCTTTATGTTTAGCTGTGTGATCGGCGCGTCGTCGAAGATTTATTTCATGCTCTGGCGCTGTCGCAATAGGAGGGGGTAATTCTTTCTTTGGTTTCGGGTGCTTTGCTCGATAACGTCGCATTGCGAGTCGGACTACTTCTAGTCCGCGTTCGCTCTTTCGATATGCCTCAATCCGATCTGGATGAGCCGCACGATACCGCGCGACTCGTTCTGCTTTGGACAGCGCCATGACAAAAGTTATCCCACACAACCAGCGAGAAGTCAATACAACCTAACCGTGTGTAATCGAAGCGGCCGTGATCGTGACCGATTGACCCGACACGATAGATGTGCTCGACAAGTTGATGTCCGAGCCGCTCGTACCGACTGTCAGACCGGAAATGACGATGTGACCAACGCCATCCAGGACTTCGGCTTGCGTTGCGGTCCCGGTGTTGTTCGCGCTCGCATCGACCAGCGGAGTGTTGCTGAAAGTGAGCACGCCGCCTGAGACGGTGCCGCACGTCGAGTAGAACGTGATGACCGAAAGCAAGTGCGCTCCGGAAAATCCGGAGACATCGCCCATTTCGAGCGAACCAGCGCCGCCGTTGTCGATGGCTGTAACCACCGCATTCATGCGGGTGTTCTTGAGGGAGGTTGCGTAAATCACTGACATGGGAGTTCTCCATTGACTCTCGATTTTGGACCACGTTTTGCTAATGCGGGATTTAACGCCCGCTCCACTGACCAACCAGCCCGCAGCCGCATATCAAGAGTATGCTTGCTCAAGCCGGTTTCCCGCGCCCAATATGAGAGCGGCTTTCCATTAACAAGAATAGTACGACGTTGATTGTCGTTTTGTTCTTGCGGAGTCGCCCACCTACAGTTGGCGAGTTCGTAATTTCCGTCATTGTTAGGATAACGATCTAGCGAATGTTTCGATGTTGGACGAAATCCCATATCCGAGATGAAAGCAGCAAAAGAGCGTCTCCATCGGTCGCAAACTTTAATTCCTCGACCGCCGTAGTCAGTGTATCGTTTGTTTCGAGGATTATAACAGCGGTCCAGCATCATGCAGGATAATGCCCTACCGCTTGATCGAGAAACCCCATAAAGTCTGCTCCTGCGACGGAAACCAGGGGTATAACCCGGCTCGTTAACCTTGTCAAGCCCGATTTTGACAGGGTTTTTTAGGTGATTATCAAGAGACGCCGCTGCCGGGGCACCGGGGGCACGCGGAGCAAGGGAACCTCGAACCCGGCTGATGCCCATCGGTCTTTTGCCTCGACAGACCCCCAGGTTCCGGTTACGGAAGTCCAATCGGTGGCGCCGAAGCGGTCTTTATGTTCTACCGCACCTATCTGTCCTGTGAGACCAGTGCCGATGACCCATCCATCGAAGCTCATGGTATCGGTGCGCTCTGTAGAAGTCCACGCTGCATATGCCGGAACCCACCCGAGCCATCCGATGCTGTCATAAGGAGCCAGCGCCGGGGCACCAGTGAATTTGTCCGTGTGTTCGGTGGAAGCCCACGTACCGGTGCATGTCAGGAATCCGAGTGCGGTAAAAATGTCTGTATGCTCGGTCGAAGCCCATGTACCGGTTGCTGGCACAGGTGGTCCGACCGCAATGGCGTCGCCGATCATGAGCCAGCCGTCAGGTTCGGGCGATGTCAGGAACTCGGCGGTCATGTTCGTGACTTGCGTATCCGCATACATATACTCGAAACCGAGGAAGGTCGGCGGCCCCTCCGAAGTCAGGTACATGGAGGGGGCGATGGTCTTTCCCGCCTGTGGTATCAGTGTCACGAACGGCGGAGTGAATCCCTGCTCCACTTCTGATAGGTTGCCGGTAAAAGCGACGAGAAGCGTGTGCGCGTTAATCGTGGATATATCCGTGACGTTGGGGGGCGGCGATGCGCCACCCGAACTATTGAGTGCAGGCAATGAGCCATCTCCGTCCCAAACTTCTTCGCCGGACCCGTATGAGTAGGTTGTGCCACCGAGACCAAAAGCGAAAGCCGAGACAATATCGCCTGCGGCGGTTCCCGACGTATTGATCGTAATGATGTCGCTGCTTACCGGACTCGGATAGTAAGCCCACCAAACTTCAAGCGCGAGCGTTCCCTCCACGCGGCGTGATCGCCGCTCGAAAGTCGGCGACGCACCGGATTCAATAGACGTAACTGTCCCCAATCCGCTCGCGGATTGGATCATCACGGTGCACAGAACCACCAAATCTTTATTGTAGGAGGTATAGTTCAACTGTAAATCGCGTCCGGTTGTAAGCAAAGTGATGTTGTTCGCCCAACCTGCGTCGGGAAACCAAAAGACTGGATCGGCGGTTCCAGTTTCTCCGGATGCCACGATGGCGTCTGCCAAGACCGACGATCCAGCATATACGGTACTGCCACCGTACAGCCTACCGAAAGTAATGCCGAGATTGCTTTGTGGAGTATCTACAACAGCGTAAGCCATGCTCTCGAACAACGCATAACCGGACGCTTCCGTAT
>Ga0209517_10003837_pt1 | contig 20089 bp, 11 predicted proteins | sample PeaSoiMetSII2010_FD_187695 | JGI IMG/M metagenome (GOLD analysis project Ga0209517, IMG submission 187695) | Peat soil microbial communities from Weissenstadt, Germany - SII-2010 (SPAdes) (version 2) | ecosystem: Environmental > Terrestrial > Soil > Wetlands > Peat | place: Germany...
ATAGAGGGTATTCCGCAATATCGGCATTCGCATACGTCGAAACACAATCGCACCCATGACCGCATAAACCACCGTCATCAAGCTCACCAGGCGCGGCCGGCAAAGCGCTTTCACATTGCGCGGGCCAATCCATAGAATCAGCGGAAACAGGAAAAGGCCTACATACACGGAAAGAATGACGAGTCCCGCCGCGAACGGCTTGATCGCGTGCCATGAGACGTAGGAGCGAGGTGAGAGCACCAAAGTTGACTGCACGCCGTATAAAGCCGGCAGGATGTGCCTAGACGTCAAGAAATGATGCCATAGGATCTGCACGGCAAAACCGCTCGCCAAAGAAACCGCCGCCACGAACACCTTTTGCCGGCGCCATCCATGCTTTGCAACGTAGGCCACACTGAAAGCCATGAAGATTGCCAACCCGGTCTGCCGGATTAACAACGCCACGCACGCCAGAAGAAGTCCCGCCACTATCTCAACCCCGGAGTTCCTTCTCATTCCCCGCACTAGAAAATAAAAAGAGAGGAGAGAAATGGCGATGAACGGAACGTCGGACATGAAAGTGTAGGAGAGCACTAGATAGAGTGGATTGAAAGCCAGCAACAGTGCCCCGAATAAAGCGGTCCCGTGGCCGGCCTCGCCCTCCCGGAGGAGACCGTATAAGGCCAAAACACCGGTTAGCCCAAGCACCAGGGTTGAAATCCTAAGGGCAGTGAACGAAAAACCGAAGGGAAGACAAAAAAGCGCTCCCCAGAAGATTTGGGCAATGAGGTTAACGGTGGTCCACCCCGAAAGCCGTATCCCTCCTCCGCCCAGCAAGGTCTTCACCGCCGCGGCATACGCCCAATCGTCGTTGAGAGGAAACTCGCCCCGTGGATCGATGAGGAGCGCCACCACAATCCAGACGGCGACGATCAGCAGAACCATCATCAATCCGGATGATGGCGTATATGCCCACCCGCTTTTCCGCGCACCGACCGGCGTCCCGGTCCTTGTCCCTGTCCTTGCTATCTCACTGACCGATTCCAAATTCCTCTCCTATAGGGTCGATGGCTTCGGGGAAACCGTCTCCGAGCAGCCTAACAGCAGCATTGCAGCCCACCCTTGCAAAAAACGCAAGAGCCTGCCCTGAGCGGAGCCGAAGGGATGGGGCACCCACGTTTCCTTATGGGAAAGGAAGAATAGATCGTGGAGAAGTGTGGGCCAGCCCCCCAAGAGCCTGCCCTGAGCGGAGCCGAAGGGATGGGGCACCCACGCTGTTGCTTCAAGCTTGCGGTATAGTGATCGGGAAAATGAAAACCTTTCGACAATCCTTTTCCGCGCTGGCTTTATTGCTGGCGGCGAGTTTCGCTCACGCCGCGTCCTACCAATACATTCGCATCGGGAACAAGAACGACATCCAGACCAAGCCCGCTTTAGGCATTGCCATGATGGGCGGTGGCAGCGATCTGGACGAGGCGTTTCGCTGGCTTTGCCAGAAAGGCAACGGCGGTGACTTCCTCATCCTGCGTGCCAGCGGCAGCGATGCCTACAATTCCTACATCAACGGGTTGTGCAAGCTGAACTCGGTGGCGACGCTCATTCTCTCCGATCGTCAGGCAGCACAGGATCCAGCGGTGGCCGAGATCATTCGCCAGGCGGAAGTGATCTTCATTGCCGGCGGTGATCAGGCTAACTACGTCCGCCATTGGAAAGACACACCGGTTCAGGATGCGATCAATGCCAATCTCGCCGAAGGCAAGCCGATCGGCGGTACCAGCGCCGGCCTCGCCGTGCTGGGCGAATTTGTCTACGGCGCTCTCGGAGATCCTCCTGACGGCAGCGCCCTCGTTTCCGCCGCTGTTCTGCTCAATCCTTACACCGAGCGCGTAACCCTGGTTCGCGGATTTCTCAAGATTCCGCATCTGGAGAATCTGCTAACCGATTCCCACTTCGCGAAGCGTGACCGCATGGGCCGAACTCTGGGCTTCCTCGCCCGCATCATGCAGGATCGATGGTCGAAGTCGCCGCGCGAAGTCGCGATTGACGAAAAGTCGGCGGTGCTGGTTGAGCCCGATGGCAAAGGAACCGTGTTGGGAAGCGGGAAAGGCGCGTACTTTCTTCGGCCCACGCACAAGCCCAAGATTTGCAAGAAGGGCGAGCCGCTCACTTTTCATAAAATCAGCGTCTATCGAGTCCCGGCGGGCGGGCACTTTAACCTCAGCTCGTGGACGGGTGATGGAGGAACGGCTTATTCGCTCTCGGTTGAGAACGGAAAGATTGGTAGCACGCAGGCCGACCATGCCATCTATTGATTGACCTTCAGCACGATTCACCATCGCGTACTGGAGAAAACCGGCATTTCCGCTCTGCTGTTTGACTTCATCGCCATTCCCTGCAAGAATTCGATGCGAGAAATTTGAGCCTGAGGTACGTCATGAGCAGGCATTTGCATTGCTTTCCTTCGCGCGCAAGCACGGTTGGGAAGCCGTGTTTTCTCGTTGAAGCCGGCAAACTTGAAGCCGGCCTGTGATTCCCTTCCGTGAGCCGCCTCACTGGCACCGTCATGTTCTGTCTACAATGCAAAATCGAAAGCTTAGGAGTTCCTATGAAGGCTATTCGTGCAGTCGCCCTCGTCATTCTTATGTTCCTGGTTTTTGAAATGTCGCTGATGGCCCAGACCCAGGGGCGCATTTCGGGGCAGATCACCGATTCCAGCGGCGCGGTCATCGTCGGGGCCAAGGTAACCATCGAGAATCGCGGAACGCAGGTAAGCAGAGTTCTTAATACGAACAGCTCGGGAGATTATGTTGCCCCCGGCATCGAACCGGGAATTTACTCCATCTCCGTCGAGGCCCCCAACTTTCGCAAAGTAGTACGAGAACGGGTACAAGTTGAGGTTGCCACCGACCTCAAAATAGACTTCCAGTTGACTCCTGGCGCCACCAAGGAAGTGCTCGAGGTGAAGGAGGAGGCGCCACTGGTCGACGACACGACCAGCACGCTCAACGGCGTGTTAGCCAACAAAGCAATCAACGAACTCCCGCTCCAGGGGCGAGACTTCCAGAACCTGCTGGTGCTCCATCCCGGCGTGCAGCGTGAGCCGGGCGGGGGGTTCCACTCCGTGACCTCGAACGGCCTTCGTCCCGACGACAACAATTTTGTTATCGACGGAGCCACCGACAATGACGCTTACTATGGCGAAACGGTAGTTAATGACGCCGGGATTTCGGGGACGCCGGCAAGCACGCTTCCTCTGGATGCAATCCAGGAATTTAACACGCAGGAACAGCCGCAGGCCGATTTTGGAGAAAAGCCTGGGGTGGTGGTGAATATTGGAATCAAGTCCGGCACCGATCAGATTCACGGGACCTCATATTACTTTGGCCGGAATGCCGCAATCGATGCGCGAAATTACTTCAATCACGGGCTTGATCCTACTTCCTTTGCGCCTGAAAAAAAAGCGGCCCTGATTCTTCACCAGTTTGGAGCTTCCATCGGTGGACCAATCATTAAGGGCAAGTGGTTCTATTTTGCGAACTATGAGGGGGTTCGGAGCAAGGTAGGCAATCCCTTCAATGTGGATTCCCCTGTTACTAGCTCCCTGGTGGGGAGAATCGATCCCAGTTTCGGAGTAGACCCGACCCAATTTAGCATCGTCGATGCCGAAGCAGCTGCGGGTTGCAACACGAATCCATCGCCGTGCAGTGCGCTCAGTCTCGCCCTGGCCAAGAACGTGTTTCCGGTGAATCCAGGTCTCACGATACCTAGTGCCTGCACAGCGATTAGTTGCGACCCGGCACTCATTAATTTCGATTTCAACAACGTAAATCGAGCCGACAATCTGGTATTCAAGAGCGATTACCATTGGAATGAGCACCATGTCTTTACTGGCCGGTTTATTTATGCAAATTCAAACGAGATCGAGGAGGATGCGGCCCCTGTTCGCCAAATATGGCTGTCCCATGCTGCCCCTATCACCCAGGTTTTTGGCATCGACTGGACGTGGACGCCGAATTCGCGCATGGTGAACGTTGCGCGCTTCAGCTACAACCGGTTCAACGAATCCATTGCGCCTCTGGATGCGAACGTCAATCCCACCCAGTATGGCCTGAATACCGGGATCACTGACCCTCGTCTGTTCGGCTTCCCGCGTATTAATCCGGGCACCTCGTTTTTTAACTATCTGGGCGGAAACTCAAGCTGGCCCCTCGACACCACGCCGAGCCACGCCGAGAACTATTCCGACACGGTTTCTTATACGGTGGGAAAGCACGCTCTCCGTTTCGGTGGAGTTTTCAGTAACGGCGGAGTGAACTACTTCCGTGCCGGTACTGGGCGCGGTCGCGTGGACTTTCGCGACCTGTCGGACTTCCTTACCGGCTCCGGCGGTGTCCACGATTGGAGTCTTCTTTATGGCGATCCTGGACGCGATCTCAGCCTGAAGTCATTTGGGCTTTTTGCGCAGGATGATTTTCGAGCCACCCGCCGTCTCACTCTAAATCTCGGCCTGCGTTACGACGTCACCTTCCCCCTTAAGGATCAACACAACCAACTCGCAAACTATGTTCCGTCGCAAGGCGTGGTGCAGGTTGGTTATGGAATCAGCGAGCCTTACCAGACCAACTGGGCGAACTTTTCTCCTCGCATAGGCGCCGCGTTCGATGTTTTTGGAACGGGGGAAACGATCCTGCGTGCAGGCTTTGGCCTCATTTATGTCGAACCCTCAATTCGAACTTTTGCCTTTGGCGGGGGCGGCCTAAACCTGAATCCAAGCGCCTTGATCCAACCCGGTGCCAATGGGACGATTTCGTCCTTCCTTCTGACCGGAGCCGATCCCTCATTGATCAATTGGTGCGCGATGAACGATCCAAATCCCAATTGCGCCGGCAACCCCACTATCTTTCCGGGGAAAAACACGACTTCGAATGCGTGCAACGCGGGTAGTCCCTGCAACATTTTTGGTGTCGATCAGAAGTTGAAGACTCCTTATGTGATGAATTGGAACATAAATCTGCAGCAGCAACTCACGCCTGGAACTTTGCTGCAGCTGGCGTACGTTGCTAACCGAGGCCAGAACCTCTATAGCATCCTCGACCTCAACCAACCAAACCAAGCTCTCTCAGCGCAATGCGTTGCTAACGGAGGTGGTTACGATGGAGATGGCCTAGACAGCAGCTGCGAAGCGGCTGCGCGGCCCTTGACCAACTGCACCGTCGGCCCAGGCCAAAACTGTTTCCCATACATCTCCTACCTGGACTTCCTGGGCAATAAGTCGACATCCTCATATGAAAGCCTTCAGGTCACGCTGACTCACCGTTACTCCCGCGGACTCTACCTGCTCGCTGGGTACACCTGGGGACACGCCATCGACGTTGCCGGAGCTACGAGCAACACCGCCATTAACTTTATCCCCCAGAATAGCCTGGATTATCAAGCGGAAAAGGGGAATGGAGACTATGACATCCGGCATCGGTTCACGCTCTCAGCGACCTATGATTTGCCCTCGCGCAAGGCATGGGGACAGATGTTGGAGGGTTGGCAATTGACGAGCATCCTCCAGTGGCAATCGGGAGAGCCGATATTGTTCTACGATGATTACGACGATTTCTCGCTGACCGGAGAAGGCAACAACGCCAGCAACGAACGCTGGAACATTCAAGGCGCTCCTTCCAATCTGAAATGGTCGGCAAAGACGGCCATACCATTTCTCAGTTCCAGTGACCCGACCTGTCTAGCGGTGGCGAATACCCCCGCACTGCAACAGTCGCTGGGTATCGCCGGCGGCTGCTTTGCACAGAATGGAACCGTCCTCTATCCCATGGCGCTCGGAACGTTCGGCAACATGGGACGAAACATCTTTCGCGGACCAGGTTTTGCGAATTGGGACGCTTCGGTCAGCAAGATCTGGCGCCTGACCGAGAGGGTCAAGGTGCAGTTACGCGGCGAGATGTTCAACGTTGTGAACCATGCAAACTTTGCTCCCGGGTCGATTAGTGGCGACCTTTCATCTCCAAGCATCCTTGGTCTCGCCACCGCGACTCCAGACGTCCAGAAGTCGAACCCCGTCATCGGTTCCGGCGGCTCGCGCCACATTCAACTGGGAGCGAAAATTATCTGGTAGGGGGCTGGCCCACCCTTTGACCGAGGCTGCCCCATCCTTCGCGTTTTTTGCGAAGGGTGGGAACTCAGGCGGCGGCCTGCTCGTTCTCGCAATGTGCGAATGCTGGTTACCCACCCTTGCAAATCCGTGATCGAAATCCATTGACATAAGACCCGTCGTGCGCAACCATAACGATAGAGATCCGATTGGGGCAGTTTCGGGTGTGCCCGTCAACCAAGACGGCCCTCGGAACTGCCCCCAAACCCATTTTCAGCGCTCTTTGATAAGTAAGTCGTTGGTTCTTAAAGACTTTACCCGCAAGTCCTTTAAACCCAAAAACCTGGCGCGAACCACATGCTAAGTCTTTGATTCCAAAAGACCGGGGGGTAGGGGGTACCCCTCCTAACTAAGTCAGCTCTATCCAAACTGCTGAATAGCCAAGAAAGCTCGGACAGTCGCAGCGAAACCAAAAATGAAGACTTAATTAAATCGATTCACACGCCACAATGATCATCGTCGAAGCAAATTGAGAAATTCGGCGATGCACTTCCCGCAAGAAAGGTTGCAAATAACCGGTACCGGCAGTAGTATGGCTTTGGATGCTGTTTTTCGCGTCCACCCTTGTCCAACAAAAACAAATCTTCCAGGTAGAAACGCAACCCTAGGTTTTAGGCCAAATCTAAAGGGGTGCCCAAGGCCCCGGTGCAATTCGGAGAGAATGCATGTCGTGGTACGCGTACTGCCTCACCGAACACCAGACCCTAGCGAATGGTGTTCGCGCCCGCCGTCCCTTCGTTCTCGATGGAATTCAAGGTGTGAACTCCGCTCCCGTCATGAGCTACCCGAGCGGAGAGTTCGCGGTGATTGTCAGTGAATACGACCGCGCCACCTCCAAGCTCGACGAAAAGTCGGTTCTGGAACATGCCCGCGTGGTCAGCCAGAGCTTCCGAACCGCCACCGTCCTGCCCTTCCGCTTCGGAACGATTTTCGACACGGAAGATGCCATCCGCCAGGCCGTCCGAGCCAACCGCCGCACTTTCTGCGAGAGTGTGGAGCGGCTGCGCGGCAAGTCCGAAATGCGCATCAAGCTGGTGGTTCGCGACGGTTCTCCCCGCGGTTCCATGGACGAGATCGTCCTGCCCGATACCGTCGGCCGCGAGTACCTGATCAAGCTGCGCGAGAAGGCGTCCCGGGAGCGCGAGCGCCAGACCAAAGCCCGCGCCCTGTCCGTCCAGGTGCACAAGCTCTTCAACCCCCTGGAGGAAGAAGTCAGCTGCAAGAAGGTGGATGCCGACGGAATGTTGCTCGATATCGCCCACCTGATCGACACCAAGTCGATCGAAAAATACCAAAACCGCTACAGCACGGCCGCCAAGCAACTCAAGAACTGCCAGCTGTTCGTGACCGGTCCCTGGCCGCCCTACCACTTCCTGCCCGGCAAGGTGCGCACCGTCGCCGGCGACAGCTAGAAACGATTGATTGGTCAAGCCCCCTTGTCTAGGGGGCTTTGCTTTTTTCACCGCGACAGCAAAGTGCAGTTTTGTGCATCTGGCCACCCATCATCCGACATTGGGCCGGCTCGCTTTGCGCGTAGGGGAATTACCCTAAAATATTGATTTTGAACAGTTTCCCAAAGGGCGAATCGCCTTCATTCCCATTTAACCTTTTGGTTCTGCAAATGCTCGATTTCAGTGCAGTAAAGAGGTCGTGCTCGTTTGACAAACTTCACTCTCGATGCTCTCGACATCTCACTTTGTCCGTTCCTGTCTCCGGAACGGCGTCCCTTAGCTTTCCTCTGATTCCCGCCACTTAACCTCTTTGAAAAGGGTGGCCCCGAAAGGGGCCGCTTTTTTTGTTTCTCGCGCTCCTGTACACTCGCGGTTTCTTATGAATTTTGAAAAAACGCACTCTAACAAGGCCGTTACCTTGCCCATCCTCCTGCTTCTGATTGTCGTGCTTGGGTCCGGATCGCTCCAAGCCCAGAAGTCTGCGACCGCAACTGACGATCTCCTCCTTGCCACCATGGAGAAGGAGCTGCATCGCGGCCAGGCCGAACTCGCCAAGCAGGATCCCGCCCCCTACTTCACCAGCTACAACGTGACCGACGGCGAATCGCTGGTGATCCTCGGCGCTCAGGGTGGCATCCTCTCCTCCTCTCGCGCCCGCCACCGCGCCGCCGACGTCAGCATGCGCATCGGCGCCCCCGCTCTCGACAATACCCACGACCAGGAACGCTCCTCCGGCCTCACTTCCGGCCCACTGCCGCAGCGGGACGACCCCGACGCCATCGCGCGCGTCCTCTGGCGCCTGACCTACGAGCAATACCGCAAGGCGCGCCAGGCCTATACCAACGTGAAGACGAAGACCGCCGTCCGCGCCAAGGACGAAGACGACTCGCCCGACTTTTCCCAGGAGAAACCCTCGACTTACATCGAGAAGACTCCGTCCCCAGCGTTTCCCGAGCAGAAAGCCTGGGAAGAACTCGCCCGCCGTTATTCCGCTTACTTCCGCCGCTACCCACAGGTCGAAGAATCCGTCGTCTTTCTTACCGCCGTGAGGAGCCACAGTTACCTGGTCTCGACCGAAGGCACGAAGATCGTCACCGCCGACGCCATCTTCCGCATCATGATCCAGGCCGAAACCCGCGCCGACGACGGCATGCAATTGATGCGCGTCGAAACCTTCCAGTTCTCCGACCCTGCGAAATTTCCTTCCGATGCGGAAGTAGAAGCCATCGTGCGGAAGATGGCCACCGATTTGAGCGCGTTGCGCACGGCTCCACTCGCCGAGCCTTATAGTGGCCCCGCATTGCTCTCCGGCCGCGCGGTCGCGGTTTTTTTTCATGAAGTGCTCGGCCATCGCGTCGAAGGACAGCGCCAGCGCGGCCGCGACGAAGGCCAGACTTTTGCCAAGAAGGTCAACGAAAAAGTCCTGCCCGAGTTCCTCAGTGTCACCGACGATCCCACGCTGCACACGCTCGCGGGCACGGAACTGTCGGGCTTTTATCGCTACGACGACGAAGGCATTCCCGCCTCGCGCGTCGAGGTGGTCAAGGACGGCATCCTGAAGAATTTTCTGATGGGACGATTGCCGGTAAAGAACTTCAGCAACTCCAACGGCCACGGCCGCGCCCAGCAGGGACTGATGCCCGTCGGCCGCCAGGGCAATCTGATCGTGACTTCTTCAAAAACGATTCCCGACGCTCAACTGCGCTCCCGCTTCATCGAAGAAATCAAGAAGCAGGGAAAACCCTACGGGCTCTACTTCGAAGATATTCAGGGCGGATTCACTCTGACCACGCGTGAACTGCCGCAGGCCTTCCAAGTCTTGCCGGTCATGGTTTGGCGCGTCTATGCGGATGGGCGTCCTGATGAACTGGTCCGCGGTGTCGATATCGTTGGCACCCCACTTACCGTGCTTACCCAGATCGCGGCCACTGGAGACACCACCAGCGTCTTCAACGGCATTTGCGGAGCCGAATCCGGCAGCGTTCCTGTATCCGCAGCCGCACCGGCCATGCTGTTTTCCGACATGGAAGTGCAGAAGAGAAAGTACGGTGACGCGCGTCCTCCCATTCTTCCGCCGCCGCCCGGGGCGACCGACGATAAGGAAGGTGCAAAATGATCCGACACATCTTGTCGATCTCACGCTTGATTTTGGGTGGCACGGCGTTTCAGATTTTGGGTGGCGCAGCGCTTCAGTGTGTGCGTGAGACCTCGTTTTTGGGCAATCCGGTGGAACGAAGCACAGGAGAATGTGGCCCCGGAGGGGCGACCGAGCTTAGCCCAGCGCTTCAGCGCTGGGAAAAGTGGAAGCAATCACTCAAGTCCCGGAGGGACGACCGAGTTCTGACGCACACTCTTCAGCGCTGCGGTAAATGGCTCGCTCTTACACTCGGCTTCAGCCGCTGCGGTGAGGCTGCCGTGCCACCTCAGCGGCTAAAGCCGCATTCACAACGATGCAGGGATCGCAGCGCTGAAGCGCTGCGCCACCCAAAATCAACTTCAATATTGAGTCATTCGGCGATCACGTGCGCGCTCGTGGTCTGCACCCTGTCTGCTTTCGCTGGCGCTGCCGATGCAGCTCCCGGCGATGTCGTTCTCCGCGCCCTTCGCGAAGAGATGAACCGCACCAAAGCCCAGTTAAAAATGGACGGCGTACTTGCACCCTATTACATCGAGTACCGCGTCACCGAGATCGACCAGTACGATGCCAGCGCCGTCTTCGGCGCGCTGCGCAACCAGCAGCATAATCACGGCCGCCTGTTGCGCGTCGTGGTCCGCGTTGGCGACTACAAGCAGGACAGCTTCTACGGCAGCGGAGAAGGCGCGATTGACCTTGTTCCATCCGACGACGATGTCTTCGCCATCCGCCACCGCATCTGGCTCGCCACCGATCGCGCCTACAAGGCGGCCAGCGAAGCGCTTTCCGCCAAGCAGGCCGCCCTGAAGCAGTTGAAGGTCGATGAACCCGTCGACGATTTCGCCAAAGCCTCGCCGGTCGAAGCCGTCGAGCCTCTCGCCCATTTTTCCGCAACCGAACTAACTTCCGACCTTACTTCCTGGATTCATCTTCTCGAAGAGGCTTCCGGCCAATATCGCACCGACAAAGATCTGGAGAACTTCGAATCCTCGCTGCGTTTCACGGTGGAGAACCGATACTTCCTGAACTCCGAGGGCACGGTTGCCCGCTCCGGTCACGCGCACTACGTCGTCTCCATCGCGGGATCGACCCAGGCATCCGACGGCATGTTGCTGCAACGTTCGCACGCCGACCAGGGCAACGATCTCAAGGATCTCCCCACCCGCGAACAATTTCTCAAGACCACCGCCAGGATCCTCGAAACGCTGAAGTTGCTGCGTGACGCGCCGGTGGTCGACGAGGAATACCGCGGCCCGGTGCTGTTCTCGAACGACGCCGCGGCCACGGTGGTCACCGAACTCGTGGAGCCGAATGTTCTCGGCCGAAAGCCTCAGCTCGGCGAGAACGCCCGCACCACGGGGAAATGGTCCAGCAGCTACAAGTCGCGCGTGCTGCCCGACTTCATCAACTTGTTCGACGACCCGACGATTTCCACCATTTCCGGGCAGCCTCTGTTTGGCAACTACACTCTCGACGACGAGGGAGTGAAAGCCCAGCGCGTCTCCCTTATCGAGAAAGGGCAACTCGTCTCCTACCTCATCGGACGCCAGCCGATTCGCGATTTCCCCGCTTCGAACGGACACGGCCGGGCCGCTGCCGCCGCAGCGCCTGCGCCTCATCCCGGCAATCTCGTTTTGCAGTCGACCGATCCCCAACCGGACGCCGGCCTCAAGGCAAAGTTGATCGAGCTCTGCAAGAACCGCGACCTGCCCTACGGACTCTACGTGGAAACCATGGGACCGCGACTCGAGCCCCGGCTCCTCTATCGCATCTGGACCAAAGATGGGCGCGAAGAACTCGTGCGCGGCGGCGTCTTTGGAGATCTCGACGTCCGCTCGCTGCGCAGCGATCTCATCGCCGCCGGAACCGCGCCCGCCGTCGAGGACCGCTCTGAGCCCGTCTGGTTCAGCGTCTTGAGCCCGGCGCTTCTGTTCGACGAACTCCAGGTCAAGCGGTCGCAAGCCGCCAAGCAAAAGCTTCCCGAGTACCCCGCGCCCGCGCTCAGTCAGGCCGCAAGCCGGCCGTGACCGGTTCTTGGAGAAACTTGAACATCTTGTAGAGACGGGGCTTGCCCGGGCTTGCCCCGTCTCCGTGCGCTGCGAAGACGCGGCAAGCCGCGTCTCTACGGGAGGTTGAATGCCCGATGTGAACCTTTCTCCCGCACACGCGAGCGGGTTTCGTTTGACCGATTTCCACAACGCACGATAGACTAATTGAGTTTGCCTGTACTTGCGGACCCGTTCTGGGGCCGCGCCGCGTTTCCGGTCAGAAGCCGCAGCGGGAAAACAGCAAGCATACTTAGGGTATCTGCCGAGCTGGGCTCGGCATGGACGGGCGAGGTCGCCCGTCCCCACACGATAAGGAGAGTTTATGTACGCGGTAATCCGCGCAGGTGGAAAGCAGTATCGGGTATCTCCGGGGGACGTAATCCGGATGGAAACACAGGCAGACAAGGACGGAAAGATCGAGTTCGGCGATGTGCTGGCGGTTTCCGCCGAGGCGGGTAGCGTTCTGCCTCCGGGGTCTGGAGCGAGCGTAACGGGCGAGGTGGTCGAGCAGGGACGCGGCAACAAGATCCTGGTCTTCCACTACAAGCGCAAAAAGCAATACAAAAAGCTGCGGGGACACCGGCAGGACTATACCGCGGTCCGCATCACCGAGATCGCTTTTGATGGGCAGTCGTTCAAAGCGCCCGAGCTTCCGAAGAAAGAGAAGAAGGTGAAGCCGGCGCACGAGGGCGGCGAAGCGAAGGCTTCGGCGCGGCCTGGGAAGACGGCAAGAAAGGCGGTCGCGAAGAAGCCGGCGGCGAAGAAAGCCGCGGCGAAGTCGAAGAAGAAGTAGGAGCAGGTCCTTCGCTTCGCTCAGGATGACAACTCAGGTTGGGATGACAATCTAGTTCGACGTCGCGAACAGATGGATTTGGAATATATGGACACCTGGCAACTGGCCACTGGGAACTGATTTTATGGCGCACAAAAAGGGACAAGGCACTTCACGAAACGGGCGCGATTCGAACGCGCAGCGGCTTGGGTTTAAGGCTTTCGGTGGACAACTGGTGCCGGGCGGTACGATCATCGTCCGCCAGCGCGGCACGCGGGTGAAGCCCGGACTGAACGTTGGACGCGGCAAAGACGACACGCTTTTCGCCAAGATCACGGGGCGCATCAAGTTCCTCGACAAGGGATCGATGGGGAAGTTTGTGATGGTCGAGCCCGAGGCGATCGAAGCGGAGTAGGGCGCGAGCCTTTGGCGCGCTGCTGCGGAGCTCGGATTTCGTATTACGACAAGCGCTTGATATCAGAATCGCTTCGTATCAGGGCATCGCTTGAGCGATGCCGAAATCGTCGAAATGGAAAGCCCCTTTAGGGGCTGCGGCGCAGGGCCTCGGCTTCGAGTCGAGGCTTTTTCGTTGCCGCGAAACTGCGGAGCTTCGCTCCGCTGGACAGCCGAAGGCGGCTGTCCCTACGTGAGTTTTTCTGGCGCTGGCTTTTCGCGGACAGGAGTGTCCGCGCCACACAATTCACACATCATGTTTATCGATGAAGCCAAAATTCGAGTGAAGGCTGGGGATGGCGGCAACGGCTGCATGGCGTTCCGGCGGGAGAAGTTCGTTCCGCGCGGCGGGCCTTCGGGCGGCGATGGCGGTCGGGGCGGCGACATTTGGATGGAATCGAGCGAGCGCCACAACACGCTGGTGCACTTCCGCTTCAATCCTGAATACAAAGCCGAGCGCGGGCGGCACGGCGAGGGCGCGAAGAAGACCGGCCGCGACGGGGAAGGGATTGTCCTGAAAGTGCCGGTGGGCACGATTGTTTTCGACGAGGACACGGGCGAGAAAGTTTACGATTTTTCGCGCGCCGATGAACGCGTCGTAATTGCGCGTGGCGGACGCGGCGGACGCGGCAACGCGCAGTTTGCCACTTCCACGCATCAGGCGCCGCGCGAGCACGAAGACGGACGTCCGGGGGAAGAACGCAACTTCCGGCTGGAGTTGAAGCTGCTCGCCGATGTGGGGCTGGTGGGATATCCGAATGTGGGCAAGTCGACGTTGATCTCGCGTATCTCGGCGGCTCGGCCGAAGGTTGCGGATTATCCGTTTACTACGCTCGAACCGAACCTCGGGGTGGTGCTCGCGGGCGACAGGGGAAAAGAAGAGAGTTTCGTGGTCGCCGACATTCCGGGATTGATCGAAGGCGCGCACGCCGGATCGGGCCTCGGCACGCAATTCCTGCGACACATTGAGCGCACGCGTTTGCTGGTGCATATGGTGGATGTCTCCGACAGCAGCGGCCGGACCGACGTGGTAAACGACGTTGAGGTGATTGTGGGCGAACTGGCGAGTTTCGGGGCGGGATTAGAGAAGAAGCCAACACTGATGGTCGCGTCGAAGATCGACGTGGCGAACCCGGAGAAGCTTAAGAAGCTTAAGCAGTGGGCGACGCGCAAGAAGCTGAAGCTTTATCCGATTTCGGCGGTGACTGGCGAGGGGATCGAGAAGCTGAAGTACGCGATGGCGGAGGGCGTAGAGAAGGTAAGGAAGGCGCTGGCGGAGGCGCAAGCAGAAGGAACGACGATCTCTCGCCCAGGCGCTTAGATTGACCAGCGGCTCTAAGAATGCGGTTGGTGGTGATGGGGATTTTTCGCCAGTTACCACACTTCAAGGGCGACAGTTAAAATGCTGGAATGAAATGGGTGCCACTATACGCGCTGACAGCTCTAGTGACCGGACTGCACAACTTCTATGGGCTTATGAGCATGGTCAACGGCGCCCCGATAAATCTGTTGAATTGTATATCCCTGTTGGGTTCTGCTACGTTGCTAGGAGCCGCATTTCTTCTGCCTGTTCGACCAAGTTTTGCCGCAAAGGTTGGGTTAGCAGGTTCAATTTTGTCGTGGGTCTTTTACGGACCATTGATTGTTGCCAGCCTAGTCGCACCCTTTTCCATTTGGCTTGAAATCAAGACGTTTATCACTTTCCACGATTATGTCCCGCTTATGGGCATGCTCTTTGGCCCTGTCCTATTGATTGCCTGTACCGTCCACTCGACACTTTTCTTCAGGCGTAGTAGGGAGGCTATTCGGCCCCCAGTCAACTGAGAGATGGGGGTTGTTGACGAAATCTAACCTTGATCGTGCCGTCGCCTTCCCCTCCCCTGCCGCTTCCCCGTGCTAGAATTTCCACAGCCTCTGACCCTATAGTCTGGACCCTATTTTGATCGAACTTGCACCCTCGATACTCGCGGCCGATTTCGCCCACCTGGCGGACCAGGTGGAGCGGGCGACGGCGGGCGGCGGCAGCGTGATCCATGTCGACGTTATGGATGGGCATTTTGTGCCGAACCTGACGGTCGGGCCTCCTTTGGTGAAATCTTTGCGCCGGGCAACCCGGCTTCCGCTGGACTGCCATCTGATGATAGAGAACCCCGACCAGTACATTGCGGAATTTGCGGAAGCGGGAGCGGATTGGATTTCAGTGCATCAGGAAGCGTGCCGGCATTTAAATCGCACGCTGAATCTTATCAAGCAGCATGAGTGCCGGGCGGGTGTGGTGATCAATCCGGCAACGCCGGTCGAGACGCTCACCGAAGTGCTCGACATTGTCGATTATGTGCTGGTGATGAGCGTGAATCCTGGATTTGGGGCGCAGAAATTCATCCCAGCGACGCTGCACAAAATGAAGAAGCTGGCGGAAATTCGCGCGGCGCGGGGATACTCATACCGCATCGAAGTAGATGGTGGCATTGGAATGGACACGGTGGCGGAAGTGGTGCGCGCCGGGGCGGAGATTCTGGTGGCGGGGAACGCAGTGTTCGGCAAGGGCGATGCCAAGATGAATGCGCAGACGCTGCTGGAAGCGGCGCGGAGCGCGAGTTTGCAACGGGTGTAGGGGATTGCAGAGGTTAGAGGTCAGATTGCAGAGGTTCTTTATGCGTCGGAATTCTATTTTCGTACTTCTCGCATTGCTGCTGGCGTTGACGGTGGCATGCACGAACAAGAAATCGGTGAATCCACTGGCCAACGTCGGGTCGAAACAACCTGACAAGGTGCTGTTTGACCGGGCCATGGATGCCATGAAGCACAACCGCTTCGACGTGGCGCGCATGACGCTGCAGACGCTGATCAACACCTATCCGGATTCGGAATTCATCGCGCGCGCCAAGCTGGCGGTGGCGGATTCATGGTATGCCGAGGGCGGCACGACGTCGATGCAGCAAGCCGAGATCGAATACAAGGATTTCCGCACGTTCTTTCCCAATATGCCGGAGGCGGCCGAGGCGCAACTGAAGGTCGCGAACATCCATTATCAGGAGATGGAAAAGGCGGACCGCGACTACACCCACGCCATGCGGGCGGAGGAGGAATACCGGTCGCTGATTCTGGAATACCCAGACAGCAAGCTGCTGCCGCAGGCGAAACAGCGGCTGCGGGAAGTGCAGGAAGTGCTGGCGGAACGCGAGTTCGGCATTGGGCGATTTTATTATCTGCGGCTGGCGTATCCAGCGGCGATTGCGCGCCTGAAAACGCTGGTGGACCGGTATCCGTTATACAGCGGGGCGGACGAGGCGCTGTATCTGCTCGGGCAATCGTACGAGGGTGAGATCGATGCGATCCGGAAGAACGGGCGCATGAACGAAGTCTCCAAGGGGAAGATGATCGAGGGCCTGACCAAGGATGCGTCGGAGTCCTACGGGCGGATCATCAAGCGGTATCCCGCGATGAACCGGGCGCTGGACGCCAAGGCGCGGCTGGAGTTGCTGCATCAGCCGGTGCCGCGGCCGACAAGGGCGGCGCTCGAACTGAATAAGAAGGAAGAGGCTAGCCGGCAACAGACCGGCGCCATGTCGAACATGCTGGGGACGTTCGAGAAACATCCGGACGTGGCCAGGGCCTCGCGCGTGGGCGAGCCAACGATGGTCGACGCCGCGCCGGTGACGGCGACGGACGTGGTGAGGAGAGTGACCGAGTCGGCGGGCATGGGCGGTAACAATAAGGTCAGTGCGGAAACCGTAAACGGAACGGTGGGTCCGAACCAGGAGGCGCCGCGTTCGGATTCGGCAGCGGCAGACTCGTCGGCAGCACCCGCCGCGGACCAGCCTGCGGCGCAGGAGCCGGCGGCAGCGGAGTTGAAGCCGAATGTGGCGGATCCAAACGAACTGAAGCCGAACGTGGAGGCCGATCCGAACGCGCTTCCCCCGCTGCAGCAGAGCAATCAACTGGACAGCAGCGGCGGTGCGCCGAGCGCTGCCTCTTCAACTGCGCCGGCGAAAACCGAGGAGATGGCGGATATTTCTTCCAGCAAGAAAAAAAAGAAGAAGGGTTTGGGGAAGCTGAACCCGTTCTAGAGAGGGCAGAGGTTCGAGGGCAGATTGCAGAGGTTACTACCGGTTTTGCCAGCCGAATGCCGCAATCCGGCCGTTGATTCTTCGACCCCTCAATCCTTAGGAGTCTTGCCTTCCACCTCTTCAATCTGACCTCTCGCCTCTGACCTCTTCAACCCCTGCCCAACAGACTAGGAACGGAAGTAACGGTTACTTTTGCGGGAATCGTTGACTTGGGTTGAGGGACAAGGTAGTTTCGCGTTATCTCTCCTTTTTTGGCGTGAGGATGACGCTTGGCGCGGAAAATACTGCTCGCCGATGACAGTGTGACAGCCCAGAACATGGGGCGAAAGATCCTGGCCGATGCCGGGTATGACGTGGTCACTGTCAACAACGGATCGGCCGCTCTGAAGCGGATCACCGAACTCAAACCGGATCTGATCGTGCTGGATGTGTACATGCCCGGCTACAGCGGGCTGGAAGTTTGCCAACGTCTGAAGGATTCGGCCGAAACGGCGCACATTCCCGTGCTGCTGACGGTGGGCAAGCTGGAACCTTTCAAGCCGGAAGAAGCGCGCCGGGTGAAGGCCGACGCTCACATCGTAAAGCCATTTGAAGCCAGCGAATTGCTGACTGCGATCACGCGACTCGAAGACCGCGTCGTACCCCAGCCAACGGAAGGTAACACCGATCTCGATACCGGATGGAAGAGCCGCCTGCGTTTTCCGTCGAAGAAGAAGAAAGAAGAACCGGAACCAGAACGAGAAGACTTCGCGGCAGGGTCGACCTTTCGGGATTTCCGGAAGGGGAAGGCCCAGACGGAGTCGAGCCCAGTCTTCGAGGTGAAGGCGCAGCCGGAACCGGAACCGGCGCTGGTTCCAGATATTCCGCGGGACGTTACTCCGGAAGAACTGGACGCACTCAGCGCGTTGGCCGCGAAACTCGATGCGCCGATTTCGGCTGAGAAGACTGCGCCCTTGGCGGAAAATACGGGGCCGATGGAGGCTCCGGCAGCCGAGGTTGCGCGAAATGAAGTGGAAGTCCCCGCGGCAGCGGCGGAAGTGAAGAGCGCAGAAGTGAAGAGCGCGGAAGAAGCGAAAGCAATTGAAACTCCCGCGCCGCCCGCCGTTGAGACCGTCGAGCCCGCAGCGGCTGCCGTCGAAGCCCCGGCATTAGCGAGCGAGGCCAACCGAGAAATCGAGATTCCAGCCGAGGCCGCGGAACTGACGAGCAAAGTTGCCCCGGCAGGTGACGATCCGGCCGCGGTCGTTGCGGCCGTGGTGAATACTGCCCTTTTCTCGGAGGAGCCCGCGCCCGTGGACAGGGACGAAGAGCCGATCTTCGCGTCGGCACCAACCGCGGTTGAGCCGGCGAGGGAAGACCTGGCCGATGAAAGGAAAAGGATCGAAGGGAAGCCAGCAGAAGAATTGACGGCGGAGAAGGCTCGGCCAACCGTTCCCGCTGCGGTCGTACCAGCCTGCAGCAAGGGGCAAGAGGCGGCGGAGGCGGAAGAGCCGGTGCCGAGCGACGCGGATCTGGCCGAAGCGTTGCGCCTGCTGACACCCGCCACTGTACATGCGGAGGTCTCGACCGTGCCGTCGCCCGGGACGCTGGTGGCAGCAGGGTCGCGGTGGGTGGCGGAGCCGGTGACGTTGAGTCCGGAGGAAGCGGCGATTTCGCTGGAAGCGGAAATGTTCTCCACTTTTACCGCAACGCCCGGCGCAGAAGTTGGGTCCGTACGGATCGACGGAGTGTCGGCGATTGCGGCCGCGGTTGAGAACCGGCTGGCAGAAGCAGAGATGGCGGCCAGTGCCAAAGCCGCCGAAATCTCGGTTGTGGAAGCGCCTGCCGAGGCGATGGCTTCGGTTTCGACCCCAGCGACTCCGTCAGTGGATGAGACCGAGTTGGAGAGCGAAAAGAAGATCACAGCAGAGACGATCGAACCCGAGAAGGTCGAACCCGGGAAGATGGAAGCCGAGCGGACGGGTTTCCTCGAGAAGATTGCGGAGGAGGAGCGAGCGACCTTCGCGGATGCGGTGGATCGGGACGAGATCAAGGCTGCGGCGGAACCGAGTGGAGAGCCAGCCGACGAGGCGGCTGCAGGGTCAGAAAGCAATCAAGATTCGAGTTCGGAAGTTGGGGGACGGGAATCCATGGGAACGGACGGGAAAGCGAAATCGGGAAAATCCAACTGGCATCGGATTCACACGGCGCCGGCGAGCGCGGCGGGGGCGAGTGACGTGGTGGAAGCGGCGAAACAGGCCGAGCACGCGGCCGAGGAGGCTCCTCGGGCCATGGCAGCCGCGGCGGCAGAGGGATCGGCGACTGCGTCTGCTCCGGACGCCAGCACGATTGCCAGCATCGTCGACAGGGTAATGGCCGATCTTCGCCCGAAGATCGTGGAAGAGATTGCGAAGAAGCTCGGGGGCAAATAGGGCAGCAGTCAGCTGTCAGCCGTCAGCTGTAGTAGTTCGAACTCGACCTTACGGACAGGGTTGACAAGGCTCCACGTATCGGACACAGGCTGGTGTCCGAGTCGGGGGGATTTTGAGTGTTAATGGGATTTATCACCAATCATCCCGTTATGATGATTCCCTCACGAGCAGCACGTTGAGGACATGGGAGCGCAAGCGGGGCGGGGGCGGCGCGGGCGGTGTTCGCCCGTCAACCAGCCCGCCCGAGTAGGCTACTGAACCCGCCCCCCCGAGAACCTGCGTACCTCTTCGTAGAACCAGGCATTAAGCAAGTCGTACTCGTTCGCCTTCTCGCGTCCGTAATTGGCTTCGATCGCGGTGAGCATCACCGTGTTGAGCGCATTAAGAGCGTCGCCGAGGCTGGGTCCGCGCTTGTTCAGAAGGTCGATTATTTCAATGGCTAAATGGCGGACCCTTTCGGACCGCTCTTTGTCAACCATAGTCCCCTGCAAACCGCCGCCATGACCAAGCTTGTTCCGCAAGTTGGTGCCCGCGCGCGCCAGTGCTTGCCCGATACGGTGCCAGAGCCGTTTCACTGAAACGGAACGAACCCTTCGTAACTCCCGGTTTGCTTG
>Ga0209517_10003838_pt1 | contig 20089 bp, 13 predicted proteins | sample PeaSoiMetSII2010_FD_187695 | JGI IMG/M metagenome (GOLD analysis project Ga0209517, IMG submission 187695) | Peat soil microbial communities from Weissenstadt, Germany - SII-2010 (SPAdes) (version 2) | ecosystem: Environmental > Terrestrial > Soil > Wetlands > Peat | place: Germany...
CTTGCGTCGAGCCTGGGGTTTCACCCGGGCCTTCAGGCGGGCGTAGTCCAGGCGCAGCGTGCGCGCCGGGAGTTGAACGCCATGTTGTCGGGCCAGTTTTGCGGCCGCCCCCCAGAGAGGTTCTGGGATCGGCGAGCGATGCGCCTGCGTGCTCCGCCACTGCTCCAGTTCTTGGCGAACCTGCTCCAATTCGGGGGGAATAACGGGGGTTTTGGTAGGATCCATCAGCCTGTCCTCCATGCCCTGGTTGGGCAACAGACTGACGTTACCAAGATCAAGCGGACTCAGTCATGCAAGCTTGCCGAAACCTCACAGTACAACACGCGACGCCCCCACTCGGCGCTCGGCTATAGGCCGCCGGTACCGGCGGCCTATAGCCCCCTGGTTGCAGCAAATCCAGTTTCACAGCCCCGAGCTGTGATATAAACTCTCTCACTCCCGGTGGTACAAAATCTCGGCCACCTCAAGCTTAAGGGACGCTAGACTCGCCTCGTTGAATTGTTCGCAGGCGCGAATCGCGTCGCCTGTTCCGTAGACGGCCATAAGGGCCGTGATCTCGCGCGCCTCATTCATTGCTTGGTCGAGTGCTGGGTACTCTCTCTTGATCAACGCTTGAACGCCTTCGACGTTGTTTTGGTCAACCCGTTGCAGAATCCGGCGGTCTGTTCGAAGCTGTTCGAACAGATCAATTTTTCGCGTCAGGTTTGTTATGAGTCGCCTATAGATTTCCTGCCTTTTCTTCTGGATTTCGAACACGCGTTCCGCGTGCTTCACGTAAGCGTAGCCGGCAAGGAGTGCCATCGCGGAGATCCTGGCCGCAAGGATCGGAATGAATTCCATCCACGCGCGCCGCTGAGCTTGTTGAGTCGTATGTCCCTCACAAGATTGTCCACAACTCCCGCAACTTCTATTCGGCCGCCTAACGGTTCGCGCTGAGCCGCGGCGGTCTTGACCACGCCAGCGCCGCAGGCTCCAGCGCGGTGTTAGGCAGATGCATCCTCCATGCACGCTGCAAGTTCCGTTGATAGCCTCTTGGAGAGGTTCGTGTACAGACGGCCTCTAGATGGTCCAAGGGGCGGCTGCTCTGCCGGATAATAGAAGACTCGCAGCCGCGATAGGCTGTCAGAGCTTACAACCTTCTCTAATTCAGCCCGAGCGGTCCTCGGCAATTCCTCACGGGCGTCCTTGGGAACGCCGAACGTTAGGAGTACGGATTCTGGGCGGTGCTTCTCCAATGATGTCCTTAGTTCCCACAAGACGTTCTCTGTGAGATCCGACACGTCGATTATCACTGCACTCGCTCGCGAAATACCCAAGCTCACAACCTGGTGCCACACTTCGTCAGGGCACTTGAAGACCATGACTCCCCGAAACCCCAGCTTCCGCTGAGTGATTTTCTCCAGTGTGACATCTACCTCTTCAATAGCGTTGTCCGGCGTTAGCGCGACATAACCCCGCCTGACCATCTGTTTCTTCACTGCGTACCAAAGGAGGAGTCCGAGGGGTACCACCGCCACGACCTGCCCGAGGTAACCGGCCAGTCTAATGCCGACACCAAGATTGGCTAGAACATCTGACATTCGCTGGGCAAGTAGGAGGTCTAGGACTCCGAGAATGATCGCTATTGGATAGAATAGGAGCATCCGCGAGGCCGACGAGTAATACGAGGTCTTGAACACGGAATCTTGAACCGTTACGGGAACACAAAGACCCGGGCACGCGCGATTCAGCAACATGTTGAATCGTAGCCTTGTTGGCTCACTTCTGTGGAAGCGTCTAAGCCAGATGGCGTACTTGTCGGCGCGTGTCATCCGGAAGTAGATCCAGAAGCCCACAAGCGGAATTAGTATCCCTGCCAGTAGGCCGATCTTTGCGGCTCTGCGCCTCTTGGCTCGGACCTGATCGGCTAGGGACATGTGCCCACCCCTGCTTAGGGTGTAAGAACTAGCTTGGCCTAAGTTGTGATACGGTTTCTTAAGTGTCTTGGTTGGAAAGTCGAATCCGCAATCGCAACGTTCAGCGATGGCCGGATTTATCAGTCCGCAGTGCGGGCACTTGACCGATCCCATGGGGTCGTTCTCCCCCGGCGATTGTTCGCTTTGGGTAGGCGCTGGCAGATTCTTGAGTGCGTCAAGAGTACTGAGCCAGAATTTCTCTTTTGGCATCCTCCATCGCCGCAGTATACACCCCACCAGCTCGTTCGCAACCACAAGTTTTGCACACAAGTTTTGCACTCCAGACGCCAGCACGAGGGAGCAAGGGGGATCATCCCCCTTGCTTGAACACCCCCCATAGTGGGTGCATTCTTGCGGCCATGTCTCCCCATTTGCCGCAATGGTCTGCTCAAACGTGGTTCGACTTTTTGCTGGTAATCGCAACCTGCATTGAGGCAACCGTGCTCGTCTTCATGTACAGGCTTGAGCGGGCGATTGAGGCGGCACGAAGCGGTGTCCACTTGATTGCAAGGATTCAAGTCCCACTCTCAGAGGGTTGGGCGCGGCCTGGCGCGTGGGTCGCCTGGAGGAATTGGCCGCAGAACTGACGAGCCGACATGGCGTGCGGGCCGAACCTTTGCCCGCCGACCTCACGAGCGACGCCGACCTGAAAGCGGTCGAAGGCCGAATCGCACACGAGGAGCATCTCGAATTCCTGCTTAACAACGCCGGTTTCGGGAGCGGGGGACGATTCTACCAATCCCCGGTAGAAGTTCAGGACGCCATGCACCGGCTGCACGTGATGGCCACACTGCGCCTCTCCCACGCGGCGGGCCGCACCGGGTCGGTGGAGCGCTTTTGGGAGTAGCCGCAATTCGCAATGAGGAATCGAGCGATGGTGATGGTCATGCTCTGTTAGCGCCGCACTCCACGGCGCGGGGACAAAGCTGTTTGTCTCCTGCTGAAACAAGAAGTCCCGTCTGTTCCTCTGAATCGACGAATGTGAGGTGTCGGCGTCGCAAGACCTGCCAGCATTTGGAAAGACGCCTTGGCCCACGCTATCGTCACGAGTAACGCCGCCATTCTCACCGTGGACTGACCCACTGTTAACAGAGTTTTCCATTTCCCCCGCTGGCAGCGGTGGATGGCAATCATCGAGTCCTTGCTTTTCAAAGCGCGGTCGTCATATTCGACGGGAAGGGCGTTTCCCAATCCGGTTTAAGTGGTGGATTGGGCTGTTATCGACAGCAATTTGTCACAATAGGCATCCCCAGGCGTCATGGATTCGACAAGTGCTGGATCGAGTGCTATGCTCAGGCGAGCACACGGTGTCCGCGGAGTTGAGATGCCCCCGAGAAATACTACTTTCATATCCTACGCACGATTAGACGGTGAGCCATTCGCCAATGAATTGAGCCAGCGTCTACAAACGGAGCTCGGCATTAGCGTATGGCAGGACCGTCTCCGGATGGGGCCGGGAGATTTCGAGCTACAGATTAAGCAGGCCATTGACTCGGCTGAATACCTGGTGGTGGTCATCACTCCCGGCGCGATGCGGTCCCAATGGGTGGAAAATGAATGGCGCTATGCACGGAAAAATGGCGTCTGCATCTGCCCCATACAGCCCAAGTTTCCGTCCGCATCGATGGAGTCGGAAGTGAAGGAGTTGCGCGCCAAGTGGCCGCGCTGGATGCAACAAATCCAAACGTTCGATTTCGAAGGGTACTGGAAACGATTTATCGCCGTCCTGCAGAGCCCCTGCCAGGCGACGCGAGCGCCGTTCTTGGCGCGCGGCCTTCCGGCGAATTTCGTGGGGCGCCCGTCACAGCACCTCCGGATCATCAACGGAATTCTCGATGACGGGCATAAGACTCCCAGCGGCAAAACCGTGGTGCTTTACGGCTCGGGCGGCTTCGGCAAAACCACCCTGGCGTTGGAAGTGTGCCACGATGACGACGTCTTTGCTGTCTGCGACGGCGGCATCCTGTGGGCGACCCTCGGTGCGGAACCAAAGCCAATCTCGGAACTGACCACAATTTATGCCGCGTTGACCGGCGAGCGTCCTCAGTTTGCAACTCTCGAGGATGCCATGGTGGCGGTGTCGCAGAAGCTCGAGGGGAAGCGCTGCCTCATGGTTATCGATGACGTGTGGCAAGACGATCATTTGGCGCCGTTCCTTGAAGGCGGTGAACAATCTTCGCGCCTCATCACCACCCGGCGGTTCGATATAGGCTTGGATCATGCAGATCAAGAGTGCCGGGTGAACGTGGCGGAGCTAACACAGGAAGAGGCCCAAGAGGTGCTGACCGCGCGCCTGTTACCTCCGCCTCCCGCCCCTCCGCCTTCTTCCGACCTCCTGTCCAGCTTCCGCCGGCTTGCTGCTCGCTTCGGCGAATGGCCGCTGCTTCTGCAGCTTGCCAACCGGACCTTGTACGGACAGGTTGCTCGCGGCAGGAGCGTGGAGGATGCCCTGAAGTCGGCCAATGAGGTATACGACGAGATGGGCGTGGTCGCATTCGACCGGGAAAACGAGACAGCGAGAGAGCAGGCCATCGCCAAGACCGTCGAGGCGAGCCTTGGCCAGCTCAACGAAGAGCGCCAGCGGTGCCTCGAATTGGCAATCTTTCCGGAAGACACGGATGTCCCGCTGGAGTGGATCGGGCTCGTGTGGCAGACAGATGCCGCGATGACACAAAAGCTGGCGGAGCGCATGCACGATCTGGCTTTAATCAAGCTGGACCTGTCCCGAACGCCCGGTGAGGTGATGTCGAGCGGGTCGGTTCGGCTCCATGATGCGATGCGGACCTATTTCGCGAGCCAGCTTGGCGAGACTGCGCCTCTGCATGCGAGACTGGCGGATGCGTGGAGAGATCCTCAGCGAATCGCAGGCGAATATGCGCGCCGCTACGTCGCGTACCACCTGGCGGAGACCATGGCTGATCCCAGTCAGGTTTTTCGGCGCGGACACCAACTTCTCGACCTTCTCACCGATGACCGCTATCGCCAGTACCGGGAACAGCACGGCGATCCACTGGCACTGCATCGGTATATAATCCTGGCCCTGAAACGAGCGGCGAAAAGCGCGGGGGCGGGCTTACCCGCATTGGTGTCGACCCTGGCGCTAGCGCAGAAATCCTACGCAGAGTCGAAGCACAATCCACAATTATTCTTCGAGGCAGCGCTGGCAGGTCGGGTTCGAGAGGCAGAACAGCGTCTTGATCTCTCCGAAGCCGAGCCGGAATGGAAGACTCTGGCTCGTTTGCTCATTGCCTGGATTGCCAGACCACAGAACCCCTCCGAAGCAACGGCCCTGGCTGAACAGGCTGCTGCATCCTGTGATCGGCCGGAACTGCGATCCGCCCTGGCCTGGGTGCGAACCGCGCCTGGCGAAATTCCCGGTGGGCTGCCGCCCATCTTCGATAATACCGATCCGTCCTTTGTGTCGGCCATTCTGCAGCGCGCCGGCGGGGCCGAAACCCCTCAGGGGATGGAACCGATCGATTCCCGTCTCCTCATGTCCGGCGGTCCTACAGTGGAACCGATCGATTTTAATCTTGGCGCATCCGGGTTGGCGAGGGATGCATCCGCGTTTATCGCCGACCAGGATGGCCCGGTGTTAGTTGCTTTCGCGAACCACGATCCGCAATCGAATACTCAATTCCTGGAACGTTACATTGAGATCCACGCCGCCAACCGTTACCGTTATTACCGCAATCGATCACTGTGGGCGCTCTTGAAATCAGTCCTTGTCTATCCCGAGGCGTCTTGGGTTCGGTCAATCCTGCAGAAGATCGTGACCGCCGCCCTCACTGTGACGCGGATCGATTTTGAGGAGTTTCTTCCTTTGACGGTCTTGGGATTGCAAGCTCGCTTCGGAGACCAGTCTGCATCCGACAAACTCGAATTGTTCAGGCAGCAGCTCATTCAAGAAGTCGGCGGACTGGGAGCAGGAGGGAGCACTGGAGCGCCGCAACCCGAGAACAGCCCGGGTGATTCCTGGTCCCATTATCAGCGGCGCGCGTGTGCATTGGCCGAAGTCTATGCTCTCGCTCTTGACCGGCCCTCGGACGCAGCCTCTCTGTTGGATCTGGCGCGGGAACTGCCCAAAGGCTTTGCGGGTTTCCGCGCCTTCTCTGCCCTAAACCTCGCTGATAGCATTGATTTGGTTCTGCCTAGCGATCCTCAGCGGAGCCAACGGCTCGCTGCGGCGCTGGAATCGGCGCGAGCTGCGTCGCACCGCATACAGGACTACCCGTTCTGTCTCCGCGCTACCGCCATGGTGAATGCCATCAGGATGCGCTGGTGGGCGCCCGATCTGGATCTCGAAAAGGTCGTGGAGGATTTCTCGAACCACCCGCTCGCAGAGAGGTTCTGCGCCGTCCACCGGGTTCTGGAAGAATTCAGTTTCAGGGGCAGCGACCCTCTATTCCAGTCGCTTCCTATCCCCGGGACTGTGCTCAATGCGCAGACCCTCCATCAAATCGCGGAAGCCTATCGGCGCCAGCCGGAGCAGCTTGTCACTGTCAATCCGGCGTTCGCGATCGATCAGATGCTGAGCAAAGACAACAACCACACGGTGAACGTCCCAGAACCCGACTTCACCCCGATCCTTGCGGCGCGCCTCTCCGCCGCAGCGCTTGCCGCGCCAAGTTTGACAGAAGAACGGCGCAGCGCCTTAATTCAACGTTTGGTCCCACTCGCTATTACGAACCGCACGGCGCTCGACACCGCTCTGGCGCGGCTGCTGCTGTCGGCCAGGAACACGAAATTTGAAATGCCGCCGTTACTTGGCAACCTGGATCTACCCGGCGGCTCCGCGCCCGCCAGTTCTTCGGAGAAACTGATATCCTAGCAAGCTCGCCACCCTTCAAATCAACTCCCCAGATACCACTACAGCGGTAGATGTTGGGAAATCCCCAAGTAACTCGCAGACCGCTGTTGGATACTTGGGCTGTTGTCACCAGACATCGATCAGTCCAACTCTCGAAAGGTGCGTACAGACGCAGGCCTCTCAAGATGCACCGAGTATCCTTTTGACGTCTTGCCGCACTTTGTCGAACACGAGTTCCTGGTCACTTTCAGATAATGCCTTCACAGGCCTCCGGGGGTCGTTTACCCATTGGATTCTCGTTAGCCGCAAATCCTCAGGAGCGGCGCAGGTTCCTATCAAGACAGGGAGGAGCGTCAACTGGCGCTCCTCGGCTGCTCTCAACAGCTTCGGCAGTTCGCGTACCTGAATGAAATCAGACGCCATGAAGTCCGCGCTAATCAGCAGGATTGCAACGCGCGCCGATTCGAGGGCACCGTCGAGTTCGGCTTCCCACTCACTACCCGCAGCAAGGCGGGTGTCGTCCCAGATGTCCAAGTTGTCTTCCCGCGTTAGCGGCTTAAGAAAGACCCGGAGGCGCTCAAGCCACCCTCTGTCTCTATGGCTGTAACTGATAAACACTCGCATCCGGGCAACGCCACCCTTCGTTGTTGCTAGCTCTCCGAGATCAACTTGTTCGAGCAGATATGCAAGTTCCCCGGAGGCGTGCATCAACTCGATGACTTCTCGAACCTCCCCTTTCTTGAGCTGGTGGCTCATGATCTTGCGCAAACTGAGTGCCGCCTCTGGGAAGTGAGTTCTTGTCTGATCGAAATCCGTCAGGATGCGCCCGTCGTACAACTGCTCAACGTAAGTGTGTTTCAGCCAATCGATGCTGCTCGCGAAAGACCCACCTCTGCCAGGCTCGAACGTTACATAAGTTGCGTAAACACCCGGTCGGCCCTTATACGAGCTCACGAAGCTAACCGCCACGCTCACCTCGGGTTTGCGGTCGATTTCACGCCCGGTGCCGTCATAGCTTATCTCTTCGGCCTCAAGGTACAACCGCGGCAAATCAGCATAATGATTCACCAAATGGGTCAGCGGCGTCGGAAGGAATCTCAGTCGCCCCACAATGGTGCAAGGTACTGCACCGCGCTCCACAATTTGATCTATGTGGCGTTCGTACAGGCAGTTGGGAACCGTTAGCGGGAAGCCCTCATGTCCAACGCCGGTGGATGTGGCGGTCATCAGCCAAAAGATCCGCTCCCCAAGCGCTATCGGCTTCAACCGAATGCATCCGACGCCACCCTCTAACATCGAGGATTTGCCTTCCGGCAGAAAGACCTCCGTATGCTCACGCCTACCTCTTCGCTCGAATCGCGGGTCGATGTAATAGGATGCCTCGCGGCGCGCTTCCAGTGCTTGATCAGTGTGATAGAGCCCTGGCGCGCGGGGAAACCACTCGAGCAGATCAAAACCTTCTAGCCTGACCCCCATCTCAGCCCGCACCCGCTCGGAAAGGATTGCTTGCCAGATCGAAGCATTATCCGTAAAGGTTCTGACATTTTGGCGAGGGGCATATTGGGGACGCAGAAGGTACTCCAACGTGCTTAATTGGTGCCCGATGATAGCAGCCAGAGTCCAAGGCTGCTGAAGTTGAATGGCTCCAGATTGAAGATCTGACTGTATAGAGCACCTCCATCACCGTCCTGATGAAGCATAACCTGACATCCCCGAACGAAGCAACACACGAGAGGCGCACTCAGACGCTGCGGGCGCGCCGCGTCTCATCGGTACAGCAGCCACAGACCAGCGCACGAGCCAGAGACCGAATCAGAGCTGATTACTGTTGGGAAAATCCCCTTCCCACCAGCTAAACGCTCTCGAAGTCCGCATTGAGGAGTTGCTCCAGCCAGCTCCGGTCGGATCACGGGCCACTCGGACATAGGGCAGGCGGACCTCGCTCTCCGAGTCAGTTCCGTCGTTGCTCATATCGTATTGGGTTGGTAGTCGCCGAGCGCGGTCAGCGCGTCGCGAATCGCGCCGTCTATGATCGCGCGGTATTCAACCGGGTTGCTCTCCGCCACCATGCGCTGCGCGATCTTGTCGGGTACGGATAAAGGTCCGTGAACCTAAACAGGCGCATTCGTGACGTTTCTCGGAATGTCAAGCCTGCCGCAGTTGTCGCGAGACATGCCACCACAGCGCCGGCATGAAATCCGCGAGTTCGCAAAGTTGCAAGGTGACGCGGGCCGCAGCCCAGTATCGCTGGGCGTCCGGCGTCACCCGATTCTGAATCGCCCAAGTCTTCGAGGTGCACCTTCCCTCCGTGGACCATCGCACCAAGCGCTGGACGTGCACCGCTTCCAGACTGGAACCAAGGACTAAGAGAGAGCGTGCCCGAAGTGCGTCGCGAACGACGTGGGGAAGCGCAGTTGGCAAACGTCCGGCGGAAACGGCGAAGTCCATCGGGGAAATGGCGACGGATTCGAGCAGGTGCTCGTCAGCCGCCATACCGCCGTCGAGTTTGACGATGACGTGAGCCCCTCCGAGTAATCGGACATTCTGCGGCCGCTCGATGGCACGAATCACACCGTCGGGACCACGGTGGAGAAAGCGCCCTTCGTCCGGCCCGTCCGCCTGGTAATAGAGCAGGTGGAACGGTTCGCTGTTCTTTTCAAACACCTCCTCCAACATAACGTCGTAGTTGGTCGTCAGCATCCATTGCTGAGCGAAGTCGCCCTTTCCGGCGTAGCGGAGCATTTTGGGGAGTTGGACAAGAAACTGGAAAACGGCGCTGGGCTGCAGCCCAGTTGTGTTCAATCTTTGTTTCGCGGTGGCCCACGCCTCGGCCCTCCCCTCCAAGTCCACCATATACTGCGCGATATCAGCTCGGTAGGCTTGCTCGAGGCTATAGTCGCTTGCCAGGGCCTCGTAGAAACCACGGGCCGCCAGGAAGTCGCTCAGGTGGACTCCCGCCCCCAAGAAGAAAACCATGCGGCCGGTGATAATCCTGCGAGCAATGCGTTTCAGGGTCGTCGCGAGTGCGTCGGTGACCGCCGACGGTTCGTAATTGGCAAGAACGGCGGCGGGCTCCGGCGGCGGAGAGCCCGGAAGGGCAGCGCCCGGGGGTGCCGGCGGCGCACCCGATCGCGCCGGTTTCCACACGACCCGTGTTGACGCCTCCTGGATCAACTCCTGCAACAGCGAGTTGATTCGGAAAAAAGCACCGGGGTAGAACCACAGGGGACTGACACCATACTCGTCCAATTCCGACCGGCGTTTTCGATGCCGATTGATCCCAAACGCCGCGGCGAGAATCGCGTAGTGATTGAGGCCGGGCAGGTCCCTCTTGATGTCGCGGAGTACGTCGAGTGTGCGGTCCCGATCCAAGCTGCAGCCCAAGAACAATAGAGGACGATTGGTGAAGAGAATCAAAGCCAGTTGAGAGATGGTGGCCGGCCGCTCCTGAGGACGAGAGTTACCGGACTCGGAGGTTTTGGCGTACTGGACGCCATATTCCCTGCCGGTGAAAACGCGCGCCGAACGGTCGGAAGCGTCACCATGCATCTTGATCAGCACGTGTTCGTTGCGGTGCATCGCTCCAATCAAGTTGTCCGGTTGGGGACCGGTAATGATGTTGTCGAACGGCGAACCGGCAGCGCGGAATGCTGTTTCGAGCACGTGATCGAAATTCGTTGTGATCACTGGACCATCACTCAGTTCGGGAAGCAGCCCGACCGGGTCGATGCGTGTCTGCTCTGGGCTCACATCCATGCCAAACGCGTTTGCCACTCTCATCTGAAAGCGATCAGGACTCTCTTCCCACAGCAAATTCGCGGCTCCGATGTAATCACCTTTTGCGATCACTTCGAGAACCCGCTCGGGATTACCGTGAAACTCGGACGCGTCCGTCAGAAACTTGGACCATTGTGGGAATCCGAATGGAACCGAGAGGCCAGCACCCACAAAGGGCACCACACCCATTGGTGACCGGAGTTGCCGGACGAGCAGATCGAATGCGGTCTGATTCTCACGCGAAATCAGTTCCAGGAGTCCGGTGTCGGTGTAGAACCCTCCCGTATCGACCGGCACCCTATCTTGTGATGGATTCTGATGTTCAGCCAGTAATTCCTGGCCGTCTCGGACCACGATGCGCCGATCCCCAAGTACAAATTCGACGTTGTCTCCCCCGAGTTCCTGTCGGACTGCACGCCGCCATTCTTCGGCGGTCGGCAGGCCAGGCGGCGCCGTTATTTTGCTTAGTCCAAACATTCGCGAGGCGATGTCGGATTCGGGTTGAAACACGACCGACTTAACGGTCATTCCTGCTTCATGGGATTCGTAAACACACGCCTGAACGTGTTCCGGCATGGCACATACTCCAGCACAGTGAAATGCGAATAGCAGAACTCGATTAAGCGCCGAGAATCAAGCGATTGAGTTGCAGCCGGATGCGCTTACGCTCTTCTGGGTCCTGCGCCGATTCCAGTCTGTCAACCAAGTCTGCGAACCTTTGCCGACGCTCCTCCTCCTCACCAACGGCCCACGGCACGAACTTCTTGAGTGGTTGATCGCTGATATCGGATGGCTGCAAGCTGTCGGTTAGCCGGAAAACCGCGAGGTCGACTGTTCGGCGTAACGTGATCTCCACCATCGTAGTTTCGTTTCCCCGCAGGAGCTGTTCCACACTGGCCAGATTGGAGCGAAGCTCTGCGACGGAATAGTACGCCAACCCCGTGTCGGGTCGCGCAACAACGCGGATGCCCAGCTTCTGTGCCAGGGCGGGAGCGTTCAAGCCCTCTTCCATACGGTTGTGATTCAGATAGTAGGTCAAACGTCCAGAATCAAGCTGGTTCCGTTGGCGGTCGCAGAAGAAGCCGTCCGGAAGCTCATTAGGATCGTAGTTTGGTCCGGCGGTGAGTATCAGATCGTAGTTGGCCAGCGGTTCTCCACGGTCATCGCGCAACTTGAAAGTTAGCATGCTGTACCGGTCGGTAATGTAGGTAGTGCTGCCAATGAGCTTCAGCACCTCCTCGGTCCTTTCGGCTTCCTGCGTTTGCGCTGTCAGCCCATCAAGTGCGTCGCAGACCTGTTCGTATCCGGCGGGATCGCTTATCGCCAGACAGCGGAGGACCCACTCGACCGTGGGATGCGGTTTTGGCGGATCAGGGTCACGTGCCGGCACGCTGCGGATGATGCCCATCCGCTCGCCCGAATGCGAGCGCCCAGGAAGGACGCCGAACGCCATGCGAGGGCTGCGAACCTTGCGCCTCAGTTCCAACCCACCATCCACTTGATCGAGGCAGATGTAGTTGAAATTCATGTTCGCCGCGGCAGCGCGCACGACACCATCGGACCCGGGCTCGCCCGTGTAGCTGTTGAGGTGATCGTACATGCTCCGATCGATTCGCTGGCCTGTGAGGACAAATGGAAAAAGTCCATTCTCCACGTATTGATAGTCAAGGGCGCGAAGGTTGAGCTCCCACTGGCCGGCGCTGCCGAGTTCCAACCAGTCGAGGACGTGCTTGCCGGGTTCAGCCCCCTCCAATAGGAACTTGATGCGAGAAAGCCTCGTTTTCCCAAGCTGGGCGAGCGCTGACCCGTGATTGGCAGGTGCTAGCATGACGAGATGGCTCATCGGGCATTCACGCAAGCCGTCAGGGCCGTAGTAGATGTCGAGCCACTTTCGAACGACCGGGCCGCCCGTAGAATGGGTGATGCACGCAAAGCGTTCTCCGGGCACTAACCGCGGGAGCACGCTCTCGGCAATAGCCTGGTGGAAGGCACGTCCGATATCGTCGAGCGTGACGTCGTCTTGAAACGAGACGTACTGGCTCAGGAACAGATTGCCGGTCTTCAATTCCACTCCCAGACGTGCCGCACCCTCTTGCAGCCGGGCGGGCAATTGGCCGTACGTCTCGGTATTGCGAACACTCCAGCCATGTACAAAAATGACGATCATAGCAGCCGATTATACCATAAGGCACCTCCAGGAACGGCGGGCTGCGCACGATGCGCTCGCGCGTTGATCGTGCGGATCGTGGTAGGAATGCTCATTGTAGTCACATAGAAAAAACGCTGAGCGCTGACTTAGGGAGCGGCGATCTGCCGGATTCAGTGCCTGCAACTTCGAATCCCGGGCCGTGACTCGAGCGGTGCCGCTCTTATCGCGACCTGTAGCGGTCCAGAATCGATATATGGTTCGGGAGTTCGGTACTGGGGGGTCTTGCCAGGATCGGCTCACAGGAGTTGTCAGGACACAACAATGCGCAGCGGTCAATCTAGGGCCGGCCGAACGTATTGGACTTCCTTTCAAGAGCGCAGAGTCTCTCAAAGAATCTGGCTACGAGGAATTGAATTAGTGCCAAATTCCCTCTGCACTCACAACTGATTCGTGGCGCTATGGGCTGTTTTCAACAGATCGCGGCCGGGTTCCACCCGCCGTTTCGCTGCAACCTGGTTCACAGGTGTACAGAATTCTGTGCAGCATCATCTTGGTGATCGAAACCTGCCGGTCTCCGTGTTGGTTTGTTGCCGGAGCATCAGCGGCCACCATGTTGGCTCAGGCAGCCGACTCGTTCGCCTCCTTGGTGGCCACCACTGTCCGTAGATTGCTCAGATTCCTGAGCGCGTTGTACCAGAATGGAGCGCCGAGGCTCAGAAATGCCGCTGCCAAAAGCACACCCAACAGATTGCGCGGTCCACCAAACTTGAGGATTCCCGGATACGGGACAGGAAGAATCTGGATCCCGGCGTTTGCCAGGTCGTTATTGATCTTGTCGGCGTGATTGTGCAACACGGTCACGATGGCCTTGCGAAACTCCACTTGCGTCGTAGCTGGCACGCCCGGCTGTTGTGCAAGCCACGCGACCGCATCTTGGATGGTGCTGATCCCGTCGGGAATCGGACCGATTTTGGCCAGCGCCGGATCGGTCTTCTTCAACTGCTCCACTGCCTGCTGCAGGATGGCGGGTGAAATCGGCACCTCCGTGCTGGGGGCCGCGCCTGTCGGCGGCAGGATGTCCTTGGCCTGATTCAGCATACCCTCGCGCATGTTGACCAGGGCGGCGCGTGTATCGGGATTGGCCGCGAGTTGCTGCAGCAACTGTAAGCTGTCCAGATGGGCCGCAAATGCGACAACGAACGCGAACACCACGGTCCAAAGGCGCAACTGGACCGCGAACCGCTGGGAGGCACGGTCCATGGTACTATTGAACCAAGTCTCCAACTTGCCCACCGACTGTTGCGCCGTATCGACGGCCTGCTGGAGTACTCTGTCCACCTGAACCGAATAATTGGCAACCGCGCCCGCGGCGGGCGGCGCGACATCGGCCAGCGCGGCGCTTAGCATTTGTAGTCGGCGTCTGGCGGCCGGTTCGGTGGCGCTCAGCAGGCCAGTTAATAAGGGTGTGGCCGCATGACCGGCTCCCAGCGCGTCAGCTTTCCGCTGCACCATCCTGACGAGTTCCTCAAGTCGAATTGCCGTCGCGTATCGCCACCGGTTGATAAGCCATCCGGCCAAGGGCACTTGAGTGAGATATCCGACCAGCGGCCCGACGATTTTCATCCTTTCCACGCGCGAAAAGGACGAGTCAGAAATCAATTGATCCTGTATAATCTCTTTGGCTAGATCGCCCGGTCTGATGCCCGCTGCCGCCAGCCCTGGCGCGAGCTCTTGGAATAGCGTCTCGAGACCCCAAAGTAGATTGCTGCCGCGCAGGCCCAACGCAGTTGAGATGAGCTGGGTCAGGATAGTGATCAGCAAACTTACTCCCAGCATCACTACCGCAAATGCAATCAGCGTATCAAGTTTTTCCATCATAAAAGCTCCCTGACGGCTCTGAAGTTTCCCGTCAACCCGACTCGACGGCGTAGCGCTTCATGAGTGGTGGCTGAGCAAGGGAACGAGACTCTACAATTGCTCCGCCCACATCCGCAGCCTCATACTACCGTTACCGCCAGGCGAGATAGTGAAAGTGCCGATCTGGCCGGTTTGCGGATCGATGAAGCGCTTGACAACCTCGTTTTTCAGAATAAGATCGTAGTCGTGGGTGATGGCGGTGGGGCCGATATTGGAGATATCGATCGGTATGTTGTCGGTCTCTCCGATCGTAATTACTTCGTCGTCCCCAGCACTCTTAATCCCACCCTTCAGGGCATCGACGCCGAACGCTGTGATGGCGCCCAAGACGCCCGTGAGCCCGCCTGTCAGCACACCCACGCCGGCACCGAAGATCGTGGCAAATAAATTAAGGATGAACTTCTCGATTTTGCTGGTTTCCTGCCGATTGACCACCTTGACGTTGAGCAGAGTGGAATCCTGGACCTCCTCCTTGAACAGGCCGTTGCTGTAAAAGCTCGGGCCGGTGAGATCGGTGGTCCCTTGAGCGAGCTCCTTAACTGGAAGTGCGGATGTCACGGTTGGAGCTCCTGAGCGGGGGTATAGCATAGTAGCCATAAGTGCATGCTTGACGGCATTATCAGACACGTTCGAGGGTTCGCCGTTAGTGGTCAGTGTGATGCTGTCCACAGTAACGTAGAGTAGTTTTCTTGCCATGTACATCCTCCTGGAAATTAGCGCTCCGAATTCAAAGCCACATCAAAATTACTTCCTGCCACCTAAGATTACTGGCTAACGATTTCTTCACACGCAACCTGTTGACATCGACCCTCTTGCGTCGTCGTCGAGTAGTTGCGGTCGGCTGCACTCAGGCTTCGCTGTTACTGGGCGCTTTTAAGGCCGTCTGTCAATTCCTGAGAATGGTCGCGTAGATCACTTTCCTCCACTGCAATACTTGCGTCGGAGTCGCTAAAGCCGTCGTGGACGGCCTCGGCGAATTCAGTGGCCGCCTCCGCTACGGGCTTCCCAGCACCCAACTATCTGCAAAACGGATTGGCCGCGTCGTAAAACGATCGGCCGTAGTGTCATGCGATTCGTCCCAACTCAGGTTGAATGCAGCCTTAACCTTCAATCAGTGCTCGACCGGACATCTTTAGATTTATGGAGCAAACACGCATTACCTAATTCTCGAGTGAAATAGGCGAAGTCCCGGGTTCATCATGGTCGACGTACTCGGCACGCCAAAGAAATCCGACAGAAGGAAAGTAATTACGCCTGTAGTTGGTACCCGAAAAGGGGAGGTATCGAGATGGTTATTGCCGTCTCTCATGAGGGCCTTCGAGCTCGAACCCACGGGGCCCGGACCACTCGACAGCTGTAGATGAGCCGTGACGAGCAGGTTACGAATACACCCGATAATATTACTTGTCAAGACCCACGCTAATAACGGGACACTATGTCCATAATCGCCGTATCGAAGGACCCGAAGCAACTCGCAAACCTGTGGTCGAGACTTGGGCTGTGCTCGCCAGGAATCGTTTAGCATCCTTCCAACCTATGCTGTGCGTCGTCAGAAAGTATTCCTGACCAGTATAGGGTTTTGTGGCGCGCGGCATCTTAGCCAGGTGCAATGAGTTGTTTAGATTGTAATTACTTCGATTTGGGACTATAGTCCGCCCAGAGGTGCAATACCATGCCTCTTCCACCCTTTTTAGGACGCCTTTTTGGCAGGCACAATATCCACCTTCCGTCGTGGCAACCGAAGCCCTGGGATCCCGATCACGTGGCGGGCTCACTGGGGGAAATGCTTAAGTACGCGGAGCACAATGCCCAGGCTGCAATCGACTGGTATTGGGACAAAAAGCGCTGGAAGGCGGTCGCTTCACGCGTTTGCCGCTTAGGAACGATTCTTTTCACGGCGGCCGCAGCACTGATTCCTATAGTCGGCTCGACAGGTTTGTTTGGCCCGTCAGACGGTGCCCAGCAAACTCTGTGGTCCCTTAGGCTGAATCAGGCTGGCTATCTCTCCCTAGAGTTTGCTGCGCTGGCCCTTGCCCCAGATCGATTCATGTCCGGCTCCACGTCGTGGATGCGCTACGTCAGTACCGCGACGTCGATACAAACGGCTGTAGAGCAGTTCCGGTTCGATTGAGACAAGCTGATGGCGTCACTCGCGGGCAGGACACCCTCGGGACAGGATTTGGTTGTGCTGATCAGCCGGATCACGGAATTCAGCGTCACAGTGCGAGCGCTTGTCGAGAACGAGACGAAGGCTTGGGTGGCCGAGTTTCAGGCAAACCTGGCCGAACTGCAAAAAAATACCGCTGCTGCCGTCGAGACAGCGCATGCACAGGTCCAAGCCGCACAGCAAAAAGCCGACGCCGAGCAACAGGCGGCGCAGCAAAAAACCGACGCAGAACGGCAAGCTGGGCGTCCCGGTCGCATCGACCTGACCGTTACGAACGCCGCGGACACCGATGAAGGATACGAGGTCGTCGTGGACGGGCGGAGCGAGAAGTCCGGCGTCACGAGTAGCACCTGCGGAATCCTCGGTATCCCTCCGGGTCTCCACGATCTGTCGGTGCGAGCCAAGATCGAGGGCATCCCGACACATGCTTCCCAACTGGTGACGATCACGGCTGGTGCCGCAGCCAAAATGCAGCTCACCTTGGCAAAACAGAAGCGGATTAGCAGTGTCCGTTAATCTCGACAAGAACAGTATGATTTTCCCGCGGATGTCGGCCCGATGAGGGTAACGGAAGGGTTATTGCCGATGCCAGAAGTGGTGGAACATTTCAGGCCGTATTGTGTGTCCGCAACAATGAGGTGGGCATGAAGGTCAGCAGGGTAGCGCCATCGTCAAGGGAGGTTCTATGTCACGTCAGCCCAGCATCTTCATAAGCCACAAGCACGCGGATCAGAAGATTGCGACTGAAATCCGGAAATTCCTGGATCGGTGGAGCCGAAAGGAGATCCCGGTTTTCCAGTCGTCCGACCCGCTCGCCGAAGGGCCGCGGCTCGGCCAACCGCTCACTGCGGAACTGAAAACGTGGCTTTGGAATACAGGGGTCGTCCTGCTGGTATTTACGACCGAGGACCAGGACTGGTCATGGTGCATGTGGGAGTGCGGCGTGGCGACTAGGCCAGGAACGCCGGAAACGCGCATCATCGTGCTTCAGTGTGCCGCGGAAACGCCGAGAGTGTTCCAAGATCAGGTCCGCGTGGATGTGCGTGACCGCGATGAGGTCCTCAAACTTGTGAAGGCCTACCTGACGGACCCAGAGTTCTTCCCGGGGGCAGGCACTGCGGTCGCACCGAGGCTGTCGCCGGACGGACCGGAGGTCCAAGAGGAGGCCACTGAGCTCCATGAAAGACTCGCCAAGGTGATTCCGAAACGTGAAGTCGCCGAGTGGTCCACTCAACCCCTGTTGCGGCTGGAGCTGAAGAACGAAGAAATCGATAGGGCGACAGGCGCTGGTTCGACCCAGGCGGACTTCGGGAAATCTGTTACGGTTCGCGAGATGAACCCTCGCGCGTTGTCCATTTTTGGGATAGCAAATGTCGAGGCTTGCACATCTTACGGGGCGCTTGTGATGCACCGGACCACCGGGAAAACAGACGCATGGCCGGCGTGGGCCGAAGACCTGCGCGGGCAGGTCGTTCGTGCGGCTCACTGCGAGATCCCGGCGCCGCATTGGACACGATTGGAAGAGATCGATGGCAGCGAACGCTACACTCCTTTGCTGACGCGGGTACGTCAGGTACCGGCGCTGGACGCGCTGCAATTCGACATCAACTTCGTACCGTTCGATGTGTCCAAGATATCTGCGGGGATTGGAGATCCGTACCTGGAGAAATACGAGCACGCCATGAAGCAGGTTGAGGCTTTCGCTCCGTCAATGGTTCCCTTTTTCACTCCGATCGCGACCCGCTATTTTAATGATTGGTCCGAATACGTCAGGAAGGTCGTCAGTGACGGCGCTTTGATGGGTGGCCCCGAACGCCTGGAGGTTACGCGCCTGCTCGTTCTCGCGACAAAGATGCACATGCTTGTCGAGCGGCTGGTGCTCAACCCGCAGCAGAGGAAGCACAGCCGTGACTGGTTGTCGTTCTATGACGAGCTTGGCCAAAATGCCGATGTCGATAAGACCTGGATGCTTCTTGTGGAGGAGCCTGAAGCCAGGAACAACGCGAGCGAGGTCGAAGCCACGTGGAGATTCTTCAAGGATAGAAGATTCAAGACTTTGTACTGTTCTCCCAGCGACGTCGAGCTTGCGATCGGCGAGGCGGTGCCCCACCATGATGTCATCGAGGTTTATGGCGAATATGTGAAGTTCTTGTCGCTGCCGGGCGGGTCGTACACGGCTGACGAAAGCAAGAACGCGCTTCACACTTTGTTCAGGGTCGCGACGATCGAAGACCGGAGGCTGTTGCAGAGCTTGATCGCCTGCTCGAAGGCAATGACCGAAGACTGGCTCCGAAGCCTGCGTCTTCTCTAGCGGAATCCGGTGGGCTGGGTGCGTTTGCAAATGAGCCTAACTTTGTGACGGAAATGGCGAAGAAGAGGAAACGCCCCAACCAAGAGACTTGACCTGTGACTCCTTGCCGTTACGGAATCTCCATGTGACTCGCAAACCGTCACTGGATACAAGGGCTGTTCCCAACATTTATCCGCCTGACCCGATCCGAGAACTCCACTTCCCGTAAAACTGCCAGGCTAAAGTCGAAAGGCGGCGGCACACACCTGGATGCGTGTTGAGTTGATGTTTAGTCACCCCGTTTGAGTTCGAGGGAAAGGAGGTGGCCTCGGCCCGCAGCGTCGCCGCCAACTAGCTTACGAGCGCGAGCGCAACATGTGGCTATCGCCTTACTGGTGAAGGTTGCCACGACTGCTCCGGTTTCCAGGTCCCAAACCTTCAGCGTAAGGTCGAAAGACGGGGATACCGCACGCCGCCCGTCCGCACACGCCGCGCGCCCCAACGTAACGCCAGAGTGATAGCGAAGCAACAAAGAAGCGAAGCGACACTTGATTTCGCCGTCGATACGCGTTAATTTAGTGAGGGCCGTGCCAGAGGGGCCGTAAGCGCGCCCCCTCGTCATCCAGCAAGGCTGCCGGGTCCTGACGAGATGGGCTCCCTGGGTTCGCCCCGGGAGATGCGGCCCTCTTCCATGCATCTCCGCCGTGCCCATTTGCTTTTCTCAACTGCGGTACTTATCCCTAACATCCACAGGGGTCTCGATCTGACCCCCTTCAGTTCGACACTGCGTAATTGCACTAGCCGGAAGATGCCAAGCGACTCATATCGATCGCCGGGCAAGAAGTGGTTTCTTCCAAACTGGGGGGAGATTTCATTCTACAGTTTTCACGACCCAGTTGTGGATTCCGGGGCATGATGATGGCGATTCCAAAATGATCGTGATGGCCGTTCCGAAATGATCGGAATATCGATTCCGGGGTCATCGTGATGACGATTCCGGGGATCGTAATAACCATTCCGGGGC
>Ga0209517_10003840_pt1 | contig 20085 bp, 15 predicted proteins | sample PeaSoiMetSII2010_FD_187695 | JGI IMG/M metagenome (GOLD analysis project Ga0209517, IMG submission 187695) | Peat soil microbial communities from Weissenstadt, Germany - SII-2010 (SPAdes) (version 2) | ecosystem: Environmental > Terrestrial > Soil > Wetlands > Peat | place: Germany...
CAGCGAGCGTCCGAGCGCAAACTTGATATCCCCGATTTCTATGTCCAGCGCTACGTCATTGCCTTCTTGAAAGACGACAAGACAGGGATGGAGCTGGAAGCCGCCCTGCCTCGGGAAAAACCCGGCGTGGACGACTGGATGTCCAACGCCGAAGCTTTCGTATCGGCCTATTCCGGTCACTTGGAAGAGGCCAGGAAGATGTCACGGCGGGCAGCGGATTTGGCTCGGAAGGCGGAGCGGCGGGATACCGAGGCACTTTACGAAGCAGATGCCGCGATGCGGGAGGCCCTATTCGGAAATGCATTGGCCGCAATGCAGAGAACTGGGGACGCAGTAGAGCTTTCAAAGAGCAGGGATGTGGAATATGAAGCTGCCTTTGCGCTTGCTCTCTCGGGAGATTCTTCTCGGTCTCAAGGACTGACGGAGGACGTCTCTAGGCGCTTCCCCGAGGACACGATAGTCCGATTCACGTATGTGCCGACGATACGCGCACTCGTGGCGTTGAACCACAGCCAGCCCTCGAAGGCTATTGAGTTGCTGCAAACCGCCATTCCTTATGAAGGCGGAACCCCGATTGAAGGCGGATCTGAATTTCTTTTGGGAGCGGGGAGTCTCTACCCAGCCTATGTCCGTGGCCTGGCTTATCTGGCCTCACATCACGGCGCCGAGGCCGCCGCGGAATTCCAGAAAGTTCTCGATCACCGCGGGATCGTGCTCAGCGATCCCATCGGCGCATTAGCACACCTGCAATCGGGCAGGGCCTACGCACTGTCGGGTGATCAGAGCAAAGCGAAATCCGCCTATCAGGATTTCCTTACGCTCTGGAAAGATGCGGACGCCAACATCCCCATCCTGAAGCAAGCCAAAGCGGAGTACGCGAGGCTGCAGTAATTCCGACGCTCAATTGCTCAATCCCTGTTGCGGCGATTCGTTCAGAATCTCATTGCAGCGTCCCACACGCCTTGTGGGATTCTGGAAGCCCCGGTGACGCTTGACACCGATTCTGGGCGGTTGACGGGCAAACCGGAAGTCAACTGATGTTGTAAACGGCGATAGCGTCAAAGACCATGACCGCCCGGCTGGACGGCGAGGCGGCGTCCTCACGAGGCATGGCCATCAATGACTTCTCGCACCTTCTGGCCGAGCGCATCGCGCAGGAATGGTTTCTGCAGGAAGGCCACTCCAGGGTCGACCACGAACGGCACGAAGGTACACGAAGGAAACCCCTGAAATCGAAGCTCTTCGTGATATTTCGTGGTTGTGGTCTTAAGGCTTTACCAGAGATGCGGCCAGGATGACGACGAACGGGTCGAGCGGGCGAAGATAGTAAGCCTCCGGATGGGTCACGTAATAGATCGCGGGGAAAAACAGCAGCACGATGGCATAAGGCGCGGCGGCCGGAGCATCGGTGCGAAAAGCGCGGCGCAGTCCCAGCAGGGCGAGCACGGTGAAGGTCGTCAGGAATGGAATGTTCGCCAGGTCCAGGGGTTCCTGCCGGAGATAGTTGCGGTCCAGACTCCAGAACCCGGTCCACAAATATGCGGCCCGACGCAGCGACAGCCAGATAAAGATGCCGGGGTGATGGGCAATGAACTCCACCGCCTGATTTTTTTTGCGGGTCATGTAGGCCAGCTCTCCGAGTTGCTTATACTCGGCGTACTCTGCATCGTTGTGCCAGGGTCCGGCAGCGTCGGGATGCCAGTGGGAAGTGTCCCCGTTGTTGCCGACGTATAACTCCAGGCCCAAGGTATCGCGGAAGGGAACAAACTCGTGGAAGGTTCGATAGTTGCGAACGAACCACGGGGAAACGGCCGCGACCAAAACCAACGCCGAAACTGCTGCGGGACGAAGCCACGGTCTCGCTTGCCGGCGCAGACGGCAGCAGATCCATCCACTCAGAAGGGGCAGAACCGAAAGCGCCACGGGGCTGTTCAGAGCCGCCAGTGCCCAGAGCAGGCCGTAGGCGGCCCACGGAGCCAGGCTGGCGGAATTCTCGAGCTTCAGCGCCAGCAGAAAAATCAGACAGAGGAGCAAAGTGGCCAACCACGTTTCCCAGATGCGCTCCGCGGGAAAGTAGATTCCGTAAGGAAAAAACGCCCACAGCCAGCCTGCCCAGAGAGCTGCGCGCTGGCCGAAACTGTGACGCGCGATGAAGAAGACAGGAACGCAGGTTAGAGCGGAGATCGCACAGTCCAGGCTTAGCATTACGAGCGCCGAGGTTTTACTGTAGATCCCGAAGAGTTTGAAAACCGCGGCCAGCAAAGCAGGGAACAGAGGTGTGAGCCAGGCCGTTGGTCCGGTGGGTTCGTAGAGCGGACTGCTAAAGCCTTGACCTTGCGCGAGGGATCGTGCCACGCGTCCCGTTTCGTAGGCGAAACGCCAGTGGTCGCGAAACGGGTCCAGTTGCTCGGGATAGAGGAAGGCCACGGCCGCCAGTCGCACAGCCAGGGCCGCGAGAATCATGAATACGTAGGGCGCGACGCGAGGGTAGGGCGACGCGGGATCCCGCGCCGCCTTCACCTCGGGAAATGAACCTGGTCCCCCCGAACCTGGCCACTCCGAATCTGATCTTTCCGAATCTGGTTCTTCCGAACCTGATCTGTCCGAATCTGGTCCCATGTGCTGAGACATCTCCCGGTTGTCCTCGCCGCAATTGGAATCGTGCTGCGGGTACCTTACTACAGTGGGGCCGGGGAATTTTTGCGCACAAGGCATCACAACTGAAGCCGGTGCGGAATTCGTTGTGACGACTGCGGGCCAGAGGGTGTCCATGCCGGAACTACGGAGGAGCCATAAAGCTGCCGCGGAATTCGGCGGCAAGCCATTGGTAATAGTCGATCTTGGCACGGTGGCCCCAGTTGTCCCAGTTCCTGAGCTCCTCGGGAGACCATCTTCCTACCTTGGCGTGCAGAATCTTCATCAATTTGCCACTCTCCGCCAGGTTGAGCTGCCGTCCGTAGGCGAGCCCCTTCAAGAGACCCGAGTGATAAGCGTTCTGGAACGCCTTAGCCTGATCCGGGTACCAACTGTTTTGGAAAGCGCCCTCCTCTAACTTGAACTTGTCGAATACGTAGCTGTTTCTTGCGCCATTGGCGCCCAAGACTACACCGTAGCTGAAGCCCCTGATAAACCAGCTTCTCTTGGCGTAGTCGATCGCCTCCATATCAGCCAGCCCGATCTCCGCGAGAAAGAGCGCCATCATTGCGACGGGCGCGACGACTTCAAAAAGAGTTGCCAGCCCTCCCTCCAGCACTCCCTCAGCCATCAAGATTCCAAGAGGAACGTGGACAGCATCCCAGATGGTGATTACGAGGTGAACCCGGAACAGAGTCGGACTTGAAGACCACACAAAGGCTGGCCTGGACCCTGTTTCGAGAGGGTAAGCTGGCTGAGGCGGAGGCTCAGCAGCAGAGGCTGATTGACGTCGAGCGGCGCGTACTTGGACCGCAAAACGCGGAGACAGTGGGCGTCATGGGTGATCTGGCTACTACGCTTGATGTGGAAGGTCATACGGTAGAAGCGGAGAAAATGCAACGCGAGGTTCTGGAGGCGCAAAAGCGCCTACTCGGTCCGGAAGCGCACTATACACTCATTTCGGCGGACAATCTGGCGTCCATCCTGGTTCGCGAAGGGCGACTCGCGGAGGCACAAAGCTGGAAGAGCAGACGATCGAGACTCAGCGCCGGGTCTTCGGTCCTGAGAATATGACAACCATCCACTTCACGATGAACGAAGCTGTCATCGAAGCAGAGATGGGAGCCGATGCAGAGGCCGAGAAGTCGTTTCGGCAATTACTCGAGCTGGAACACCGCGTCCTGGGCCCCAACCAGCCGGAAACCGCTGTTACGGAATGGCCAGCGTCATTGCGAAACGTGGTCAAATCGAGGAAGCCTTCTCGCTCTTGCGCGAAGCCGTCGACCACGGGCTGCTGCCCAGCGTGGCGCTGACCATGGGAGACGACCCCGATTTGAAATCTCTCCACGGCGATCCTCGCTTTGCCGCCTTGGTTGCACATGCCAAAGAGCTCGCTGCCGCGCCGAAAGACAAATAGCCTAGGCCCGAGCGACTTTGTTCCCAAGAGGTGTCGCGCCCATCCAACCTAGAAGGTGGACCCTCAGCGGGGTGACCTTCGTAATCGCGACCGGCCGTTACCGCATTGCTGCTGTCCCAGCCCGCTCCTAGAATCGGAGCAGGGTTTACTCCGTTCAATCCGCATGCCTGAGATCACAAAACGACTGGACCGGGCCGAGCTGGCCAAGCGCGTGGAGCGTGCGGAGAAGCTTTTGCAAAAAGGCAAGACTGCGGACGCTCTGGAAGAGTACCTGCTCGTCCTGCGGGATGATACCGAAAACGATGTAGTGCGGCAACTTGCGGCGGATCTGTGCCTTTCGCTGAACCGCAATGCGGACGCGGTTAAACTGCTGGGTGATCTGTTCGAGCGGCAGGTGGGGATCGGGGATGCAACTCGTGCCAGCTTGACCTACAAGAAGCTGGCGCGGCATGGCAGTCCAACGTGGCAGCAGAAATTCCGTTTTGGCCAGCTGCTGGAGGGATCCAACAAAAAGCTGGCTGCGGGCACCTATGAAGCGGCGTTGTCGGATCTGGTAAAGCTGGGGAAGAAGAAGGAAGCGGCCGAAATATTGGATCGCGTGGTGGCGCTGGAACCGACCCGGGCGAACCTGCAACGCGTGGCGGAACTGGCGTCGGAGATGGGAAACCGCAAGCTAGCGGCGACTTCGTTTCAGAAGATCGCGCAGGCGGTAACGGCCGAGGGCGGCGAGGCGGCACTCTGGTACGAGCGGGCCTACCAGGAAGATGCTTCAGACCAGAGTATCGCGCTGGCTTATGGGAAGAGCCTGCTGGCGCAGGGACAAGTGGGCGCGGCTATTTTCATTCTCGAACCCCAGATGAACTCCACGGAGGTGACGCCCGCGTTGCGCGAGACGTATGCCGATGCGCTGGTGGCGGCGGGCCGCCATGCCGAGGCGGAACCGCTGGTGTGGCAGTTGTTTGAGCAGAATCCGGGGCGGGTGCAGCAGGTAATCGCGCTGATCGGGAATCTGCTGGACGGCGGGAATGAGGACGGAGCGGTGGCCCTGGCGCGCAAGCTGGAACAATTCCAGCGGCGGCGCGGAGAGCGCCGGCAGTTTATCGCCATCATGGAGGACATCACGGCGGCGCGGCGCGCTTCGTCGCAGATGCTGGAGTTCCTCAGCGAACTTTACAACGCGTCGAATCGCGAGAATGACTACTGCCAGACGCTGCTGAAGTTATTTGATCTGTATTGCAGCACGGGCGACTTTGCCAAGGCCGCCGAATGCCTGGACCGCGCGGCGGAAGTCGATCCGTATGAGCCGGGCCACCTGAAGCGGCTGGATTTGCTGAAGGGACACGTGGAAGACGGGCGCTTCCGGTCGATCTCAAACCGCTTCACTTCCAGCACCAAGGCGCCCGAAGAACCAGTGCACGAGGAAGGGCCGACGCTGGGGGCCTCGACGCTGCAGGATCTGATGCTGCAGGCGGAAATCCTGGTGCAATACGGGATGCGCAACAAGGCTGTGGAGCGGCTGCAGAGGATTCAGGAACTATTCCCGCGCGAAGAGGAACGAAACGAAGACCTGCAGCGGCTGTACTTATCCGCGGGAGTGACGCCGAGGTATGCAGGGGCGGCGCCGTTGCCTCCGGCGGCGGCTCCGGTGGCGGCTGCGGCTCCGGCTGCGGCGGCGCCAGCACCCGATCCGGCGACCGATGTTCGAGCGTTCACCCGTGTAGCTGAGATTTCGCGGAAACTGTATCACCAGGGCACGGCTCCGGCAGTGCTGCACACGGCGGTGCGAGAGATTGCCACGCATTGGGAAGCGGCGCGCTGCATTGCGGCCATGGGCAAGGCGGGTTCGTCCCCCACCACCGTGGAAGAATTTTGCGCCGAGGGATTAAAGAAGGCGAGTGGACCGGCAATTGCCGAACTGGTCGCGTGCCTGCATAAGGCGGTCGACGGGCATGACCCGCTGGCGATTGAGGATGCCGCCAAGGCGGTCTCATTGCAGTCCGCCCGGAAGGCGGTGAGCGAGATGGGGGCGGCGTCGGTATTGGCGATTCCGCTGAGCGACGGAGAAGAAATTGTCGGCATGCTGGTGCTGACGCACAACCGGCCTCGGGCCTGGGCGCACGCGGATATGGTTGTGCTGAAGACTCTGGCCGAACAGATGGTGATCGCGCTAAATAACGCAGGGCTGCGGCGGCTGGTCAAGAATCTTTCGGTGACGGACGAGAAATCGGGGCTGTTGAAACGGGCTTCGTATATTGATCTGCTGCTGGCAGAGAGCAAACGGGCGATTCAAAATGCGTCGGCGCTCTCTGTGCTGCTGCTGCAGTTCGGCAAGAGCGCGCCCCTGATCAAGGAATATGGCGAGGCGGAAGTGCAGGCGGTGATGGAGAGAGCGGGACAGCGGATTGCCGCGAACATCCGCTCCAACGATCTGGCGTTTCGCTACGATACGACCACGATCGCGATTTTGCTGGGTGAGACGGCGGAGAAAGAAGCCATGCTGGCAGTGGAGAAACTGCGCAAGATTGTCTCCGTGGTGCGGTTCCCGGCGAAAGAGGAAGGCGGCCAGGGACCGGTCGCGCAATTTTCCGCGGGGCTGGTGGAGGCTGTGATCCGCACGGAATATGATCCCGTCGATGTGGTCACCGAAGTGATCAATCGCGCCGAGCGTGCTCTGGCTCAGGCGATGGCGCAAGGGCCGGGGAAAGTTGTGGCGCTGGGCCAGGCGCTGGCCGCGGGCGCGGTGGCGTAAGGATTGGGTCATTGAGTGATTGAGTCATTGAGTGATTGGATTCATTGAATCGATAACTCGATCTCTCGATGATTCGATCGCTCGCCGGTCCACTCTTCACGACAATCCTTCAGCACATTCCAGAAACTACACCACGCGCGAGAAGCTAAAATCCCATCGTGTCATCGGCGGACGGGCCGTAGGTCGCGGGCACGGGTTTATCGTTCAAGCGCAGGTACACGCCAAGCTGTGCGCGGTGATGCACCAGGTGGTTCAGGAACATCTGGCGGTAGGCCAGAAATCGGGATCCCTCGAAAATTGTCTTGCCCTGAAAGCCCAGTTTCCAGTTCTCTTTCCAGGCTTCATCCTTAGTGGCTTGCAGAGCGGCGCGAACCTTCGCTGCACCTTCGTCGAAAGCCTTCACGAGTTGGGCGGGAGACTCGAAGGGCAACGATTTGATGCTGCCCTTGGCAAAGTCCAATTCGGGGGTCGTCAGTATGATGAGTCCGAAGTCGGCGAGTTGTGCGACGTGAGCCGCCAACTTTCCCAGAGGCATGGACTTGGCATGAGGCGCAAAGTCCTTCTTGTCGCCGGGAACGCGTTCGAGAGTCGTGCGCGTTTTTTTCGTCTCTGCATCTAGCTCGGGTAGCAGGAATTCGTTGATAGACATGATTTTCTCCCAGATTCTCGCGATGATTGAGTATAAACGCGAATTTCGGTGCGAGTGGTGTGCCGTTCGATCTGCCGCTGCTCTTTTGGAGGCGTCATCCCGAATCCGGCGCAGTTCAGCCGGGTGAGGGATCTCGCGTGAGAGCTTCTTGGACGCGCCGCCGTGTCTGCGCGCAAGATCCTTCCCTCCGCCTGAAAAACGGCTCCGCTCAGGATGACGCCCTTAGGAACGAAGACGAGCGAGACTCATCCTGCGACTGCATGCTGGACCGGGGTGGTGGAGAATCTTCCGTGCCGCTGCTACACTAACGAGTTTGGCTAATCGATTCTGATCGGTTCTGGCCGGAGTTCTGCCGAAAAAATCATGCTGAAGCCAGGTGACATCGCCATCGTCAGTGGGGCGCGTACGCCCTTTGGCCGCTATTGCGGCAAATTGAAGGACTTTACCGCCCAGGAGTTGGGCGCGGTGGCCGCGAGGGGTGCGATCGAGCGCGCGGGGATTGATGCCAAGGAGTTCGATCATGTCGTGTTTGGCAACGCGCAGCAGACTTCGGGCGACGCGCTGTATGGGGCGCGGCACGTGGGATTGCGGGCGGGGATTCCGATTGAGACTCCGGCGTTGACGGTGAACCGGCTGTGCGGGTCGGGGATGCAGTCGATCGTGTCGGCGGCGCAGATGATCCAGACCGAGGAGGCGAAGATTGTGCTGGCGGGCGGGATGGAGGCTATGTCGCAGGCTCCGTTTGTGATTCGCGGCAGGGACGGGTTCACGCTGTCTCCGGGCGGCAAGCTGGAAGATTCGCTGATGGTGGCGCTGCTCGATACGTATTGCGGATCTTATATGGCAAACACGGCGGAGTTGTATGGTTCGGAGCAAGGCATTACGCGGCAGATGCAGGATGAGTTTGCGCTGCGATCGCAGCAGCGGGCCGACGCGGCTTATAAAGAAGGACGTCTTCAGGAAGAGTTGGTGCCGGTGCCGCTGCGGAATCATAAGGGCGAGCCGACGGGAGAGTCGCTGACCGAGGATGATCACCGGCGTCCCCAGACCACGATGGAAGGGTTGGCGAAGCTGCGTCCGGCGTTTGGGAAAAATGGGACTGTCACGGCGGGGAATGCCAGCGGCATTGTGGATGGCGGCGCGGCCGTGGTGGTGATGTCGATCGAGAACGCGCTCAAACGCAGTCTGACGCCCCTGGGACGGATTTGCGGGTGGGGGATTGCGGGCGTAGAGCCGAAACTGATGGGGCGCGGTCCGGTGCCGGCGACGAAGATTGCGTTGCAGAAGGCCGGGCTGTCGCTGGATTACATCGATTTGATTGAAGTGAATGAGGCGTTTGCGGCGCAGTATCTGGCAGTGGAGAAAGAGTTGGGATTAGACCGCGAGAAAGTGAATGTGAATGGCGGGGCGATTGCGCTGGGGCATCCGCTGGGCGCAACCGGGACGCGGCTGGTGATCACGCTGCTGTATGAGCTGCGTCGGCGGAAGAAGAAGTATGGGCTGGCTACGGCGTGCATCGGCGGTGGGCAGGGGATTGCGATGGTGGTGGAGAGTATGAGCTGAATTCTTTGCCACGGATTAACGCGGATTTTCACGGATTAAACAAGTCTTGTCATCCTGAGCGGCGCAGTTTGCCGCGAAGGACCTATGCAGTCTGATGGCGTCGGCAAGTTGCATAGATCCTTCGCTTCGCTCAGGATGACAAGGCTAGTCTTCGAGGAAGCAATTATGGAGATTAAGAAGGTTGGTGTACTCGGTTGCGGGCTGATGGGGTCTGGCATTGCGCAGGTTTGCGCTATGGCGGGATTCGACGTCACTGTGCTTGAGGTTGAGCAGAGGTTTCTCGACAAAGGGTTTGCCGGGATTGAGAAATCTTTGGCGAAGTTTGCCGAGCGGCCGGTGGAGAAGGGCGGGATCACGGCGCAGCAGAAGGATGCGATTCGGGCGCGGCTCAGGGGCACGACCAACAAGTCCGATCTGGCGGATTGCGACATCGTGATTGAGGCCATCATCGAGAATGTGGACGAGAAGAAGAAGATGTATGCGTCGCTCGATGGCGTGGTGAAGAAGGAGGCGATCTTTGCTTCGAATACTTCGTCGATTTCGGTGACGGAGTTGCTGACCTCGGTGAAGCGGCCGGAGCGGTTTATCGGGCTGCACTTTTTTAATCCGGTGCCACTGATGAAGCTGGTCGAGGTGGTGCGGACGATTGCGACTGCGGATGAGGTTTACGAATCGGCTTACGAGTTCGCGAAGAAGCTGGGCAAGGTTCCGGTGCGCACGTCGGACAAGACGGGATTCATCGTAAACCGGCTGCTGGTGCCGTATTTGCTCGATGCGATTCGGGCGTATGAAGAGGGTGTGGGGTCGATTGAGGATATCGACAACGCGATGAAGCTGGGATGCGGGTATCCGATGGGGCCGTTTACGCTGCTGGATTTTGTGGGGCTGGATACGACTTACTACATCACGCATGTGATGTACGACGAGTTCAAGGAGCGGCGGTTTGCGTCGCCTCCGCTGCTGAAGCGGATGGTGATGGCGGGGTGGTTCGGGCGCAAGTCGGGCAGAGGGTTTTATGATTATGCGGACCCGGAGAAGCCGCGGGCGCAGAAACTTTAAGCTTGTCATCCTGAGCGGAATGAGAATCTCGCAAGGCGAGATTCTCATGTAGTCGAAGGATCCCTTTCAGCTACGCGTGACAATAGACTCTGCGGGGCATTTTGACTTCGGGTGCGTGGAGAGAACTCCTGTTCAGGCCGTCGGTCGGTGCAGATGAAAGGGATCCTTCGACTCCGCAATTGCTTTCGCTTCGCGAAAGCAATTGCTGCGCTCAGGATGACAGGTGGCGAGGATTGAATTTATGACCTTCGAAAACATACTTCTGGAAAAGAAAAATGCGATTGCTTACGTCACCGTGAACCGTCCGAAGGTGCTGAATGCGCTCAACATGGCGACCATGGAGGAGCTGCGGGCGGCGTTTCACGATATCAAGAACGATAAGGCGATTCGCGTCGTCATCTTTACTGGCGCCGGCGAGAAGGCGTTTATTGCCGGGGCTGACATCAGCGAACTGGCCAGGCACGATGCGGTTTCGGGCAAGGAGTACACGCATCGCGGGCAGTCGGTGCTCAACTTGATGGAGAATCTGGGCAAGCCGGTGATTGCCTGCATCAATGGATTCGCGCTGGGAGGCGGATGCGAGATTGCCATGGCTTGCACTATGCGGCTGGCCAGCGAGAACGCGAAGCTGGGGCAGCCGGAGGTGAAGCTGGGGATTATCCCAGGGTACGGAGGATCGCAGCGGCTGCCGCGGCTCGTAGGCAAAGGTCTGGCGATGCAGATGGTGCTGTCGGGGGAGATGGTCACGGCGCAGGAGGCGCATCGCATTGGGCTGGTGAATGAAGTGACGGCACCGGCTGAGTTGATTCCGCGGGCGGAGGCGATTGCGCGGAAGATTATTGCCAACGCTCCGCTGGCCGTGCAGTATGCGATGGAGGCCGTCAATAAAGGGATGGAGATGACTTTGGCCGAGGGACTTTATCTGGAGGCGACTTTGTTTGGGGTGTGCTGCGCTACTGAGGATAAGACGGAGGGGACGAAGGCGTTTCTTGAGAAGAGGGCGGCGGCGTTTAAGGGGAAGTAACGTCAAGGGCTTTCACCACAGAGGGCACAGAGGACACGGAGATCACAGAGAAGAAGATCAAGTTGAAAGTGGAGCCGGTGCCTGAGGCCGCGATTCCGGCGGTTGAAGGGAAGCTCGATGCGTCCGGCAGGCGCTTTGCGATTGTCGTTGCACGCTTCAATGCGTTTATCACGGAACGGCTGTTGCTGAGTGCTTGCGATGGGCTGCTTCGGTCGGGGGCTGCGCGCAAGGATATCGAGATCGTGCGGGTGCCGGGGGCGTTTGAGATTCCTTCTGCGGCTCGCACTCTGGCGGAGACCAAGAGATACGACGCCATCGTTTGTTTAGGATGCCTGCTGCGTGGGGATACGGCGCATTACGACGTGATCGTGAATGAAGTGACGCGGGGGATTGGGCAGTCGGCGCAGGAAACGGGAGTGCCGCATGCGTTTGGCGTGCTGACTTGCGAGACGCTGGAGCAGGCGATTGACCGCGCTGGACTGAAGATGGGGAACAAGGGATTTGAGGCGGCGCTGGCGGCGGTGGAGATGGCGTCACTAACGAGCGGCATCTGGGGTTCGGCTTCCGGCTTCCGGAAGGTGGGCGTCGGGCGTGGGACCTCGGACGTCAGCCGGGGTGCTGCCGGCGAGAAGCAGGTTCCTCGCTTCGCTCGGAATGACAACCTAAGAAATCGGAATGACAAACCGAAAAAACGGAATGACAAACCAAAGAATCGGAACGACCAAGCCACGTCGAACACCGCGCGGCGCAAATAATCCTCGCCTACAGTAAACTGGCCTCTACAGTAAACTGGCAACTGGCCGCTGGCTACTGGCAACTTCTTCTATGGGCACTCGCCGCAAATCCCGGGAACTGGCGCTGCAAATGCTGTTCCAGTCGGACATGGGTAAGCAGGATGCCGAGCAGGTGCGGCGGACGTTCTGGGCCGAGCACGGAACGGCGAGCGCCGAGGTGCGCGGATTTGCCGACGACCTGTTTCGCGTGGCCACCGATCGCAACGCTGAGATTGACGGGCTGATCGAGAAGCACGCCGAACACTGGCGCATGGAGCGCATGGCGGCGGTGGACCGCAATCTGCTGCGGGCGGCGGTGGCCGAGTTGCTGGCTTATCCGGAGACTCCGCGTGCGGTGGTGATCAACGAAGCGCTGGAGATTGCGCGGAAGTTCTCGAGTCCGGAGTCGGTACACTTCGTGAACGGCGTGCTCGACAGTGTGGGGAAAGAGTTGGAGCCTAAGAGTAGCGTCCAGTAGGCAGTTCTCAGTTCTCAGTTCTCAGTTCTCAGTTCTCAGTTCTCAGTTCTCAGTTCTCAGTTCTCAGTTCTCAGTTCTCATTCCCTCTCGTTGGGCCTTTTTCATCATCTATCCCAAATCATCTACCCCAAGATCGGTCGTTGATCTGGTCGCGGATTTTTCGCGACCGGCTTCATACGGAACCGTTCGGATACCGAAGAACTGAGCATAGGCAACTGAGAACTGGGAATTGACAACTGCCTTTACGGTCTGGCCAGCACTGTGTTTAGTGTGCAGGCGCCTTGGGTTGGGGTGAAGGTGCAGAACGGGTTCAGGTAATTGGGCAGGCTGGGGAAAGTGATTTGAAACTGGTCGAAGCCGCCGAGGGCGGTGCTGACTTCGTGCAGCATGCCATCACTGCCCGCGACCAGGATGGTGCCGGCGTCGGCGGACATGTCGGCGCCGAGGGGGGTGGCATTGCCCTGGAGTAGGATGCCGGTCACGGCACCAGAGTTGAAACCGTAGACCAGGATGCTGGCATTGCTGGTGGAGGCGATGTAGAGCTGCGAGCCGTCAGCGGAGACGAAGAAGTTCACCGGCTGGAGTTTGCCCTGGCCCAATTCGATGCGCTGGGGAGGCTTGAATGTCAAGGTTTGGGGACAAAGGGTTCCGCTCGCCGGCGGAGAGATAGTGGAAGTGATGACGTCGAAGCCGGTAGCGTCAAGCACCAATACATGAATGCCATCGGGAATCAGACTCCCGGAGGAGTCCGTGCCGTCGATGTGTACTCCTGGCAGCACCCTCATGAAAAGAGGATTGGCGGGCAGAGGCAGGTTCGCCGCCAGTTGATTGTTGCAGGTGGAAAACGCACTGAGGTTGGCGAATCCGGTGGGGCTGGGAGCCTGCTGCGCGACGAAGGCGAACGCGCCGTTGGGTGAAAACCCAATCGCGTTGGCTGGTCCGGTGAGCGCAATCGGTCCCTGCAAGGCTTGCAGCGTGGAGTAGATGTAAAGGGAGTTTCCACTGTTTCCAACGATGAAAGTCTTCAATCCGTCGGGGGTGAACGCGGCAGTTACGGCTTGAGAGATATTCAATGCGTTGGCTGACAGCGCACTAGTGCTGCCCGCATTGACGACGTAAACCTGATTCGGAGTGTGGATGGTGTCGGAGAAAACCGCGGCGCTTCCGTTGACCGAGGCAGCCAGCACGTTGCCGGTGACCGTGCCCAGGGGGGTGAAGGGATTGTTGTTGCTGCCGAGATTCGCCGGGCTTACGATCTGGGCGCCGAAATCACTTCCCATATAGGCTCGATCGCCGGTGAGATCGAAGAGCAGGGAATTCGGTGGAACGGGCAGGGGATTCTCGGGACCAGTCGCGGCCTTGGAGGTCGAGAGGTTATAGATGGACGCGCTGCAGGTGACGGGAGGCTCATGGGCACATCCCGTGCTGGTGGCAAGCACGGAGGTGCCGGTGGTGGCGCCGGTGATCACGCCGGAGATAGCGCCGACGCCCGGGCAGTCTGTGTCTGGGCCGAGCACGCAGCTCGAAGCAATCAAATTTGGCGGCAGAGGGGAAGCGTAGACGGGGACGGGGATGAGTTGCTGACAACTGATCAATTGCGGATACTGCGCGTGAAAGAAATCCGTACAAGAGGTCACCAAGGCATCGGTCGAGAGCGATGCGGGGACGACCGGGAATCCGATGTTGCAGGAGGGCGGGGAGCAGGACGCAGTCACCGATCCGGACCCGGGCAGCGGGGTTGAGAGGTTACAGGAGTTAAAACATCCTGAGGCAGTAGACAAAACGCCAGGCTGGGAGGCGCTCCAGGTCAAAGGGATTCGGCTGAGGATGACCGCTCCGTTGGTGTTGGGCAAGGAACTGCTTCCCATCACGTCGGTGAGGACGGCCGTTGCATTTTGCGAAAGTCCCTTGGAAGTCACGAATGTGGTTTGGCCGGTTTGCTGGGTTCCCGTGACGCCGACTTCGAGCGAGATGCTCTGGATGGGGCAGGTCTCGAAGAAATCGAGGGGCGGCGACGTGGTTCCCTGGGAATTCTGATATTGCGGCTGCAAGAAGGACGAACTGGTCACCCCACTGGCAGAGGCATAGATCTGAGTGAAACCCGGGGACGAGGCCTTTGCCGTAGCCTGATTCGTGGGGAAGTTATAGGCATTATTGACCAGCGGGATGAGGTTCACCACGGGTAGATTATTCGCGGACCAGGTAAAAGGCCCGACCGAGGAGGTGATGTCAGTACCCTGGCTGAAGGCGTGGGCCTCCACGGTCATGGACTGACTCTGAGAGAGGCAGGGTTCCTGAACCGGGATGCCGTTGAGCAGAACTCCGGTGACGGTGATGGTATCGATCGGCGGATGGACGAAGACGTAGGTAGGAATGCTGCTGGCGCCGAGAGCTGAGGCGGTCACCGTGGCCAGCCCGGTCCCCCCGGGGATGCAGGTGGTGAAGGCGACGTCCCAGTGCCCGGCACAGGCGACGCCGTTGGGCGCTAGAGTCAGGACAGAGGTGTCACTCGATGTGAAGGTGACGGGAGTGTTGACATTGCCGCCGGAGGCGGTTTGCACCGATGCCGTGAAATTAAAGGTAGATCCCAGCACAACGGAGGTGTTGGAGCTGGGGATCAGGTTGATCCTTCCGGGAAAGTTGGGAGGGCCGGGCTTGGTGGTTTTGCCACACCCGCCGAGGCTCCATAAACAAATGATTGCTACCGCCAAGCGCAAAGCGTTCGAAAGCGACCTACCCATGCACCCTCTTTGAGCGTTGTGCCCGCCCGGCGCCCGGAAATCACGCAGGACGAGCCGTCGAATGAATTGGAAAACTTGTAGTGTAGAGGCTGGCGACGGAATCGGCAAGTCGAGGCGCTTAGGAGGCGTGAGCGCGCGATCTTTGCGCGCGGGAGCCTCCTGCCGAGATCCTGAGCGTTCTTTGCGAAGGATCTCTCGCGCGAATGGACCGGCTCAACTCACGCAACCGCAGCTCAACTCAAGCAACTCTACTCACCCAACCACGGTTTGCCTGCATTCCAGTTCCCGTCATAGTGGGATGCAAAAACATGGGTTGACGATGTTTGCGCGGGCTTGCTATAGTAGTTTGGTTCCGCGAGTACATCCAGGCTTGCTGTGTGCTGTGAGTTTTGCTGTGGTGTGGGCAAAACTTGCGGTTGAGCTATAGAGAAATGCGTTTCCGGATCATGCAGGTTCGGAAACTTTCCTCGCTGAAACGTTCCTGCGGTGCCTTCCGCCCTATTGTGGGAGGATATGCAGGACAAGGCTGACGAAACGGAGTGCCCCCGGAGTTTGGCCGGGCGCCACCGTCGGCAGCGAAAGTCTAAGGGAATCCAGAATCTCTCTGGCGCGGCTGGCAGTCACGAAGTTGCGCGGCGAGAAGTAATGGTTGGCATTTGAGCCGGCCATGCCTACGGATGCGCGTCTAGAACCAGGATTGTAGAAGGACGATTGAAGCAGGATTTGTGCTGTGCCGCCTGCGCGATAAAGCAGGATGGTGCACAAACATGGTGCACAAAGGATGTTGCGCGGCTAAGGAGTGACAAAGCGTGCCTACGTTTAACCAGTTGGTGGCTCAGGGCCGAAAGCGGCCTCGTTACAAGACGGCGAGCCCTGCTTTGCAGGGATGTCCCCAGAAGCGCGGGGTTTGCACCCGCGTGTACACGCAGACGCCTAAGAAGCCCAACTCGGCGTTGCGCAAGGTGGCGCGGGTGCGTCTGACGAACGGAATTGAAGTGACGACCTACATTCCCGGCGTCGGCCACAACCTGCAGGAGCACTCGATTGTGCTCATCCGCGGGGGCCGCGTGAAGGATCTGCCGGGCGTGCGATACCACGTGATTCGCGGAACGCTGGATGCGGTGGGCGTCGCTGGCCGCATGCAGGGACGTTCGAAGTACGGCGCCAAGCGCCCGAAGAAGGGTTAAGAACGGTCGTTGGTCGTTAGTCGTTGGACAGGTTGGGTTTCCTGCTGAGTGGGAGATTCGAGCCTGGCAAAGCTCAGGCTAGAAGCTATGAGCTAGGAGCTAGAAGCTTACATGCCTCGTAAAGGACATATCGCCAAGCGGACCGTCCCGGCCGATGCCGTGTATCAATCGGATCTGGTGACGAAGTTTATTAACTCGATGATGTGGCAGGGCAAGCGCTCGACCGCCGAGGGCATCTTCTATGAGGCGTTGGCGAAGGTGCAGGAAAAAGGCGGCGACGAGGCGCTGAAGCTGTTCAAGAAGGCGGTGGAGAACGCGAAGCCGCTGCTTGAGGTCAAGACCCGCCGCGTGGGTGGCGCCAACTATCAGGTGCCGGTGGAAGTGAATGCCGACCGCCGGACTTCGCTGGGGATTCGCTGGCTGATTACCTACGCCCGGGCCCGCGGCGAAAAGGGAATGGTTGAGAAGTTGACCAACGAGTTGCTGGACGCCGCCGCCGGAAAAGGCGCGGCCATCAAGAAGAAGGAAGATGTGCACCGGATGGCGGAAGCCAACAAGGCGTTCGCGCATTACCGGTGGTAAGGAAATTGAGTGATTTGCGATTGGGTGATTCAGCGATTGAAAAGCGCGTAACCATCGTTTTTTAATCGCTAAATCGCGCAATCGCTCAGTCGCTAAATCAAGAGCGAAGTTGGAGCCCCAGAAAGAGTTAGAGAGCCGTGCCCAGAACAGTCCCATTAGAACGCTGCAGAAACATCGGCATCATGGCCCACATCGATGCCGGCAAGACCACTACGACGGAGCGCATCCTGTTTTATACGGGACGGACGCACCGCATCGGAGAGGTGCACGAAGGCACGGCCACCATGGACTGGATGGAGCAGGAGCAGGAGCGCGGCATCACGATTACGTCGGCCGCGACCACCTGCACCTGGCGCGATATTCGCATCAACATTATTGATACGCCCGGCCACGTCGATTTCACCGCAGAAGTGGAACGTTCGCTGCGCGTGCTAGACGGCGCGGTGGCGGTGTTTGACGCGGTGCACGGGGTGCAGCCGCAGTCGGAAAAAGTCTGGCGCCAGGCCGATAAATACGGCGTGCCTAGAATTTGTTTCATCAACAAGATTGATAAGATGGGTGCCGATTTCGAGCATGCCGTCGATACCATCCGCAAGCGCCTCAGTGCCAAGCCCGTCGCGATTCAATTCCCCATCGGCCAGGAAGACAAGTTCAGGGGCGTCATCGACTTGATCAACATGAAGTCGATCGTGTGGCAGGACGACACCATGGGTGCGGAATACGTCACCGAAGAAATTCCCGCCGAACTGAAGAAGAAAGCCGAAGCATTTCACGCCCAGCTGGTCGAGAGCATTGCCGAGAACGACGACGAAATCCTGCACAAATTTCTCGAAGGCGAAGAGATTACGGCGGATGAGCTGCGCGCATCGCTGCGTAAGTCGACCATCGCGTTGAAGGTGTTTCCGGTGGTGGTGGGCACGGCATTCAAGAACAAGGGCGTGCAGCCGTTGCTGGACGCAGTCGTTGACTATCTGCCGTCGCCGCTCGATGTGCCGGAAACGCATGGCCTGAATCCCGACAATGGGGAAAAGATTTTCCGCAAGGCCGACGATAAAGAGCCATTCGCCGCGCTGGCGTTCAAGATCATGGCGGATCCGTTCGTGGGGCAGCTGACATTTATCCGCGTGTATTCCGGGCAGTTGAAGACGGGCGATTCGGTGCAGAATGTGCGCACAACCCGGACGGAGCGCATTGGGCGTCTGCTGAAGATGCACGCCAACAAGCGCGAAGAGATCAGCGAGATTCTGGCGGGCGACATCTGTGCCGCGGTTGGAATGAAGAACGTGAGCACGGGCGACACGATTTGCGACGAAGATCATCCGATCGCGCTCGAGAATATTACGTTTGCGGTTCCCGTGATTTCGGTTGCGGTGGAACCGAAGACCAAGGCCGACCAGGAAAAGATGGGCATGGCGCTCAGCCGCCTCGCCCAGGAAGATCCCACCTTTAAAGTTCACACCGATCCCGACAGTGGACAGACCATCATCAGCGGTATGGGCGAGTTGCATCTGGAAATCATCGTCGACCGCATGATGCGCGAGTACAAGGTCGAGGCCAACGTCGGCAAGCCGCAAGTGGCGTATCGCGAGACCATCCGCAGGCACGCCGAGGCGGAAGGCAAGTACATCCGGCAGACCGGCGGACGCGGCCAGTACGGTCACGCGAAGATTTATCTCGATCCGCAACCCGCGGGAACTGGCTACGAGTTTGTGAACGACATTGTGGGCGGTTCGGTGCCCAAGGAATTCATCAAGCCGATCGATCAGGGCATTCAGGAAGCGCTCGAAGGCGGAGTGCTGGCCGGGTATCCCATGGTCGATGTGAAGGCCACGTTGTATGACGGCAGCTACCACGACGTCGACTCGAACGAAATGGCGTTCAAGATTGCCGGGTCGATGGCGTTCAAAGAAGCGGCCCGCAAGGCTTCTCCGGTGCTGCTGGAGCCGGTGATGGCGGTGGAAGTGGTGACGCCGGAGGATTACGCCGGCGTGATCATGGGCGATTTGAGTTCGCGCCGTGGACGCATTGAAGGCATGGAGCACCGCGCGGGTTCGCAGGTGATCAAGGCGATCGTTCCGCTGGCGGAAATGTTTGGCTACGCGACCCACATGCGTTCCTCCACGCAGGGCCGCGCGGAATACTCGATGCACTTTGCGCGCTATGAGGAGGCTCCGCGATCGGTCGCGGAGGAAATCATTGCGAAAGTGCAGGGGACGGCAAAATGACTGCCAGCGCCGCGGTTCGTCGTCGACCGCAGGTTCTGGGTCAGGGAAGGTAAACGGGCCGAGTTTGAAGCGGTATTTGGGCGGGATGGAATCTGGGCGCGGTTTCTGAGGCGAGGTGAAGGTTACGTTGCCACGGAAGCGAAGTGCGAGGGGTTGGCCGAGTCTGGGGGCGCCTGGCGGTACCGGGTGCGGGATTTCTGGAGTGGGCATCGCGGGTTCGAAGTTTTCCGCGAGCGGTTCTCGGAGGATTTCGCGCAGTTCGATCGGCGGATTGTCGACGAACTGGTGGAGAAACAGGAATTCGTTGGCGCGTATTACGAAGCTGACGGGGATGCGTAAGGAAGTTGCATAGGTCCTTCGCGGCAGAAGACGCCGCTCAGGATGACAAGCTTAGATGGCAAGGGTTTTAGGCTAGAAGCTAGGAGCTAGAGGCTAAGGAAATGGCGAAAGAAAAATTTGATCGCAATAAGCCGCACTGCAACGTGGGGACGATTGGTCACATCGATCATGGCAAGACCACGTTGACGGCGGCGATCACGAAGGTGTTGCAGAAACACAATCCCAAGATTGTGTTCCGATCTTTTGACAGCATTGATAACGCGCCGGAAGAAAAGGCGCGCGGCATCACCATTGCCACGGCGCACGTGGAGTACGAGACCGCGAACCGGCACTACGCGCACGTCGATTGCCCGGGCCACGCCGACTACATCAAGAACATGATCACGGGCGCGGCGCAGATGGATGGCGCGATCTTAGTTGTGGCGGCAACGGATGGTCCCATGCCGCAGACGCGTGAGCACGTGCTGCTGGCGCGGCAGGTGGGTGTGCCGTACATCGTCGTGGCGCTGAACAAGTGTGACGCTGTCGACGATCCTGAACTGCTCGACCTGGTTGAGTTGGAAGTGCGCGAGTTGTTGAAGTCGTACAAGTTCCCGGGCGACGATGTGCCGGTGGTGCGGTTGTCGGCTCTGGGCGCGCTGAACGGGGAAGAGAAGTGGGAAAAG
>Ga0209517_10003842_pt1 | contig 20084 bp, 18 predicted proteins | sample PeaSoiMetSII2010_FD_187695 | JGI IMG/M metagenome (GOLD analysis project Ga0209517, IMG submission 187695) | Peat soil microbial communities from Weissenstadt, Germany - SII-2010 (SPAdes) (version 2) | ecosystem: Environmental > Terrestrial > Soil > Wetlands > Peat | place: Germany...
GGTTCGGTAGCGGTGAAACCAGGCCCGGGCACGAAGCCGGGGCAAAAGCGTGACCACGATGAGCGAACGCCACGGGGCGGGACACGGTTTGAGCGAACACGAGTTGAGCGAGATCCGCATGCTGATCGAGGAGCGGACAGGCATCCATTTCGACCAGTCGCGGGAGAGGTTCTTCTCCACGCGAGTGCGCGAACATCTGCACGATCGCGGGTTCACGCGGGGAAACGAACTGCTGCGGGCCATTCGCAAGACGAACGTGGAGTATGAAGCACTGCTGGAACGCCTGCTGACCCAGGAGACGTCGTTCTTCCGGTACCCAGCGGTGTTCGATGCGTTCGAGAAGCGCGTCCTGCCAGAACTGCACGCCATAAAATTCTGGAAGGATCCGCGGACGCTGCGAGTGTGGAGCGCAGGATGTTCGACGGGAGAAGAACCTTACTCGATCGCGATTACCATCCTGGACACGCTTTCTTTCGCGGACGCCTGGAACGTGGAGATCCTGGCGACGGATCTGGGCCGACAGGCGTTGAAGAAAGCCGAGCGGGCGACCTACGCCGGGCGCAGCATCGCCAGTGTGAATGAACAGCAACTGGCGGCGCATTTCACGGCGGTGAACGGCGCGTACCAGGTGAAATCCCGGCTGCGGAAGCTGGTGACATTCGCGCAGATGAATCTGGCTTCGCCGGTGTATGTGGGCCGCATGGACCTGATTTTCTGCATGAACGTGCTGATTTATTTCACGGAAGAGCGGCGGCAAGCGCTGGTGCAAAAGTTTTATGAGTCGTTGGAGCCGGGCGGATACCTGTTTCTGGGGCACTCCGAGTCAATTTCGAAGATGCCAGTGAAATTCCAGGCCATCGTGCTGGGCGATTGCATTCTGTACCGGAAGCCAACGGCTGAGGAGTTGCAGAAGCCGGAGTTGGTGGCGGAGGGACGCGCGTGAGCATGCCGGATCGCGAATCCGTCGAGTTGTTCCTCCAGGAAGCGTCGGAGCACCTGCAATATCTGCGGGAGTACGTGGGTGTGCTCCAGGAGGTTTCACCGCGCCGCGAGGACATGGAGCGGTTGTACATTGCGGCGCATACGCTCAGCGGCACTTCGGGGAGTTACGGTTTCCCAAGATTTTCGGAGGTTGCGGCGAAACTGGCGCACGTCTTCCAATACGCCTTGAACGCGCCGCTGGGAGATGATTTGCACGGACCGCTGACGGAGTTTCTCTCAGACGGCATTTCCGTGCTGGAGACCTGCCTGCTGGAAATGAGCGACACCGGGCAGGAGAACGTGGAAGACATGGCCGCGTTCAAGGAGAGGTACCGGTTTGCGTTTCCGCCGGAGCCGCCACCCTTAAATTTGTCGCAGCCTGGCGAGGATGCGCGGGCGGAGGCGAAAGCACAAGCGCAGGCTGAGTTGCAGGCTGCTGCCAGGGACGCCGAACTAGCGACGGCGGGATTGACGGGATCGTATTTCGATGCGCTGCCTACCGATGACGAAGTACCAGACGAGATTCTGGAATTTTTCCAACCCGAGGCGGAAGAGCATTTGCAAGTGGTGAGCGATTGCCTGCTCTCGCTGGAAGGCAATAATAATCCGGAAGAGATCAACCGGCTGTTCCGTGCGATTCATACGGTGAAGGGATCTGCGGCGCAGGTCGGCTTGCGACGGCTGGGCGCGATTGCGCACCGCGTGGAAGACCTGATTGGCCGCATGCGCGACGGCGAAATCCAGCCCTCGCCAGCGGTTGTGGATCTGTGCCTTGAGTCCGTGGATGTGCTGAAGAAGACGCTGCACCGCGACTGGGGGGATGAAGCGGACATGCGCGGGGGCGTGGATTCGCTGTTGGGACGCATCGCGGAGTTCGCGCCGCAGGAAGCGGAAGAGGAAGCGCAAGTGGCGTCCGCGGTGGAATCAGAAGCAGCGGTCGAGGAAACCGGCAGACCAGCAATGCAGCGCGCGGCGGCAAAGCAAAGCGCCCGCGCCAACCAGAAACAGGCCTCGGTACCGAAATCCGTGCGCATCTCGCTGGGACGGCTCGACCGGATGATGAATACCGTCGGCGAGTTGGTGATCAACCGGACAAAGATGCTGGGGCGCGTGGCGGAACTTGAGAAGCTGATCGACACGCTGAGCTTTTCGAAGGAACGCCTGCAGAACAAGGTCAACGAGTTTCAGGAGAAATACGAGTTCAACCGACTGAGGACATTGCAGCCCGGGACGCCGTGGGCGGCTTCGCAAACGCAGAAGATGCTGACGAGCGCGGCGGCGGGCGAGGCGTCGTACCTGGAAGAGTTCAGCGAACTGGAGATGGACCGCTACGACGACTTCAACATATTGTCGCGGTCGATGACGGAAATATCGGCGGACGTGAACGAAGTGCTGTCGCAGCTTGAGGGATTCATCGGGCGGGTCGAGAGCGACATCGACGAATTCAGCAAGCTGGCGCACCACCTGCAGGACGAAATTACAGCCGCGCGCATGGTGCCCATCGGAACGCTCTATTCCCTGCTCTCGAGGACAGTCCGGGACGCCGCGAAATCGGCAAAGAAGCAGGTGGAGCTGGAGTTTTCCGGAAGCGAGACGGAACTCGACAACAACATCATCCAGCAAATTTCGGACCCGCTGGTGCACCTGGTGCGGAACTCCGTAGCGCATGGCATTGAGGGCCCAGCGGACCGCGCCGCTGCCGGCAAACAGGAACAGGGTACGGTATATCTGCGCGCGTATCACCGCGGCAATCACATTTACATTGAGGTGGAAGACAACGGGCGAGGGATCGATTACCAACGCGTGAAACAGAGCGCGATCGACTGCGGGCTGGTGTCCGGGGAAACGGCGGACCGGCTGACCGAGCGCGATCTTCGCGAGATGCTATTCCACCCGGGCTTTTCGACGGCGGTGGTGAAGACGGAATTGGCGGGGCGCGGCGTGGGACTCGATGTGGTGCGGTCCAACCTGAACGCGCTGAATGGCGAAATCGAAGTGCAGAGCACGGCGGGACTAGGGACGAAGTTCACCTTGAAGGTGCCGTTGACGCTGATCATTTCGCCGGCGCTGTTTGTGCGCTGCGGCGCGACGCATTTTGCGCTACCGCTGGCGGTGGTGGAAGAGATCCGGCGGCTGCGCGCAGATGAAATCGAGGATGTGGGCGGGAAGCTGTTAACGAAGGTGCGCGACGTCGTGACCGAAGTGGTGCGGCTGGATTCCTATCTTGGGTTGCCGCCGCTGGAACCGATCAACGGGTATTTCCGAATGGTGGTGGCAAATGCGGGGAGCCGGCAGATCGGCCTGGTGGTCGAGGAAGTTTTAGGCAAAGACGAAATCGTGATCAAGAACCTGGGGGAATATCTGCGGCGCGTAAAGCTCTTCCCCGGAACAACGATTGCGCCGGATGGCAGTCTGATTCTGCTGATTGACCTGAACCGTATGGTGGCGAACGAGCCAAGCGAGCGGCACGCGGTGCAGGCCAGTGCGAGCGCGGCACGCGTATTCGCGCCGGGTTCGGCGGCCGTGGCGCGCGGAACGATTCCAGCCGATGCCATCGACCGCGTGGAGCAGGAGCGCGTCATCGTAATCGCCGACGATTCGATCAGCGTGCGCAAGTTCGTGGGACGCATGCTGGAGAAGAACGGCTATCGCGTGAAACTTGCCGCGGACGGGTTGGAAGCGGCGGAACTGGTGTCGCAGCATGGCTGCCACCTGGTGATCACGGACCTGGAAATGCCGCGCATGACGGGCTACGAGCTGATGACGCAATTGCGGCAAAGTCCAGCCACACGGCGCATCCCCGTGATGGTGGTGACCTCGCGAGCCGGGGCAAAACATCGCGACCGCGCCTTGAAGGAAGGCGCTTCGGCATTCTTGACCAAGCCGGTACAGGAAGATCAGTTGCTTGCGGCAGTGGAGCAACTGATGGGCAAGGAGGCGGCACGTCCGGTTGTGCCGGTCGGGTAAGCGAAAATGGTGAACAGCCCGCCCAAGAAATTTCGCGTACTCGTCGTGGAAGATTCCACGTTTATGCGGCGTGTGCTGGAGACGATTTTCAATTCCGATGACCAACTGCAAGTTGTGGGGCATGCCACGGACGGGCGGGAAGCGATCGCGCTGGCGGAGACGCTGAAGCCAGACGTAATCACGATGGATTTGAACATGCCGCACATGGACGGTTTGCAGGCCACGGCGCACATCATGACGACAAACCCGCGGCCGATCGTGGTGGTGAGTTCGGAGACCCGGGAAGGCGCGGACAAGACACTCAAGGCGCTGGAACTGGGCGCGATTGAATTTGTGACCAAGCCGTCGGCGGGCATCGATCTGGACATGCAGAGTGCGAAGGAAGAACTGATTCGCAAGGTGCGGATGGCGGCAAAAGTGAGAGTGGTGCGCACGGCTTCACGGATGGTTACGGCGGTACAGGGTGCCGGAACTAGCCCACCGGCACCAGTCCAGAGAGCAAGATTGGCGCAGCCCACTCCCATCATCCCGGCGGAGTTGCGTTTTCCGGTGGTGGTGTTGGCGGCATCCACGGGAGGGCCGGCGACGGTGATGCGGATGGCGCCGGGGTTCACAAAAGATTTTCCGGCGGCGGTGTTCCTGGTACAGCACATGCCCGCGGCTTTCACCACGCAATATGCGTTGCAGCTCGCGGAATTTACGGGCGTGCGCGTGAAGGAAGCGGAAGCGGGCGAATCGGTGCAGCCAGGGACGCTATACATCTGCCCGGGCGGGCAGCATCTGCGGGTGACGCCAACGGGGCGCATTCAGTTGGACAGCGCTTCCGGACGGATTGAGGGATACCTGCCAAACATTGATGTGACCATGGCATCGATCGCGGCGTTTGCGGGGGCAATGAGCATTGGCGTGGTGTTGACGGGAATGGGGAGCGACGGGGCGCGCGGGGCGCGGGCCATCAAAGACGCAGGCGGGCTGGTGCTGGCGCAGGATGAAGCGACATCGGTGATTTTTGGAATGCCGGCGGAAGCCATCAAAGCGGGCGCTGTGGACCAAGTCTTGGGGATTGACGACATCTATCCAGCGATCGAGAAGCGCGTGCTGGGGCTGAGCCGCGTCGCGCCCGTGGGAGCACGCTGATGCGCTTTGAGCCCGTGCACAAAACGCCGGCGGTGCGCACGGAGCAGATCATCCTTTTCCGGAGCAGCAACCAGATTTTCGCGATTTCCTCCGCATCGGTACAGGAAGTGCGCAGCGTGGACAGCCTGGCGGGAGCGTCGATGGATATCGACGAAGCAGGCGTGCCCAAGGTGCGGCACCTGCTGAAGCGGGGGGAGCGCAGCGTCTACGTAGTGAACGCGGCGCTGCACTTCGGCTTGCGGCCATCGCCGGCGGCCCTTATTTTTCTTTTGCGTAAAACGCGCGTGGGGCTGCTGATCGACGGCATCGAGAAGATGACGACGATGACGCGGCTGCAGGCATTGTCACCGGCGTTTTGCCATGAGGAACGCGTGTGGTACCGCGGCTTGACGGTGCTGGATCAGAACGTGATTCCGGTGGTAAACCCGCAAGGATTTCTGACAGAGCAGGAGTTGCTGCAATTGGATGCGGCCGCCGGGGCGGTGCTGGAGGCTCCGGCAGCGTGCGCACCGGAAGTGGGATTGACACCGTGAGCTGGGCGGAACAACTCGATGCGCGGTCCTGCGTGCTGCTGCGGCTGGGCGACCGGCGTTTTGCGCTGGCGGCGGACCAGGTGTCGGAGCTGGTGGCGCCGAGCCGAATGTTTCGTTTTGCGCACCGGACACCGGGGATCGATGGGGTGATCCTGCGGCGAGGGCGCGTGGTGCCGGTGTGTGACATCGCGGAAAGGCTGATCGGAAAGCGATTGACGTCGCGGCGCTATTACCTGATATCGAAACGGCGTCAGGAAGCGGCGACGGACTGGATCGCACTGCCGGTGAGCGGCGATTGCGAATTGATCCAGGCGGATCTAACGGCGGCGGGCCCATCGGATTCACCGCACGTGGCGGCGTGGCTTTCTCATGATGGGGAAGTGATCGAGGTGCTGAACCTGGGCGCGCTGACGCCCGGAATGGAACCGATGGAAGGCGGAGCCGGCAGTGCGGCATTGCCGGAGGCGCAGGCATGATGCTGCCGGGCAAACCCGCGAAGATTCTGCTGATCGAAAGCAATGTGCTGTTCGCGAAAAGGCTCGGCGATTCGCTGAAGCGGGAAGGGTTTGAAGTGACTGCGACGACGCAAGCGGCCTTTGCGCTGACCACGCTGGAATATGACAAGCCTACGGCGATCGTGTGCGCCACAAATATGCGCGAGATGGGGGCGCTGGAAATCGCGAAGATTATTCACGCGGACGCTTCCAACGCTTCCCTGCCGATCATCGCGTTGGGGGATGGCAGCCAGCGGGCGTTGATGGAAGCGTTTCAAGCAGGCTGCGACGATTACGTTGACCGGCAACTTCCTCCGGCGACCATCGCGGGGCACGTGAAGAACATTATCGTGAGCAAGCTGGAAGGGTTCCAGCCGACGCAGATGCTGGGGCAGGCGGACACCAGCTTGAGCGGGAATTTGACGCACCACGATCTGACCGGGGTGATGCAAATGCTGGGGCACGCGCGGCAAACGGGGGCGTTGACCATCAACGCGGGCGAAACGGACGCGGTGATGTTTTTCGACGCAGGGGAGATCACCCACGCGGAATGCGGCTCGCTGTTTGGCGATGAAGCGGTGCTGCACATCCTGAAGAGCTGCGTGGATTGCGGCTCCGGTGTGTACAAGTTTGTGTACGGAGCGACGTCGGCACAGCGCACGGTGCTGCGCTCCGCGACGGACCTGATGCTGGACGCCATGCGGGAGTTTGACGAAACGGCACGCGACACCGCCGACCAGCTTGCGGACAAGGAGGCCCAATGAGCGACACGATCGCCATGCCGCCGATCGACGAGGCGGAGGCGAAGCACACGCCCACGGTCTATTTCATTGACGACAGCGCGACAATGCGCGAAGTGATCAAAATCGCCTTCCGCCGCGAGAACATTCACGTGATTACCTGCGCGGACGCGGCGTCGGCGCTGGCGCAGTTCGAGGAGCACGCGCCGGACGTGGTGATCACCGACGTGATCATGCCGGATCAAGATGGGTATTCGGTGTGCAGCCAGATCAAGCAAAATCCGCAGTTTGGGAAAACGCCGGTGATATTGATGTCGGGCGTGGTGAACAAGAGCGTGGCTGACCGGGCGGTAGCGGTACAAGCGGATGATCTGGTACGTAAACCATTTCAGCCACAGGAGCTGATTGGACGCGTAAAGCATCTGCTGGCGCCCATGATGCCTCAGCCGGCGCCATCGCCTGCTGACCGACTGGCGGGCGTGCCATCGCTGAGCAGCCTCTTCGCACCGCCGGCTACACCGACAGGCCGCGTTACGCCGTTTGTTGCCGGGCCCGTGAGCGTGCCGGCACCGGCGGAGTCTCGCCAGAGCGAGACGACTTGGCCGCGCGCCGTGGGGGAAGCATTTATGGGACAGAGCCCCGCGGCTAACGAACCGCAAACTCCCGCGCCAACGGCGCCACCAGCCACGCGCGTGGGCGGGCCATCGATAGAACTCAGGCTGCGCGCGGAAATCGCGCACCTGGAACTCCTGGTCAAAAAACTTCAGACCGAACTGCAAATCGAGCGCCAGTACAACCAGGCGCTGGAACTCCACGTCCGAACATTGACGCACACCGAGTAGCCCGGAATATTCACAGGGATGCGCCGGTCTGCAAAGATTGGCGCTCGACAATAACTCAAACTGCCGGCGGCCAAGCTATTACCTCGACTTGACCGCAGTCAGGGCATCTTGGGCTGCGCGGTCTTCTGATCGGTCTGCACGGAGAACAACAAGAAATCGCTGAAGGTGTGGTAGACAATTGTGCGATGGTCCTCGAAGTCGCAATAGGCGTCCGCGGTCTGCGGCAAGAGCATGCGCACATTTTGCGTGCGGAACTGGACCGGGGCGTAATTGATCGAGAGATACCAGCGGCGCACCTTCACCTGGGGTATTTCTTCCATCAGGCGCAACTCCATGTGCACGACCTCGCCGGAATCGGCGGCAATCCACGCGCGGCCCTTGAGCTTGGCGGGATACACGGCCCCATTGGTGTTGCGAAATGAAAGTGTGTGACTTGGTTTGTCTTTGCGATGCACGAAATGCACCACCTGTGTGCGCTGCCCGTTCCATTCGACGAGACCCTCACAGCTCATTTCGTACTCGCCCCGCATTTCCGGAAGCAACATCAGCGCGAGTTCCGGCAGTCCAACCTCCTGCGTGAAGGCCGCCAGCAACGGGCTGCCATGATTGGGGTGGCGGCTCTCTTCGACGGTCGTTCCCTCTAATGTGAGGTGGAAGAGCACGACATAGTCAAACGTTCCCGTGCGGGCATCCTGGAGATAGCCCATATGATCGAAGGACTGGTATGCAATGCTTTCCTGCGCAGAGAAGCTTTCAAGGCTGGTGTAAAGTTCATTTGCACGCGCACCCGCCTGTTGAAGAACATCGGCGAGTACGCATGGTGGCGAGGATATGCGAGAACCAAGCGGGGCATCCACCTGAGGAGGAACCCATTGCAAGCTCCGATTCTTCAGATTCTTATCTGAGTCCGCTGGGACTTGGGCGGCGAGCGTGCCAGTTATCATCAGAGGGGCGCTGGCCAGCAAGCACATAAAACCCGCAAATAGCACGACGCCGGACAGCCCCGTGAGCCCGCGTTTCATTTTCATTAGCATCAATTCCATTGACGTGTTCCGGGGTCGCCTCGCGCTTATTGCCCGTCAGACTATTCACGACCGGGAGCGGTGTATTGAATACGAATCCCTTGGGTCGTTCGAGCTCTAGAACAGGCTCTATGTCCGCTGTTCGTCCTCAGAACTGACCCGCTACTTTTTGCCTTTCTCTGGAACGGGCGCAAAATAGCCGCGACGCGCCTGCAACTGCAGACCGTCCCGATCCACTTTCACTTTCAAGCGGTGATAGGCGCCGTCCAGCTTGACGTTTTCCAGAGAAAACTCAAGCAGGTAGACATACTCTGGCGCGGCGGTCAGATTCTGTAAGCCTCCCACCAGATCATTGCTGTTGTGGAAGTAGGCGCCGCCGGTGCCGTCGGCGAATTCCGCCATGACGTTTTCCGTAAGCTCCAGGGATTCACGACGCGATTGAGATTCGTTTCCTGATGCCAGGGCATAAGCGGAACCTGCGCCCCGTTCGCTGGCGTCAATTTCCGTCGTGTACAGGGCTTTCGCATCCAGAGCGTTAATCGTCACATTGCATTGCGCCGCAAAATCGATAATTTGTGATTTTGTGTCCATCGCCTCCCCGGTAACAGTCAGGAATCCAGGGGACACCAGGATTAGCGTTCGCTGGCCTGGGAGAGTGCTCATTCTTCGAATCAGTTCTTTTACGAAGCTCAGCGCCACTTGGACATCGTTATCGCCAGCCGCGAGCGCCCGTGAGGCTGCGGATCTGACTATGCCCTCGGCCACGCTGCGATAAATCCTGGAATCCATATGTGCGCACGCCAGCGCATCTTGAATCGCGGCCTCAAGAGCCGTGTTATCGTGCTTATTTTGGATCAGGTCCGCGCGGTAATAGTCGATATCCGGACATTCGCGCTGGGTATGCTGATCGAGGTTCCGCGATCGGATTTTCATCACGGCTTCCTGCAATTTGGCGTGATCGCGGGTCAGACCGCTGTTCGTACCTGTAAATGAAACCACTGCCACCACGTCCGAATCCGAAAGGGACCCGGGCAGAATACGAAGCGCCGCCTTTTGCACTTGCGCCAGGTTTCCGGGACTCAAGTGCAGGTCGTCAAACAAGAAAACAATGAAGCGTTGTTGGGTGGCGGCGGATTGCGCGATGACAGCAGGAGGGGAAGCGCCGGGAGTCGCGGGAGGGGATTCGGGCGCGCGTAACGCGCTCTCGATTGCAGCACGTTTTTCGATGGTGAACCCGGAAATGGCCTGCGGTTTGTCTTTATCGAAAACCTGGAAGTCTTCCCGGGTCAGGGAACCCACGGCAAGCCCTTGCGCATCACGAACCACCACCGGTATCAAGACGGCATTTACATTGACTTGAATTTTGGCGTTGCCGCCCTGAGCCGAGGTGCCATTTTTCTGTTGCGCGGGGGCCCGGGCGCAGAAAATGAAAGTGAAGCAGACCAGCACAATCGCTGACAGGCGTATCTCATGTGTGCTCATTCTCGCTTTTTAATTCTACACCTGCGAAGGCAGGCAGCTCTCTTGATTCTGGTTTAGTGAGTGCAGATATCGCGACGACTCTGCCCTTTGGCGATGTGGGAAGCGAATTTGCCTGGGCCTTCCATATTCGTGCGGGCAACGTGCTAATCTCGCACCGGTGTGGGAAGAGGATGCGGGCCGCCTGGGAGAAGAGACTGGCCAAAGCAATTTGCGGAACGATTTGCACCGCGGCGATTTGCACAGCGCCAGGACCTATACGTTTATTCTGCTGTTCAAAAAAAGGGAGCCGGAAATTCCCTAACGGCAAAAGGAGCGCGTGAGTGAAAATCATCCGCAATGTATTGTTTGTCATCGTTTTTGGCGTTTTGGTGTGTTTCGGGCTCATCTTCTATTCCTTCTCGCGAGCCATCCCCCTCAAAGACGGCCAAAAGCTTTCCGGGGGAGCGGTGCAAGTGAAAGACGGCATGGTTTCCGTTGGACTTATTCCTTCCGCGGCTGGCCAGGTGATCCTGGTTGACTGTGGAAATGATCCCAAGGCGACGGCAATTCTGGACGCGCTGAAGCAGATGAGCCTGGGCCGCGAAGCCGTGAAAACTATCCTGCTAACCCACGGGCACCCGGATCACATCGCAGGCTGCAGTGTTTTTTCGGATGCCGAGGTGTTTGCCATGGCTGCGGAGCAACCTCTTCTGGAAGGCCGCGCGCCAGCGAAATCTCTGGTGGCACACTTGCTGGGCAAGAGAGACTCCGGCATCCACGTCACCCGATACCTGCAGGACGGAGAGGCATTTCAACGAGGCAACGTCCTGGTGACCGCGTACTTGATACCAGGGCATACCGACGGCAGCGCGGCTTACTTGGCATCGGGGACGCTTTACCTCGGCGACAGTGCCGATTCCGCTAAAAACGGAAGTTTGTTTCCGGCAAAAAGATTCTTGAGCAACGATATTGCGCAGAATCGCGCGTCGCTGAAGATGCTGGCGGAAAGGCTAAGACCGCAGGCTTCCGAGATTCAGTTCATGGAGTTTGCGCACTCCGGACCCTTGCCGGGGATTGCACCGCTTCTCAATTTCGCTAACAGCACACCGACAAAATCCCCGACCCCTTAGAAGCTAGACTGGCAGGTTCAGGGTCTAAGCGCTACTTGCCGCACTTTCAAATTTCACACTGTAGCCGACAGAACCGTCTTCCAACTCATGTTCAGACACAACTCGGCCAATGCCGTGATGTTCGCAAAAAGGACTGCCGGAAATCTCTATCGGCACCCGCATCCGCAAATAAAGAATGGTTCCCGCAGTCAACTCCCTGCGACTCCTCATCAAGAAGCCGTAGAGCCAGATGCTGACAGTTTCGGTGGTATATTCGACATCTTCGCAACCGATCCCTAAACAACGAAAGTGCACCGGCATGCGTTCCAAGTGAGAAGTTGTTGCATCGCTGCGGGCGTTCACGGTACTCACCTCGCTCGAGTTGCGCGACACGATAGGAATGAGGCTCTAAGTGGCGCAGGAAAAATTCCAGGGGCAACGCTGTCCTTGGTTACGGAAGGAGCCTTACCGGGCAGAGTGTATGGTTGGCTTGGCGGACCTTCAGTGACGAGCGTCACTGCTCTCAATTGCCGCGTGGACGCTTCAAGTCTGAGTCAGCGCGGAACTTTTTGGCGCTACCGAATCGGGTCAAATTGTACCTGAGAAACGCGGGTCACACTGGCTTGTCTCGCGGAAGGGGAAAAGAGAATGGGCCCAAATGCGGGTTCGCATGCAAAAGCAGTAAAGTCCACACTTTGGGATCGCGTCGCGCACGGGCTCACAAGAACCGCCTACGATGCCTTTGGACTCAGTGGAGTAAATGTTCCCGGCCCTCACTCACGATGGCGAGCTCGTGCTTAATTCAGTCGTGCGACGCAGGGGGATGAGAAATGAAATCGCCATCCTCGCCAATACTAAGGGTGGAGGCGGATACTACGGCTGATAGCGCCAGAGATCGTTTAAGTCCGTATCGCCGCCATTTCCGCCCTGATCTAAACCCGTACCTGCAAAGAGCCAGAAGTGACCGCTGCGATCAATCCAAGTGGCGGAGTTGTGCCGGCCTCCGGGGATGTTGCTCGCGGCGGGTACACCCTTCGTACCGTAAACACCCGATTGACCATATAGATATGGACCCAGTGTGTCGTTCCCACCCACCCAGGTCCACTGCTTGCTCGCAGGGCTAAACTCCCAGAGATCGTTAAGCCAACCCGGCACCACCCCAATCGAATCGTAGCCTGCGCCGCCGAAGAGCCAGAGGTTACCGCTGCTGTCGACCCAGCCATCAGGACCACACCGGCCCCCGGGGATGTTGCCCGGGGCAGCGCCACCCAGCGTGCCATATACCCCGGGTTGTCCAGAACTGTTGGGGCGGAGGGTGCTGCTCCCGCTAACCCAGGTCCATTGCCTAGTGGTGGGACTGAACTCCCATAGATCGTTGAGGTTGACCTGAGTCTGGTTCGCATTGGAACCCTCGCCTCCGAAAAGCCAGAAGTTGCCATTGGGGTCCGTCCAACTGACGGCTAAGCTCCGTCCCCCCGGAGAATTGTTGGCGGCAGCGACGCCCTGTTGGCCATAAACGCCATAGGGTGCACAGGGGCTTCCCGCGTTTCCGCCTTGCCAGGTCCATTCCGTGCTATTGATGTTAAATTCCCAAAGATTGTTGAGGAGGCAGAACCCATCGTAGCCGGAGCCACCGAATAGCCATAGATTGCCACTGTTGTCGGTCCAACCGACGGCCGCAACCAAACCACTTGGAACGTTGCCGGGGGCAGCTACACCCAGCGTGCCATATACACCGGTTTGCGCTGAACTGCCAAGCCCCACTATGTTGCTTCCACTCACCCAGGTCCATTGCTTGCTCGTGGGACTGAACTCCCAGAGGTCGTTGAGTGCGCCGACGGCTCCAGTCGAATCGAAACCCTGTCCTCCGAAGAGCCAGAAGTTTCCACTTGGGTCGGTCCAAGTGACGCTCTTGCTCCGCCCCCCGGGGACATTTGTAGGTGACGACACGCCCAGCTCACCGTAAACACCTGCCTGGCCATAGACAAGGAACAACGGGTCGAAGTATGGACCCGTGGTGCTGCTGCCACCCACCCAGGTCCACTGGGCGCTGGCGGGATTGAAGTCCCAGAGGTCGTTGAGATCACTCGTGTTCTCATCCACATCCAGGCCTTCGCCACCAAACAGCCAGAGATTTCCGTTGGCGTCAATCCAGGCAGCAGATGAGTTTCGGCCTCCCGGAACATTGGCAGCCGCCGGAGTGCCCTGTATCCCATAGGCTGGATTTGAATTGTCCCAAGGCAAATCATCATTTGCTCCGCTGATCCAGGTCCACTCCTTAGCGGCGCTGGACGGAGGAGTGCCACCCCCGCCACTGTTGGAATTCCCGCCTGCTCCGCAGGCTGTGAGAATCAATGCAAAGGAGAAGAGGAAGATCGGCCGGAGTCCATCGGGGAAAGACCATCGTGCAGTCATGCGTGCTCCCATGTGGTTGTCGACTCGAGCGGCAGCCGCCAAGTGTGTTAGCAGAATTTCCTGGTTTAGGCCTGGATGCCCCCCATCCTACTGACGAATAGGGAGTCTTCACCGCAAAAGTCGCCTCCGTGAAACGGCAACAAAATCCACCCTGAGTCAGAGGAGTCTGGCGGCTCTCAGTTGAGTCCAGATTATTCTGCTCTTAGCTTGCGAGTCAATACTGAGCTGCTCTCATAGCTGATTTGGGGACATTGCAACGAATCTCCGGCATAGAGCTTCCAAGAGCACTTCATCAGGAGTCCTTTGCCTCCAAGGGCTGGATAGAGTCGTGTTGCAACAGAACTGGTTATGGTTGATTCCGCTTGTCCGGCAAGTATGGTTCATCAGGGCACCGCAGGGCGGCAGGGGTGGTCGACTCTGGGCAACAGCGAAGGCGCCCGCGATGTGCTTCTTGGCTCCGGGGCATGGTACGGCGGCGGGGGGATTTTCGCCCGTGCCGCTGACTTTCGGCCCGTAACGGAGCCCGCCAATCGTAGCGAGCCCTGCACAAGTCTCGATGTCAGCCCAAATCAGCGGTGTTTCTTGCGATCTTTCTCAGCCAGGCGCGCTTTGACCAACTTCTTCACAAGGGCGGCTGGGAGGGGCTTGTCCAGAGGGAAACGGATGGTCCCCTTGGATCTAGGGAAACCTTTGAGTTCGTTCTTGAAAGCCGCCATCACAGCCAGGCTCATGGGGAACAAACTGCAATGGTCCGAAAACGCGGCATACGCCACCAGGGCTCCTTTGTACCGGAAGATGGGCATGCGATAGCCGATGGCCTCTGTGGCCTCGTGTGGCACAGCGGAGCGAATCGCCGCGCGAACTTTCTTCAGGGTGCTGCGAGCGGGTTTCGGTACGCCGGCAAGGTACTCGTCCACGTTCTTCGGCACAATGCCGCCCTTTGCGGCCGAACCGCGAGCACTGGGGTTCGCTTTTTTCATAGCGGAGATAGTACAGAGGCTTTTATTGCAAGTCCACCTCATACGCTGTCGCGCCGTCTTTCGATGCGGTTGCGGCGAATCCCGAGCGGAAAGCGGAACCGAAGGATTGCTTTACAACCGCTCGCAAGCTTTTCGCGCAGCAGTTGAAGAACGATGCCGAAGGAGTCCCGAAGTGAAAGGCCCTAAGTCGAATACACAATGCTCTTTGTCCGGCGCAGACCCTGGATGCGTGAGGCATGGCGCGTGCGCAAGGCCGCAGTCTTGGCGGAATCTGTGTCTGGCCGCGGCTGCACTCGCCGGAGGACGTTGTCGTAATTAAGAGCCCATCCTGGTGGACGCCGCTGCATGCGCTGGCCGTGGTCGGCGCCGTGATGATGGCCACGTTTGGGGTGCTGGCATGGGTCGCTGTGCTCCGGAAGCGGGTGCACCAGCAGACAGAGACCATCCGGCAACAACTGCAAGAGGCCGCCAAGCTAAGAGAGGCGGCGGAAGCGGCCAACCAGGCGAAAAGCGAGTTCCTCGCCAACATGAGCCACGAAATTCGCACGCCCATGAATGGCGTCATCGGCCTGACGGATTTGCTGTTGGACACCGAAGTCTCAAAAGAACAGCGCGAGTATCTGGAGATGGTCAAGTCCTCGGCCGACACCCTGCTCACTCTGATTAATGACATACTGGACTTTTCCAAGATCGAGGCCGGAAAGCTCGCGCTCGACCCCATCGCCTTCAAGCTGCGCACCTGCGTGACGGAAACCCTGCGGCCCCTGGCCATGCGCGTGCACCAGAAACACCTGGAGCTCATCTGCGATATTGACCCCAACGTTCCGGATGAGATCATTGCCGACCCCACGCGCCTGCGGCAGATCATCGTCAACCTGATCGGCAACGCCATCAAGTTCACCGAACGCGGAGAGATCAACCTGGGAGTCAGCGTCGAGTCCCAGCACGGCGATGAGCTCGAGTTGGTTTTTTCCGTTCGCGACACCGGCATCGGCATCGATCCCGAAAAGCAGAAGGTGATCTTCCAGGCCTTCTCCCAGGCCGATACCTCAACCTCGCGAAAGTTCGGCGGAAGCGGCCTGGGGCTGACCATTTCCACGCGGCTGGTGGAAATGATGGGCGGCAGGATCTGTATGGAGAGCGAGTCCGGACAAGGCAGTTGTTTCCACTTCACCATAAAGGCCCACATTGCCGCCGCCACCACTCCGGTGGAGAAAGTTGAGCCGCGTGCCCTGCAGAATCTCGGCGTACTGGTGGTGGACGATAACGCCACGAACCGGCTGCTCTGGGCCAAGATGCTGGAGCGCTGGAAGATGCGGCCCGCCCAGGCTGCGAGCGCCGCCGAGGCGCTGCGGCGCTTGCATGAAGCGAAGGAGGCAGGCTCGCCTTTTGGTCTGGTCATCATCGACGTGCAGATGCCAGAGGTCGATGGTTTCGCGCTGGTCGAGCAATTCGGCAAGCAGAGCAACCTGGGAGACTTTGCCGTGATGATGTTGACGTCGGTTGGACAGGCCGGCGATGCCGGGAACTCGGCATTGCCGCCTATCTCACCAAGGCGGTGGCCCAGGAGGAGTTGCTCCCTGCCATCCTGGCTGTGCTTGAGGAGCGGGAGCCAAAGACGGCGGCGCCGCAACTCGTGACCCGCCACACGATCCGCGAGCGGGGCCGGCATTTGCGGACGTTCCAATCGATGCGAGATTAGTTTGACCGGATTTTTCCGCTGGCTGTTAGCTGCTCCAGCCACCGACGCGCCGTGGCCGCTTCCTGTCGATTTGCGTAGTCCCTCAGAAATTCGCGAAGAGCTTCCGCCGCATCTTCATATCGCCCAACTGCCGTCAGCGATTGCGCTACCAGTAGTGCGATCTCGGGAGCATTTCCATTCGATCGTGCAAGCGCCTCCTGCGACATGCTCAGCGCCTCGGGATACTGATGGTGCTGGTAATACGATTTCGCGAGCGCCCAGCGCGTTTCCCACGCACCGGCTGGATCCAATTCCAGTGATTTCCTGAGCGGTGCGATAGCCGCGTCATAATTTCCCTGGTCGCAAAGGGCCAACCCTAGTGCCGCGAAGGCCGGCGCAGAATTCGGATCGAGCTGCGTGGCCTTTTCAAGCACGGTTTGCGCCTTTCTCCAATCGTGCTGCTTCAGGCTCAGTATCCCTTGAGCGTATAGAACTTCGGGATTCCCGGGAGCGAGCCGCATGGCTTCGCCCACGTACTTCTCCGCCTCTTCAAGTTTGTTCTCTCTCAAAGCGCGCAGCCCCTTATCGAGCGCTTCTTTCGCTTTCGGCGCGAGCACAAGTCTGCCGGAAACTTTTGCGGGGCTTCCCCCGCCCGAAGCTGGCCGAAGGTAGACATCCACCCGCGCTATCCCGGTACCGTCGAGCGAGACGTCCTTTTGCGCCTCAGCGTATCCCGGCGCCGCTACTACCACGGTGTACTGGCCGGTGCCAACGATGACAAACTCGGCGACCCCGCGCGAGGTCTCTCGTTGCCCGGTTGGAACTACTCCACGGAGGAGTTTTACTACTGCCGAGGAAGAGAAGGCCTGTCCCGAAGCATCGTGCACGGTCACCGTGATGACCGACCCATTCCCGAAGAACTCCTTTTCTTGGCTTCCCACGTCCTGGCCGAATAGCGAAGAGGTAAGCGCCAAGCTCGGCAACATTGAGAGGAGGAATCGAGCAGCAAATCGGCCGGCGTACCTCTCGGTGCGTATCTGGCCGGGGACCTGAGCCCTTCGGTGGGAACAGCGCATAACCACCCTCGACGAATTGGCGCAAGCCTAGTCCTCTACACCAACTGCGTCAAGCAAAACGTTGCCTTGTCTCGTTCTACGTGGTGGATCAGCAGCCTTTGCCCGAATTTGGACTGGCTGCACGGGCTGCACTGTCACACTGCAGCCGAGTTCTAAGAGCAACTTGATTAGGCGATTTAGCAAGAGTTGCGCCATGGTGGTAGACTCCCCGAGGCAAATCCTGGGAACCCTGAATAGGAGAGCATATGAAGGCCATTTCAATTGTAGCGTGCACCCTGATGCTGTGCGTCTCAACGATCGCTTTGTCGCAATCGGAGACGCACAGGCCGGATGGTCACAAGCCTGACGCGCAACAGGCGTCCGCTCAACTGGCGTTTGCTCGACTGAAAACTCTCGCAGGAAATTGGCAAGGCCAGGCAGCGATGGGGCCGCAGCCCGGAATGGACAACGCCCCTGTGCGCGTGTCGTTGCGCGTCACTTCCGGTGGCTCCGCGCTCATGCACGAGATGGTGCCGGAAGGAAGATCCGATGACCCGAGCCGTGGTGATCACGATCCAATCACGATGCTCTACATCGATGGCGATCGCCTGATCCTTACGCATTATTGCGACAGCGGGAAGAACCGGCCCCGGATGGTAGGCAAACTGTCGCCAGACGGCAAGACCGTGGAATTCGACTTTCTCGACGTCTCCGGCGGCACAACGTACGGACATATGCACCATGCAGTATTCACTTTCATCGATGCTGATCACCACACCGAGGACTGGACTTATATGTCGCCGGTGGATAAGCCTAGCCAAGCGCACATCGACCTCGTGCGCGCAAAGTGAGGACCAGGACTTCTCGAGATTCTCGCCTTCATAAAGAGTTAGACACCACAGGGCTGGAAAAAGTACAGACCGTGCTGAACCGCCTCGGTTAACTCCTGATTCACGCGCTAGCCGCCGAAGTCGGTACTCGCCGCCACATGCCCGGTTTGGCGACTTACCTGGAGTTAGGGAGATAGGAGGAATTACAAACGAAATGACCGCGCTAAGTCCGGAGGGAAAAGTGATTGACGACGCGTTTTCAATGCACTGCGTGTCGTGTCAGAGCAGGCGCCTAATAACGCTGGATAGTTCATTTGCCTTGAGGGGCCCGCGAATGATTTTCACCTCTCTGGCATCACGGGTAACAAGAATGCTGGTCGGAAGTTCACCGTCGAAACCGAATTCGCGTAAAATCTCGTCCTGCCCAAGCAGGACGGGGAAGTTGATCGACGCAGATGAGCCATCCACGCGGAAATGTTTCGTTTGAACGAAGGTCTTCACCGATTCCTCGTCCTGGTCGTCAACAGCGATTCCGACGATGGTAAATCCCTGTGATGCGAACTCCTCTTGTAGTTTGATGAGTTCGGGCATCTCATTGCGGCACGGTGGGCACCACGTCGCCCAGAAATTGATCAGCAGGACCTTCCCTTTGTAACTCCCCATATCCAACCAATTGCCGTCCAAGGTGGGCAAGACGCCATGCGGAACTGGCTGATCGATGTCGGCGATGGTGTAGGCTTCATCGTCCAAGGCATCCGCCCTCCCTGTGACTTCGGGTCGAAAATAGCGGATCGCGGCGGCCACGCAAAGGATCGCGACAATGAAGAAGGGCAGCGCTTTTTTCATGCAGACTCCCGAATTCCCGCGATCCTACCCGGGGAAATGAGAAACTCTCACAGTTAAGTTTAGTGTAGTCCGATGCCTGAACTTCGGCGAAGATAAGGCGCCCCGAGTGTCGAAAGGGTTTAGGCGGAAGGGACGAACGATACGTAGTCACCCCCCATTGCCGTAGCCCGATTTTTGGGTTTGAGCCGGAATTTCCGATTTTGACTCCATCCATGCACAGGACCAAAGGCCAGCCAGTGTCTGATGAACGCTGCCAGCTCAGACGGTCGACGCAACACTTGCTTGCAGTTTACTCGCAGGAGTGTGAAATCCCAGGGTCTTTCTTGGACGTTGATTCAAGCGCAGCGAGACTTGGTCGAGCTGCGCTTGAGAGATGGGCGACAGGTCGGTGCCTCGCGGGAAGTATTGCCGCAGCAGCAGGTTGGTGTTTTCATTCGTGCCGCGCTGCCAAGGACTCTGCGGATCGCAGAAGTAGACCTGCACATCCGTAGCCACCGTAAACTCCTTGTGTTTCGCCATCTCCAGCCCGCGCTCCCAGGTCAGCGAGCGTCGCAGGGTGGCTGGAAGTTTACGAACGTGTTTACTCAATGCCGCCACAACCACCGCCGTATCTCTGCTGGGCACCTTGATCAGCATGACAAAGCGCGAATGGCGCTCCACCAGGGTGGCAATGTAACTGTGCTTTGCGCCGCTCAATAGATCCCCTTCCCAATGGCCAGGAATCGCCCGGTCTTCCACTTCTGCGGGCCTTTCCCGGATCGAAATGGCATCGACGATCTGCCCCCGTGACTGTCCGTGTTCACTGGCATGGCGCGAGCGGCGCATGCGCCGCTTCGAGCGCAGGTGATCCATCAGCTCTTTTTTTAACACTCCCCGTGCTTGAATGAACAAGCTGCGGTAAATGGTCTCGTGGGACACGCGCATCCTCTCGTCCTTGGGATACTCCGTCTTCAGCCACCCGGAAATCTGCTCGGGCGACCAGTCCCAGATC
>Ga0209517_10003846_pt1 | contig 20078 bp, 16 predicted proteins | sample PeaSoiMetSII2010_FD_187695 | JGI IMG/M metagenome (GOLD analysis project Ga0209517, IMG submission 187695) | Peat soil microbial communities from Weissenstadt, Germany - SII-2010 (SPAdes) (version 2) | ecosystem: Environmental > Terrestrial > Soil > Wetlands > Peat | place: Germany...
ACCTTGACACGGTGGAGGTCTGCGGTTCGAGCCCGCACGGGCCTACCATCAATTCGCCATCCCGCGATGGCAACTGTTTACATCCTGCAAAGCAAGACAACACATCGATTTTACGTTGGTTCGACCAACGATTTCGCGCGGCGCATGGAAGAACACCAACGCGGTCATAGCCTCGCGACGCGTGCGCGAGGCCCGTGGGAGCTTGTTTATAGGGAACAGTTCGAAACACTTGTGGAGGCGCGACGCCGCGAGCTTGAAATCAAGCGGTGGAAATCGTCAAGGATGATCGCCGCGTTAATTACAGCGAAAATTGGCTAGAGCGGGCCGACTGAGTCGGCCAGGTCTGCGGTTCGAGCCCGCACGGGCCTACCACTCTAACTCCCTGAAATTTGTCCCGCACCCATGAGCGAACTGGAATAGGCTGTCCACGCCGATTGTATTGCAATGATGCGTCCGCGCGCATACTATTGCCACCGAACGACCCCGCTGCGGCCCATCGATTGGCCCGCCAATAAACTCAGGATGTGAAGGGAGATGCCGCGATGTCAGATTCCAATTTGAAACTTTCTGTAGAGGATCGGCTCGATATTCAGGAGCTGTTCGCCAAATACGCCTGGGCCATCGACACGGGCAATCTCGACGGCGTCGTCGCCTGCTTCGCGGAGGACGGCTATCTAGACCATCTCTGGCAGGGCAAGTTGCAGGGCCGCGAAGCCCTGCGCCACGCCTTCGAGGAGCTGTGGTACGACCGTCCGAGCTGGTGGATCGGGCGGCAGCACCTTGCGAACCATTTCCTGATCACGCGCGAAGGCGAGGGAGCGCGCGTGAAAGCGTTCTTTTCGATCCTTCAGTACAACGTGGACTACCGCACGAATTTCGTCTTCGGCATCGGAACCTGGGACAACTTCTGCGTGAAAAGAAACGGCCAGTGGGTTTTCAAATCCGTTTACATCAACGCGTGGACAGGTCCGGATAAGGTGCCATGGGTCGGCGACCCGCGAGCCTATTCGCCGCAGCCAATGCCGACGCCAGCGCCCGCCACTGCCGCGAAGTAAACGAGACGGCCGTAGGCGCAAGCGCCGCGCTAGGCGACGAAGCGATATCCGACTCCGCGCACCGTAACCAGATGCTCGGGTTTCGAGGGATCTTTTTCCAGGTAGCGGCGCAGACGCACGATGAAATTATCGATCGCGCGTGTGTCCGTGTCTTCGTGCAGGCCCCACACATCTTCCAGAATGGATTTCCGCGATACCGTTCGTCCCCGGTTGCGGATGAGATGGCGGAGAAGTTTCGCCTCCATGAGCGTCAGTTGGATGATGTTGCCGTCGGTGCGCAGCTCGAGAGTGTCGAAATCGATTGTTCTCCCATCGAGCGAGAAGACCTCCGGCTCGTCGGTGTCGGCCGGAGCTTCACCGGCTTTTTCGGCGGTGGGCGCTTGTCCGGCACGACGACCTAAATCCTTCTGCCAAGCGCTTCTGCGCAGAAGACCCTGAAGTCGCGCCAGGAAGATGGGCAACTCGAACGGCTTCGGCAAATAGTCGTCCGCGCCCGCCGCGAATCCAGCGAGTACGTCTTCGGGGCGTCCCCGGGCCGTCAGCATGAGGACCGGCACGTAGTTCCTCGCTTTGCGCAGCGTCGACGCGACGGCGAAGCCATTCATGCCGGGGAGCATCACGTCCAAGACGACGGCGTCGAACTTCTCGCTCGAGCGGACCAGCCGTTCGACGGCAGTTTCGCCGTCGCCCGCAACCTCCGCGGTGTGACCTTCCGCTTCCAGGTTGAAGCGCAGGCCCTCGGCCAGATGGGCTTCGTCTTCGACAATCAGGACGCGGCTCACGCTACGTACCTCGGCAATTCCAGAGTGACCGTCGTGCCGCGGGCCTCTCCGGCACTTTCGGCGTACACCTTTCCGCCGTGCGCGCGCGCGATGGCTCGAACAATGAACAAGCCGAGTCCGGTCCCTTTCACCTTGGAAACCGAACGGTTCGAGACTCGATAGAAGCGCTTGAAGACCCGCTTCAGCTCGCCCGTTGGGATTCCGACGCCGCGGTCGCGAACGTGCAGCGCCACGCGCTTCTCGCTGGGTGCATCGATCCAGACCGAGACGTCCACGTTCGCCGGCGAATACTTGATGGCATTGTCGAGGAGATTGGCGATGGCAGTGCGGAGTTCGTCGGGATCGCCCCGCACCTTCGCCGCGTTGCCGTTCGTCGGGCCCTGCCAGTGCAATGCGGCGGGACCGAGGTGATGCCGGGTGCGGGCCAGGTCCATGCACTCGTGCGCCAGGCCATCCAGATCGACCTCCGTCACATTTTGCGTTGAGTGCTTGTAACCTGCCTCGCCCGCCTTCAGTACCTGATCCACGGTACCGCGCAATCGGTCGGTGTCGTCGAGCATCAGGCTGTAGAACTGCTGGCGCTGGGCTTCATCCACCTCGCGCCGCTGCAATGTTTCGAGATACAGGCGAATCGAGGTGATCGGCGTTTTCAATTCGTGGGTAACGGCGTTGATGAAACTGTCGTGGTGCTCGTTGCGCCGGATTTCGCGCACCAGGAAAGTCGTATTGAGAATCAGGCCGAGAATGATGGCAAGAAATCCGAGGAAGCCGAAGAAAAGCAATACTCCCTGGCGCCAGTGGAGAATGATCCAGCCTACGTTCAGAGTGACCGCCGCAACGAGGCAGATGCCCAGGACTACGAAGAAGGCGATGGTCTTGCGGCGGTCCGTGAATTTCATGGCGGCTACTAACAATTGTACAGCGGATTCCGGCGGGGAGATTTCGGATTGCGGCTAGCGGATGCACATGGCGCAGCCCACCGGGCCGCGCCATGTACGCGATTGGTTACACCGAAACGAAGTCGGTTTCGGGTTCGGGCGCAACGATGGGCGCGGGAATCGCCGGGTTCGACTGCTGCTGCATTTCCGATAGCCGATACCGGTAAATATCCCGTGCCAGCCCGAGTTTGCTGAGAGTCCAGATGCCGTACCAGTTGAGATCGATTTCGTACCACGCGAGACCGTGCCGCGCCGAGACCGGATGGGCGTGGTGGTTGTTGTGCCAGCCTTCACCGAACGAGAACAGCGCTACCCACCAGCTATTGGTCGAGTCGTCACGGGTCTGGAATCTACGGGAGCCCCAAATGTGCGTGGCCGAATTGACGAGCCAAGTCGTGTGCAGGCCGAAGACCGTCCGGAAGAAGACGCCCCACATCAAGAACGGCATTCCACCGATCGCGAAAAGGACGATCCCGAGCACGATCATGGGAACGTAATGATACTTCGTGATCCAGACGTCAAATTTGTCCTTGGCGAGATCCGGAACGTAACGCGACAGGGTCCTCGTGTCATGGTGCATGGACTTGCCGACGAGAATCCAGCCGACGTGCGCCCACCACTTGCCATCGCGCGGTGAGTGCGGGTCGCCTTCCTTATCCGAATACTGGTGATGAATTCGGTGCGTGGCCACCCAGAAGATCGGGCCGCCTTCGAGGGCGAGCGTCGCGCAGACGGTGAGAAAATATTCGATCCACTTCGGAGTCTTGTAGCCGCGGTGAGTCAGCAAGCGGTGATAGCCCATGCCGATTCCCAGGCTGCCCGCAACCCAGTAGAGAAAAACCGCGACGAGAAACGCCTTCCACGTAAAGAAAAACAGCGCCGCCACGGCACCCACATGAAACAACATCATAAAAGTAGCGGTGACCCAATTAATCCCCTTGTCGTTCGCAGACTCTTTCCCTAGGTCGTTGAGTGTCATAGGCCCGTGTGCTTTCTATTGGATTTGGCGCTTTCTGAGGTGCGAGACCAGAATAGCAGCAGCCCGCAAACCGCTTTGTAATAGTTGTGTAATACCGGTTTTTTGCGCTGTATCAGTAAGCGTGTACCAAAGGACAGGTGCAGCGCGAAGGGGAAACTGCGAGGTAACTGCGCGGCTTGTCAATTCAGCGGCTTTCCCGGATAATCAAATCTCTTCCGATATATTCACTTCCAGTGCGGCGCTATGGTGCAACGGTTAGCACGCGGCCCTTTCAAGGCTGAAATACGGGTTCGATTCCCGTTAGCGCTACCAAACCTTCTTTCTCGGCCTGTTTTGCTTCCAACTCAAAGAAAACCATACTGGTTTCGGCGGTTCGATAAACGCCATCCTCAAACTGAACTCCGCGGGGAAAGATTGCTTGCTGCAATCTTTGTTTTTGTTCCAAACACAACTGCGCCCAGAGTCGCGGCGCATTGAGCAGCACAAACTCGCCAAACCCTACAGCGGCATGTACGTCCAATAGCTCGATTCGGGCATCACGCTCGTTGATCTCGGCCAGCGCGATTTCTTCCTTCAGTTTGTCGAGCTGCTGCTGGTACGTTGCCGAGTCGATAAGGCGCTTATACACAAATGCTTCTACGAGGAGTTGTTTACGTTCAGCGAGTGCATTGAGATGGCGCTGCGCTGCTTCGTGTTCCGCTGCTGCAATAGCCATCTTCTGCTTCCAAACATCGACAATGATTTCCCCAAACAACCTCAAGTATTCAGGCCTGGGTTGCAGCTGTGCAAGGAAATCAGCAAAGAGACGTTCCATCACCTCGCGGCGAACGTTTACTGCCTTGCAGGATCGATTCTGGCAACGGTAGTAGGCGTAGCGATCTGTTCGACCCTTCGACCAGCTCGCCGTTAGAGGGTGATCACAACGTCCGCAACGCACAAAGTGGCGCAGCGGAAAGTCGGGATGCCTGCGCAATCGAGGCATTACCGTGGGACGCTTGCCCGTTAGCAGAGTTTGGACCTTGTCGAAGACGTCGCGACCTACAAGGGCAATGGCATTGCTAGGCTGTCGCACGCCCCAGGCTGGAACCTCCAGCACTCCGACGTAAATCGGCTTCCGCAGCAATTGACTGAACGATTGGCCGCTCAGGCGTCTCCCACTCTTGGTGGTGAGGCCCAGTCGAGTGATGACGTCAAGAACTTCTTGCTTGGAGTGCAATCCGGTCGAAAACATTTCAAATGCGCGTGTGATAAGTGGAGCACGCATCGGATCTGGAACGATCGTCTTGCCGCCACTCGAATCCTTGCCTTTCATATATCCGAGGGCTGGGGGAAAGGTCCAGCCGCCCTGCTCGAGGCGTGCCTTCATCCCTGCAACCGTGCGTTCGGAGCGAACGTCGTTATCTACCTTCTGTTGTCCCTGATCGCGCGAGGGCTCGATGACAACCCATATGCGGAGTTTGACTTCGATCCGGATTATTTCGACCCACGAGAGATTCATCTGCAGTCCTTCAAACACGCGTGGCAGTCGATCTGGTCGGACATGACGATGGAGGAGTGGGTCCGTTGGCTTGCCATCCATTGGGGAGTTCAGCGACATCTGAGTGTGGCCTTGCGCAAGCTCCGGGGTGAACGCCGAGACACGTTCAGGATTCGCCCTTTAGAGCAAGAGCTCCGCGTGATCGAGGTTCCGCGTCCCGCCGCGACGATACCACGTCTTGGCAAGGCACTTCAGATTCTGCGGGATCTCGACCTCACTGATCTCGACGCTGATGGGTGGGCAATCCTGACTAACAGCGGACGGTCAGAGCTGGAGGCATGCCTTGGCTCGTGAGGCTGTAGCGTTCTCTTTACTCGACGCTCTCTCAGAAGCCGGTTTTCAGTCCTCCGTCATCGCCACGTACTGCTGCTATTTCCCGTTCTACGAAGAGATAATTCTTCACCGTTTGCTGGACAGGGGTTGCACGAATAACGTATTGATGGTCGATGCCAGGCTCTGCGCTCGGGCATTTTCAGATGAGGACGCTCGTCCTCGCCGCGCTGGCCGAGATTACACGTTAGTCCCGATTGATCTTGATGGCGCATTCCATCCCAAGCTCATTGTAAGGCTAGGCAAGTCGAAGGGGGCGCTGTTCGTCGGCAGCCATAACGCAACACTCGCAGGTTTCGGACTCAACGACGAAATCACGAACGAGTTCCGAACAAGTGGCCCGGGAGCGCGCCACGGAGCCGGCGTGATTCGCACCGCTCTGGATTACCTGCGAAGTTTCGCGCCGAAGGCGCTAGCCGACGTAGCGCACGTGTTCGACGCAGCACGGCGAAACATCCTTTGGCTAGAAGGTCCAATGGCCGTGGAACCTGACGAACGGATGCTCCTGTCCACAACCGGTACGGCCCGAGACCTCTGGAGTCGCGTCCGTCCGCTCGTTCCGAAGCGGCCGTCCTTGACGTTTGTTTGTGGTCCGTTCTTCGATAACAAGCTCGAATTTCTTCAACAACTTAGTTATGACGTAAAGCCGCGGAGGCTGGTCGTCGGAATCGACCCTGAATCCGTTGATATTGATCCGCACGCCGTTCGAAGGTTCCGAGGAGCTGAGTTCGTCAACATTGCAGGCCTCGCGCAAGTGCCGAACCGACGCGAGGCTGGAGCCAGATATTTCCACGCCAAAATCCTGTGGTTCAGCGGGGCGGATGGGGAGCTCTTGGTGACTGGCAGCGCCAACCCTTCGAAGGCAGCCTTCTTGTCAGGTCGAGGCCATCGGAACGCCGAGGCGATTGTCGCCGATCGTAGAGCCGGTTCGGCGACTGCGCTCGGCCTTGATCGCCTGGTTACGGCACCGAGGCTTCATGACAAGGATTGGGCTTCGGTCGCCCGGAGGCGAGCCGAACGGCTGGGGGACGAACGTAAGTCGTCGGGAACTGTAATGTTGGGGGTTCCATCGGATGATTGCTTTGAGCTTGAGCGGTCGCTCGATGCGCGAGTGGCACTGGATGCGTTCGACGCAGACGGTACGCCTCTGGGACAAACGACTACCCGGCCAAGCGATCCGGCGATCGTCGAAGCGCCCCCCGAGATTCGTGACCGAGCACAGACGCTTCGTGGACTCGGCCCAAGCAATAAGCCGGTTGTGGTATTGATCCACCGACCTGATGAAGTCTCCAGGAACCTCGGCGGCGATCGCCAGCATGAGTTGCGGCAGGCCCTGGGAGCCCTCGAGGAGGATCCTGCGCAGCTCGATATTCTGCTGAAGCTGACTGAAAAGGTCATCTTCGAGTCGGATGACATCGTCCGCGCCGAACCGCCTATGCGAGCAAAGGCTGGCACTAAGGACCGGGAAGCCGCCGACACTGGGCCCGAGACCTTTGCTGTCGATGCAGCAGGACGACGTGCCACACGTAAAAAGAAGCGCCTGGCAAGCGGCGATATCCTCGTACTTCTGGACGCCCTGATGTATCGGCTCGGAGAGGGACTTTCGGGCCCTGCGCTACCTCGTCCACCGACTGAAGAAGTGCGCCCTGTTAGCGAGGAAGATACGGGCGACGAGGAACCTCCTCCTCCGCCGCCTCCGCCTTACGAGATCTTGGCTGAGGTATGCCGTGCGAAAGTCGGCCGGCTGATTCGGCGAATGAACAAACAGCTAGAGGCTGCCCGTGCCGCGGAGGCACGGAGGGCTGTCGTGCAGCTTGCGGCAGTGCTCACCGTTGTCCATACCTTGCGGATCATGGAACAGCGTATCGAATGGCGTTCGAAGCATCTGAAGCTCGTGGACAACAATCACGAGTGGCTGCTCTTTGAAACCGCGGGGCTAGCGACCGCATGGGGAGGATCGGCACTTGGGCCGCGTGCTGTTAGCGAGGCCGGCGGCGAGCCGTTCCAAGAACTGTCGTTGGCTATTGGTTTACTCTCCTGGCTCGCGTGGGAGGCAGAGATCGACGTGAAGGCGGCCGTCGAGCGCACGAGCCCAATTAATCTTGAGGAAGAGGACGCCCCTTGGCATGGGATCCAAGTATTCGCAGCGGTCGCGGCGCACCTCTCGGCTGACCAGGACGCGCGAGAGACACTAACTGCCGCCGTGACACGTACGGCCAGGAAAGGTGCAAATGCCTCGACTTGGATAAAAACTCACTTAGCTGTAGCTGATCGTCTGGCAGATGTGATGAGCGCGCCGGAAAGGGTTGCGAAGCCGCCCCGCCCTCCGATGCCGGGCGACTTGATCGTTCTAGGACCGGCTTTCGATCCGCGCGTTCGCATTGCACTCGAAGTAGCGCCGTCTGGCGCCTCGGACAAGATAACGGTCCTCGACCCACACCACGAGAACGGTCAGCGCCAATTTCTTGCGAGTTATGTTCGTTACGCTGCCCTCTTTGAGCAGGAGACCGCGTCGAAGCGTCTGACGGCCAGTTGATGTCCCAGACATTCTCGTTGGGAATGACACTCCGCCGGCACGCACCAAAAGAACTGGTTTGATACGTGAGAAAGTGGCGCCTCGAGGAGTTTAGGAATCAGCAAATTGGCGATGCGGTGGAATCTGCCATTTGATACGTCGCTCAAGAAAAGACTCGCCTGCCCAAAAACCCTCTCAATCCGCCTCCGCAACGGTCTGAGAACACAATGCACTTTTGGCGCTATCTCGCTGCCCACAAACACATGTTTTTGAGAGATAGGCACATGTCTGGTTAACGCGTTCGTAGGGTCTAGCGACCCTCCCTTTTGTCGAAGTTGACTCCACTAAATGTCCCAGCGATGAGAACTCAGTGATTTGCGCGTTGTTCGAGCGAGCCGCAAGATCTGGCGCGAAACGGTTTACGCGGCGGGACGTTTGGGTTAGATTATTGGCCACTACACCAACAGGGACGACGCACACTCACCGGGCCAAGCGCGACAAGAGGCCTACATGAGTCAACTGGACGCGAGGCTTGGCGGCGAGCTCGCGCAGCAAGCCGATCACGAGGGTCACGGCGCTCAGTGGCTTGAGGCGCTGGTGCAGGATGTTCGCTTCGGCTTGCGCATGCTGCGCAAGTCCCCTGGATTCACTCTGGTTGCCGTGCTGACACTTGCGCTGGGAATTGGCGCAACGACGGCGATCTTCACCGTCGTGGACCGCGTGCTTCTCCAGCCGCTGGGGTACCCCGATCCGGACCGCGTCGTCTTCATGATGCAAACGTTTCCGCAAGGAAGCAGCCCGATAATTTCGATCCCGAAATACGTTTTGTTTAAGGAGCAGACACGGATCCTCGAGGAATTCTGCCTTCACGACATCGGCAATCTGCGCGTGAGCCTGACGGGAGGCGACGTGCCGGAACAGCTGCGGGGAATGCACGTATCGGCGGATTTCTTTCCGCTGATCGGGATCCAACTGGTGGCCGGCCGGACGTTTACGGCGGAAGAAGATGTGCCGAACGGACCGCGGCTGGCGGTGGTCGGCAACGGGCTGTGGCGACGCCGATTTGGCTCGGATCCGAATATGGTCGGCAAGACGATCGATCTTGACAACGAGCCGTACACCGTGATCGGCGTGATGACACCCACTCCTTCGCCCGATTTTTCCGACGTGGACCTGTATTTGCCGATACAGGTGGACCCGAACACCGCGAATCAGGGCAACTATTTGTTTGCTGGCGCGCGACTTAAGCCGGGCGTGACGATCGCCACGGCGAATGCGGCTATGAAGGTTGCCGCCGAGGAATACCGCAGGAAATTTCCGAACATGATGGCTCCGCAACAGAGCTTCGCGGTGGAGACGGTGCGGAACGTGATGGTTTCCGGAGTGCGCAAGTCGCTGCTGATTCTGTTTGGAGCGGTGGCGTTCGTGCTGCTGATCGCGTGCGCGAATGTGGCGAACCTGCTGCTGGCCAGGGCCAGCCTGAGAAAGCGCGAGATTTCGATCCGCGTGGCGATGGGCGCCGGGCGGGGGCGAATCGTGCGGCAAGTGCTGACGGAAAGCATGCTGCTGTCCGTGGCGGGAGGGGCGCTGGGGCTGTACCTCGGCTATTTCGGGGTGCGCACGCTGCTGGCGCTGAACTCGGGCGACATGGCCAGGCCAGGGAACATCCCGCGAATCGGCGAGCATGGAGCGGGGATTGCGCTCGATTGGCGGGTGCTGCTGTTCACGCTGGGGATCTCGGTGCTTACGGGAGTGCTTTCCGGAGTAATTCCTGCGCTGAAAGCGTCTCACACCGATCTCGCATCCACGCTCAACGAAAGCGGCTCGCGATCGGGGACAGGGCTTCGGCAGAACAAGACGCGGTCCGTGCTGGTCGCGATCGAAATGGCGCTGGCGATGATTTTGCTGGTTGGCGCGGCTTTGCTGATCCGGACGTTCATGGATTTGCGCACGGTCAATCCGGGATTTGAGACTCACAACATTTTGACGATGGATATGTCGTTGGGCGGGGTACGCTTCGAGAAGACGGCCGCAGTGGCACAGCTGGCGCAAGAGGGGCAGCGACGGCTGGAGAGCTTGCCGGGAGTGGAAGCGGCAGCGGCGAGCTGCTGCCTTCCGCTGGAGGGCGGTTACGGGCTGCCGTTCAATATTGAAGGGCGTCCGCTGACGGATGGTCCCTATACGGGCGGAGGCGGGTGGCGGAGCGTGGCTCCAGGCTACTTCGAGGTGTATCGGATTCCGCTGGTGGCGGGACGCACATTCACGGAGCGCGACGCCGCGGCCGCCGAACCCGTGGTCGTGATTGACGAGAGCATGGCCAAGCAGTTCTGGCCGAAAGGCGACGCATTAGGGTCGCGCATTACGATCGGGAAAGGCATGGGGCCACAGTTTGTGGAGCCGCCGCGCGAAGTGATCGGCCTGGTTGCCGACGTACGGGATGGAGGGCTGAATAACAAGCCCTTCCCCGAGATGTACGTGCCGACGGCCCAGGTGAGCGACAGCCTTACGGCGCTCGACAACGGCATTGAGCCGATGGTCTGGCTGGTTCGCACGCGCGTTGAGCCACATTCGATGATTACCGAAATTCAGAAAGAGCTGCGCGACGCCAGCGGAGGATTGGCTGTCGGAAATATCCGGACGATGGACCAGGTGGTTGAAGAATCGACGGCGCGAGACGACTTCAATATGAAGCTGCTCACGATTTTCGCGGCGATTGCGCTGCTGCTTGCGGCGGTGGGCATTTACGGGATCATGGCGTACTCGGTGCAGCAGCGAACGCAGGAGATCGGCATCCGCATGACGCTGGGAGCGGAGCCAGGGGATGTACAGAAGATGATCGTCGTGCAGGGAATGCTGCTGGCTCTGATCGGAGTCGTGATCGGAGTGGCGGGTAGCCTGGCGCTTACGCGATTGATGGGTAGCCTGCTGTACGGCGTGAAGCCGTGGGATCCAATCACGTTCGCGGTGACGGCGGTGGTGCTGAGCGTGGTGGCGCTGCTGGCGTGCTACGTTCCCGCGCGGCGGGCATCACGAGTGGACCCCATGGTGGCGCTGCGATATGAGTAGCGTGAATTTCAAATGGATATAGCGCGGCCAGAAGAAAAGCGACGGAAGCGAACCCGGCGGTTGATCTATGCCGGAGTGGGACTCCTGCTCGCGGCGGTGATTACAACGGCGCTCGCGCGGCTGAAGCCGGCGGCGCCGAGCGTGGACCGCACAACGGTGTGGACCGATACGGTGAAGCGCGGACCGATGCTGCTGCAAGTGCGCGGCCTGGGAACGCTGGTGCCGGAAACAACGTGGACCGTACCCGCAGCGACGGAAGGCCGAGTGGCCAAACGATACCTGCTGCCCGGAACTCCGGTGAAGGCCGGCACGGTGATTCTGGATTTGACCAACCCGCAATTGGAACAAGAAACGCTGGACGCCGAGTACCAATTAAAGGGCGCGGAGGCTTCGCTCGAACAAACCAAGGCGCAACTGCAGAATCAGCTAATGGATAAGCGCACGCAGGCAGCGTCGGTTTCCTCGCAATACCGCACCGCGGAGATGCAAAAGGACGCGAAAGAGCAGCTGCTGAAAAATGGACTGGCTGCGATGCTGGATGTGAAAACCGCCGAAGTGCAAGCCGAGGAACTGGAGAAACAGAACGATCTGGCGCAGAAGGAAGTGGAAACGTTCGCGAACTCGATCAACGCTCAGCTTGCCGTGCAGCAGGCAACCGTGGATCAGAAGCGGGCGCTCTTCGGATTGAAGAAATCCCAGCTTGGCGAACTTCACGTGAAGCCGGGTATAGACGGCGTGTTGCAGGAACTCGACGTGGACGTGGGGCAGCAGGTAGCGCAGGGGACCGTGTTGCTGAAGGTGGCTCAGCCATCGCAACTCAAAGCGGCGCTGCAGATCGCCGAGACGCAGGCCAAAGATGTGCAGGTGGGGCAAGCCGCGTCGATTGACACGCACAATGGGGTGATTCAGGGGCACGTGATCCGGATTGATCCTGCGGTGCTGAACGGAACGCGCACCGTGGATGTGAAGCTCGACGGGGCGCTGCCTCCTGGCGCGGTGCCGCAACTGAGCGTTGAGGGCACCATCGAAATCGAGCACCTGACGGATGTTCTGTATGTAGGACGGCCGGTTCACGGCGATGCCGAAAGCACCATTGGATTATTCAAGCTTGTGGACGGCGGCAAAGAAGCCGTACGGGTTTCTGTGGTGCTGGGACGCGCGTCGGTGAACACGGTGGAAATCCGAAAGGGCTTGGAGATCGGCGACGAGGTGATTTTGTCGGATATGTCGGCATCGGACAACTACGACCGGGTGAGGCTGCAGTAGCGGCGGAGATTCTTAGACCTTGTTCAAGGAGAGCGAATGAACGCGACAGCCCAGCCCTTGATTCGTCTCGAAGGCATCACCAAAGTGTTTCACGCGGACGAAGTCGAGACACACGCGCTAAGCAATGTGCACCTGGAAATCAAGAACGGCGAGTTTGTTTCGATTGCCGGACCTTCCGGCTGTGGAAAATCGACGCTCCTATCGATTCTCGGACTGCTCGATTCGCCGAGCGAGGGCAATTACTGGATTCATACCGACGCGGTCGAAAATCTTTCGCTTTCGGACCGCACGCGCATTCGCAATCGCGAGATCGGGTTCGTGTTTCAGGCGTTCAACCTGATCGGCGACCTGACCGTTTTCGAGAATGTCGAGTTGCCGCTCACGTACCGGAGCATGGGAGCGGGCGAGCGGAAACGCAGAGTGAAGGAAGTGCTCGAACGCGTCGGGATGGAGCACCGGTCGAAACATTATCCGGCGCAGCTATCGGGCGGGCAGCAGCAGCGGGTGGCCGTGGCGCGCGCGCTGGTGGGGCAGCCGTCGATTCTGCTCGCGGATGAGCCGACCGGGAACCTGGACTCGAAAAACAGCGAGGCGGTGATGGATCTGCTGCGCGCCTTGCACGCCGATGGCGCGACGATTTGCATGGTCACGCACGACCCACGCTACGCGGATATAGCCGACCGCACGATTCATCTTCTCGACGGGCGCGTCGTGAACGAGACCAATGGTGCGACGGAGACTGTCTCATAAATCGCAGGTAGACAGCTCAGGAATGCCACGAAGAGGACCGGTCCGTGCAATCGGTGGTTCGAGATCTCCGCTATTTTCTACGGCAAGCTGTCAGGAGTCCAGGATTCATGCTGACGGCGGTGATCTCGCTGGCGCTCGGCATTGGAGCGACTACGGCGGTATTCAGCGTGATTTATGCCGCGCTAATAAATCCCTATCCTTACCCTGCGGCCGACAGGATCGTGCGGCTGACCGTACACACCAAGCAGGGCTCGCGGATTGCGGTCACCTTGAATGGTAGCCAGATTCAGCAACTGCGACAGCAGGGCGTTGTAGAGAGCGTGCTGGCCATGGATTACCATGCCCTGATCCTGACCGGACACGACCTCCCAGAAAATGTCAACGCCATCGGTCTTATCTCGAGCGGCTTTGACGATCTGGGCGTGCCGCCGGTGCTCGGCCGGGGACTCTTGCCCTCGGACGCAGTCGATGGACAGGACCCGCAACCGGTGACGGTGCTGTCGTACAAATTTTGGCGGACGCACTTTTTGTCGAATCCGGACGTGCTGGGAAAGACGCTCCAACTGGACCGGAAGAATTACGTGATCGTGGGCGTTGCGGCGCCGCGGTTCATCTGGTATAGCGCGGATGTCTACCTGCCGCTGATGTTAACGCAGGATCCTGGGCCGATGGATATCGTCGATCTCCGTCTGAGGCGAGGCGTGAGCCACGGTGCGGCGGACGCGGCGCTCGAGCCGCTGCTGGACCGATTTGCAAAGGACATGCCGAAGCATTTTCCCGAGCATTTCAGGGTTCAAGTAGAGGGGTTGAACGACTGGGTCATGAGGAGCATTGGCGGAACGTTGTATCTGCTGTTCGGCGCGGTGGCGTTGCTGTTGACGATAGGGTGCGGAAACCTATCGATTCTGCTGTTGGCGCGGGGAGCCGCGCGGCATCACGATTTGGCTGTCCGGGCGGCCGTGGGGGCGAGCCGCGGCCGAATTGTGCGCCAGCTGCTTACGGAGTCGCTGTTACTCGCCGCGGCCGGTGCGGTGCTTGGGGTTTGTGCGTCTTACGGAATGCTGGCGGCCGTTCGGAATTTACTGCCCCGATATGCCTTCGCACCAGAGGTGGTGATTCGCATCAATCTTCCGGTGCTTCTGTTCAGCGTCGGGGTGGCGCTGGCAACGGGAATACTGTTCGGATTGTGGCCTGCGCTCGAGCTCTCTCGGGTGGAGTTAGGTGAGGCAATGCAGTCGAACGCGCGTCGGGTGGCGGGGAGCGTGCACGCACATAGAGCGCACAATGTGCTGATCGCCGCACAGGTTGCGTTGACGCTGCTGCTTTTGGCCGCAGCGGGCTCGGCCACGGAGGGGTTTGTGCGGCTGATGCATGAGCCATTGGGCTACGATCCCCACAACGTGATGTCGGTAGAGATTCCACTACACGAGGGCTCGTACACGACATGGGCTGCCCGCGGGGCTTATTTTGAGAAACTGCGAGCGAAGGTCGCAGAGACGCCAGGTGTGGCCGTGACGGCGATTTCATCCAACGCAACGCCGCCCAGGAATGGATCGAATTCACCGTTTGAGATTCTGGGCAAACCCGCAGTGCAAGATCAGATAGGATCTGTCAATCTGGTAAGTCCCGAGTACTTTGCAGTGCTCCGCATTTCGCTGTTGCAAGGACGAGTTTGGAGTGAATCGGAGAATCATGACGGCGCTCATGTCGCGGTTATCAACCGGACTCTGGCGCAGCGGTACTTCCCGAATGGTGATGCTCTCGAGCATTCCCTGAAATTGCTGGAGATCGAGGACCGCCCACCAGTGGTTTTGTCGGCGCCTAACGTAGCGGATTCGTGGTTGGTGATCGTCGGGATCGTGGAGGATGCCCGCAACGATGGCCTTCGGAAGCCCATCAAGCCCGCCGTCTTTGTGCCCTACACGCTTAATATGTGGCAAGGAACCCAGATCCTGGTGAGGTCAGAGGTGCCCCCGCTGAGGTTACTGCACGCCATCGAAGAGCAGCTGGCTGCGGTTAACCCGGAACAACAAACCTACAGCACGGACGAAGACCTGGACTCTTGGATCTCCGATGAGCCGGAGTGGCAGCAGGAACACTTGGCCGCATGGATCTTTGGAATATTGGCGTGGTTGGCTCTGGTTCTGGCCGCGGTCGGGCTTTACAGCGTGGTGTCCTACACGGTTGCGCAGCGCACCAACGAGTTTGGAATTCGCATGGCGTTAGGCGCTCAGCCGCGGCACATAATGCGCGTCGTCTTTTTGTCGACCCTTAGGAGCGTGGGCGGCGGAATTCTCGTTGGTCTGGCGCTCACTTTGGTTATGAACACGATTCTTGCGAAGTGGGCGCAGGGGAACTCACGCGACCCGATCATTCTCCTTGCAGTAACGCTCTTGCTGAGCTTCGTTGTTGGAGCCGCCTGCGCAATACCGGCGCGCCAGGCCTCCGAAATGGATCCCATGACGGCGTTACGTTTCGAGTAAGTTCGGCGAGGAAGCTTGTGCCGTCCGTGCCGCCCGCCCGTACCCTTTGGGGTCGAGCTCGACAGTTGACTCGTTTCCATAGCGCAGGTGCCCAAAATCGGTTCTTTCTGAGGTGGCCCAGACGCACTTTTGGGCAAGCGAATTGTCAACGATTCCGACGGACCCACGGACTAGGATTCAGGGCAGGGAGGGGTTTTGGGGCATATGGGTACCAGTACCCATTTGTCCGGTAATTCGACTAACAGCTTGTTGAAAAACGGTTTCGGTTCGCGATTTTGAAGAGAGAAGCGACGAGGAACCCTTCTTTTTGTTGGCTTTTGCCGAGGAGTAATTCCTTACCGTGCTCGCAACAGCGGGTTCAAAAGCCTTTTTCAACAAGCTGCTAATCAGGAGTTAGCCGCTTTTGGCCAGGGAGTATGATTGGGCCATGAAGTATTTCCCACTTTGGTATCGGCTGCACAGTGAGGAACGATATCTGATTTGGATCTCCAACGAGAAGGAATCCCTTGTGGTTGATGCTGAGGGATTCATCCCGAGTTTTCGAGACCTCACGATGGTTGGCCAGTTTGCGGAGACGAACGGCATCCTACTCGAAAGTGAAACGCCCGTGCTTCACGACCTGGACTGGGTTGTTGCGTGGAGAGTCGCGCGGGCTGTGCCAGTTGATTGCGTCGAGGCGTTAGGAGCCTGGAATCTTTTTCGCGATGTCGCAGCGTCTGCTCCGAGCAAGGGGATCGCCTTTGGCAAGCTCAGTTCAGAACTCTCCGGTGTTTACGACAAGCTGTTTTGGGGAAACAATTTGCCCGCAATGACGCCTAAGGGCGAACGATATGTCCCCCAATGGTCGCCCGAAGAGACCAGATCATTGGCTGAGGTCCTGAGCACGGGATTCGACCTTTTTGTGTCCTGCGTCCGCAACAGGCCATAGAAGCGACAAATCAACCGACACTGCTTTTGACCGCTCCCTTGGTCCCCTGCGATCTAGAATAACTCCTGATTAATGCGGTAACCGAAAATGTGGGTTTTAGTACCCAAGTTACCGGTAATCCGACTCTCCAGAAACTTGGCGCATAACTTCCGTCGAATCAACAAACCAATCTCGCCAAGTTTCTGGCACCAGAGACGCGTCGAAGACGCAGTCAGTGCTTATCAGGAGTTATCCGAGTAGCCGCTTGCTGATGATTGCGAACACAAGTCTCTGGTTTAGGTCCGCGATTCTGACCTGTCGACTATGTTGAACCGTTCAACACATATTGATTTATTCAGCATCATTTTCGGCTTGGTCGCACGCGTCAATGGAATCCACCCACCGTATCCTCCACATTTCAAAGGCAGCGTCGTCCGACTGGACTTTGGCCGCGGGTTTGCCTATAACTACATGACCGCCCACGGGGGCAATCCGAAGGGAAGGTGAAAAACCATGGCATCGAAGAAGAAAGCGACCAAGAAGCTGAAGAAAGCCGCGCCTCTGCTACACGTCAAGCCACTTATATTAAATAAAACTTTTAACTAGTTGGTAGTCGGCGGCTGTCGAGTGGGGGTGCCGATTGCTGACTGGCGGACCCCCGTTTGACACTCATGATATGCCCACTAAGCTTCACATTCCGCGTCTCAACCCTCAGTTCGTCCGCTTTAAGCTCGTCATTCGCCGGTCTCGCATCGAACGGTTTGGCGTGTTCACAGAAGAAATGATCCCTTTGGGCAAGAGGGTCATCCAGTATACCGGCGAACGCATCAGCAAGCGGGAAGTCATGCGCCGTGCTGCAAGGATGCTCTCGGCGGGAAAAGAAGCCCGAGTGTACACCGTACATCTGAATAGGCGTTGGTGGGTCGATCCAGCAGTAGGAGGAAGTGGCGCGGAGTTCATCAATCATGCTTGCGATCCGAATCTGACGGTGCGCAGAATCCGGGGGCAAGTCTTCCTGTATAGCTTCCGAAAAATCAGGGCAGGAGAAGAGCTTACCATTGATTACGGCTTCCGTTGTTCCTGTCCGTGTCGTTGTGGCTCCTCGAAGTGTCGCGGAACGATGTGCCACGCTTGATTGGAGAGGCACCGAAGATGCGTCCGCCACCGCGGACCCAGTCCCTGATAAACGCGGTTACCGGTAAAGTGGGTTCCAGTACCCAAGTTACCGGTTATCTGACTTACCAGGAGTTAGCCGACTGGCTCTACATTCGAGTGACAACATGCCCCTTCTCTCGCCACTGGTCGGGAAGTATCCGATCTCCGGGCTCGTTAAGATCGAGGGGGTCGACGTACAGCTCACTGAGCCTACCGTCTTTCTGGTCGAGGGTTATCGTTATCAGGAAATTATCGACAGTACTGATTTCGATTCGGCCTATATAGCCCTTGGTTCCGGCGAGTGATGGATTCTGAGGCGACAAGCTATCCAGATATACGGTCCTACATTTGCCACAGCCACACTCGGCAACAACCTGGGTGCCAATAAGCTCCACATCGGCCCATTGCGGATCGTGTTCTAGGATTTCCTGAATCCACGATTGTTCCTGGGCAGACAGGGGGCGCGGTGTGATCGATTTTCTCTGAACCAAAGGCATCCTTATCCTCGATCAGACGGTTTTGCTGCCAAGCTTTTCGAACTCCACATCGGAAACCCAGGTGAGATTGTAAAGAATCCGCCCAGGTAGATCAGGCAGCAAGTCCCCTGGCGTCGGCCATCGTTCCACGGCGGCCAGAGCATCGGAAGCGCCCCGCTCGACAAAGTGTGGCCATGGTTCCCCGAACTTGCGTTTCGTCTCCCAGTGATACACGCCTGGTGGGCCATGCCGCTGAGGGATGAGGCCAACCCAATCTCTGGCCCCGTCGCGGACCCACCACAGCTCCCCGCCGAGAATTCCCATCCCGTGAGAACGTAGGACATCGACGACTAGCGGAATCTGCGCGCGAGTCCACCCGAATTCGCCGTTGCTGGCTCGGAAGGCATCCCGTTCAAGCTCGGGTGGAAACATGACTTCTCCTCAACCGTGCAAAAGATTTCTCCACTGCCATGATTGTATAGCAAGGCAGAACGGAAGCAGTCCGCTAGGCAGTCTCTGAGTGATATTTCCATCAACTTTCACAGGCTAGTGCCTGATAAACGCGGTAACCGGTAAAGTAGGTTCCAGTACCCAAGTTACCGGTTATCTGACTAATCAGGAGTTGACCCTCAATTCTGCGACAAGAACGTGACAGAATCGTCGTAACATCGCTGGAAATGTGCGCTTCTGAGATGACGCCTTGGTTCATCGCTACTGAGAAATTCGATAAGACCCATACCCGTTGGGATAAGTACATCGAGTGGTCTGGGCTTGCACAACTTGACGAGGTCGTATCCGTTGACCCGGCGCTTTGCCCCACAGTTCTTCCTGAGATCAAGCCGGACTATTGGAAATGGATTGTTAACGAGGATTTCATGCTGCGCTTCTTTACGGATGTGGATTACTTGCGGGCGTTGGTCTCGAACATTCAACGGAAGAACTTCCTCTGTGTCGTTCGTAATCCCACTGCACATCCTGCTGTTGAAGTCCCGAACGGATTCGATTTTGTCGGCTATGACCTCGCGGATATACAGGGTTCTACTAGTGCCCTGACGAATTGCGGGGGATTCCCGGAGGTATTTTCCAACAGCGAGTTGTCTGAGAAGGGGCTTCTTACTTCGTTTGAGCGTGCAAAACACGTACAAGACGATTTGCGTCGCCTAAACCCGCACGAGATTCATGCAAACTGCCACTTGTGGGCGATTTTTCGAGGCGTGTAATTGGGTAAGTCCTGATTAACGCCGTAACCGGACAAATTGGTTCCAGTACCGACTACTCCGGCGATACCGCCAAACCGTGATAAATTCCCAGCTGGACGACAATCGATGGCACGAATCTCAAAAATACTGGTTAAGAGACATGACGGCAAGGCGAGCCTAGCTCCCCAGCACGTAATTGTGGTTCGGGTCGCGTCTTTCGCGTTCAGGTTCGAGAACGTCGAGCGCTTGCGCGAGTGTATTAAGTATTATGAGAAAAAAACGCGCCCTAGTAGTCGAATTGCCGCTAGGACTTTGGCCGCAGAACTCGGAGAAAATTGGAGAGAACTTCGAGGCTGGGAGGTAGAGCGCTGGTTTGAACGTCTCCCGATGTATCTGCTAGAGGAGCCCAAGCGTCAGAAAGTACTCAAGGCCCTGTCCAGAGCTTTAGCGCTCGCTGAAAGCGGAAAACTGTAATTCTCAAATGGCAAGCCCGGCACCCTAAGTCCCGATTAACGCGGTGGTCTCAATGGGTCGATGCAACACCATCTGATATAAATCTGCTCTCTAAAGGTGGTGTTGTATGAGCCAAGGTAAACGTGCGGAGCTTTCTGCGACACAGCGGGCCGACATCTGGTGCCGT
>Ga0209517_10003852_pt1 | contig 20075 bp, 19 predicted proteins | sample PeaSoiMetSII2010_FD_187695 | JGI IMG/M metagenome (GOLD analysis project Ga0209517, IMG submission 187695) | Peat soil microbial communities from Weissenstadt, Germany - SII-2010 (SPAdes) (version 2) | ecosystem: Environmental > Terrestrial > Soil > Wetlands > Peat | place: Germany...
GTAAAGCGTGGCGAGCTTGCAGCCGTCGTGGTGACGCGCGGACGTCGCAAAGGCTTGCGAATCAAAGTGGTAGATAACCAACCCAGGTTGTTTCATGAATAAGGGGGCATTATGGAGACGGATCCAAAAATCCCCGGATGTCCGCATCCAGCACCCAGTTCACTCGCTTCCATTGGATGCCCACGGTCAGCGCGTCCAGCGCTTGATGCGGGCTGCGACCGGGCCGGAACCCGTAAGAAAAGCCTTTGAAGTCGATCTCGTAGATCTGGTTGAGGATCGTCACCACGGCCTGTTGAACGATTTTGTCCTCCAGAGCCGCGATGCCCAGCGGACGTTGCCGCCCGTCGGCCTTCGGGATATAGACTCGTCTTGAGGGTTGTGCCCGATACGCTCCCCGGTGCACCCGATTGTGCAGATCGACGAGCCGATCTTCCAATCCGGTTGCATACTCCTGCCACCTCACCCCATCGATTCCTGGCGAAGCTTGACGCTGCAGGGCGTAGAAGCTTTCGCGCAGTAGTCCGACGGTCAAGTGGTGGAGCAGAGCGGTGAACCGTTCTTGCTTCTTTTCCTTGGCTGCTTCTCGCACACCGCGCAATCCCTGGGACACTCGTTCCCCGCTCTGTGTCGGGCTCGTGTTGGACTGAGCGATGTTCTCCTTGGTCCGCACCCTTTCCTCCTCAACCTCCGCCGAAGGTTGCCCTTCTTTGTTCGGCTGATTCATCGGTAATACGGCGCGGTCCGACCCCTCCAGAGCGTGCATGTCCGACGTTCGGCTTTGCACCTTCTCGGACCGGCCTCGATCTCCACTGGATCGAGGCACCCCAGAGGTCTCCCGGTTCTCGTGCATGTTGTTTCTCAGCGTGCGCAGGTTCTTCGACTACGCAGGGCCGGCTGACCACTCGCGTCTAGCGCAGCCAGCCGTGTTGCCTTCCCTCTATCATTACGAGGTCAGCACCCTGATCCGCGTTTTTCGAAGCTCAATAGCCCGGCCCACCGGTACCCCTGTCTACGCTTCGGCCGACGCCTCGCGACGCCGTCCGTAAGACTCGGGGCCAAGATGGATTCGCTTTCTCCTTTCTTGTAGGACTCTTGCATTCCCAACGACATGCCGGTTTATCCCGGCGCACAACGAAAAACGCCCTTCCAAGAAAGCAAGTACAGCAGTCGGTCGCTCAAGCCAGTTAGGCCAAAGTCGGCATCTCGAAAGCCGGGCCCCTGAACATCCTGTGTGGGGCCGAATCCCCATTTCATCGGCATCGGCTGGCCAGCACGGTTACGAGATGGCCTCTAGCACTCGTCGACTTCAAACGTATAGCGGTCGACACAACGCTGCCATTGACTAAAGGACGGGTACGCCCTGGAGCGATCTTTGGTCCAGCCTGCCTCCCAATCGTGCCAATAGTCGATCACCCGAGCATGCCGCGCATGAAGGCGGGCCACGTAGCGAAGGACATCAAACCAGCCTCGCTTTTGAGCTTCACCGAACTCTTGGTCTTCAATCCATTTCATCATTCGGGTAAATCGGCAGTGTGGTTCTTCCGCCGGATTCGCGGCGTGCGCGGCGGCGTCTGCCTCTAAGAAGCCGGGACATCTTCGCTTCACTTCCCTCTTAACCGAGGCAGGCAGTGGAGAGCCGGTTTCGAGAGCGGTTCGTGTCCAGTAGGCGAAAACTTCCCAGCCAACATACCGATCGACCGCCTTGTGCAGCGTTCGAGGGCTGACTAGCCGGCTGAGTTTGATCAACCGGCGTTTCTCCTCGGGCATTTCGCATTTGTCAAGCACGCAGTCACTACAATGCTTTGACGCCTTCAGCCATTCGTGGAAAGAAGGATAGGGGTCCGGCTTCGAACGCTTCCATTCGCCCTCGCAGTATTCCCAGTAAGCGTGATTGCGTAGCGAGGCGAGATCGCGCGCCGCGTAGTACCCCACAGCGTTCATCCAGCCTTCACGCCAGATTTCGCCAAAAATGCGCTGGTTAATCCAGAGCTCAACGTGGCGCCAAAGGAGGGGCAGCTCGCTAACGTGCTCCGATTTCTTTTCTGTGAGCAACTTTGAGAATCCAGCGCACCGCCCTTTGACAACCTTGGCGAGCCATCCAGGAGATTCTCCCTCTTCCTCCTCAATGGCGCGTACCCACAAAACGAAGGCTTCCCACCCCACGTATTTTTCGCGAGCCTCTTGCAACCGCGGCCACGGTATGCGAGCCGCCTCCCTAACCGCTATCAGGCGGGCCGTTTGTCTAACCCGTCTTTCGAGCTCGCTTGGGTGCCAGATGGGCTTCAGTTTCGGCTGGACCACTGTGTTGAATCCCCCCGAGAGTGCAACCAAGCTGAGAGAATTACACAGGTGCAGTCTCTGTTACAAGACCGAGCGGGCGCCGTCTTCGGCGGTGCCGGGTGGACAGATCTAAGGTTAAGCCGTTTATCGGCAACTTGACCGCCCCTGTCCAACTTCCGAGTGGCGTGATCCGCCCGGAATAGCCAACTGTTGGCGGATGGCTGACAAATGTTAGCCGACCGAGCAGGACTCGGCAGCGGATAGCGCACGATAGTCGTCAGAGCCGCCCAATCGCTAATTGAACGGTCAGCAAGGTCGATGAGAACGAAAGCTGCGATCCCTCGACAATCAGAATAGGCTGGTACCAAGATGTCTTACGGCCGTCTGCACTAGCGGTTCCAGGAAGGCAAGCACCTCCGGGTATTCGTTCCGCTGGAGGAGTCCGTATTTTTCTTTGAGGTCGATGCGCTTGTCCACCTGAGCTTGGAGTCGAACGGAGTTCGGAGGCGCTTCCTCCAATCCTAGAATCAGCTGTTGCCCTGGCACAACATTATTCACGATGAACTCCGTTACCCTCGGCCTGTTTATTTCGTCCTGCGCATTGGCATGCGGAGAGTCGATCAACAGCGGTGGCACGTATCCTTCGGAGAATTCGGCCGCGACATGCGAAATAGCAAAATAATAGGCAAGTACTGTCCTTGGCAGGCCGCTTCCGCCGAGGCGTGGCCGGAAATGGACCGGTCCCTTCCGGGTCCGGTGTGAAGGCGGCACATCCAGGTCATTCACAAAACGCGAGTAGAGACCATTGAACTTTTCCGTTATCGAAGCAGCCCTCTGCTTATCTTCCAGTCGGCGCAGGCGGTCCTCGATGTCGCTGATCTCTCGGGATATCTCGATCAGTCGTTCATCCTCCGCCTTTGACTCCTCTTCAAGCGCCTCGTACGCCATGCCCACGCCGGCGCGGTCGATGATCTCCCGCAACTTCAGTTCGCCCCGTGTCCGACTCAAAAGGTCATCAAGGGCGTCGGACCGGTGCTGGATATCGGGGAGTTTTTCCTCCTGTGCTTGGAGCCGTTTCTCCGCTCGCTCAGCCTGGACCGCCAGCCTTGTACGCATTTGCCGGAGCTCGTCTGCCTCAGCCTCCAGATTGAGACGCTCAAAGAAGGAGTGTTCGTGTGCAGTACCGCAGGTAGGGCACACGATGTCTTCGCCGATTCGTCGAGTGTCAAGGAACCGCATGTCGGCGGCGTGATCTGCAAGGGCGGCGTCAATGAGTTGAACCTGTGACCTGAGCGTATCTCGCGCTGCTGCCGCCTCAGCGCAACCATCGCGAACAGAGCTCTGCTCCACAGCGAGCGACCCAGCCTGCGATTCCAGTTCCTTTAGCTCCCGGCGGAACCTTATTCCATCTGTAAACCATGGGATACGCGGGAACTTCTTCTCCAGTCCCTTTCGAGCGTTGGCGAAGACCTTCTGCTCTTTCTTGATCTCCTCGGCTTTCGATTTCTTCGAGTTGAGGTCGCTTTTGGCCCGCCAGTACTCGGACGTCCGGACGCCCATGGCCAGTTCAATAGTGGGCTTTTGCCACCCCTGAAATTCCCCGAGATGTTGAAAAGTGTCCCACTTCAGAAGCCAGCTACCATCCTGATCGATGAAAGTTGGCACGAAGAAGAAGGCAGGACGGGCGAGCTTCGCTTCGTCGCGGCTCGTCAGCAGGAGGACAAAATTGAACAGTGAGGAAAACCGGTCACGAAGCTCCCCTGAATCTTGGGTAGCCCAGATCAAGGAACCACCGGTGCCGAAGAGCGCAAACATGTCGTCTCGGCGCACCATTACCCGTTGGGAGTCGTCCAGTGTGAACTGCACTGCGACGGTTGCGCCGCGGTCCCACTCATTGCCGAGGGGATTGACCGTACAGCCGAATGCGTGGAAGATCATCCGCAGGGCGGTGGACTTCCCGGTCTGGTTACCGCCGACGAGGAGGTTTCTGTTCCTGGCCCACTTCAGATGACGGGCTTTTCCGGTTGTTTCTGATAGCATCCAAAGATCGTCGAACCGCAAGCTTTTCATAATTTTTTGTCCGAAGGTTACGAATCAAGCGTCGTAGGTTCTTCGTCGACATGGTTCATAGCCAGGAGGGCGACGGCCGCGCAATCGTCGCCGCGCACCACGGCACGTCCAGTTTTCCTGGCTTCCTCCTGTATCGCTTTTGAGGTGGCATCTAGCCAGCCCCGATAGGATCCGCAGCGTTGATTGGAGCGGGCCGCACTTACCGCCGCGCCCCATTGGTATTCCTGTTGAGTGTCTGGGTGCCGCATCATCTCTGTTTTTATCCTGACGGCGTCAAGCCGGAGTCGATCAGCGAGCCGAGGGGGCATCCCCTCGGACTTGAGGCCCGAGAGCGCGGAGTCGAGATCATCAAGAAACGGGCGAATCTTGAGCAGATCTGCGAGCAGGCAGGTGAACTGCCTCCGCGTGTACCCTTTCCATCGAATGATGTCGGCAAGAGTTTTTAGGTCGGGCTGGAGACCGGAGGCGGCAGAAAAAGCCTGCACCATGCGCTCAACCAGACGACCTGAAATATTTGATGCCTGCGGGTGGTTTCTGGCAAGGAAGTTATCCGCTATCCCCTGGACACACTCGCGCATCGCTCCGGGAGAAACCCTCGTCTGCTCGAGATGGAGTGCGCCCAGGTGCTCAAGCGGCTGATTTCTTTTCAACTCCTTCACGAGTTTTTTCTCAATTTGATCGCGGTCTGAGTGGAGTAGTCCCGCAACGCTTACCTTTCCATAGCACGGTACAGGTTCGCCGGTCGGTGCCCTCAGGTCGCAGGGCGCATTAGATACGAACGTGCCTTTCACAGCTGCGATCCTGGATAGCTTTTCGACTGCCACGTACAGTTTTCCGAGAACAGATCTTCCCTTTAAAGTTCCGCGTCGCGCCCCATTCTTACCCTTCGTGCGCGAGCACGCACACAGCAGGGATCTGTTCCAAGCCCCCTTTTCTTTCTTCTTCACTTGGTAGAGTTCGGCCTCTTTAGGCGCAGTAGCCGACTCAACGACCATTACGTCTTGCATATACTGGAAGACGATCGCGTAATCTTTGGCTCCCGCCTCCTCGAGCATTAGGATGACGGAGATTGCCCAATATCGACAGAAGTCGACTCCTACCTCGGCATGGGAGCCTCCTGTTTCGGAAACGTCCTTGTCTGCGAGAAAGCTCACCCAAGGGTCGGTTTTCGGGGCGGGTTGGTTTAACTCATTCGACATTGTGCGTACCGTGGACAATGCTCTATACACCTGAGGGGGTATAAAACGCAAGCTGTAGATTAGGGAAGATCAGCGCAGTTCCCCATCCTGCTCCATCCGAGCCGAATCCGTCGTCCAGAATTGCCTTGGGCTGCCGGAATTTCAGGTAAACATGAGTTCGGAGCACCACCGCCTGCTTGAAGGCCAGGCACGGCTCCGAGCAGTATCAATGCACCGATTCATCGATGCCGTGCCGGTAGCCGCACGAACCGCGAGTTTGGTATACCGACTTGACTAAAATTTCAGACGGTTACTTCTGCACCGTGTATTGCTATTTTGCTCGCCAAAGCCGACTTCCAGAAGTTCCTTGGTGTGTTGTCATCCAGTCGGACAATATCTGGGCGGTCAGTTGACAGTAAGTCGGCTACACGCGGATGCGGCATACACAATGGTATCTTACACTCATGCTTGCATGAAGGGCACTCAGCAACTAGCGAACTGCGGCCGCCGCGAGACCGGCTCTCGCACGCAAGTGTCCGAATTCTTTCACAGTTTGGAACGGGGCGGGGGGATAGGTTAGAGGGGCGGCTAGCTGTTCGATTCGGTCCGAAGACATGTTGCCGAGGAACATCGCCGTCCCGCAAATGTGGGGAACGCACTCAGGCATCAGACCCATCAGGCGGGCACAGGTCGCATCGGCAGCTACAGGGTCGTCGGCGAGGACAATTCGGTCCAGGTGCCGGGCGGTTCCGGCCAGTGGTCCGTTGCCCTCCATGCAGACGATAGCGTCGGCGATGACGAAGTGGGTCGGCACGGTTGCTACAAGATCCACGATGCTTTGCTGGATGCCGTGCCAGTGCAACAAGTTCTTTGGCCATCCGTATTTCACACCTGGCACCACGCCGAACATGTTTTTCATGCTCAGAGTCACTCCGCTCCAGTGATGGGTCTTCACCTTGGGTATGGATACGATGATATCCGCTGCAAGGACGGTGCACGGGAGCCAAAGGTCCCTAAGACGCGAATAGTCAGCCCGGAGACGGACCTTCACCACCTCGTCGCGATTCAGGTCCACAAAGGGAATCCGCTGTTCTTTCAGGTATTGCTCCAGGCCGGTTCCTTGAACCACTAGTTGCGTGTCCCGCTGGTGACCCGGGCCTTCGCCCACAGTAACGCTTTTGGCTCCCAAGCGTCGGAAGCACTCTGCCGCAGCGGCGATGAGGAGTGGGTGGGTGTTGATCTCGGCTTCTGGAATGTAATCAACAAGGTTGGGCTTGAGAAGGACGGATTTCCCGGTGACATCCAGGTTGAACAGTTTGAGAGCGTCCCATAGGACGCCCGAGAGTTTTTCGGAGTATTGGGTCGCCGGCAAGATTGCGACACGGGAGCGTGCAGGCCTGCGGTCGTGGTCGTAGCGTGGCACAAGGAAGGGCAAGGAAGTCGCGGTACTAGCGGCGATGCCGAGCGAGCCTGCAAGCACTGCGCGGCGAGTCATACAACCACCTCGAACGGGTTGCCGGAGGTTGTGCAATCCAGCGCCAGTGCGGCAACGGCTAAGGTCGCAGTGTCGTATGTTTCGTCGGGCTCTGCGAAGGTCTCCAGGAGATGCTGCAATGGGGCTACCGGATTGTCGAAGGCATTGAGTGCAAGGACTGACCAGGAGAGGCTCCAGGGAGAGGGGCACGAGCTGGCTTGGCGCTCAAGCCAGACAAGGCTGCGATCAATCAATCTGTTCCTTGGCTCACTTCGAAGGGCAAGTAGGGCAATCGCTGTGGCATCGAAGTGCGGCACCATGGGCGAGCCATACACTACGCCGTTGCCGGCGTTCCAACCTCCTTTGGGACAAGCCCGATCCTGAAGCATCTCGACACTGCGCTGGATTCGATAAGCAACTTTTCCTTCGCGACAGCAGGGAAAGCTCTGTTTGAGGGCGAGCAAGGCGAGCGACGTTGGAACTACCCAACTGCACGTCCCTGGCTCCCAAGGCCAGCCGAATTTATCAGGGTCAAACCGTACGTGGGTGTCCGTAGTGCGAAACTTCCATTTCCATAACCAATTCGCTTCCCTTCCTTTGGTGCCAAGAAGCCAGCGGACTGCCCGAGTGGCCGCGTCCGGGAACGCTCCCGCTGTGTTCAAGGCCAACAAAGCCAAGCCCGTCAGGCCTGATCCTTCGTTATCGTCTCCGAAGGCACCCCAGCTTCCATCAGGACGTTGATCGTTCAGCAAGACCTGCACATTCGCATACTGATCCAGTCGCAAGGCCATCAAAGCCAAGCAGGTGGGCTCAAGGGCCATCTGGGGGGAACCCCGAAGGAATGACCAGCCGCCGCAAGAAAGTCGCCGGGCCTGAAGAGATGCGTGAAGGCGGTTAAGGATTGCGTCCATGCACCCAGTCTTGCGCCGCACCGGCGAACTGTCAAAACTCCTGCTTTCTGACCTCCTCCCATCAGCGATACAGGGCCAAACTAAACGGCAGCTATCTAATCCCATGCATAGCAGGTAGGGCAACCTCACAGCAGGCGTTGTCGGATTTCATGGACGTGATTAACTCGAGGCCAGACCGGGGTGAATCGTTGCAAGAACTTTTTCACACCTTGTTCAATTTTCTTTCTGTGGCGATCCTGCTCAGGACTCAGCGGCGGCGTGGCAAACCGTTGCAGGAAGGCTTTCACGCCTTGTTGGTTTTTTCCGGTGAATTCCCGCCGTCTCTTGGAGGGAGACTTCAGACCAAACGTAGCAAGAAGTTTTTCACACCTAGTTGTTTTTTCCAGCCAGGGTAGGACAGGGAGTGGGCAATTGTCTGCGATGATGCGCTGCGGCTGAGGAAATCGTAGCAAGAAGTTTTTCACACCTTATTTGTTTTTCCTCTAGAGCACTCACGGACATTGGCCCACCTGAGATGATGAGAATTACCTCGTAACCCCCGCATGCAGGGGACCACATCAGTCCAAGGCGAGGCGGATTTCCGCTCCCCCGCCTTCGCGGAAAACTAGTTTCGCGGGAATGACGTACCCGAAGTGATTTTCAGGGGGTGGCTTCACCTGCACTCAGACATCGCCGCGAGACCAAATCGTTGCAAGATGTTTTTCACACCCAGTTCAGATTCGCGACCACGCATATTGAAACGGTGCGACCGCGACTTTTCCAGGCTCACGAACGGTGAGAGTTTGGCGAAACGACCAGTTCGATTGTAGGTTCGGCCTTTAGATGTTTTCGTCGCTTGGTGAGCTGTCGTCAAAGCTTCGGGCGGGCCGGTACGTGGTCGATCGTGTCGCCCTCGAAGTGGTGTATCTCGCGGCGCGCATGCAGAAACCGCTTTTGGTTGAAGGCCCACCGGGGTGCGGGAAGACGGAACTTGCCTACGCCGTAGCTAGAGCCGCCGGAACGGTCGTCGAGCGGCTTCAGTGTTATGAAGGAATCACCGAAGACAAGGCGATCGGTAAATTCGACGAAGCCTTGCAGAACCTTTTCCTTACGATCCAAGGGGAGAGCCTGGGGGAGGACTGGGGGAACATTCGCGAGCGCCTGCATTCGCTCAACTTCTTCTCCGAGGGGCCGCTCGTGAGGGCTTTACGTTATAGCAAACGACCCTGCGTGCTGCTGATCGATGAGTTGGACAAGGTTGACCAAGCTTTCGAAGCGATGTTACTCGAAATCCTGAGCGCGTGGCAGGTGACGGTGCCGAAACTCGGCACAATCCAGGCAAACCCAAGGACTATTCCCTTCGTGGTTCTGAGTTCGAACGAAGAGCGGCGTCTAGGTGACCCCTTGCGTAGGCGCTGTTTTTACCTGCGTTTCGAATATCCCACAGTGGAACGTGAAACTGAGATCCTGGCCCTGCAAACCCAAGGGCAAAGCGAAGCGTTGCGGTCACAACTGGCAGGCCTGGCGCGTGCCCTTCGCGGCTGGAACATGGAGAAGCCGCCTTCGATTGCCGAGATGCTAGACTTTGCAAAGGCGCTTGAGATTCTTGGGGTTGATGAAATTTCCTCCCGACAGCGCGACGTGCTGCTGCCACTGTTGGCTAAGACTCAGGCCGACCGGAAGCGGCTGCTGATGCGGGAGGGTTTTGAGGGTTTGGTATTCGACTCGAAGCAGTATCGGGACGAGTTGAGGCAGGCCGGTCAGGTGAAACAGGCGAGCTTCGAATGGGCGGAGGTGGCAGTTACTTGAGACACAGAAAACCAGCGTACATCGTCGTGTCGGTGATGTTGTGGCTATTGCCGGCACGGGGAGCAGAAGCTCGAACCGCGGCTGAGCTTTCGGCCCGTTGGGCGGCATATTACGCAGGGGTCTATCACGTGCCGGTGGAACTGGTCGAGGCGATTATCGACGTCGAATCAGGATGGAATCCATACGCAGTCTCCGATAAGGGCGCGGTGGGATTGATGCAGTTGATGCCCGAGACTGCTAACAGATTCGGCTTACGCAACCGTTTCGTGATTGAAGAGAACATCCGCGGAGGAGTGGCCTATCTTGACTGGTTGATGCGGCTCTTTCACGGTGACCTGCGCCTCGTGGTCGCTGGATACTATGCCGGAGAGCAGCGCATCATGCCCCGAGGGCTTGCCTATTCTTCGAGCGACACTTACGAATACGTGCGGCGCGTTGCAGCGATTTATCGAGCCAGGCGACTCGCGAAGATTAGTAACAAGGGGGCTGAGGGCCAGACGGCGGTGGAGCAAGAGGGTCGGCCAACCGCTCCTTGGCCCCCTTCCTTACGAAGGAGGAAAATCAAATGAAGCTCGTTTTGGGAATCTATCTTTGCTGGGCGATCAGCGCGGCGGCTCAGACCATCGAGCCGCGCATTCGGTCGAAACCGGAAGGCGATGGCCAAGTTACCGTTGTTGAAATCCAAGCACATTTCGTGACGGCAATACGGATGCCGGAGCCGGTGAATTCCGTGGCGGTCGGCGACCCTACGCTGTTCCAGGTTGAACACTCTGAACACGAACCTCACCTAGTGTTTGTCAAGGCGCTAACCAACCAACCGGCGCAAACCAACTTGCTCGTCTCGACAGGAAACGGCCATGAGACAAGCTTGTTGCTCGTGAGCCGTGGAGCGGATGGAAAGCATGTTGATTTTGTTGTGGATTACAAGCGCCCGACGAGTTTCCTGATTGAGCCGGAGTACCCGTCGTCGCTGGTGGGCGAAACCGTCGCGGCGGCGTCGATGACCCGCTCGGGCGCTGCTACCGTGGGCGCAGATCCGACAGGAACGGGACCAACGGCGCTTCCGATGGGATCTCAGCCAGCTCCTGGCACCCCAGGGAAGCTGAGCCGGCGCAACAGATTGGACGAACTCCTACTGCGCCAGAAGCAGGCTCCCTTGCCAGCCCTTTACGGCGAACACCCGGGCGTTGAAACAGCAAACGGGGACCACGTAAGGGCCGGAGTGAGCGAGGTCATCGACGGAGGCGAGCAGGTCATTGTGCTGTTCAGCGCTGTAAACCCAACGGCGCACGCCATCCTCCTCATGCCGCCGCAAGTCCAGTTGGGTGGGAAAACCAAGCGTACTAAGTTCCATCACGCACGCTGGACGACTGCGGAGCAACTGCCCGTTGAGGATTTCCGGCTGAGCACAAGGCGCCTGGCTCCCGGCGAGCGGGCCGATGGCGTTTGAGCGCCCACCTTACAAGCAAAGCAGCGAGACGCTGTTCCTGCAATTGGCGGAGGCGGGCGCGGTTGACCGGCCGGCACTTGCTCCGATAGGGTTCGGCGTCAACAAGTTACGAGAGGAGGCGAAAGATGCCCGATAAAAATGATCCACTTGACAATCTCGAAATTGGGCGAAAAGAGAACGTTGAAGAACCTTTGCCCGCTCCCAAAGAGCCTCAAACGCCGTGGGAACGAATTAAAGCCGTACTTCGGCAGGCCCGCGGGCCATCTCAGGTTGCAAAAACTCCAGCCCGGCACGAAATGGGCAAGGACCGGACCAAATCGCTGATCCTGCTGGTGGGCGCAGTGGTTGGGATGGTGTTGATGTTCCTTGGCGTGTTCTCCTCACCGCAGAGACCTCGAAGTGCGGACTCGCGACGAGCGATGTCAGACCTCGGGAGGCGAACGACACCTGGGCAGACCGGCAACCAGACCGGTTCGGTGACGCCCTTGATGGATGCAGACGCGGCGAGGAACCAAGCGGAGCTTGACGAGGACCAGCTAACGGCAGCCGATATTGGCCGTACTGGGAGGAATGCGCAGCCGCGGAGCGTTGCACCGAGTGCAGCGAAAGCTCCCCATGCTCTGAGCGAAATTGATTTTTCCGACCCAGCGCTTCAGCGGCAGTACGCCGCGCAAGGCTACGTCCCTCCTCCGACACCACCTGCCGTGGCAGCGACCTCAGCGAACAATGTTGTTGACAAGCGCTCATTGGTTTTCGTGCAGGCAGAGGAAGGAAGCCAATCCCGCGCATTCGGCGGGCAGCCGGCTATTGAGCGGGAAAGTTCAATTGCGGATGCGCTGCCCACTGGGACACACCTTGTGGCGCGCCTTGAGGCGCCTGTCAGTTCGGGAGTCTCAGCCCCGGTGGTCGCAGTCATCGAGTACAACTACGACCGGGATGGCGAGATTGTGGTGCCTGCCGGGGCGCGGGCGCTCGGCAGGCTTCAGCAGGCAAACAGATCAGGCTACATGTCGCTGCATTTCGCGACGCTCGAAATGCCGGATGGCGATACAGAAAAGATCGACGCCGGCGCCATGGGGCTAGACTACAAACCTCTCAAGGGCAATGTGACAGGAAGAAATCGCGCAGGTCGCTTCTTGGTGGAGTCATTGACGGGTCTCGGGACCATGGCGACCTACCTCGTAGGATATAACAGTGGTGGCTTCAACGCCCCCTTCTCCTCCACCGCCCTGCTACGCGAACACCTGGCGAGCAACGTTGGCATTGCCGGGCAGGATGAGCTCAACGAGGCAGCGCTTAATCAGAACATCATCGTGACACTGCCCGGAAGCACTCGGTTCTACTTAGTATTTCAGAAGGGGACGACGCCGGAGGCGAGTCCAGCCTCGGACAGGTCTAGGTTAGCGCGGTCGGCGGCGCCGGAAAACAGCGCTCCGAGCCTCGAGGAGTTGCGCCAACTGCTTGAACTTAAACGCGAAATGAGCCAGATGTATGAGCAAACGGCAACACAGGGGGACAGCGCGCCGCAGCAGTGAGTGGACTTTGTGTCAGTTTCGGCTGGCGTAATCGTGCCTTCGGGCTTAGACTGGGGCTCTGGAGGCCGCGGGAGTGATTTACCTCTTCGAGCTCGTTTTCAGGGTCTACGTCGCTGTCTTGAAGTGGGTGGCGCGGAGCGTGGCACAGATCTTGCTCGGCGTACGCGACTCCTTTCTTTGGGTATCCCACAGCGTCCGTGAAAGCCCCTCGCGGCTCATTGGCCTCGTTGCGATTCTTGTTCCGATCAGCGTCCTGGCGACGATCGGGCGTCGGGAATGGTTTTTGAACTGGCCGGTAATGTTCTTTGCCGCCCTGACGCTCTACGGGGCATTCAAGTCGCCTCTTTCGGCTGCGCCGCCGTTTCTGAAAAAGGTAGTAAAACTCGGGATCGCGTGTTGCCTTGTGTTTGGCTGGAGCATGCTGCTGGGTTGGCACCCGCTGCTTAGCACATTTGGGCTCTCCAGGCGGGACAATTATTGGCCCTGGTTGATTGGGAACATCGTTTTCGGGGTTGCGGTTGCGTGGATCGCTTTCCCGGAGGCCATCATTTCACTCGCCGGCCATCGCTCTCAACTTCTCATTCCAGGCCACAGCGGCTCGCGACGTCTTCGATTTGCCGATGTTGGAGGATTGGAGGAGGCGAAGCGGGAGATCCGGGAACTGGTCGAGAGTCGGCTGAAACCTGGAAAGTACCGGAAGTACGGGATGGTACGCAACGGGATTCTGCTTCATGGGCCCCAGGGGAGCGGAAAGACGTTCCTGGCGGAGGCAACAGCGGGCGAATTCGGGCTGACTTACTGTTACGTGTCATGCACGGAGCTTTTTAGCAAGTGGGTGGGAAGTACGGAGGCTAACGTTCGCGAAGAATTTGCTGGAGCAGCCTCCCGCCAGCCTGCGCTGTTGTTCATTGATGAATTCGATTCATTGGGATCGGCCCGCCAGGCATCTGGCAGTGGAGATGATCCAGGTGGCGGCGGTCGGGCGCGCAATAACGCCGTCGTTCAGCTCATGCAGTGCATCGACCAATACAGGACGATGGAAGGGTTCGTTTTAATGGCGGCTACCAACCTATTGGACGGGCTCGACGCCGCCCTGATACGTGAAGGCCGCTTCGACCTGAAGATTCGAGTTGACCTCCCGGACGAAAGCGACCGGCTCAAGATCCTCGAGTCTCAGCTTTCGAGTAGGCCCTGCGAGCGTTTTGATCTGCGAGAGTTCGCGCGGCGCACACCGGGAGCGAGTGCGGCAAGGTTGAAGGCGTTGGTTGATCGCGCCGCATTTCTGGCGGCAGCGGGGGGACGCAAGATCGTAGAAGCTGACCTGCGCCAAGCGCTCAGCGGGTGGGGTGGGAAAGACCGGCCGTTGATCCAGTCCGTCAACTGGGAAGACATTGTTCTCGAAGAAGAAGTAGAACGCGATCTTCGCACGTTAGTCCGGCTTGTCGATGACCCTGAAGCGGCGCGAAGAATGCGCCTGCCTCTGCCTACTGGCTTACTGTTGCTCGGCCCGGCGGGAACCGGCAAGACCATGATTGCGCGGTTTATTGCGACCCAGACTCGGCGCAGCTTCTACCCACTGACTGCGGCAGACGTGCTTGGTGGGAAAATGGGCGATTCGGTGAAGCGGGTCACGCAAATCTTCGCTCGGGCCAAAGAGAATGGCCCATCGCTGATCTATATCGACGAGATGGACGGCTTACTGCCACGTGCCACGGCGCGGGTTGGCCAACATGATATACAAGTCACCGAACAATTCATGATCGAGATCAGCAATTTGCAGCCTGAGCACAACGTTTTCCTGGTCGGCACGACCAACCATCCGGACCACATCGACCCACGAGTGCTTCGGGGCGGACGGTTTTCGGAAAAGATTGAGATCGGCTTGCCTGGCCCCAAGAGTCGCGAGCGTTTGCTCTCAAAATACCTGGATGGCGTAGCCCTCAGTGCAGATGCCGGAATTCCCGCGCTGGCCGACCGACTCCGCGACCTCTCCCCGGCCGACCTTGAGGCCATCTCGAACGCAGCTCGCCGCTTTGCATTCAACCGAGCGCCGGACGGGCCCGAACTCCCTCCTCTCATTTGGGCGGATTTTGAAAAGGCCGTGCAACGAGTCCGGGGCAAGGTGACCGAAGGCCTTGGGCAACGGATGGACAGTCGCCGTGTTATCCAGGCATGAAGAAAAAAAGCTTCGAGAGCTGCTCAGGCAGTCGTTTCTTGAGGACCATCCAAACCCTGAGCGGCGGGATTGTCCAGGCTCTGACATCCTCGAAGCGATAGCCTCCGGCAAGATTACTCTCGAGGAAGCGGTGCCTTGGATCCATCATTTCGCTTCTTGCTCGCCCTGCACCCGCGAGTTCCGTGAGTTTCGCAAGGTCCGTCGAAGGCAGAGGTTACCGCGAATCGCCGGACTGGCGGTCGGCATCCTCATGGCGGCCGGCGTCCTTGCCCGATTCAGACCGCTCACCAAGAAAGAGCTGTCCGGCAATCCCCCCATATAATTCCCCCCACTTGGCCTCGCCTTCCTGCCGGGGGCGCTCCCACTTCCCCGAAATCGGCTCATGGATAAATCGGCTAGGAGGTCATCCATTGGCGACTCGGGAAGCTCTAGCTATAGCTAGCAGAAGGAGTCTCCGCTCAGAAATCATCCCTCTTGCTAAGGAAGGAACCTTCGAGTTTTTCATCTGAAGGCGTCGCGAACAACAGACGTGCTATTTATGAGACCCCATTCTGAGGGCCTGTGGAAGCACAACGCTACCCCTTTTTACTATCATTTACTACCGATTGATTACGCATGGAGTTGGGCGCAGACATTTGACGCAGCTGGCGGCAGCCGCAGCAGTTGCGGATCACCGACCGCTGGGTGCGGAAGTTACTGGTGCAGGTGAAGCAAGGAAGCGATGGCGGGATTGTGCATCGGCTGCGACTTTGCCGTTCCTAAGAGGAACTTTATGCTTTGCCTTGACGCAGAACAAAAAAGCGCTTGACAAGAGGCAAGTAAAGGAGTTCAATACTTGCGTTGAGGGCCCCAAAATCACAATCCAATTCGCACAAAAGGAGGTGTTCCCATGGCTGAAGAAAAAAAGTCAACCCAACCACTCACGCATGTGACACTCACATTCGATCGACCCGTAACAGAGGAAGAAGTGAAGCAGATGCAATTGCAGCATAAGGCGATCAGTGCGGCGGCGGCGGGTGGCGGGCACCATGACCATGATCACCCCAAGCTTTGCTGAGCTTGGTCTAAGCGGCGAAACAAGTCCTCGCACCAGCTTTATCGCCGTATCGGGCGAGCCACTAGCAGCCTGCGGGGAGACGGGTGTGAACCCGTCTTTCCGAGTGCAGGGATGGGTTTAGCTCTCAAGAAGAGGAGTTGAAAGATTCCTCGTCGGGATGACAGGTTGGACGGGTTTTCCCGCAGTGCGCTAGCTACTACCGGGGGAGAATCAACCGTGACGCCTAACATAACTAGGTTCGACTCAATTCTGTCACAAGGTCGTCCGTTCGGCGACAGTCGCTATATACATGAGCAGATGCGAGATGCCTATAAGCGCCGCATCGAGATGATCGGCGGCCAACTTGCACCCGCTCGGAAGCTTTTAGATGCCGTAAATGGACTTGACGAGGAGAAACAGTATCGGATCCTTGGCGATCCGCTCGTCCGCGCTGTTGTCCAGCAAGCGCTAGGGCAGATCGATACCGATACCCGGATGACCCTACCCCTGGAGGAGTGCGAAGGGGTGCTAAGGGAAACCGTCCGCTATGTTGAGAACGGAGCAGGGTGTAGCCCCTTGGCATCGGGTGCCGTCCAGGCGAATCACCTCGGACCCGCATTGTATACACCATGGATATGGACTACGGACCGCTCCGATGATATCTTCGGGCGATCTTTTCTAAAACTCATCACAGCAGAGTATGGGGAATCACTGTGCACGCCGTCCTCTGCTGACATCACGATCTTACAGAAGTCGACGCGACTACTAGAAGAGCTTTTTCCACAACTGGCGCGTAGCGCGTTGAGTCATGCCCACGTAATCGGAGTCTTCCCTGGTACTGGAAGTTGGGAGAAAGTAGCCTCGAGTTCTCAGTTCAGACTCACGGGCGCCATCTTTTTGAACAAGACGACGCTCAAGAACCCGTGGTGGGTGGCGGAGCATTTATTACATGAGTCGTTGCACCAGAAATTGTACGACTTCCGTCACGCGCACTCCCTGTTAGCCCGTGATGACCCGAATGCGTCGGGCCTTCCGATCGATGTCCGCAAGGTTGTGTCGTTATGGAACACCCCCGGTCTTGACGCTTCGAACTCGTGGGACCCACATCGAACCGTAGCTGCTTTCCACGTGTACGTTCACCTCGCACTTTTCTGTAAGGTCGCCGAGCAACGTGCGTCAGATTTCGAGAGCGTCTACGGTCGTCTGGATACTCCTCCAGCCATGACGAACAGCCGTAGAGCGTTTGAGCGGGCGCGCTATCTGGGAGAGAACCTGCATTCCGCTTGTTGGGCTGAACTGGGCTTGGCAGGTCAGCGGATGGTAGAGTGGTTTGGTTCCGTACTCGATGCTTTGGATCCGTGTCCGCCTCCGCCCGGCGCTTATCTTCACTTGCTATTAGATCGTTACTTGATGGAAGCGGCCAAGGTGCAACAGAAAGTGCCTTCACCTGACTTGGTAAGCCAGTTGGCAAGGCTTTCTAACAACGAAATCGCATCTACTAAAACAGTTCTTGCCGTCATGGATGCACGGGCGGAAATAACTAACTTCTCGACTGCTTTAGCCACGTACTCAAATCTGGAGCAGGTGACCGCGTTCCCTCAGGTGCGTCGCATCGTCGCTGAGACTCTGCTACGGCTGGCGCCCGATGGGTATACCCTGAAACCTCCTTCTTGGACTGCTATCCGGACTCCGGAGGAGATGGTCAGGGAAATGGTCGAAGGTTCCAGTCTCGAGCTTGCGGCCATAGGTGCAATTGCCACCCGCGCTTCTTCTGCCGCGAGCCCGGCACCCAACGCAGAGCGTTCTGCCCCCGTAATCCCATAACCGTCGGCGGTTGTTCGGCACTCCTGCACTAGCTTTAGCCAAAGGATTACAGCCTCTGACGTGTCGCCACGATCACTCCGCTAGGTAGTGGGAGTTCAGCGCAGATGAGGTCAGGGTTTCCAAAAAGTTGGTTACGCACATATGTGAGGCGGGCGAGCCGTTCAGGATGTTCATCTCTTTGGAGATCCATGTCATCGAGGAGTAGCACGCCTCCAGGCCGCAGCGCGGCAATAGTCGCAGAGAGGTTGTAGACTTTGCCTCCGGGGGTATCCGGGAAGATCAGGTCGAAAGATCCCAATGTGCCTGCGAGCTCCGCGCTATCGCCCACGACGATAGAAACCCAGTCTGGCCACCCCGCGGCCTGAACAATTACAGCTTGCTCGGGATCGAGTTCTACGCTCACCACCTCTACGTCGTTGCGCCGGTTTAATCCGTGCACGATCCAGGCCAGTCCGACTCCCGCTCCGGTACCGAGCTCCAGCACCCGTCCTCGAGGGGGAAGCATTGCAGCGAAGACTGATAGTAGCCGGCCGACCTCTGGCTCTGATGACTGATCGAACCGCAACTGTTGTTCGCGATCGTAGGCCGCTTTGACCGCTGGAGGCACGCGTAAGGCATTCAATGCATTGGTAGTCAACTTCAGGTTTTCGACCTCCGCATCCGTGAGCGTACGATTGAAAGTCAACGTGACGTGGGATCTACTTGCCGGTTGTCCTTGTGGGGTATCCAGCTTAGACAAGATCGCCCTCCTGTAAATTCCATCGCCAAAGCTTCTTTACACCGAGGTCGCCGATTCGCGCTGCATTGCGATTATACTGCTAGATGTCACCAGCACATCAATGAGAATCGGCAGCAATGGCCGCGTAGTTCATCTATAATGCTGTGGAACGCAATGCCGGGTTCCGTAAGCACGCCGAGGAATGGTGAGCAGTCGATCACGATGAAATCCCAAAACCGTCCCGGACGTTCTTGAGGGCCCAGTTGAGACTTCCGAAGCGAATCGAGCGCTGTGATGAAGCTGTCAGTGCTTGTAGCTATGATGTGCCGGGAATTCTACCACCACGACGGGCTCCCAAACCACGCTAAATCCCCTTCGATAAAAGCGGGTGTTCTAAGCGTTCATTAAGTCCATTCGATCCTTTCCCTATAGATTTCTCCTCTTGCCGCGAAGCCTTTCGGCCCTGAGGCTGGATGCCACGATGCCCACAACCCCTACAATGGAATAATCAAACCACAGGCCGGAGTGCCTTACGATTTTTTCCAAGCTTTCGCCGTTCCAATCTGGATAAACATACAGCAGCAGGCGGTCACAGTGGGCCGCGAGACAAGCGAGCAGTGCAGTTGCTTTGCTGGCTACACCTTCCTTTAATCTGCCTGCCATCAGGATTGCCAGTGCGTAGCGTCGGTGGCCGAACCAAATCACAGGATCGAAAATGTCCCTTCGCTTGAAATTCTGTGCAGATTGGGGGAAGAGCTGCCGCGCGTGCTCCAGAACGACGCCGTTCGAGTCCACACCACATGGAACGAGGTCGTCCCTGTCTTTACAGATCTTCCCGAGCAAGACGCCATTCCCGCACCCCAGGTCGAGAACGTGGCCGCGGACGCCGGCAAGACAATCGCGCGCCACATCTACCAATGGACCATGTTGTGCGTCCATGGCGTAGCGCGAAGTAAACCCATTATCGGCGTGGTACCAGTCGGGACGAGGAGCCTGAGGGTCGGTATGGCAGGCGCCAATCGCACCATGCTGCATTTGCATTCGCTTCACCTCTTCCTTTGTGACCGGATGATCGAATGCGAGTGTCACATAGGTATATCTTGCTTGGTCAGCCGCTTGCGGCATTTTGTGACCTGCCCCCCGTTTCTGGTCCAATCAAAATGCGAGTTCCGGGGAATTCGTAGGGATCCCTGGAGGGAGGGCGACGGGCGGGGGGGGGAGACGTCCGTCCCGCCATCCCAAGGACCCTGCATCTGACGCGTCCAGATAGAACTGCATTGCGATTTCACGGTCCCCTGGTCTAAACCGGACAGAATGCGGCAGAGTTCGCGCCCTCCCGGCCCGGGCCAGACATTGCCAGCCGACTACTTCGGTCGACGGCCTGCAGACTATTATAGCCGGATTATGCACGGCTGAACACGCTTAAGAGCAGGGCGATCTGAATAGACCATTTGGGGACTCCCGAAAGATGGGGTAAAACAGAATTTCTGCGAAGCGAGCGACTTCGCGGAAAATCCCTCGGGAGGTCACCCAAATGGTTACACACGAAAATCAGGATACTCGCCCCAGCCGCTCTCCGCAAGGGTCGGAAGGACCTATTCCGGAGGCCAATAAAATCGGGGCTGCGACGCCCTA
>Ga0209517_10003853_pt1 | contig 20063 bp, 16 predicted proteins | sample PeaSoiMetSII2010_FD_187695 | JGI IMG/M metagenome (GOLD analysis project Ga0209517, IMG submission 187695) | Peat soil microbial communities from Weissenstadt, Germany - SII-2010 (SPAdes) (version 2) | ecosystem: Environmental > Terrestrial > Soil > Wetlands > Peat | place: Germany...
GCCGCCGTATTCCCCGGACTTCAACCCCATCGAAAAGTGTTGGTTCCAGGTCAAGCAAAGGTTGCGAGCTTGGAAGATCCGCCAACTGGAATTGCTGGAGCATGCCGTGGCCGCGGCCCTTACTGCGGTGAATTCAGAACACGCAACAGCCCATTTTCGCCACTGCGGCTATGGTCTATAAATACTCAGAAAATGGTCTAGCCCCTTCGCTAACGCCCAGGCGGTCAAAGCCGCATCGGGCCGCATCGACGACGCCACGCTCCGGAACGTCTCGAAGAGCGGCGAGGATTGGATTTCTTACGGCTTCACTCCTGGCGAGACGCGCTACAGCCCGCTCAACCAGATCAACACCACCAACGTCAGCCGGCTGGGCGTGGCCTGGTCCTACGATGCCGGAAAGGGCGGCGGCAACCAGGAAGGTACTCTGCTGGCCTACAACGGCATTCTGTTCGGCATCACCAATTGGAGCGTCGTGTTCGCGGTCGACGCCCGCACGGGCAAGGAGAAGTGGCGCTGGGACCCGGAGGTCTATCAGGACAAAGTCCGGTCGACCATCTGCTGCGGCGTGGTGCAGCGCGGGATCGCGCTGTATCAGAACCTGGTGATCGCACCGGTGATCGATGGACGCCTGATCGCGCTCGACATGCAGACCGGAAAGCCAGTGTGGGAATCGCGCGTGTCCTACACGCAGGACGGCTACACAGTCACCATGGCGCCGCGCATCGCCAAGGGCAAAGTAATCATTGGCGCGGCCGGCTCCGAACTCCCCGTGCGCGGATTCTTCTCCGCATTCGACGCCGCCACCGGCAAGCTCGCGTGGAAATTCTACACCGTCCCCGGCGACCCGTCGAAGCCGTTCGAAAATCCCGCGCTCAAGAAAGCCGCGGAGACCTGGTCGGGCGACTACTGGAAACTCGGCGGCGGCGGCTCGGTTTGGGACGGCATGGCGTACGATCCTGACGCCGACCTGTTCTACGTCGGCACCGGCAACGGCGGCCCCTGGCCTGAAGATTTGCGCAAGTCCAAGGGCAAGGACAACCTTTATGTGGCTTCGATCCTGGCGGTGAAGCCCGACACCGGCGAGCTCAAGTGGCACTTCCAACCGGTGCCCGGAGATTCGTGGGACTACGACAGCGTCCAGCAACTCCTGCTGGCGGACCTGACCATTCGCGGGCAGCCGCGCAAGGTCCTGATGCAAGCCAACAAGGACGGCTTCTACTACGTGCTCGATCGCGTGAGCGGCCAGTTCATCTCCGGCCAGCCCTACGCCAAGGTCACTTGGGCGAAGGGACTCGACGAGCGCACCGGGCGCCCCTTCGTGAATCCCGAAGCGCACTATGGGACCGAGCCCATCCAAATCTCGCCCGGCCCCGGCGGCGCGCACAATTGGGCGCCGATGTCGTTCAATCCCACGACGGGTCTGGTATACGTTCCGACCACGCTGGTCAGCAGCAGCAATTTTGCGCTGGATACCGACTTCGTGGTGAAGCCCGGGCAGAGCAATATCGGTGTCAAGCGCGGCGCTCCGCCGGCCAACGGAATCGGAGTCGCGCCGCCGCCGCCGGCCACGCTGCCTGAGCCGCCCGCGATCGGTCCGGCTGCCCCCGCTGAAGGCCAGTCGCGCTCGGCGCTGGTGGCGTGGGATCCGGTGACGCAAAAAGAGCGTTGGCGGACACCCGGCGGAGGCTCGACCGGCGGCGGAACCGTGACCACCGCGGGCAACCTGGTGATCCAAGTGATCCCCGACGGCCGCCTGGTGGCTTATAGCGCGGACAAGGGCGAAAAACTTCTGGACGTGGCGACCGGTCTGCGCGGCGGCATGGGTCCGCCGATCACCTATCAACTCGATGGCAAGCAATACATCGCGCTGATGGGCGGAACGGGCGTCGTAGTCGGCCGCAACGCCGAACCCGGCGCCCCGCCGCCACCCGCCACGTCCACAACAGTGTTCCCCAAGCTGATGACATTTGTGCTGGACGGAAAGCCCGTGCAATGACGCCTATGAAGTTCTATCTGAAGCCCACTTGAACGACCTGCCGCAACGCGAGGAGTTTCCTCCGCGCCAAGGGAGCTAAGTATGAAGAAGTCGATCTGAACAAAGGCTTGACCGAGAATGAGCTCGATACGCTGATCGGCGACCGGGACTACAAGCTGTTTCTCAATCCGCGCAATGAGCTGTACCGCGAGAAGAAGATGAAGGAGTCGCCGCCGTCGCGCAAGGAAGCGATCCGGTTGATGAGTCAACACCTGAATCTGATTCGGCGGCCGATATTGGTGAAGGGCAGCGAGATCGTGCTGGGGTGGGATGAGGACGCGATGCTCAAGCTACTCTGACCATTCCCTGTGGCCCTCCCCCTGTAGTTTGGCATTCGGACGCGATATAATCTTGCCTGCGTGAACCAAGTGAACACACGGATGTCGCGGCTCGCGGCTGGCGTGCTGCTGGGCTGTACTGTGCTCGTACAAGCCGCGCCGTCAGAGCGCGCCTTCCTGGATCAATACTGCACCGGCTGTCACAACCAGAAGTTGAAGACCGCGGGTCTGATGCTGGACGTGGCGGACCCCGACAAGATCGCGGGCGGCGCTGAAACGTGGGAAAAAGTCATCCGTAAACTGCGCGGCGGAATGATGCCACCGCTGGGGCGTCCGCGTCCGGACCGCGCCGCCATGGACACTTTCATCGCGGGCCTTGAAAACAAGCTCGATCAGGCGTACTTGGCTAAAGTGAATCCGGGCCGCGTGGGGCTGCATCGCCTGAACCGCGCCGAATATGGCAACGCGGTTCGCGATTTGCTCGCGCTGGACGTCGACGTTTCGACGCTCCTCCCCGCCGACGACGCCAACTTCGGTTTCGATAACATCGCCGATTCGCTCAGCGTTTCGCCAGTGCTGATGGAGCGCTATGTGAGCGCTGCCTGGAAGATCAGCGGGCAGGCGGTGGGCGATCCGGCGATCGCGCCCACCACCTCGACGTTCCACGTCCGGCCCGACCTGTCGCAGGACCGGCACATTGAAGGCCTGCCGCTGGGCACGCGCGGCGGAATCCTGGTGCGCTACAACTTTCCGTTGGACGCCGAGTATCGCTTCAAAGTCCGCTTCTGGGGCAATACCGTGAACACCGTGCGCGGTCTCGAAATCCCCAGCCAGGTGGAGATCACCATAGATGGCGAGCGCGTTCGCATCGCGACCATCGGCGGGCAAAAAGACGCGGATCTCGGTAACACGAACCCGACCGCATCGGCCGAACAACTCGCGAAGCGCCTGGAGATTCAACTCCCCGTGAGTGCGGGTCCGCACGAGGTGGGCGTGGCGTTTCTGCAAGCGACGACCGGTCCAACCGTCGAACTGCTGCAGCCCTACCAGCGCGAGAAGGTCGATCCGATCAATACATCCGGGATTTCGGAACTCGACTTTATCTCGATTTCCGGACCATACAAATCCACCGGCCCCGGCGACACGCCCAGCCGCCAGCGCGTATTCACATGCCATCCCCAAGCCGCCGGCGATCCAGTGCCCTGTGCGCGCAAGATCCTTTCCACATTGGCGCGACGGGCTTATCGCCGGCCTGTGACCGAGACGGACATGGAGCGACTGCTCACCTACTTCCAGCGTGGTCAGAACAATGGAAGCGGCCCCGGAAACTTCGACGCTGGAATCGAATCCGCACTGGCGTTCATTCTTGTGAATCCGCAGTTCCTGTTCCGCGCGGAATCCGATCCGCCGCAGGCCGCGCCGGGCGTCGCCTCTCGCATCAGCGACCTGGAACTGGCCTCGCGCCTGTCGTTCTTCCTCTGGAGCAGCATTCCCGACGACGAACTGATCACGCTGGCGTCGCGGGGCAAGCTGAAAGACCCAGCGGTTCTTGAACAGCAAGTCCGGCGCATGCTGGCCGATCGCCGCTCCGACGCGCTGGCCGATAACTTCTTCGGCCAATGGCTGTACTTGAGAAACCTGAAGGGCATCGTCCCCGATCAGCAGATTTTCCCGGATTTCGACGACAACCTGCGGCAGGCCTTCCTGCGCGAAACGGAATTATTCACCGGCAGCATCCTGCGCGAAAACCGGCCCGTCACCGAACTACTGACGGCCGACTACAGCTTCGTCAACGAGCGTCTGGCCAAGCACTACGGGATTCCCAACGTGTACGGCAATCAGTTCCGGCGCGTGACCATCACCGATCCGGCGCGGCGCGGGCTGCTGGGGCAGGGTAGCGTGCTGACGGTTTCGTCTTACGCCAACCGGACCTCCCCGGTGCTGCGCGGCAAATGGGTGCTCACCAACATTCTGGGCACGCCGCCTCCGCCGCCTCCGCCCAACGTTCCCGCGTTCAACGAAATGGCCGTGGGCACGGTGCGCCAGCGCATGGAGCAGCACCGTTCGAATCCGGCTTGCTCGGGCTGTCACAGTGTTATGGACCCAGTCGGCTTCACGCTAGAGAATTTCGACGCCATCGGGCATTGGCGGACAAAAGACACCGGTGAAGCGGTTGACGCAGCCGGAGCGCTGCCGGACGGAACACCGGTCAAAGGCCCTGCAGCCATGATCCAGGCGATCGCCGCACATCCTGAGCAGTTCGTGCGTACCACGACGGAGATGTTGCTCACCTACGCGCTGGGCCGCGGCACCGAGTATTACGACATGCCGGTAGTCCGCACCGTAGCGCGCGAGGCCGCGGCTAAAAATTATCGTTTTGCCGAGTTGGTGCTCGGCATCGTGAAGAGTCCACCGTTCCAGATGCGAGTGAAAGCGCCGGATGCGGCCAAGCCGCTCGCCGCTGGGAATGCCGTTACCGAACCGCGACCGTAAGGAAGCGGTACAGAGCGTTAGGGGGAAAATTAGTCATGATCCTCACCAAGAAATACCTGCCGCGCCGCACGTTCCTGCGCGGGATCGGCGCCGCAGTGGCGCTGCCATTACTAGACTCCATGGTGCCGGCGCAAACTCCGCTAGCCCGCACGGCGGCCAAGCCTACGCTGCGCGCCGGTTTCGTGTACGTCCCGCACGGCACGATTCTCGCGCAATGGACGCCCATCGGCGATGGAAAAGATTTCAAGTTTTCGCGGATCTTGAAGCCCCTGGAATCGTTCCGCGACCGCGTTACTGTGGTCACGGGCTGTGCCTTGAACGCCGAAAACGGCCACGCCATCAGCAATTCGATGTGGCTGAACGGCGTCCGCCCGGCGCACGGCACCGAGATTCGCTCCGGCATCACCATCGACCAAATGATCGCGGCCAAGATCGGTCAAGACACCACGTATCCTTCGTTAGAGATCGCCACCGAGGATCACTCGACCGAACTCGGAAGCTGCGGCGGGGACTACGCGTGCGCCTACATGAACACCATCTCCTGGCGCAATCCGACCACGCCGAATCCGATGGAGCTCAATCCGCGCGTGGTGTTCGAGCGCCTGTTTGGAGGCGACGGCGCTACGCCCGAACAGCGAGCGGCCCGCTTGAAGGACAACCTCAGCCTGCTGGACGGCATCGCGCAAAGCGCCAAGGATCTGTCGAAAACCTTGGACGCGCGCGATAAAGCCCGGCTGAGCGATTACCTCGAAAACGTCCGCGAAATCGAACGCCGCATCGAGCAGGCCGAGAAGAAACACAGCGAGTCCGAAATCGCCGCACCGGATACTCCGGCGGGCGTGCCCGATTCCTACGAAGAGCACGTGAAGCTGCTCTACGACCTATGGGCGATCGCGTTCCAGGGCGACATCACGCGCGTGACCACCTTCATGATGGCCCGCGAACTGAGCACCCGCACCTATCCGCAAATCGGCGTGCCCGATGGCCACCATCCGGTCTCGCACCATCAGAACGTGCCGGAGCGGATCGACCAGCACGCCAAGATCAACACGTATCACATCGGGTTGTTCGCGGGCTTCTTGGACAAGTTGCGCAAAACGCCGGATGGCGAAGGCAATCTGCTGGACCATTCGATGATCCTGTACGGCAGCGGGATGAGCAACGGCAACGTACACAGCCACGACATTCTGCCCGCTCTGATCGCGGGCGGCGCGGCGGGCCGGCTGAAGGGCAACCTCCACGTCAAGGCGCCGCTGATGACGCCGCTTTCGAACCTGCTGGTCGCGATGCTCGACAAGGCCGGCATTGCTGCGGATCGCCTGGGCGATAGCTCGGGGCGGATCGATATTGGATAGAGATTTGATAGGTGAATGTGGAGCGGGCTTCAGCCTGCGACGAGCGCTTTAGCGCACGTGCCGGCGCGGAGGCTGAAGCCTCCGTTGCAGGCTAAAGCCGGCTCCACGTTATTAGGAGGCCGACATGCGGACTGCCCTTTTGATCGGAGTCGTCACCACCGCAATCGCGGCGAACGCCGCCGACGTTCGTCTCGTTGACGCCGCGCGCACTCAGGATCACGCGGCGCTGCGCACCTTGCTTAAGCAGAAGGTGGACGTCAACGCGCCCGGCGCGGATGGGACCACGGCGTTGATCTGGGCCGCTCACCAGAACGACATGGAAGCCGTGAAACTGCTCCTCGGCGCGGGAGCGCAAGCCAACGTCGTGAGTCGAGACAAGGCCACCGCACTCGGCGAGGCCGCGAACCTGGGAAATAGTGAGATGATCGACGCGCTGCTCCAGGCCGGTGCCGATCCGAACGCCACCTCGGGCGAAGGTGAGACGGCGCTGATGACCGCTTCCCGCACAGGCGCGGCGGCCGGAGTGAAGGCCTTGCTGGCGCGTGGCGCCAATGTCAACGCCAAAGAGTCCTATCGCGGCGAGACACCGCTCATGTTCGCGGTGTCGGAAAACCACGCCGACATTGCCAAGCTCCTGATCGACGCGGGCGCGGACGTCAACGCCAAATCCACTTTCTACGATTTCAATTTCCGCAAGGTGGCTTCCGGAGGAACGCAGGCGGTCTACTTCAGGGGCGGTCTGACCCCGCTGTTGTTCGCCTCGCGCCAGGGTGCGATCGAGGCAGCCGATGCGCTGATCGCGGCCGGCGCGGATATAAATCAGGGCGAACCGGAGTATGGCTTCACGCCGCTGCTCGACGCGATTTACAACGACCATTACGATTTTGCCGCCGCGCTGGTGGAAAAGGGAGCCCGTCTCACCGACGGCGCACTTTATCTGGCGGTCGAGATGCGAAACCTGGATTATTTCGGCAACCGCCCGCGCAAGCCGGTGACCGACAAACTGGACGAGCTGGCGTTCATCCAGTTCCTCCTGAATCATGGCGCCGATCCCAACGGCAAGATGACCACCAAACTTCCGGGGCGCCAAGCCCAGGGCGGTATCGGCGTGCCGCCCGGAGCCACTCCGTTTTATCGCGCGGCGCGTTCCGCCGATGTGGCCGTGATGCGGCTGCTGCTCGACAAGGGCGCCGATCCCAAGCGGCCTACGGACGACCATACGACTCCGCTGCTCGCGGCGGCCACCGGGCAGGGCGCGCGCTTTGCTGGGGGCGAGGAGCGGCCCGAAGCCGAGTTCGTCGAAGCCCTCAAACTGTGCGTCGACAAAGGCGTCGACGTCAATGCCGTCAACGACCGCGGCGACACCGCCATGCACGCAGCGGCGCAGCGCGGGGCGGATTCGATTGTGCAGTTCCTCGCCGACCATGGCGCAAAGCTGGACTTGAAGAATAAGTCCGGGCGCACACCACTCGATCTGGCCTTGGGGATCGGTGGCGTGGCCAACACCGGCGGCATCGCGCACCAGAGCACGGCGGCGCTGATTCGCCGGCTGCTGGAGAAGACCTCGGCGCAAAACGCGGAGGCCCGTTGAATGACAGCCCGGCTAATCGCCCCGCGAATCACATGGCTGGGTGCCCTGGCGTTGTTGTCCGTGGTCGCGCTCCCGGCGCAGGATCTGCCGGAAGGACCCGGCAAGGATCTCTTCGCGAACGTGTGTAGCTCGTGCCATCCGCTCGACTACGCCACCAAGAAGCGCCTCAGCCCCGCGGATTGGAAAGCGATGGTGAATACCATGGCCGCCCGCGGTGCTGAGGCCACCAAAGCGGAACTGGACACCATCACGGCTTACCTGGTGAAGAACTATCCGGTTGCAGAGGGTTCCGCATCGCCGATCGCAGCCGCCGCCGGCGCGTCGAAGGAAATGCCCGAGGGCCAGGGCAAGCAGATCATCCTGCGCGAGTGTACCGCGTGCCACCTGCCCGATCACTTCACCAAGTATCAGCACACTCCCGAGGAGTGGCAGGCGATTGTGATTCGCATGGGCACGCGCGTGCGCTCAGCCACCAAGGACGAGCTGGACACCGTGACCAAGTATCTCGCGACCAACTATCCCAAGGTCGAGGTCGCCGGCAAGGTCAACGTGAACAAGGCCAAGGCCGCCGAGCTCCAGTCGCAGTTTTCGCTCACACCCGAGGAGGCCGATGCGGTAGTGAAATACCGCGAGCGCCACGGCGACTTCCGCGAGTGGGGCGAGTTGCTGGCCATCTACGGCGTGGACGGGCGGAAGATCGAAGCCGCCAAAGATCGCATGAGTTTCTAGAGGCTGCCGGGTATCGCTCCTTTACGGGGAGCGGTACTGGAACCTCGAAGGTCGTCAATCGCCGCGATGACCTGCTCAACCTCGATGGCCGAAATCCCACGGCCATCCACAAGCGTTCGCGCAGCGGACGCCTGCCATGGGGCCCACGTCGTCTGATGCTCGACTCTGCCGAAGAGCACCATCAGCGGCACATCGAAGGCCGCGGCAATGTGCGCGGGACCGCTATCGTTCCCCACAAACAACGACGCTCCGGATACCAGAGACTTGATCGCCTCCAGCGGCGCACCGCTGACGCACTCGAAATCGCGGAACGCCGACATATCGTCCTCCGCGCCGCCGATGAACACCGGGTCGAGCCCATGCCGCTCGCGAACGTGCTTAGCGGCCGCGACGAACCCGCCGGGCCCCCAAGTCTTATACGGAGCCGCCGCCACCGGGTGGATCACTGCGTAAGGCCGCCGGGGAGCGCCGGGCGAAGCGTAGAGCTGAGCGCGCGGGATCGCCCGCCGGGGACATCCCAGATAAAACATCGCGGATGCCAGATGTTCCGCTGTATGCACTGGCCGCTCTTCACCCAGAATTTCCTGCGCGCGGGGAATGCGCTGGTGGTACAGTCCGGCGCCCCGATGATGGCCGAAACCGGCCCGTATCGAAGCCCCGGAGGCAAGCGTCAGGATCTGGCTGCGCCGGCCCCCGTGGAAATTCAAACACAGGAACGGGCGCCAGCGGGATACTTCGATCAAGGATGGTTCCAGGATTGCCGAGATGGCGGGGTTGCCTTCGAAAATCGCCCGGAAGCGCGGTTCGACTACTACGCCGATCTGCACATCCGGCCGCGCGTCCGCCAAAATTCGGATCGCGGGTGTGGTGAGGACACAATCGCCCATCGAGCGAATTCTTACGATGAGTACTCGCGCCCCGGCGGGGATCCTCTCGATGACACTCACAGTTCAGTTTCCTCAGTGTAGCGTTTCCCCACCGCGCTCAGGCCATGCTGCTCCGCCCGCCTGAAGTGTACACTGGACCGCATGAAGTTCCTGTGTACGTGCACGATGCTGGTTGCCGCCGCGATGGCGCAAGCGCCGCCCAATCTGCCATCGGCCGGTGCGCCCTCCACGGCGACTAGAGTCCGGCCTTCCGCAGCCAAGCTGCCCGGCGCCGCGCCGTCGTCCAGTGCGCCTGTGGGCACTCTCGGCGTGTCTGCGTACACGCGCATCGCCGATCCTCTCGAACAAGCCTTCACCGTCGAGGTGCCCGCGGGCTGGCGCTCGGAGGGCGGATTAGTGCGCCACGCCGCGCTCCAAATCAATCCCTACGTCCGCTCGCTATCGCCCGACAAGATGACCTATCTGATGTTCGGCGATCCGAACATGCCGACGTTCGCTCCGCAGGGCGATCTCGACCGCAAGTTGGGACGCAAGGAAGGCTTGGTCTACGATACCGGCCTGGGTGGACGAGGGATGATCCTGCACTACATCCCCGGCGCCGAATTCGCGCGGCTGTATGGGGAGTTCGCGATCGGAAGCCTGTGTCCCGGGCTCAAATTCGTCTCCGGCAAAGAGCGGCCCGATTTGGCGCGGACGGCCGAAGCCGCTCTTCCTACCGTGATCCCCTCGCGCACCGACGGAGGAGAGGCCGTGTTCACCTGCGCCCACGGCAAGCAGGAGATGGAGGCGCGGATGGAAGCTGTCACGCGCATCACGCGCGACAACGTTTACTGGGTGGTGATCGGGCTGGGAGCGTCGATCGCTCCGCGGAGTCAGTCGGAGCAGGCGCACTCGATTCTCACGCATATCGTGGCCAGCATGAATTGGAGCCCGGCTTGGACCCAGAAACAGAACAATCTCAGCCAGCAGGCGGCCGAAGAGATCAACCGCCGCGCGCAGCAGAGCTTGCGCCAGGCAGCGGCGTTCATCGAGAAGCTCAACGCGGTGGATGAAAACTTCGAGGAGATGGACGAACTCATCACCGGCCAAAGCCATTATCACGACGCCCGCACGGGCCGAGACTATTACCTGAACAACCTGGCCCCGTACAAGTGGATCGACGACAGCACCGGACGCATCTTCGGGACCGCCACCAACCTGCCTCCGCCGTTCACCTACGGGTTAAGCCGGCTGCCGCGAATGCCGCAATAAAGCTACAAGGTTTTGCGCGGTGCGCTATACTGGCCTCGGAAAAGTGGGGATGAAGCGCTATTTTCTGTTACTCGGCGCCTGTGTGTTCGCTCATAGCGCGCAGGGCCACGACATCATCACGACGCCCATCACCTGGTCGCGTGAGATTTCGCGCATCGTCTACAAACATTGCGCCTCCTGCCACCACCCCGACGGCAAGGCGTTTTCGCTGATGACCTACAACGAAGCGCGTCCGTGGGCCGTCGCCATCAAGGAAGAAATCCTGACGCGCCGCATGCCGCCCTGGGGCGCGATCAAAGGCTTCGGCGACTTCCGTAACGATCAGTCCCTGACGCCTGAGCAAATGGAGTTGATCGTCAGTTGGGCCGATGGTGGCGTCCCCGAAGGCGAAGACAAAGACCTGCCGCCTCCGCCCAAAGACAGCGACGCCTTCCCGCCCGATCCTCCCAAGGCCGCGCTGAAAGCCGCCGTGACGGTGAGTGGCGAATTCAAACTCCCCCGCCCTTTGACCGTCGACGGGTTGTGGCCCAAAACCGTCGCCGACCACACCACCTCGCAGATCGTAGCGGAAACGCCGGATGGAGACCTGCGCCCTCTGGTGTGGCTGAGCGATTACCGTCCGCAGACGGGGCACGCATTCCTGTTCCGCACGCCCGTGAAGTTACCTGCCGGAACGGTGATCCACGGGGTACCCGCGGAAGCGGCGGTGATGCTGATGCCGGCGCCTGCTGCAAGCGCCGTTACTTCAACTCCTCAACAGGCACATCAAACCGCGCCGTATTCACCACGCCCTTCCGCTGGAACTGCACCCAAACCCGGTACGTCTGCGCCCGCGGAAAAGTCACGTTGAATTCGACCTGCGGGCCTCCGTCGGCGATGAAGGGGTGGGTGTGAATCAAATCCACCAGATCGTCGCTCGCGGCCAGCATATGGCCCCAGGCGCCTAAGTATTTCTCGAATCCATCGGCTGGCTTGAGATCGAAGTACATCTGCGTCTTCATGCCCGCGATGGCCTGCGGCGGATCGGTGTGCAGCGACACGTTCATATTCTCCGTGTCTTTGGGCGAATAGTCGCGCGGCAGCACCGGCGTTTTAGCCAGGCCGGAGCTCCCCGAGACGAACACGGTCTTGGCGATCAGTTGCGGCGTGGCGCCGTCGGGATAAAAGTCGCCCAGGATTCGATACATCCCGGCCTTGGGGAACTTGTAATCGTAGGTGAAGGTCCCGTCGGGCTGGAAGATGGGATGGTCGTGCACGAAGACTTGCAGGTCTTCGCTGACGATGAACATGTGGAACAGCTTTTCGTGCACCAACTGGAAATTCGTCACCGGGCGATCCTTCCACGGATCGTGCACGAAAAAGCTCAAGCGGCTCGGCAGGCCCGGTTTTAGGGGGTGCGGAGTGACTTCGAGATCCAGGTGGAACTCGACCTGTTCGGGAATGCCGGCCGCTAGCTTCATGCCGCAGCGCGGGCACACGCCCGGATTGTTGGAACGTACGTCCGGGTCCATAGGGCACACATAGACGTTGCCGTCCGTCGCCGGAGCGGCGCCGGGAAGGAGGTTCTGCGCGCGGGCGGCTCCCGCGACAGTGAACAGCGCGGAGCCGAGAAACCCGCGGCGGCTGACATCCAGCTTCATGACAACATTATGCGCGCCGGGGAGAAGGGTTGCAAGCGCGTCGGGGCTGGAGCGTTGCGGCTTGGACGCGTGAAAATGGCGCAGTTCGCTGGGTGCTCCGGCGCAGGCGCTGCGGGATATGGCGAAGCGCGCCGCAAGTGTTTGGCCTGCTGGACCGGTTCTGTCAAAAGGGAAGGGAGAGTCTTGGAGGCGGCTCGGGGTATGGAAACTTCAGTTGAGCCGCCCCAAGTTTATGAAAATCGACTGCTTATGAGGCTGTGAGATGGGCCGGGCTGATCTCTTGAGGGTCTGGCAACCCGGCCCCTCCGCCGAGGGTACCATTTGGAAAGAAGCCATTCGGCGGAATCGTTGCTTCTTTATAAAGCACGTCAATCGCCACGCCCGCGACGCATGGCCAACTCAGCCCAGCGTTTAGCAGCGCGGTCCTGAGTCGCCGGCCCAATGCGACAGCGAAGCGCAGCCAGCCGTATCCTGAAGCGGACGCCTCAAGCCGGCATTCGGGCCTGTTTCAGACGGTCCAGCAGGGACGTCAGGTCCCTTTGGAGCAGCGGTTTGCGCAGAAAGCCGGAACACCCGCATTGCGCCGCGGACCGGCGTTGTGTTTCCAGATCGTCGGAAGACAGCAGCACGATGGGCGTGCGGGCGTTGCCGGTCTGAGTTTCCCAGTCGCGCATGCTGCGGATCACCGCGTAGCCGTCCATCCCCGGCATGTTAACATCCATGAGCACGAGGTCGAAGCGCTGCTTCTGAACCATGCGGAGGGCCTCCCGCCCATCGCGTGCGCGCCACACATGCTCCTTTTGAAGGACCAGTGCGGTCAAGGTGAAGCTGTCGTCGCAGTCCTCGGCCACCAGAATATTCAAAGCTTCAGGCTGCGCGTCGTGGCCGGCGGCTTCCTCCCCGCCAGCCGCTTGGCCAAGCGAGGGCAGTTCGAGCGCGACGGCGCAGTGTCCGGCGGAGTCGCGCTCCGGCACCGCCGTTCCCCCCAGCGCACGCAGGCATTTTCCCGCTACCATGATCGCGATTTCGAACGGCACATCGGCGGAATCTCGGAGAACCGCCTGGTCGGGATCGGCATTCAACCATTTTGTTAGGCGGGCCGCGAGATCCCCATCGCGGGCCTGGACCACCAGCCGAACGCTGTTCTCGCCGCCAGCGGCGATTCTGACATGAACGTCGCTGGATCGGGTCAGCTTGAAAGCGGCATCCAGGACGCGCGTAATCACCTGTTCGACGGCCTTGCGGTCCTGGTTCATCCGCAGGGGTCCACCCACGGATTCCAGAACCATGTGGCTCCGCCGTTTTGCCGACGCCAGATTCAAAGCTTCTATGATCTCAGAAACACACCGCGCCAGGTCGAACGCCTCCAGCGGCGGCGGTTTCGGCGCAGTACTGGAAAGCAGGTCCAGGACATCGTCGATGGAGCGCAATAATTGGTCGGCGCTGGCTCTGCCGAGGGCGGCGGATCTCCGCTGGGAATCGGAGCCCTCATCGAGTCCGAATTCCAGCGCCCCAAAGGTGGCGTGCGCGGAATTGCGGGCTTCGTTGCACAGATGCTCCAGGATGGCCGAGATCGCTTCTTTAGTCACTGCTGCTCCAATCTGACGTTCTCCCGATAACGTTCTCCAGCCAAACGGGAGCCTAGCCCACGCGTGCATCGCGGGCGGGGCTGACCGAGAAATAGTCCACGAATCGCCGCACCGGGCTGGGCTTCTTTACGGCCGGTCTCCCGCGCACCATATCGGCGGCGATCGCGGCGATGCGCCGGCCCAGGGGACAGCGAGCGTCCAGGATTTCACCCTTGCCCACGGCCTTCGAAAGATCCTTGGTGCCGGCCGGCAGCAGATGGCGTACCGGCAAACCTACAATGCGCTCGACGTCTCGAACGGAAAGCGAGTTATGGCCCTCCACGCAGTTCACCACCATCGAGACCTTGTCGGTCAGATGCAAATCGTGGAACCATTGCGATTTGCGCCGGGCCACATGCAGCGCGCCGATGTCCGGCGTGCAGACCAGCAGGATGCTTTTCGAGCGCAGCAACACGTCGCACTCATATTCCTCCATCGATCCGGGCAGGTCCACACTGACCACCGAGTATTGGCGGACGGCAAAGTCCAGAAGCTCCCGGAACTGATCCGGCAGGAAGGTGTGGGAGAAATCGGCGGCGCCGGACCCGAGCAAGTGTAGATTACCGATCTGCGACACCAGATTGGACCATATATCCCGATCCAGCCGTCCGCCCTGCTGCAAGGCTTGCACGATGGTGCGGGTTCCTTCGGCTTTCAGCAGAAACGTGGTGACCCCCAGCCGGATATCGAAATCCAGAAGCAGAGTGGGTTCTCCTCCCATGCGGGCCGCCATTCCGGCAGCCTGGGTGGCGAGGGTGGTTGCGCCGCATCCCGGCTTGGCGGGAACGAAGGAATACACGTCCGCAAGAATCTCGCCCAGGGATCCCAGCACCGCCACGGCGCGGTTGACGGCATGCAGCAGATCCCGGTAGGTGAATTGCGGCACCACGTCGCGAACCCCCGCCTGCATCATCACCAGCACGTCATCCCGGCTGACGCCGCCGCCGACGCCTACGGTGGTGATCTGCGGCCTGCCGCTCAACGTGCGGACCAACGGCAAGGCGCGCTCGTGATCCGCAAAATTGACGACGTTCAGACAGCGTTCCTCGGATTTGATGCCCAGGAGACGAGCGGCGTCCTCATAACCGAGATTCCAGACCGCCTCGAATCGAAAACGCGAATCCAAGGCCGCCCGCACGTCGCTATGAAAACTGGGATCGGATGAGACAATGGCTAGAATCACGGCTTGTCGAATCCTGAATCAAAGAACATACGTGGGTCTCATCGCCCCGACGGGGGAGAATATGAGCGCAGCGGAGTAGTAAATACCTAGCTGAGTTTCTCAGCCACGGATACCACGCGGATTTCACTACAGATGGGTGGGGGCCAAGGCTTTGCGCACCCATCTGTGTGGAGTCTGTGGCCCAATGGTTTCCGCACGGGCAGGCTCGAACCCGTTTGCGGCCCGCGGGCACCGATCCTCCCGGCTTAGGCGATAATGTGAGTTTGCTTCCAGCCGAATTTTTGAGGACTATGCCCAACATCACCTACATCTCTCACACCGGAGTAACCACCCGCGTCGATGTGCCCTTGGGGGACTCCGTCATGGAAGGCGCCGTGCAGAACGGCATCGACGGGATCGTGGCGGAATGCGGCGGGTCCTGCCTGTGTGCGACCTGCCACGTCTACGTGGATGAGAAGTTCCTGCCGCTGCTCGATCCCATCGACGACACCCAGGAGGCCATGCTCGAGTGCACCGCCGCCGACCGGCTTCCCAATAGCCGCCTGAGCTGCCAGATAAAAGTGCGCGTGCAACTGGACGGCCTGGTGGTCCGCATGCCCGAAACGCAGAAGTAGGGTGGCCTTGTCCGGCGGCGTGGTCATCGTCGGAGGAGGGCAAGGCGGCTACCAGACCGCCGCATCGTTGCGCACCGAAGGCTTCGACGGCCCGATCACGCTGATCGGAGAAGAGCCGCACCTCCCGTACCAGCGCCCGCCGCTTTCGAAAGACTTCGTTTTGGGCCGGCAGCAGGCGCACCAGCTGACGCTGCGTCCGGCCCAGTTTTACGCCACCCATCGAATCGAACTGCTGATGGGCGAGCGCGCGGAAGCCATCGATCCGGCGGCAGGACAGGTTCGCCTGGCCTCGGGATCGCGCATCGGGTTCGATTCTCTGGTGCTGGCCACGGGCGCGCGCAACCGGCTGTTGCCCGTCGCGGGCGCGGAACTGGCAGGCGTGTGCTACCTGCGCACTGTGGATGAAGCCACCGCTCTCCGCCAGCGTTTGGCCGCCGCGCGCGATGTGGTGGTCATTGGCGGCGGGTTTATCGGCCTGGAAGTCGCCGCGGCGGCCCGTCAGATGGACAAACACGTCACCGTGGTCGAGGCCCTCCCTCGCCTGATGGCCCGCGTGGTCGCGCCGTTAGTTTCGGAGTTCTTCCGCGACCGGCATTCCGCGCGGGGTGTGGATCTTCGATGCGGCGCCGGCGTCGCCAAGATCACGGGCGGGGCGTCGGTGCGCGGCGTTGAACTGGCGGACGGAACCCGCCTTGCCGCGGACCTGGTGATCGCCGGCATCGGGATTGTGCCCAACGTAGACCTGGCCCGCGACGCCGGTTTAGCGATCGGTAACGGCGTCGCCGTCGACCAGCACCTGCGCACCTCCGATCCGCGTATTTTCGCCCTCGGGGATTGCGCCGAGTTCCCCAGCCGCTTTAGCGGGACCCGGGTGCGCCTGGAGTCGGTCCAGAACTGCGTCGACCAAGCCATCTGCGTGGCACGCTGCCTGGCGGGCCGCCCGGGGGCCTACTCCGCGGTGCCTTGGTTTTGGTCGGATCAAGGCGACATCCACCTGCAGATCGCAGGTCTGCCCGGGGAGGCCGATCAAAGCGTCCTGCGGGGCGACCCGGATAGCGGGAAGTTCTCGGTTTTTCATTACTTTCAAGGACACCTTCGCTCGGTGGATTCGATCAATCGCCCCGGCGAGCATGTGGCAGCGCGGAAGCTATTCGGGGCTGGTGCCGCGATTACCCCGGCCCAAGCCGCCGACGAGGCTTTTGACCTCAAGCAAGCACTTCTTCCGTAAATATACGTAACCAACCCGGCACCGCAAAACGTCCGTTAGGGTGTCTGGCGATTGCGGGTACTGGCCCGCAGTGTAGTAAACTAAAAACAATCGATCCACAAGGGTAGGACTCGCTCTGTCTCGTTTTTGCCTCATCTTCGCTTCTGTCGCGTTGCTATCGGCGCGTCCGCTCCCGGATGCCCCAGCGACGTGTGACCCGTCCTCCGATCCTCCTCTGCCGGTGGATAGCGCTTCTCCCAGCCCCGTTGCGCCCGTTGAACAGGAAGCCGGAGACACCAGAAACGCTCCGGTCGGCAAGCGCGTGTTTGGGGTGCTGCCGAACTACCGCACGGTGAACTCGGCCGACGAATTCATGCCCCTGACCATCAAGCAGAAGTTTTATATTGGGCTGAAAGATTCCACCGACTACCCGGTGTATCCGCTGGCCGGGGCGTTTGCCTCTTTGGCCCAGTTGACCGACCAGCACGCCTTTTTCGGCCAGGGCATGGCCGGCTTTGGCCGCCGCTACGGCACGGCGTTTGGAGATCAGGTCATCGGCAACATGATGACCGAATCGATCATGCCCTCGCTGTTCCACCAGGACCCCCGCTATTTCCGTCGCGGGTACGGCAGCAAATGGTTTCGAGCCGGTTATGCGGCCACGCGCATTTTCGTCGCCCCCGACGATAAGGGCCGCCAGCGGTTCAACTTCTCCGAGGTGATTGGAAACTCGGTGGCGGCGGGCATCGGCAACGCATACTATCCCGGCGAGCGCACGACGTTCGATAACTTCCAGCGTCTGTATACGGCACTGGCGACCGATTCGTTCTCCCAGGTGCTCAAGGAATTCTGGCCGGACATCAAGCGCTGGTACAACCGCCGCTACAAAAACGGTAGTTAGTCCGCGGGCGCGTCCGAAGCCTGAATAGGACACCGGACCTGCACCCTCCCCCGCCTCCCGCGCGCGAAGCGCTAAACCGGTAAACTAACTGGGGCCGATTTGTTCCGCCGCTACTTCACGGCCAGTCTCAGTTAGACTGACCAGCCACATAAGGAGGCATCGTGCAGCAACGTGCATTCGCAGCCGCGCGCATTTCCTGCGCCGCTACACTCTCGATCGCAATTCTGTCGTTTGCGCCCGCAGCGTTTCCCGCGGGCGTCAACAGTTACACCCAACACAATCTGGTAGCCGACACTGCGGGGGTGGCCGATTTCACCGATCCGAATCTGCTCGATCCGTGGGGCAATTGCTACAGCGCCGCCGGTCCGTTCTGGGTGTCGAACCATCGCCATGGCACCGCGGGAGTTTACACCAGCAACGGAACAGTTTCGGCGACCGCGCCGGTAGTTCCAGCTGCGAAGGGCGGCCCAGGCACGCCCACCGGACAAGTCCAGAACAGTACCGGGGGCTTTAAGCTCTCCAACGGGAATGCGGCTTCGTTCATTTTCTCGACCGAGGACGGCACCATCTCGGCCTGGAACGGGGGCACGCTAGCGGAAATTCACGCGGACAACTCCGCTACGGGCGCGGTGTACAAGGGCCTGGCGATCGCCAATCCCAGCACCGGTCCGCTGCTGTACGCCCCGAATTTCAACTCCGGCAACATCGACGTGTTCGACACCAACTTCAAAGCCACCACGGTTGCGGGCGGATTCAAGGATCCGAGCGTTCCCGCCGGATTCGCGCCCTTCAACATCTGGAACATCGGCGGCAAACTGTACGTGGCCTACGCCATGCAGGACGCTAACAAATTCAACGACGTGGCGGGTCCGGGGAACGGATATGTGGCGGTGTTCGATACCGCGGGAAATCTGCTCACGCATCTGATCTCGGGTGGGACGCTCAATTCTCCCTGGGGCATGGCGGTCGCGCCCGCGGCCTTCGGAGCCTTCGGCGGGGCGCTGCTGGTGGGCAACTTCGGCAACGGCCTGATCAATGCGTTCGATGCCACGACCGGCAACTACCTGGGGACGCTGCAGAATTCCAGCGGCGTGCCGATCACGATTCCGGGCTTGTGGGCACTGTTGTTCGGTAACGGAGGCAGCGGCGGTGACGTGAACTACCTGTACTTCACCGCCGGCGTGCGACCCGGTTCTGCGGTTCCGCACGGGTTACTCGGCAGCCTGGCGCCGCCTTCGGTGGTGTTGAGCGTCGCCAATGGCGCCAGCAACCAGACCGGACCCATCGCGCCCGGTGAGGTGGCGATCGTCACGGGAGTCGGAATGGGGCCCGTGCCGAGGGCCGCGGCGGTCATTCCGGCCGCGGGCGGGACTTTGGGAACGACGGTCGGGGGAGTCTCGGTCACCGTGGGCGGCCACCCCGCGCCGATCCTGTACGCGGAGGCATCCCAGCTGGGATTCGTCGTGCCGTATGAGATCTCTGGATTCAGCACCGCCGACATAGTGGTCACTTTCCAGGGGCAGACCCTCCCCACACTCACTTCGCCAGTGGCCTTCACGGCGCCCGGTGTGTTCACACAGACCAGCAGCGGCACGGGCGCGGCCACAGCCCTCAATCAGGACGGGACTCTGAACACCGCCGCGAATCCCGCCGCCGCCGGAACAGTCGTGTACATATTCGCTACTGGCGATGGACCCAAGAATCCGCCCGGAAAGGATGGTTTCATCACCAGCGACATTCTGCGCGAGCCGATGTTCCCCGTAACGGCGACCATCGGTGGCCAAGCTGCGACGGTCCTGTATGCCGGCACGACGCCCGGATTCTGCGAAGGCGTGACGCTGGTGGAAGTCGTAGTGCCCATCGGCGCCGCTTCCGGACCCGCGCCCATCGTGCTGACCGCGAATGGCGTAAGCAGCACCAACACCGCCACACTAGCGGTGAAATAGGTTGAATTAAGAAACAATAGGTGGGGCGGGCAATTTTGCCCGCCGTCGGCCTTCCGGCCGGCGCTCCGTTTTGCTAGACACCACCCGGACAAGTTGCCGTTCTGCCGGGCGCTTGACACCATGAATCCAGACGACTAGCATCGACAGTGTCATAGCAGTGTCTTAGGGTGCGCTGGTCAGGAGGCTACATGACAGTCACTAGTCTAGTGCGTCAAGCAGATTGCCGATTATCGAGAGCCTTGCGAGCGCGCTTGACCTTTTCGAGGATGTCAGCGGCTTTTGCAGTCCAAATGAACGGCTTGGGTTGATGGTTGTGCTGGTCGAC
>Ga0209517_10003854_pt1 | contig 20057 bp, 9 predicted proteins | sample PeaSoiMetSII2010_FD_187695 | JGI IMG/M metagenome (GOLD analysis project Ga0209517, IMG submission 187695) | Peat soil microbial communities from Weissenstadt, Germany - SII-2010 (SPAdes) (version 2) | ecosystem: Environmental > Terrestrial > Soil > Wetlands > Peat | place: Germany: Weissenstadt...
CGCCAGTGCATCGCTCGACCAAGAAATCCGTCAAGCATCCGGGTCGCCAGGAGTTGCCGGCGAATCTTCCTCGCGTTGAGCGGATTCTGCCCTGCGCATTAGATCAGCGCGTATGCAAACGCTGCGGAAAAGAAACAGTGGTGATCGGCTACGAGGAAAGTTCCCAACTGGACGTGGAACCGGCGAAGTACTTCGTACTGGTCACGAAACGAGAGAAGCGGGCTTGCCGGTCGTGTGAGGATCTCGGCGTCGTCTCAGCGCCCCTGCCGCCACGGATCATCGAGAAGTGCCTGGCGAGTGACCGGATCGTCATCGAGACGGTCGTCGGCAAATATTGCAATCACACGCCCCTGCATCGGCAGAGCATGATTCTGGAAAGGGAGCTCGGCTTGGAAATCAGCCGCGCACCGACCGTCGGCCTAATTTCATCTTGACTTGCCAAACCATTCGTAAGAAGATGCCGCAAATAGACGGGGGCGTCAGCAGCCTAGTCAGCCCGAAAACGCAATTGTCTGTTGGCCTAGCGTCTTTGTCGGCCGCTTCGTGGCTTCCGTGTTCGTTCTCATATGGGCAGAACTCCTATGGCTTCCGGAGTTCCGTCGAGGCAGTGCGCCACAAGTTCTCTGTGTCCCGGCCGGAAACGTCTTTCCCGTATGTCGGACTTCGCTAAAATACGCGACGTCAAGACTCGCTCCCGGCAGCGATTGCTGGCGATCCCAGGTGTCCATTGCGTTGCCATCGGACCGAAGGTAGTTGCCGGGAAGCCAACGGCCGAACCAGTGATCGTCGTCTTTGTAACCAAGAAAAGGCCACTCGCCGAGATCAGTCCAGAGCAGGTCATACCGCCGGAGATTGAGGGTATCAAGACCGATGTGGTCGAGGAGGAGCTGCCGCAGTTGTTAGCCGGGGGATTACCCGACGAACAGCAATACCCCGTATTGGCCGGCGGAATTCAGATTCAAGCCGGGAATACGCTGTCAGGAAAAGGAACTCTCGGCTGCATCGCAAAAACCAATGACCCGAATCCCAAGGTCGTCGCCATCACCAACCAGCATGTCGTCACTGCGTGGGGCGAGAAGGAAATCGGTCTATTGGCCTATGTCAGCCCGGACGGACACCAACTCATCCTCTACGGGAGCAACCTGACAGGGACGCGAATTGAATGCTCAGTTATGGTGACGCCGACAGGCGGCAACGCGCAACAGTTGGGACCATTCCAGCAGATCACGACCAACGCTGACACACCGGTTACCATCGCCTCACAACTTGCGACGACCATCAATGCCGCAGCAGCTCCAAATGCCACGGTACAGGCCACCCAGATCAGCGTCGAGCACAAGCCTGCCGGAAATCTCGCGCTGCAACCGGCAGCCGGGTTTACTGCCCAAATGACCTGCCGGACACAAATCATGTGGATCGACCCAACCAGCACCAAGGTTATTACGCTGCAGGGTAACAACGTTGCTGGATTGATTGTGGTTGCGCGCATCGTCGTGATCCCGGTGCCGACGGGAGACTTTCAGTATCTGGATATTCTGTATCGGACGCTTGCCTCCGACACCCTCACGTCCATTGCGAACGCGATCGCGGCACGCATTAACGGACTGGCAAATCCGGGAGTGACCGCGGCAGGACCGGCCGCGCCCAACGGCACAGAAGTAACCATCACCTCGGGAGCAAATTTTACGGCGAACTTCGATCCCACAGAAAACGCCAGGGTCCACTACCCGGAGGCGGAAGACCCCGATGCGAAGCTCAAAGCCGTCATTACGAACAATATCATAGATCTCAGCGGAAGGATTACCGGTGATAACTACGGTATCTATCCCAACATCAACGCCGGCGGCCAGCCGGCCACGGCGGGTTACTTCTTGCCACCGACGAACAACTCCGACGCCGGCGCTATTACCACACAGATTGTGGACCTGATCAAGGCGAAGAATATTCCCAACATCACACCACAAGCTTCGGGTCCACAGCAGATCACAATAACCGGAGCCGAGGAAGTGGAGTGCGTTATATCGAGTGATGTGCGCGTCGGCCAGCCGGTAAACACTTTTAACTCCTCGTGTTTGCGCTGCGTCGACAGAAGGATCGGCCGGGTGTTAGATGCCAGGCTCGATTTGGACATCGCGTTGGTGCAGTTGGATGCGGGCCTGCAGTACAAGGCAGAAGTGGTTGCAACACCCAGTAACTGGGTGATTGGCGGAACTCACGAGGTTACAGACGACGAGGCCATGCCCCCGTTCGCCTACCAGGTTAAGAAGAGAGGCCGCTCCACAGGCGTCTCTAACGGCGCCATTCAATATCTTCACGCCGACGGTGACATTGGCACTCATACGGTTTTTCATCGCCACTACACCGATGCGATCAAGATTGTGGGCGCGTCGTTTTCTGCCGAAGGCGATTCCGGAGCGGCTGTCCTTAACTCAGCCAATGAGGTAGTTGGAATTCTGTTCGCCGGCGCCGCTGGCATAGCGCATGCAACTCCGATTGGCGCCGTCACCGATGCTTTCAACATTACGATCGAGTCGGCTACGCAGGCTAACGACGTAAGGACTGTGCCGCAGCTTGCGGCTCAGCCGAATGCCACGGGACCAACCGGACTTGCTCGGGCCGCCGCCGCCGCTCCTGTAATCCGCATGGGAGTTGACTGGAATCAACTGCAAATGGCGGAACAGGAACTGGCTGCCACTCGAGCAGGAGGAGAGTTTCTAGATGTGGTGCGCAAACACGCACCTGAAACGCAAAAGCTGATCGTGAGAAACCGGCATTTCGCCGCCGTATGGCATCGCAGCGGTGGCACGCAGATATTACAGGCGATCCTGCGAATGCCGCAGTTTCGTCATCAGTCGCTTCCCAGCGCGATTAACGGCAAGCCGCTGATTGAATGCCTGGGAACCATACAGCGCGCGCTGTATCGCTACGGGAGCCGCGAACTTTCCGCAGATCTCGCGCGCCAGCTGTGGTTCATTGAAACCGCGGCTAATCTCACCTACTGTGAGTTGCTCGCAATCTTACAGTCGAGGACGGAGTAGAGATGCCGGCGGGAACGCTTGAGAAGCTCGCTCAACAGGTCGGTCTGGCCCTCCAGCCGCTTGAGTCTGAGCTAACTTCCGCGAATATCATTCCGTTTCTAGCCGAACTTGGACTTCAATTCCCGCCACAACTGCTGCAAGGTAGCTTTTTGACAGCGTTGAACCAGGGCGCTGCCGCCGCAGGGTCATTGAGCAGTTCTTTGGTTCAACTGTCGACTGCGATCGAGAACGACGACGAAGGGGCCATCGCCAGCGCCGGCCTGCAAGTTCTGCAACAAATCTCGGCCATTATCTCGGCGTTGCAACAGCTGGGGACCGAACTCAACAACCTCGCGGGAAGCTTGGGGATGGATGCCGGCGAAGTCAGTGCCTTCGCGCAGAGCCTCGCCGAAAATCTCTTAGGTTACCTGCTCATTTCTTACCTGGAGACGGTAACGCCAACCCTCGTCGGCGTGGCCAATCTACTGGGAGCGTTGGATTACCTTCCCAATCCTGGCAACCCGGGAGATCCTACCCATCCTCCCTTCATCACGCGCAAGCTACAGCTGGCGAGGTTCGGCAAAGCTGTCACCAATCCACAAGATGCTTTGCAGATTCTGTACAACTGGGGCAGCCCGACCTTTGATGGCGATACATTGCTGGAACGGCTCAGCGCTTCACTGGCGCTGGTAGGAATTCTCCCTGACATTGACTTCTTGCCAAGTTCGCCGGGCCCGCGGGTGTTTTCACTTTTTTCGATTCAGGCGAACCCTGCCAGCAACCCGCCCGGACTCATCGCCTCGCTGAGTTACGACCTACCGGAAAACTTCACCTTCAGCCTGCCGCTGGGAAGTGTCTGGAGCATTGGAGTCGATGTAAAGGCAAACGTAACGGCCGGCCTGCAAGCAACAATTGTCCCTCCAGCCAACATAAACTTGGCGCCTCCTTCCGGTACCGTCAGCGGCCAGTTAGAAAGCGATTTGACGGGCAAAGGTACCGACGCCACACATCCTGTCATCATCATCGGTCAAACCGGTGGCAGTCGCCTGCAAGCGGACTCGCTGAAGTTTGGCGTTGGCATAAAGATAACCTGGCAAACCAGTGCGAATGTCGCCACGGCCGAGCCCACCGTCACGATGGCTGTGCAAGGCGGCAAGCTGGTCATCGATACAACGAATGCTGATGGTTTCCTCGCGTCGGTGCTCTCTGGAGTCCATGTTGAAGCCGGCTTCGATCTCACGGCTACCTGGGCACCGGATACCGGCATTCACATCACCGGCGGCGCGCAGCTTGAAATCGACCTTCCCCTGCACTTGACTCTAGGCCCGATCGCGATACCCACGGTGTACATCGTCGCCGGCGCAAGCGACGCGGGCATTCCCATCGAGCTCTCCACCGCGCTCGGGCTGACGTTGGGTCTGATTCAGGCTTCGGTCGACCGCATCGGCTTGAAGGGATTGCTCAGCTTTCCCGATCACGGCGGCAATCTCGGCCCCGCCGACTTTGCCATCAGCTTCAAGCCGCCAAACGGGTTGGGCATTGCCATCGACGCGGGCCTAGTCGCCGGCGGTGGCTTCATTCTCTACGATCCCGACAAAGGCCAATACGCGGGCGTGCTGGATGTTGCCCTCGCCGAAGTTATCCAGGTCAAAGTCATCGCTGTATTGGACACGAAGCTTCCCGACGGCGCGAAGGGCTTTGCGTTCCTGCTGGTCATCACCTTCGATTTCCCGCCCATTGAATTGGGCTTCGGTTTCACCCTCAATGGCGTTGGCGGCCTGGGCGGCGTCAATCGCACCATGAACACCGACACGCTGCACGCCGGCTTCCGCGCGCACACGCTCAACAACATCCTGTTCCCGCCGGATCCTATCGCCAACGCGCCGCAGATCATCAGCAGCATCGAGAGCTTCTTCCCGGCTGCCGAAGGCCGCTACATTTTCGGGCCCATGCTGGAGCTCGGCTGGGGAACGCCCACGCTGATTACTTTGGCAATCGGCGTGATTCTGGAAGTTCCCGATCCCATCCGGCTGGTGTTGCTTGGCCTTATTGATGCCGGACTTCCAACGACAGACGAGGCCCTGATTGAGCTTCATATCGACGTGCTCGGGGTCCTAGACTTTGGCGCCAAAACGCTCTCGATCGACGGCTCGCTCTACGATTCCAGGGTCCTCATCTATTCGCTGGCTGGCGATTTGGCGCTGCGGCTGAACTGGGGGGACGATCCCAACTTCGTCTTCTCGCTGGGTGGATTCAACCCTCAGTTCAATACCACCGGACTCGACATCCCCAACATGCACCGGCTCAGCGTGAGCATTGGCGATGGCGACAATCCGCGGATTAGCGCCAACAGCTACTTCGCCATCACTTCCAACACGGTGCAGTTTGGCGCCAATGTTGAAGCCTATGCCGCGGCGGCGGGCTTTGCCATTCACGGCTACCTCGGCTTCGACGTGCTCATCATCGTGTCGCCGTTCTCCTTCGAGTTCGACTTCTCGGCGGGCTTCGACGTCTCGTTTGAAGGGCACTCGTTGTGCGGCCTGCACGTCGACGGACTGTTCGCCGGTCCGCGCCCCTGGCATCTGCACGGCGACGCTTCCATCGACATCCTTTTCTTCTCGGTCAGCGTCTCTCTCGATCTGACTTGGGGCGACAGCACGCCGGCTATCCTTCCGCAAAAACCGGTGCTGCCCGACCTGCTCCCGGCGCTCGCGGATCCACGCAACTGGAGTGCGATCCTGCCCAGCAATACCTCGCAGGCGGTCACATTGTCGGCGCCCAAGCCGGACGACACGACGCTGCGCGTGCATCCCATCGGCGTACTCAGCGTTCGCGAGAGGGTTGTGCCGCTCGATCTAGAAATCTCGCGCTACGGCAACGCAACGCCCTCCGATGGGAATCTGTTCGCTATCAGCGACGTTCAGATCAACAACGATGAAGAGACCCGGCAGCCGATTCAGGATTACTTTGCGGCCGGCCAGTTCCTGAGCCTGAGCGATGCCGACAAGATCAGCGCTCCGAGCTTCGAAAAATACGACGCCGGCGTAACGATCGGCTCATCGAACATTGTGGCCGGTTTCGATTCGCCGCGCACCGTAGTTTACGAGGAGCGCTATATCGACGAGCCCACCGGCTTCTCCCGCTTCGCTCGCATGTATGCCATGCCTGCAAATATTCATCTGGCGATGAGCCGGCAGGGCGCCGGCTTCGCCTCGCCGCTGAAGAATTCAGGGCTGTTCAAGTATGGCGCCGAAGTGAGTGGCAGCGCGGTGAAGACTGCCGATCCGTCCTACGTGATCACCAGTGTTGAGGATCTTTCCGTGCGCAGCGACATCGTTGTCGCCGGCGGTAGGACTTACTTCCAGGCGCGAGCGGCGCTGGACAGCTATCTGGCGATTCATCCGGAAGAGAGCAGCAACCTGCAGATACAGGCACTGCACGAGGTGGCCGCATGAGCGACACTCCGCTGGGCCGCTATCATTTCCTGACTTGGGCGCGCCGCGGCATCGGCGCCACCGTCAGCAATCCCGACGGCGGTTCGCTGCCGAGCCGCGCCAGCCTCAGCGTGCAGCTTTCAGTTAGTGTGCAGCAGGGCACCACGACCAACACGGTACAGCCCCAGCCGCTGCCGGTGCAGATGTTCGGCCCCGGCGATGTCATCGGCGTCGACCCGCGGCACGTGATCCGCACTGAACCGCGCGACTCCACGGTGACCTTCGAGCCCAATTACCTCTGCGGCATCGAGTTCGACACGCCCGATTTTCCCTGGCTGTTCACGCCCGCCGCGCCGAATAGCGATCGCCTGCGGCCCTGGGTAGCGTTGATTGTGTTGAAGCCTGATGAGTTCACGCAGCCGTCTATCGCTCCCAATCCGCTGCCGATGATCGACGTGAGCGACATCGCTGCATTGCCTAACTTGGCTGAGTCATGGAACTGGGCGCACGTGCAGGTGAGCGGCGACACTCCGATTGCCGATGCGATGGCGTCGGCGCCAGGCAACGTGATCTCGCGGCTGCTGTCCCCGCGCCGCCTCGAAGCCGAGACGTCTTACACCGCCTTCCTGGTCCCAGCATTCGAGATCGGGCGACAGGCCGGCATCGGCCAGGATGTTTCCGCACTAACCACGGCCGATCCGGCGTGGACATCGGCGACCGCTGCGCCGTTGCGTCTGCCGTTCTACTACCAGTTCGGATTTCACACCAGCGATGCCGGCGATTTCGAGTCGCTGGTCCGCCGCCTCGTGCCGCAGGTACTTACCGCCGACGTCGGCATAAGTCTGATGGACGTCACCCATCCGTACCTGGATGTTCGCGGCGCAGGTCCGCCGCCACTGGGATTGCAGGGCGCGCTGCAGAGCCTTCTGACCAAGCCGACCGACTGGAACGATCCTCAGAAAACGGCCTTCCAGACGGACGTGCAGGCGTTCATCAATAATCCCCCGGCCAGCTTCGATCCCACAACACCGGACCCGATCGTTGCGCCGCCAATTTACGGACGCTGGCACGCCGCGGTGCAGGCCGTGGATCGCGCTGCCGCCGGATGGGTGAACGATCTGAATCTCGACCCGCGTGATCGCAGCGCCGGCGGCATGGGCACGCAGGTTGTGCAGACGGAGCGTACGGCGCTGATGGCTTCGGCCTGGCAGCAGGTGGACGGCGTGATCAAAGCCAACCAGGTGCTGCATCAGGCGCAACTGGCGCGCGCCACCCTGCAGCAGATCTTTCGCGCGCAGTTCGCGAAGGCGCAGCCGGAAACGGTGATGACGCTCACTTCGCCGTTGCATTCGAAGCTGCTGGCTAGCCCGCGCACCATCCAGGCTACCGTGCGCGCCAGCCGCGTGCCGGAGCGCATGTTGTCGGGAAGCTTCCGCCGCGTTACCCGGCCGCGACGTCGCCTGGGCACAACTCCGGTCACTCGCCCGCCGCTGTTGACGCGAGTAAGCACCGGCGAAGTTGCGGTTGTGCCGCCGCCTAAACCACCGGATGGCATGCTGTCGATCGATACGATCACGCAGAACTTTGAGCCCTCCTGGGTGCTGGAGCTGGCGAAATATCGCACGTGGATTCTGCTGGCGCTGATCGTGTTGCTTCTGCTGCTGGTCGTGATCGCCGGCGTGGTGGGAGGAATTTCCGCCGCGATTGGCGCGGCTGTGGTGGCAGTTGGGATTGGAGTGGCCATCTGGTCGCGCTTGCGAACCATCTCGCAACAAACCGCGGTGCTGACCGATCTGAATCCCGCGAACATGACGCCGCAGACCGTAGCGGCGACGCTGCCGAATCCTGCTTTCGCCGTAACTGCCGCCGGAGTCGCACCGGCCGCGGGCCCCACGACGGGAGGCGATTCGGCGCAGGCCGCGGCCTTCCGCAGCGCGACCTCCGACTTGTTCACCGGGCTGCTGGATGTGCCGGCTGATCCCGCGCCAGCCCCGACACTTGAGCTCGCCACTCTTAAGACAACTCTGATAGCGCGTCTCGACCCGGTCGTTACCGTGCCTCGGCGCACGGTGTCGCTGCTTACCTTTGCGTCGCACCTGTCGTGGAAGCCGTCCGATGTGCTAGAGCCGATCATGGCGGCTCCCAGCTTCCCGCAGCCCATGTATGAGCCATTGCGCGACCTCTCGCCGGATTACGTCTTGCCCGGGGTCGAATTTGTAAAGCCCGATACCCTTGGACTGTTGCTAACCAATCCGCGCTTTATTGAGGGTTACATGGTGGGATTGAATTTCGAGATGGCGCGGCAGCTTCTGTGGAACGACTATCCCACCGACCAGCGTGGCAGCTACTTCCGCCAGTTCTGGGATGTGAGCGCCTACGTCCCGCAGCCCAGCGACCCGACCGATCTCGCCGCGTTAGTGGAGCTGCTGAAGGACATTCCGCCCATTCACACCTGGCCGCCGCCTACGACGCTGGGGACCCATCCCAACCGAACGGACATCGTCAAGGACAACCTCGTGTTGCTGGTGCGCGGCGAGTTATTCAAGCGCTATCCCACTGCCATTGTCTACGCGGGCAAGGCCAAGCGGGACGACACCGGGGCTCGCGTGCTGGACGATACCGACGAGCGCTATCCGATTTTCCGTGGCACGCTGCCCAACGACATCACATTTCTAGGCTTCAATCTGAGCCGGGAAGACGCGAAAGGAGGAACCGCGCAATCGCCTGACGGCTTCTTCTTCGTCTTTCAGCAGCAGCCCTCGGAGCCACGCTTCGGATTGGAGCCGGTGGAGGACACCAATCCGATTACACACTGGGCCGACCTCGCGTGGACGAATTTCGCCGGAGGCGAAGGCCCGCCGTTCCAACTTCCCGATCTCGGACTCACGACGCGCGCGCAGATCATTAAGGTGGCCCCGTGGCGACTGGCCTCGCAGGTCTTTAGGATGGTCGTCAGCGGAGCCTCGGTGCCCGACTTTCTTTCCCCAAGCCTGGCGCCGGTGCGCGTGGCCATCGCAGCCGATGCGAACGATCACGACGATCCTGCGAACAAGTGGGGAGTCAACAGTGCGCAGACCGCCTACATCCTTCTGCGCTTGCCGTTCCGCATTTTGATTCATGCGGACCATATGTTGCCAGCTTCATGAACGTGACGATAAATCCCGCAATCTCTGCCGCAGCCGCACGGCAATCAGGCCTGGCTGCGGCCGTGCCCGTGCTCTTTCTGCCGGTCAACATCGAAACCCGCTTCATGACTTCAGCAGCCGGAGCGCCCGAGTTGTGGGTGCGCATCTATCCCGATCAAATCGCCATCAACTCGCACGAGCCGGAGCTGACGGCGCAGGAGATCACCGACGGCCAGGCATATTGGGATGCGGTGTGGCGAGCGGGCAAGCCTCCGGCTTCCATCGACACGGTAAAAGCTCCGTGGCGAGGACTGGCACAGCGTTACGGATCTCCGCGCGCGGCGTGGATTGCCTTGCAGATGACGCCGACAAACCTCCCATCGCAACCAGCAGCGGCGACCCCGGATGGAGCGACGCCTAATCCGCCTCCGATTTATCCCACGCCACCAACGCGAACCGCGTCATGGACCAAGCCCGCGATCACCGAGGCGCTGCCCAATGCGTGGACCGTGGTCACCGTGAGCGGAACGACAACTGCGCTATTCCGCGGCGGTCCGATCACTCCCGAGTTGGCAGTGAGCTTGACGCCGCCGGCCACAGGATTTCCCCCGGGCTCGCCGGTCGATCCGGGAATGCTGTGGCTAGTCGATTTTGACACCGCAGTGCAGGCAGGCATGGCGCTGAAAATTCCGCTCACCGCCCAGCAGCGCGCCTCCGGCTTCGATCGCCTCTTCGTGTATGGCTTGCGGTCGGAGACGCAGAGCAATGGGAACGAAAACAATCCAGGAACGGTAAGCGGCAGCGACACCTTCGCTGCGTTGGTCGACGATCATCATTACTCCGGCGGCTTCTCGCTGCTGCCGCAGGGAGCGCCGACGAACAATACCCCCGACGCTTCCTCTTTCTATTCGCGAAAGGATCCGGATTTCGAGATCAGCTTCGCGGTCGAGCGGCAAGATCAGCTGAACAGCGATCCCGCCGCCGACGGCAACGCTTTCGCGACAGCCATCGGCATCGATCCCGCGCATCTCGCCCACGTACGTAATGCCGACGGCATTGGTGTTCGCAATGGCCGCGACATGTTCACCGCCCTATGGCCGGCGACGCTCGGCTACTTCCTCAGCCAGATGATGGCCAGCGTCTTCACTCCAGCCGAGATCGAAACCACGCGCCAGTACGTGCTCGCGAATGCGATTCCGCGCGGGGCGTTGCCCGCTTTCAGCGTCGGCAAAACTCCCTATGGCGTGCTGCCGGTTACTTCTCTGCGTCGTTATCCTACAGACCAGATCGAGTCTCCCGCCGGCACCGTCGAACCCAAGCTTGTGGACTTCGTCTTGCGGCTCTGGCAGAACTGGCTGGCAAGCTCGGCCTCCGCTCCGCACATGGAGAACAGCGCCGATCCCGATGCGGAGCTAATCGCTCTGCTCGGCATGGACGCCAGCTCCATGACGTTTCGCGGACGCAAGGTGCTGGGCGACACCTTCCTGTGGAACTACGCGCTCTTCAACGGCATCACTCCCGCGGTATTCAACACCTGGTGGACGACGCACCTCAGCACGGGACGGCAACTGCTCAACAACTTCGGCTATAACGCCTTGGACCCGCGCATCATTCATCTGGGCCTGGAAAACGGCAGCTTTCCCGTGCCATTCCCCACGGTGCAAAGCGCGCCGCTGTCGGAAACGGAGCAACTGGCCGCCGATGCCGACCTGGGCGGAGGGAAGAACGGCAATTACATCCAGTGGTTGCGACAGGCTACCGTCGCCGACATTCAGGCGGAAAACTATCCCGGACCGAAGCCCACCTCGCTGCTCTACAAAATCCTGCGCCAGTCGGTGATTCTCGACTACGCCGATCTGGCGTCGACTGCCGAGGTCTCGGCCGCGCGTCTGGATATTTCGCAGGTGCGCGAGCAGGAGATCATCGGCGTGGCGCCGGCGCCAACCACAGCACCGCCATTAACTACCTGGGAAATCCTGGCGCGGCCCTCGATCCCCAATCCCGACCTTACCTGGGCCGACTTTCTGCTCAGCTTCGATCCTCCTCCGGAGTCACCCTTCGCTCGTCTCGCTGATCTCCGCGCCAGTCTCGACCGGCTGGCGGGATTGTCTACTGCGGAGCTTGACCGCCTCCTGACGGAAACGCTCGACGCGTGCAGCCACCGTCTCGATGTTTGGGCGACCGCCGTCGCCAATGCTCTTCTGCAGCGAAAGCGCTCGGCGCAAGTGGCAGGAGTTCATCTCGGCGGCTTCGGCTGGATGGAAGAAGTTCGTCCCTCCGCAGCGCCTGCGCCGGTTACGGGTATAGAGCTGGAAAACGTTCGCCTGCTCGACCAGCGCCGGACGCAGAGTCAGAAATTGCGAGCGACGCTGCCGGTCCCGGTTCAGCCTGCGCAAGATAATGGCGGCTACATTCTCGCGCCTTCGCTGGCGCAGGCATCGGTAGCCGCGGTGCTGCGCAACGGCTACATGACGCACAAGGGGACGAGCGAAGAGGGGTTGCTGTCGATCGATCTGTCTTCCGAGCGCGTGCGCAAGGCGTTTTACCTGCTGGAAGGCGTGCAGCAGGGACAAAGCCTGAATGCGCTGCTGGGGTATTTGTTCGAGGGGGGCCTGCACGATCTCAATCTCGACAAGTACGCGCAACCGTTCCGCGACCGCTTTCCGGTGGTCGCCAACAAGCTCACGCCGTCGAGCGATCCCAGCGAGTCTGTCGCTGCCTCCAATGTTGTCGATGGCGTGGCGCTGCGTGGCGCGTGGGACACCGGCCAGCTTCCCGCCGGAGGGGATTGGGGAACGAATCTTCCGCCCGCGGGCTCCTTGGATCAGAACCAGGTCATTGGGCTGCTGCAGACGCTGGACGATTACGCCGACGCGCTCGGCGATCTTTCCATCTCAGAAGCTGTCTTCCAGATCATGCGCGGTAACTTCGGCCGCACGGGAACGTTGCTGGACGCTATCTCGAAAGGCCAGCGCCCGCCCACGCCGGATGTCGTCGATACTCCGCGGGGAGGTATCGATCTCACGCATCGCGTGGCGCTGTTGTTTGCCGGAAATCCAGCCGTGAATGCCGCGTGGAGCAGTGCCACCATGCGTCCGCGCGCCGCGACTGAGCCAAGGATCGATGCTTGGCTGAGCCAATTGCTACCCGATCCGGCCAGCGTGATCTGCGCTGTGAATTATCACGACGCCGGCGGCGACCACTCGCGTAAGGTTTCACTGCGCGATCTCGACGTGCGGCCACAGGATGTTCTGGCCATGGCCGACGTCAGCAGCACTCCGCAGAAGGGCGAACTGGAGACGCGGATTCTCTTCGCAGCCACGCTGCCTGCTGATGCAAGCAACGTCGCCATCGACTTCTCACCAGCAGGACTGCCACCCGGAAGCATTAGCTTCCCCGACGCGCTCTTCCTGGCCAAGTCACTGCGTAGTTTGATCAGCTCAGCACGCGCACTGGCGCCGCAGGACATGACTGTGCCAGAGATCGACGCAGGTCCTGCGGGCGGCATCGTCGATATCGGCGATCTGCGCACGCGCGCTAACGCCGCGGTCGCCAGCCTGCAGAATGATCTGCAGGCACTAAACACGGCTGCAGGCGGATTGCCCGGCAATCCCGATCCGGTGCGCGCCGCATTACTGCGCTGCAGCTTCTACGGGGTTACGGGATCGATTCCGTTGTCGAGCACCGGACAGGACCCGAACCTCGCAAGTCAGGCTGCGTCGGTTATGGCGTTGTTGCAGGACCGGCTCAACAAGGCATCCGCCGTCGTCATCGCAACGGCGCAAGTACCGGACCTCGTCGCGCTGATGGCAACCATCTTCGGCGCCGACTTTGTGGTGCTGCCGCGATTCACGCCTCCCGATTTTGCCTCGCTGCAATCAGCGTTCTCGCAATCGGCGGCGCTGATCGCGAGCGATCCGCAAGCTCCGGCGCGCTGGCTGACGCAACTCACCCACATTCGTCCCGGTATCTCGCGCCTTGACGCTGCACATTCGCTGGCACAGCTGCTCGGAGCAACTAATGCTGATCCCGCTGCATTTCTCCTGGGACAACTTCCCGCAACCGCCGGCGACAAGTGGCTAGGCCTGGGCATCGATCCCGCCAATCCTCCCGCCAAAGGTCGGGTGGCTTTCGCCTGCCTCACCGGCGGCGACCCGCTGACGCAAAACAGCTATGCGGGTCTGCTCATCGACGAATGGCCGGAGCGCATCCCGTCGCTTCAGGAGAATGCGTCCGTCGCCTTCCACTATGAGGAGCCGAAGGCGCGCGCTGCGCAAGCGCTATTGCTGGCAGTGTGCCCTGATAGCCGCCCTGTATGGGACGACGATCTCATCACCGGTATCCTGCAGGAGACGCTCGATCTCACCAAGGTTCGCTCGGTCGACCTGGACAGTGTCACCCAGGTGGGACAGATCCTGCCCGCCCTGTACTTCGCGCTGAACTTGCAGGGCGCGACCATCTCCACGAATTTCGCCACTCTGAAGGAGTTCGCCCGTGTCATTGCAAACCTTCGTTAACGCGGTGCTGAAGATCCCGTCCATCACCACGTGGACGCGGCTGGAGCCGCTGCCGCGCGAGGGCTCGATGGCCCGCAGCTTGCAGGCTCAGGTACGCGATCCGCTATGGTTTCTGACGCGCCAGTGGCAGGTGGGCGAATTTCTCGGCGACGATGCCGGCTCGCCTGTGCAAGCGACACTCGGTCTCGAGCAGCGCAGCATTACGACGTATCGGCCCGGTCTCGATGACGCTGCCACGGTCCCCCTCGACCCCAAGCTGCCCATCGAAGCGCACGTCGAACGCGAAGCCGTGACGCTCAATTTGCGCGGCTCGGTACAACACGGGCTTTATTTCGAAAAGCTGGTGCGAGGCTCTGGCGTGGCCTCTCTGCAGGGGGTGATCAATGCATTTCGCATGGCATTTCCCATTGCCGTCAAAGCCCCCGATTCCGCATCCACAGATAGCGATTCGCTGCGATTTCGCTCCCTCGCCGCTGGGCGGGTCACCGACGGGGAGGCGCTCTACGTCTCCGCGCTGGCAGTCGCTAACGGTCAGCCGCCGCCAATACCGCTGCCACCGCAGGCCTCCGATCCGAAAGTCGCCACCGCACTGTCCGGCTTCGTCTCCTATCGCCAGTCGCTGTTCAGCGAGCCCGATCACGATTCCGCCTGGCAGTCGCAGCAGCTGGATTACGCTTTCGCGCTCGGGTCTCCGGCAACGGAACAGAACCTGCTGCTCAACGCTCCCGAGTTTCCGGGCGGACATCTGGATTGGTACTCGTTCGATCTCGACAACGCACAACCTAACGATGTCTCATCGGCGAATCCCGCGCAGATCACGCCTGTCGATTTCAACTTCCTGCCCAATCATGTGGTCTTTCGCGGCATGCCCGACCCGCGCTGGTGGAACTTCGAGGACGCCGTCACCGACTTCGGTCAGCTCGATGCCGATCATGTGGATCTGGCCAAGCTGCTGGTTATGGAGTTCGCGCTCGTTTATGGCAATGACTGGTTCTCGGTTCCCGTGCCCACGCCGATCGGAACGCTGGAGCGCGTGACCACGCTGGTGGTCACGGACACGTTCGGAGTGCGAAGGCTGATTCGTCCTTCGGAGCAGACGCAGGCAAATGCCGGCGGAACTCCGTGGTCGATGTTCAAACTTTCAGACGAGGGCGGCACGCGTTCCGACTTCATCACCATGGTGCCGACGCTCGGCATTGCCGAAGATGCCGACGCCATCGAAGAGGTGCTCTTCCTGCGTGACGATCAGGCCGCGATGGCCTGGGCGGTGGAGCATCAGCTGCAGGGCGATCTTGACTCGCCTGTCGACGCCTACGAGGCATATCTCCAGGGAGCGCCAACTCCACCTTCGCCTCCGAAAGCTGAAGCTGGAGGACCACAGATCTATTACACGCTGGAAATTCCTCCGCCCGACAACTGGATTCCCATGGTCCCGGTGCAGTCGCCGCAGAACGAACTCTTCCTCCGTCGCGGCACCATGAAAGTCCCGAAGGATGGAGGCTTTTACTTGCTGAGCGCCCGCGCCGTGCTGCTGGAACCGCAACACGCTTTCCTAGTTGCCGATCGGGTCATCCCGCGCGCCGGCGTGATCGCCGATCGCTACTTCCGGCGTACGCGCTCGTCCGATGGCAGTACGTTCTTGTGGCTGGCTCGCGTGTCAGGTCCGGGACGCGGACCGGGCTGGTCGGGACTGCGCTTTGACGTCGTTCAGCCTATGGCACAATCGACTGCAACATAAGCGTCGATTTGGCCGCGGATATTGCGTCGGTTAGAGTACAACCGTACCGCATATAATGACGAATCGTGAGAGGCCGTTTTCAGATCGTTCTTTCGAACCGATCCGGTCCGGACCAACCGCCGGTCCCACTCAGCCTCTGGAGGCGCTTCAGGCTCCTCTTCGCCGGCCTCGCTATCGTTACCGTTGCAGTGGCCGTTCTGCTGCTTGCCCTGATTCTTGGCTCCATTCTCGCGGCGGTCCTCTGGGTGTGTCTCGTGCTGGTGATCGCAGCCGTTATTCTCAAAGCTACTTGGCACGGATTGAGGCGTGGGCGGAGTTGAACCTCGTTGGTTGTATGTTGCGTGTATTTGCGCTTGAGTACAGTTGACCCACAACGGAGGGCTTGTCTTCCGGCTCACTCAAGAACTCCACCCGCACATCGTCGCCTGCCACGACCAGAAATCCGAGCGGAACGGTTTTCGAACTCAGGCCGCCACCTGATGCAATCTTGGCATCGCCGCTAACAATCCCGAAATTCACTGAAGCAAAGGGAATGATGGCAGTTCCACCTGCACGAATGGGCTCGCCCACCAATGAGCTCGACTTCAACTGGGAGACGAGTTTGTCATACTCGCCCAGCGGCTTTTCTGCGGGCACTTGAGCGCGGCAAGGAATTCCCAATAGCAAGAGTGCTGCTGACAAACATGCGTATTTTGATTTCACGGGATAGCCTCACTTTGCGTCTGATTTAACGAGGTTGATGAAACGAGTTCCTTTCCCAGTAATGGCGACAACGCCCAAAGGGCGTGCTTCACCACTCATATAAAACAGATTGGCATGAGACTCGGCGCTTTGTGGGGCGGTTGCTCCCCTCGGCACCTTGGTGGCCGCACTGCCGAATTTGACGTCGATCATTAGGATCGGGATTAGGGTGACAGAACCGACTTTGATCGGATCCCCTATGACAGTTCTTACGTTGAGATCGTGACTCATGCGCTGAGCCATGCCGTCCACGAGATCCGATGTGCTTGGCGGTTGGACAGGCTTTGCTTTTTGTTGCGGCGCATTTTGAGCCATTCCGAGAGAGCCGACCAACAGGAGAAACATGATTGAGGGGATGATCTTCTTGGCCAAGGGATACCTCCAATTTTGAACTGCGTATCTGAGGGAACGCTTAAGCCCGATTAGCTTCTACTCGCGAACAAACCGCGAGCGTCACGAATGCTCGCAGCTCACAACTTCGTGTGCCTTTGACGCAACGTCCCAATCGTCACTACCAGCAGTCCCGCCAGGCACATCCACGCGAACCAGTCCCCAAGGTGCGAATAGATCGTCCTCACTCCTTTCACGGGAACCTCAGATACTAGCGCATAGTCGGTGGTCCGAAAGTGATCCATCACGGCCAATTGTCGGCCTTGGTAGTCGTACGCGGCTGAGAGCCCATGACTTGTGTGCCGAATCAGATTGAATCCCTGCTCAATGGCCCGGAGGCTGGCCATCTGCGTGTGCCAAGGATCGATCTGCTGCCAGTCGTTCGAGGGGACAAGCATGATATCGGCGCCCAACGCCCCTCCTTGCGCGAGCAGTTGCGGAAAGTCGGCGTCGAAGCAGATCACCGAGCTCAGCCGTCCGTAGGGCGTATCGAGGCTGCGTAGTTTACCGTCGCTCAGCACTTGCATTTTGTCCTCGAAGCCGGGCACAGGATGGGCTTTGTGGTATTCCCATGCCACTTTACCGTCGGGCTGAATCAGAACCAGTTTGTTCTCCAGCGGCCGCGGCTTTCCCATGCTCAACACGCCCACCGCCATGCCGAAGTAAGCGTTGTATTTCGCGGCCAGGGCCTCGCCGCGGGCGATAAATGCGGCTTCGTCTTCCTTCAGGAGCTTCGCATCGGCCTCACCCCAGAAGACAACCTTCGCCCCCGCTTGCATTTCGCGTTCGGCGCGCGACATCAGATCGTCGTCGATGGCCGTAGCCCAGGGCCGGATCGCCACCATGTCCTCGCTTGTAGCCTTGCCCTCAAACATTCGTATTTTCACGGGCATGTCGAGTTCTGGCCCTACAGTCCTGTCGGAAATCGAGGCCACTCGCACGGTTTGAGAACTTGGCGGAAACAGCGCAATACGCAAGCCGCCCAGAAATAGCACGGTCGCGATTGTTCCGAAGCACGCCCAGGCTCCGCGTCGCGCTCGCGGCGAAGCGAATCCTTCTTCCCACAGCAAATTGCAGGTAGAAGCAAACCAGCCCAGCAGAAACGTGATGCCCCACAACCCGGTGACCGACAAGAGCTGGAGCAGCGGCAGATTCCCGAACATGGCATAGGCGGCCGATCCCCAACTGCCATACTGCGCCAGCGACGTGAGGTACTCGGTCGCGGCCCACGCAGCAGGAAAAACCAGAGTCGCACGGAAACCCGTGAGCCTTCGCGTAAGCAGCCGATCCAAGACATACGGCAGAACCGCCGGAATACCGTTGACAAGCAGGAAGATGTAGTACGCGATCCCCGGGATCGGCACCATTCCACGGAATTGAATGGGGAACGTCGCAATCAGAACGACATACGCCACCGGCAGCCCGATCTTGAGACTCTGCGTGCGCACAAAACGGAGCAGGAACAACGGCGCGAGCCACGCCGCCAAAGGAATGCTATCCACCCCGTTCGCGAACACCAGCAGAGTCACCGCGACCGCCAGCCAGAGCCACGAACGCGAATCCCTCGGCGAAGGGCTTGCCGCCTTATACCCCAATTCCTGCGTTTGCGGTTGTTCAAGAGCGATAGGACTTTGCATAATGTGTCCTCCTCACTCCACCCCCGTGAAGCGCTGGATCACTCTTGCCTGCAGGGTCACGATTCCTCCCCTTTTTGGTAATTCTCTCGATTAAATCCACAGGTTGATGTGACTAATGCTCGGCCGGCCTCTTGCGGGCACTGAATACCAGGACAGAGCCGTATGCGTGGGGGCGAAAGTCCTCAAAACCTGCTTCGACCACATAGCGCTCGAGATCAGCGACGCTGTCGATGTGACCGCCGCGTTTCTCCGCGCGGTCGCGTATCGATTTGTATTTGAAAAGGCCCTGGCTGCCGGCGGCAAAGCACATCACCGCCAGCGGCGCTCCGACTTTCATGGTGCGGTTGATCTCGCGCAAAGCGAGGACCGTGTCGGAGAAGTGGTTCAGCGATCCTGCACAGATGGCGGCGTCGAACAGGCCAGCCCGAAACGGCAGTGCCTCCACCGTAGCACGGGCGAAGTGAACGTTGGGAATATGTCCCCTTTCGACATAACGGGCGCCCCGCCGCAGCATGCTCATGCAGATATCAATGCCAAGAACGGCCCTTGACTCAGAAGCAATGCGGCGCCCGTAGGTTCCCGGCCCGCAGGCCACATCCAGGATGAGACCGTCCTGCGATCCTACGATGTCAGAGACGTCATGTGCCAGCTGTTTTAGGGACGTGCTGTGCCATCCGCCATACAGGTTGCACACGACCGGATCCACGCAGGTTTCGTAGACGGATGCCGCGAAGTTAAGCAGAACGTCAGAGTCCCTCTTTCCGACCATGTGCAGGGAAAAGTTCCTGCTCTCTTCGAGGTTGACCACGATGAAGTCGGGAATCCCGCTCAGGATGGGGTAGGTTCTCGCACAGACACGGCAGGAAAGCCCCTCATGCAACGGTTCCAGACCCTGCTTGCACACGGGGCATGCGTAGAATCCGCAGGACTGCCGGATCCATAGGTCTTCTTCCTGGGGAATGGTTGACTCAATGGCGAATGATGGCGATGCCATGACGAGACTCCTGGTCGATTCAGCGGAGAGCGGCACCAGGTGAAGGGAAAGGCTCTTCGGGGAACGACATGTCCTATTTAGCTCAGCCGTGCGACGAATTCAGTGACCCCAGTCACACCGCAAAGATCCACGGGGCTTTTGCGAAGGCGGCCCAAGGGCCGCAGGCCGGTCTCGATCAACGCACACTTTTCTCGTCGTTGGTTTCTGTGGGCCTTAGTTTCTGAAAGTATGACAAATCGCCAACTCACTCACCGACATTGCGCCGGATTCCGGTTGGATTACGGGCAACCCGGAAGTTATGCCCCGGTTCAAACTTTCAACCATGCGGGCCAGAAGTCTTAGGGCTGTATTGGAAGCGCCCCCAGGGAAAATCGCGGTTGAACTGAGTGGGTGTGGGGGCGCTTTCAATACAGCGACTTGAAGGAAGTCGCTGGCGCGACGGATGCTATGGGAGTTGAATGCTG
>Ga0209517_10003855_pt1 | contig 20053 bp, 19 predicted proteins | sample PeaSoiMetSII2010_FD_187695 | JGI IMG/M metagenome (GOLD analysis project Ga0209517, IMG submission 187695) | Peat soil microbial communities from Weissenstadt, Germany - SII-2010 (SPAdes) (version 2) | ecosystem: Environmental > Terrestrial > Soil > Wetlands > Peat | place: Germany...
TCAATAGCGTGTACGTAAGGTTGAGCCGGTCGAATTCGATCTGCTGCGGATGGTAAATCCCAAGCTGTTCGACGTACCAGTCGTAGAGGGGCCGGTGATCCTCAAACTCCAGCGTGCAAATCGAATGTGTAATTCCCTCGATGGAATCCGATTCGCCGTGCGCGAAATCGTACATCGGATATATGCACCATGCATTCCCGGTGCGATGGTGCTCAGCGTGCAAAATCCGGTACATGATCGGATCGCGCAGGTTCAGATTCGGCGACGCCATGTCGATTTTGGCCCGTAGTGTCCGCGTTCCATCGGGAAACTCGCCCGCCTTCATCCGCGCGAACAGATCCAGATTCTCGTCCACTGATCGCCCACGATACGGGCTCTCCTGCCCAGGTTCAGTCAGCGTCCCGCGTTGCTTCCGCACTTCGTCGGGAGTCAAATCGCAAACATAGGCCTTGCCCGTTTTGATCAGCTGCACCGCCCACTCATAGAGCTGTCCGAAATAGTCGGACGCATAGAACAGCCGGCCTTCCCAGTCGCCGCCCAGCCACTTCACATCTTCGATGATCGAGTCAACGTACTCGGTTTCCTCCTTCGAAGGGTTGGTATCGTCGAACCGTAAGTTGCATTTGCCGCCGAATTCCCTCGCCAGTCCAAAGTTCAGATGGATCGATTTCGCATGGCCGATATGCAGGTACCCGTTCGGCTCCGGCGGAAAGCGCGTATGCACGCGACCCGCGTATTTATTGGTCTTCAAGTCACCCAGGATGATGTCGCGGATGAAATTGGAAGGGGCCGTCTCCGGCGTTGTCTCGCCGGATTCAGCCTCGCTCGGTCGTGGATTCATGGTCTCTTTCGTCTCTGTAATATCTATTGCCGCGCGCGCTACTGCAACATTTGAATCGCCTGGCCGATGCGCTTCAGACACGTCTCGCGCCCCAAAACTTCCAGCGTCTCAAACAGCGGAGGAGCATTCTTGCGCCCGCACACCGCTACGCGAATCGGCTGGAACATTTGTCCGGCCTTGATCTTCAACTGTTCCGAGCCGGCCCGCAGCGCCGCTTCTAAACCAGCATGGCTAAAGCTCGCCTCCGCCAATATCTCGCGCGCCGACTGCAACACCGCGAGCGCCATCGTTTGATCGCCCTTTTGCGGCACCAGCTCGGCCGGATCGTACCGCGCCAATTCGTCTACAAAGAAGAAGTCCGCCATGGTCACCACATCACGCAAGGTTTTGATCCGCTCTTGCAGCAGCGGTGCGACGCGGAGCATCTTTGCCGGATCGGCCCGCAACCCCGCCGCGCAAGCAAACGGCAGCATCTGCTTGGCTAGCTCTTCCACCGGCAGCGTACGGATCAGCTCGGCATTCAGCCACATCGCCTTCGGATCGATAGGATCTTCTTCCGTGAAGTTCACCACCGCGTTGTGCCGGTGAATGCCCTCGAACGAAAACGCGTCCATCAATTGCTCCTTCGTCAACTGCTCGCGATTATCTTTTGGCGACCATCCCAACAGGCACAAGAAATTGATGTAAGCGTGCGGCAGAAAGCCCGCGTCGCGATACGTGGTCACGCTCACCACCGGCCCGTGCTTGCGCTTGGACAGCTTCGATCCGTCCGGCGCGATCAGCAGCGGCAAATGCGCGAACTGCGGCGCCTTAGCCCCCAGAGCCTCAAAGATCAGCACATGCTTGAACGTGTTGGTCAGATGATCCTGGCCGCGAATAATGTTGCTGATCCGCAAATCCACATCGTCGGCGCAGGATGCCAGATGATACGTGGGCACGCCATTGCTGCGCAGCAGCGCGAAGTCTTCGATATCCGTCGCCAGTTTCGATTGCTCGCCGTACACCGCATCCTGAAACTCCACCGCATGTGAGCCCTCCCGAGGCACTCGAAACCGCAGCACAAACGGCTCACCCGCGTCAGCGCGCCGCTGGCTCTCCTCGGCCGATAGCTCCCGCATCCCCGGATTGAAAAGCCACGCGAAGTTCGCATGCTCTTTCTCCTCGGCCGGGGCCGCCGGTGTGAAATCGCGATACGCCAGCCCCTTCTCGAAAATCGCCCAGGCCATCTGGCGATGCAGGTCGCCACGCTTCGACTGATAGTATTCCTCGTCCCAGCCCCAATTCAGCCATTTCAGCCCATCGAAGATCGAATCGAGGGACACTTGCGTATTGCGATCGACGTCCGTATCGTCAATGCGCAAAATCATCGTCCCCCGATTGCGCCGCGCATAAAGCCAATTGAAAATGAACGTTCGGGCGCTGCCAATGTGCAGGTAACCGGTGGGTGACGGGGCAAAGCGGACGCGCAGCATGAAATTTCAGGATACAGGAGCCGCGCCGCCGCCCACCACCCGGCGAAACAATTCCGCGAACTCCGGTATGGATAATTGTTCCGCCCGGCGGCTGGTTTCGGCAATCGAGTCCAGGATTTCCCGCTGGTAGCTTCCCAACAGATTATTGCGAATTGTTTTGCGTTTCTGCCGGAAACACTGGCCCACGAAAGCTAAGAACGCCGTCCGATCCAGGGCAGGGAACTCCGACGCGTCCTTGGGGATCAACCGGACGACCGCGGAATCCACCTTCGGCGGTGGCCGAAACGCGGCGGCGGGCACCGAGAATAGCAGCTCGGGCGAGCTGAATAATTGGGTCTGTACGCTCAAGTAGCCGTAATCGCGCGTGCCGGGATGCGCCGTCAACCGCTCGGCGACTTCTTTTTGGACCAGGAAAACCGCGCGAGTTAGCTGCCCGCCCAGGCGCAGGGTTTTCTCCAGAATCGGCGACGTGATGTAGTACGGCAGATTTCCGGCCACCGACACCTCGCCCCACTGCGCTAGATCGGCCTTCAAAACATCCGCCTCTACCAGCGTCAGCCGTTCCTCATCGCGAAACTTGGCCCGCAGATACTGCACCAGCACCGGATCGATTTCGATCGCCACCACGCGCCCGGCCCTCGCCAACAGATGCGATGTCAACGCCCCGCGCCCCGGCCCGATCTCCACCACGGTTCCGCCTGTTTCCGTACACACAGCCTCCGCGATCCGCTCCAGAATCGGTTGCCGCACCAGGAAATGTTGGCCTAATCGTCGTCCCAACCGACCATCTTGGCACGGACGCTTGCCATGGATCTGTAACCGTTACGCCGCGCCAGCGTCTTACTTGCGGAGGTGCAATTGAAACAGCTCATTGGATTGTTTTCTGTCTCACTGCTTTTAGCGCTGCCCGTTCTCGCCCAGGAGAAGGGCGGCGAACACGGTGGTGCTGCCAAGGGAGGTGGCGTTCGCGGCGTTGGCGGCGGACATATTCCCTCCCACGGTCCTGCTCCGGCTCGCGCTCCTAAACAGAACGCCCAGCAACGCAGCGCCCCAGCGCCAGAACATCAAACGTTTGCCGACAAGAAGGGTCACCCCGAAGCCCCCCACGTCCACGCATCGGGCGACAAATGGGTTGGGCACGATAGCGGCCCCAATGACCCCCATTACCACCTCGATCACCCCTTTGAGCATGGGCGCTTCACCGGCGGCATCGGCAAAGGCCACGTTTGGCGGCTGGCCGGCGGCGGTCCCAGTCGCTTTTGGTTCGGCGGATTCTACTTCGGCGTCGCTCCGTACGATATCGGATATTGTGGCGACTGGCTGTGGGACAGTGACCAAATCGTCATCTATGATGATCCCGATCACATCGGCTGGTATCTTGCCTACAACGCCCGCCTCGGTACCTACGTACACGTCCAGTATTTCGGCAACAACTAGCTTTTTTCCACCGCCCGGCGCATGATTGCGTCCAAATGCAGGCGTGCGCAGTCTATGTGGGGAAAGTCAGTATTGCCTTCGTTGAACACGAGCGCGAGTTCCGTTCCCGCCAGGATCACCCCCTGGACGCCCTCGCGCTCCATCAGCCGATGCGCCAGCCGGCTTAACTCCTCGCGCTGCTCCTCCAGCCCCGCGCCGGCACCCACCAGTTGCATGTAGGTTTGATGAACGAAGTCGACCTCTTCCGCTGCCGGTGTCACTAGCTCTACGCCCCGCAGCTGCCCAAACAATCCCGACTCCACGGTGAAACGCGTCCCAAACAGCGCAACTCGCCGCCATCCGCGCGTGTGAATCTCCCTTTGCAATTCCTCCACTGGATTCACGATCGGCAGGCGCGACAGTTTCAGCAAATCCGCGATGCAAATGTGCGGCGTCACTGCGGGCATGGCAGCGAACTCTGCTCCCGCGCTCGCCAACCGGTCGATCAATCCCGCCAGATATTCCGCCAGCCCGGCCTTGTCATCCGCCTGCGCCGCGCGCAGCACGCGGTTCACGTCCGCGTGCACCATCACCAGACTGAGCACCCGGCCCTGCGCCCCGTGCGCCTTCGCGAGTTCCTGATAGTAGTGCACGGTCGCGCCGACGCCCAGCCCGCCGATCAGTCCGACGCACCGCCCAACGGCCCCATCACTCATGGCAGCCGCATCAACCGCCGATGCGCAGCAGCTCCACCTCGAAAATCAACGTCGCACCGCCCGGAATCGTGGGTGGGCTCCCTTGCTCCCCATACGCGATGCTCGCCGGACACACCAGTTGCGACTTCCCGCCCACCTTCATCTTCTGCACGCCTTCCGTCCAGCATGGGATCACTTGGCCAAGTGGAAATGTCGCCGGCTCGTTGCGTTTGTAGGAACTGTCGAATTCGGTTCCGTCTACTAGTGTGCCGCGATAGTTGACGGTCACCATGTCGCTGGCCCTCGGCGATGCGCCGGAGCCAGCCCGCAGCTCGCGATAGATCAAACCGCTCGGGGTCCGCACCGCCCCCGGCTCGGCGGCCGCCTTCTCCAGATACGCTTTTGGATCGCCCGCCCCCGATCCCGTCGACGTCGACGATGAGCATCCAACCAAGACAACGGCCAGTAAGAACACGAATGCGCGCATGTGTCCAGCGTAACAAGCATTGCGCTCCCAATCCCACAACTAATCCCCAACAACCAACAACAGGGAGCGCGCCATCGGCGACGCTACCCCGTAACCCCATTAATGTAAAATAGTTACCAGTGACCTCTCCGTCGAATCGTCGCGGATTTCTGCGCCTCATCAGCACCTCTGCAACTGGCATTACAGTCGTCCAAAAGGCTCTCGTCAAGACAGCGCTGGCCGGGACCGCTTCCGCTCCTATCGCCGTCACCAGGCTCACCGACAAGTTCCTGCTCATCACCGGCGCGGGCGCAAATGTGCTCGCCGTCCTCGGGTCCGACGGCGTGCTCATGGTTGATGGCGGCTCGCCCGACCGTTCCGCCGAGCTCCTCAAGCTGATCGCCGACCAGTCCAGTGGCAAGCCCGTCCAGGTGCTCTTCAATACTTGCTGGGACACCGATCACACCGGTTCCAACGAAACCCTCGGCAAAGCCGGCGTCAAAATCATCGCGCACGAGAACACCAAGCTCTGGCTCGGCGCTGAGTTCGATTCCCGCTGGCGGAAGCGCACCTACGAGCCACGCCCCAAGGTCGCGCTCCCCAATCAGACCTTCTATAGCGGCACCAAGAAAATGACCTTCGGCGATCAGCCCGTCGAATACGGCCATTTGATGCAGGCGCACACCGATGGCGATATCTACGTCTACTTCCCCGGTCCAAATATTCTGATGACGGGCGGAATCGTCGGCGGAAACTGTTACCCGGTTCTCGACTACGACACCGGCGGCTGGATCGGCCCACTTGACCGGGGCGACGCCCGCTATAACGATTTGGTGACTCCGAACGGCCTGGGAGGGGCGCAACGGGCCCTGTTGAAAGTAACCAACGCCGATACGCGGATCGTCCCTGGAGATGGACCCGTGATGACGCGCGCCGACCTTGAAGCCGAAAGCGAAATGCTGGCCGCTGTCAGGGATCGACTAGTGAAGCTGATCCGCATGGGCTACGGTCCAAACGAAATGGTGGCCGCCAAGCCGACCCAGGAGTTCGACGCCAAGTACGGCAATCCGGAGCAGTTCATTCGAAACGCGTATATGGGGCTGTGGGGGCACGTTCACGAGCTGGGTGGAATTGTTTAATGCGCCACTGGTTCAAAGCTTTACCCTTTGCGTTCGCTGCTCTCGCGTCTGGAGCCTCACCGACGGTCTCCGTCTCGGCGCATCGAGCGCTGCTCGATCGCTATTGCGTCACCTGCCACAACCAAAAAGCCAAAACCGCGAGCCTCACCTTCGACACCATGGATCTTGCGCAGGTAGGCAAGGACGCCGCGGTGTGGGAGCGCGCCGTTCGAAAACTGCGCGGCGGGATGATGCCGCCCCCGGGCATGCCGAGGCCCGACCCGGCGACCGTGAACTCGTTCGTCACGTTTCTCGAAACGTCGCTCGATCAGGCCGCTCTGGCTTCGCCGAATCCTGGAACCGTGTCGCTGCACCGTTTGAATCGCGCCGAGTACCAGAATGCGATGCAGGATGTTCTCGGCGTGGATGTGGATGCCGCCGCGCTGCTGCCCAGGGACGATATCAGCAATGGTCTCGACAACATCGCGAACGTTCTTAAGGTTTCTCCGTCGTTTCTCGATCAATACATCGCCGCAGCGCGTGAGGTCAGCCGTCTGGCGATCTCGCATCCGCCGCCTACGGAACCCGTAAAAGCGGTCCTGCACGGAGAGCCAGCCGATCCTGAAGCCTTGCCGCCAGGCACGCAGGGCGGGATTACAGTGAAGCATCTATTCCCCTTCGACGGCGACTACAACATCAGCATCACCGGTCCGGACCCCATTTTCACCATCGATGGACTTCCCGTTTCCATCACTGGCGGATTCGTGCACGTGAAGGCAGGAGTGCACGAGCTGGGCCTAACATCGCGCGCGCACAGTTTTGCCGAGCCGGATGGCATGCTGCAGTCCTTCATTCCCGGCCGCGCGTTTCCCGGCTATGGTTTCCCGCCAGGCGGCGCTGGCCCCGGTGGCCGCAGGGCGCCGTCAGGACCAAGCATCGAGATCATCGGGCCTTATCACACCACGGGCAAGCCGGTGGAATCAGAGAGCCGCGCGCGGATTTTTGTGTGCCATCCGCCCACTGAGAGCGAAGAAGCCTCTTGCGCCGCCAGGATTCTTTCCTCAGTCGCGCAGAGGGCGTTCCGCCGGCCCGTGACGGCCAAAGATCTAGTCGCGCCCCTGGCGTTCTTCAAAGAAGGCCGAGCGACCTCAAGCAATTTCGAAGGCGGAATTCAGAACGGAATTATTGCTATCCTGGCCAGCCCCAAGTTCCTGTATCGGGCCGAGCCGCCGCCGGTGGGCCTCGCGCCGGGAACGAATTATCGCCTCACCGATCTGGAACTCGCCTCGCGCCTCTCGTTCTTCCTGTGGAGCACCGTTCCCGACGACGAGCTGCTGGCGATCGCCCAGCAGGGCAAGTTGAAAGACCCGAAGGTCTTCGAGCAGCAGGTCCGGCGCTTGCTTGCCAGCGAAAAATCGCGTTCGCTGGTAACGAATTTCGCTTCCGAATGGTTGAGGCTTCGCGACATCGACACCATCGATCCCGATCCGTTCATCTATCCCAACTTCGACCCCAGCCTGCGCGCGGCCTTCCGGCGGGAACTCGAGCTGTTCGTCGACAGTATCCAGCGCGAGGATCGCAGTGTTCTGGATCTGCTGACCGCCAATTACACCTTCGTCAACGAGCGTCTGGCGCTGCACTATGGCATCCCCAACGTGCGCGGCCAGGAATTCCGGCGCGTGATTCTGCCCGATTCGACCCGCTACGGTTTGTTCGGCAAGGGCGCGGTGCTAATGGTGACCTCCTACGCCAACCGCACGTCGGTGGTGCTGCGCGGCAATTACATTCTGGAGAACATCATCGGTACGCCGCCTTCGCCGCCGCCGCCCAACGTCCCGGCGTTCAAGGAAAACAAGGAAGGCGAGAAGCCGCACACGGTGCGCGAGACCATGGAGCTGCATCGCGCCAATCCAACCTGCAACGCCTGTCACGGAATCATCGATCCGCTGGGTTTCGCGCTCGAGAATTTCGACACCGTCGGCGCGTGGCGCGACAAAGATCGCTATACGCGAACCGCCATCGACGCCTCCGGCAAACTCATGGATGGAACGATTGTCAAAGGGCCAGACGATCTGCGCAAAGCCCTGATGTCGCGTCCCGCCGAGTTCGTCCAAACCATGACCGAAAAGTTTTTGATGTATGCGCTCGGCCGGAGCCTGACGCCTTACGATATGCCGATGGTTCGTAAGATTGTTCGCGATGCCGGCCGCGACAACTACCGGTTCTCGTCGATCGTGATGGGAATCGCCCAGAGCGCGCCGTTCCAGATGGAAAGAACGCCGGAGGATGCCCCGAAAGCTGTTCAGGTTGCGGCGGCCGAGCGTTAAAGGAATCAACCAGGAGATTCGACCATGTTCATCACCAAGAAACATATCGAACGCCGCACGTTCTTGCGCGGCATGGGCGCCGCCGTGGCGCTGCCTTTGCTGGATGCCATGATTCCGGCCCGCACCGCGCTCGCGCAGACTGCGGCTACTCCGACGCCCCACATGGGATTCATCTACTTTCCGCATGGCGCCATCATGGAACACTGGACGCCCAAAACGGAAGGAAGCAACTTCGATCTCCCCACCATTCTGAAGCCGCTCGCACCATTCCAGAAGCAGCTCACCGTGGTCAGCGGCCTGGAGAACAAGCCGGCCATCAGCCCCGCGGTACATGCCATCACGCCGGGAACGTGGTTGAACTGCGTGCATCCGCGCGCGAGTCAGGATCCCTTCTGCGGTCCAACCATCGACCAGATCACCGCGGCGCATATCGGGCAGGACACGCCGTTGCCGTCCATCGAAATCGCGATCGAAGGGCGCGGAGGCGGAGGTTCGTGCGATCGCGACTTTGGCTGCAGCTACTCGGGTACCATTTCGTTCCGCACTCCCACTACGCCGCTTCCCATGGAGACCGAGCCGCGCAAGCTCTTCCAGCGGCTGTTCGGCCAGGGCGATACCGCGACTGAGCGCAACGTGCTCGGTAAGCAATATGCGAGCATTCTGGATCTGGTTTCCACCGAAGCCACCGATTTGCAGCGCACTCTCGGCGCGCAGGACCGGGCGATGTTGAGCGACTATCTGGAAACTATTCGCGAAGTCGAGCGGCGCATCCAGAAGATGGAAGCGCACGACCTGTCGCACGTCAGCGTTCCGAATGCGCCCGCGGGAACGCCATCGCAGTTCGAGCAGCACATCGATTTAATGTTTGATCTGACTGCGCTGGCTTATCAGGCCAACATGACGCGAGTCTTCAGCATGATGATGGCGGCCGAGGTCAGCAATTTGACCTACAACCAGATCGGCGTGCCCGATGCGTTCCATCCGCTGTCGCATCACAACAACGAGCAGGCCAAGATGGACCGCCTGGTGAAAATCCAGACTTATCACACCAGCATCCTTGCGAAATTCCTGGAGAAGCTCCGCGCCATGCCGGACGGCGATGGCAACATGCTGGACCACTCCATGATTCTGTACGGCAGCAACATGAGCAACAGCAACATGCACAATCATTACCCGCTGCCGACCGCGCTGGTGGGCGGATGGAAGACCGTCAAGGGCGGCCAGCATCTGAAATATCCCGATCAAACGCCGCTGGCCAACATGCTGCTGACGGTGCTCGATCGCGCCGGTGTTCCGCTCGATCATCTCGGCGATAGTTCCGGCAAGTTCGCGGAGGTCTAAAATGCGCGCTGCTATTTTGTTTGCCGCCGCGTTGCCATTGCTCGCAGGTGCGGCGGGCGATCCGTCCCTCATCGAGGTTGTGAAGTCGGGCAATCGTCAGGCTGCCATTGAACTAATCAACCAGCAAGTCAACGTGAATACGGCTGCTCCGGATGGCACCACGGCTTTGATTTGGGCGGCGCATAACGGTGATTTCGAACTGACCGCGCGTCTGTTGAAGGCCGGCGCCGACGCCAAGGCGCGCAACCAGTTTGGCTCGACGCCCATGTCTGAAGCCGCTTTCGCCGGCAACGCCGCCATCATCGAAGCGTTGCTCAAAGCCGGCGCGGATCCCGATTCCCCGAGCGCGGATGGTCAAACAGCTTTGATGATCGTTGCTCGTACCAGTAACGTGGAAGCCGCGCGCCTCTTGATCGAACATGGCGCCCACGTCAATGCCGCAGAAAAGCAAAAGGAACAGACCGCGCTGATGTGGGCTGCCGCTCAAAGCCAGCCCGCGATGGTGCGCGAACTGATCGCCCGCGGCGCCGACGTGAACGCCCGCTCGCATGTCAACGAAGATCTGGCGCAGGTCAGCTCCGAGCCGCGCGCACAGCACCTGTCCTACGGCGGATTGACGGCCATGCTCTATGCCACTCGCGAAGGCTGCTTCACATGCGTGCAATCGCTGGTAGATGCCGGCGCGAAGTTGAATATGACGGATCCGGAGGGCGTCACTCCGCTGATCATGGCGATCACCAACGCGCACTTCGACACGGCGAAGTATTTGATCACGAAGGGAGCGAATGTGAACAAGTGGGATTGGTGGGGCCGCAGCCCGCTCTACTGCGCCGTCGACATGAACACGATTCCGCACGGGGGAAGAGCGGACGGTCCGTCGCTCGATGAGACCACGCCTTTGCAAATCGTCGAACAGCTTTTGAACGCCGGAGCGAATCCCAATTTGCAATTGAAACTGCTGCCGCCGTACCGCAGCGTCGGCGCTGACCGGGGCGTCGACATCATGCTGAGCATCGGCGTTACGCCGCTGCTGCGCGCTGCCAAAGCGCTGGATGCGCCCGCGATCAAGTTGCTGCTGGCGCATGGCGCGTCGGTCAATCTTCCAAATAACCGCGGCATCACTCCGACCATGGCGGCCGCGGGAGTTGGTTCCGTGGATGCCGATACGAGGGGAGTTTACACGACTCCGGACGTTCAGGAGAGGTCGCTGGCATCGCTCGAACTTTTGCTGGCGGCGGGCGGCGAAATCAATGCGACCGAAAGCCGCGGCCAAACTCCGCTGCATGGTGCCGCATTTTGGGGCTGGAACGATGTGGTGCAATTCCTGGCGGATCACGGCGCGAATTTGAACGCGACGGATCGCCAAGGCAAGACCCCGATTGATTCCGCGATGGGCCGCGCGGGCGGAAACAGCCGGGGTGGCCAGCGCATCGACGTTCACGAAGATACCGCCGCGCTGCTCAAGAAGCTGGGCGCGACGGCGTCGAAGTAGAGTTACTTGTGTACCGGTGTGACGGTGAATTCCTGATCCGTCACCACATCGAGCCAGGTGATTCCGCCGCGGCTGATGTTGAACTGCGTGCCGCCTTCCTTGGGCGAGGCACCGTGCCAGTGCGCCACTCCAGGCGGACAGTAGCGGGTTTCGCCCGCGCGTAGTTCGACCACGGGACCGCCCTTCTCTTGATAAAGACCGACACCGTCTTCCACCAGGATGATTTGGCCGCCTTCGTGGCTATGCCACTTGGTACGCACGCCGGGCGGAAAGTAAAAGTGCGCGATGTTGCCTTGCGAGTTCTCCTTGATGGTCTTCACATCACCGCCGGTGAAGTTGGGATTCGGCTTGTCCTGCGAATAGGCGAACACGCAGGCAGACAGCAAGAGCACAAGCTTCAGTTTTCGTATCATCCGATCAGCCTCTCAGATACTTATTGAAGAAATCGATCGTGCGGCTCCACGCAAGTTTCGCGGCGGCTTCGTCGTAACGCGGCGTGGTGTCGTTGTGAAAACCGTGATTGACGCCGTCGTAGATGTAGGCGGTGTAGGTAACGTGATTGGCCTTGAGAGCTTCTTCATAGGCCGGCCAACCACCGTTGATGCGCGTGTCCAAGCCCGCGTAGTTCAACAGCAGCGGCGCCTTGATTTTGGCGACGTCAGCGGCCGGTGGTTGCGCGCCATAAAAGGGGACTGCGGCGGCGAGATCTGGTCCGAGCTTCACTGCAAGTTGATTGGCGATGCCTCCGCCGAAACAGAATCCCACGACGCCGATTTTGCCAGTGCAATCCGAGCGAGCCTTGAGCCATTTGGCGGAAGCAACGAAATCCTCGGACATCTTGGCCTTGTCTACGTCTCCGAAAAGTTTCGCGCCCTTTTCGTCGTCGCCCGGGTAACCGCCTGCGCTGGTGAGTCCATCGGGAGCGAAAGCGATGAAGTTGGCCGTACCCAAACGCCGCGCCACATCTTCGATGTAGGGATTTAACCCGCGATTCTCGTGAATCACCAGCACGCCAGGCAGCTTGCCGCCACCCGCGGGGCGAACCAGGTAGCCTTTGATGCTGCCATTGCCTTGGGGCGATGGCACGGTCACGTATTCGGTTTTGATGCGGCTGTCGTCTTTGGGGACCTGCTCGGCCCAGGCATAGTTGGGGCGGAGACTCTCCCAAATCGCGGCAGCGGTGACGCCGCCAGTGGCGAATTTCTTGGCACCGTCGAGGAATTCACGGCGGGGAATGTCGCCGTGCACGTAGCGATCGAAGAGATCGAGTAATTCCTGCGGGTAGTCGGACGCTTGCTTGCGATCCATGGGATGTGACTCCTTATTCAGGCGAAGGATATCACATCCCTGGTATGGACTTGGTTGATTACGACGCCATTATGTCCGTGAAGGCTTTGCGGAACTTGACCATCTCGGTGTCGGTGCCGATTGAAACCCGGATCATGATGCTGAGAGGCGGGAAAGGCCGCCCGATGGCGACGCCCTTCTCGAGCAACGCGGCCTGCATTTCCTTGGCGTCGCGCCCGGTCTCGATCATCACGAAGTTGGCCTGCGGTGGAATGAATTTGAACTTCTTCTCGGTCATCCATGCGCATAGCTCGTTGCGGGTGTGAACGATCTTGGCCTTGCGTTCCTCGAGCATCTTGGGCCCGAGGTCGAGCGCGGCCAGGACGGCGCGCACGCTCACGATGCTGATCACGTTGTTGCGATAGGGCTCCATCTTCGCGATCAGATCGGGGCGGCCGGCGATATATCCGACGCGCAGACCCGCCATGCCGTAAATCTTTGAGAAGGTACGAGCGACGATGACGTTCTTGCCTTCCTTCACGAAGCGGAACGAACTGGAGGCCTCGGGCGAAGTGGCGTAGTGCAAGTAAGCTTCGTCCACCAACACATACGTGTTCTTGGGGAGATTCGCCGCCAGCCATGCCAAATCGTCGCTGGTGGTGATGGTGGACGTCGGGTTGTTGGGATTGACGATGTAAATAAGGCCACCGCCCGCCTTCTCCGCTGCGGCGGCGAGACGGCGCACATCCGGCGCCATCTTGGAATCAAGCGGAGTCTCAACCACGGCGTGACCTTTATATTTGGCGAGCTCGGGAGCAGCCTCATAAGTGGGGACCGGATAAATGAGGGGGATGGTGGGCGAAGTGAAAGCCTCGACAGCCGCGTGCAGCGGTTCACTGGATCCCGCGCCTACCAGGATCTGGTCCGCCGTGAGTCCTTCGTTCGCGGCGAGCTTGGCATAGAAAGCGGGAAATTCCTGGTAATGATACCGGTTCGACTCACCGATGACGCGCGCCATGGCGTCGATGGAAGCTTGCGGCGGACCTTCCGGAAACTCGTTTCCATTGATCCAGACTGTGTCAGCCGGTGCGACGCCAGAAAGCTTAGCGCGCTGTGCGAATGCGGCCTCAGTGAGACCGGCCGCGATCATGCCTGCAAAAGCTCGTCGAGAGAACATCTTGTGCTCCAATCGTTATGGCTGGCTGCCGATGTCGACGGGGAGTAGGGAGGCGGATCGTCCGTGGACCCAGTCGCACTGTACACCACCTAAAAGTGCGGCCTCTGGACGCCAGAATATCACAAGACGGGGTCAGTTGATTCCCGAAAGTTTTGAAAAAAATCACCACCAAACACAAAACTAGAGGCGACTTGCGCCACCTGGGAGCTTGAAGAACGGTTTTCGCGAGCCATTGATATACTTGCACCGTATCATCAAGCAGAAGAATCCAACCTCGTGATTTGGAGGAACTGACAGAATGAACACGACTTCCGGGCGTACATTATTTGTGACTGGAGCTTCCGGGCATCTCGGCCGGCGGGTGGTGGAGCTTCTCTTGGAGAAGGGAGAAGGCAAAATTGTGGCCGGGACGCGCAAGCCGGAGAAGCTGGCGGATCTGGCGGCGCGGGGCGTGGTTGTTCGACAGGCCGACTTCGAAGATCCCAAGGGGTTGGAGGCGGCGATGGCGGGAGCGGACCGGGTGCTGATCATCAGCAGCGATGCGATCGACCGGCCGGGGCGGAGATTGGCGCAGCACAAGGCGGCGGTGGCTGCTGCGAAGAGCGCGGGAGTGAAGCACGTTGTTTATACGTCGATGCCGAATCCGGAGACGTCGCCGGTGGTGTTCGCGCCCGATCATCTGGGGACGGAGCAGGCGCTGGCCGCGAGCGGCATGAGTTACACGATCCTGCGGAACTGCTGGTACACAGAGTTCCTGATTCCAGCGCTTGCGCCAGCGGTAGCGTCGGGTACGCTTACCGCGGCGACGGGCCAAGGCGGAGCACCGTATGTGACGCGCGAAGATTGCGCCCAGGCCGCGGCGGCCGCGCTGGCGTCGACAGATACTTCCAATCGAACGTGGAACATCACTGGACCGGCAGTGGTGACCTGGACGGAACTGGCAAAGCTGGCGACGGAGTTGACGGGGCGTCCGGTGACCTATGTTCCGGTGGACGCGGCCGAGCGGACGGCGCAATTGGTCGCCCTGGGCACGCCGGAGCCGATCGCGAAGATGCTGGTGTCGGGCCAACTGGCGGTGGCGCAGGGAAAGATGGGGACGGCGACGGCGGTCGTGAAAGAGCTGACGGGGCGGGAGCCGATGAGTGTTCGTGCGTTTTTGTCGGGGCACAAAGCGGCGCTGATGCCGGCGGTGCAGACGGCGGGGCGGTGAGGGGCCATTATCGAAGCAATATTGCATGTGATATCATTTAGCAGTAGGCAGGATGCGGCTGGTTCTTGATACCGATGTCGTTGTGGCGGCTCTGCGCAGCGATGGCGGCGCGTCAAGGCAGTTGCTCTTGGCGGCGTTTGACGGTCGCATCGAAATGTTAGTTTCAGTGCCGTTGGTTCTGGAATACGAGGCAGTGCTGACTCGTCCGCAGTTGCTGAAGGATGTAGCGCTGACGATTGGTGAGGTCGGGACCCTCCTCGACACCATTTTGTCAGTAGCAGTTCCTGTTGAGATGCGGTTTCTTTGGAGGCCGCAATTGAAAGATCCTTCGGACGAGATGGTGCTGGAGACGGCGGTGAACGGCAGCGCCGGTTATCTGGCCACCTTCAATCTGCGGCATTTGCGGGAAGCGGCGGCTCTCTTCGGGATCAGAGCGGCTGTACCGGGTCAAGTCTTGCGAAAGATCAGGAGTGAATATGAGAAAGAGTAACGTTGCGCTTCGTTTGCAACCTTCGTTGTTCGAGGAGGCGAAGCGCGTGGCTGAAGCTGAAGGCGTCGCGCTGAACCAACTGATCAATGTTGCTGTGGCGGAGAAACTCTCCGCGCTTCGAACGGACGAATATTTTCGGGTACGGGCCGCGCGTGGCGACGTGGCCAAAGCGAAACGCATTCTAAAGCGGGTCGGGCGCGGGAAGCCGCCGGTCGCTGGTGACGAGATCGCGTGAGCGCATATCGCAAAGTCGCTTATCGGGTCGAGCGGGGGATTGCTCGGATTGCTCTGAATCGTCCCGAGCGGCGAAACGCGTTGGATCAGGAGCTGCTCTCGGAATTGAGAGAAGCGTTGCGCGAGGCAGCGGCGGATCAGAGCGTGCGCGTGGTGCTGCTGGCGGGCGAGGGCAAGGAATTCTGCTCCGGGATGGACCTGCGCACGTTTGCGGACGACGCTTCGGGCGACCTGGCGAAGTTTCAAGCTGAGGCCGGCAACATGGCGGGGCTGCTGCTCGATATGCGCCGCCATCCAAGGCCGATTGTCGCGGCGGTGCAGGGGCGGGCGCTGGGCGGAGGGTGCGGGATAGCGACGGCGGCTGACATTGTTCTGGCGACTGACTCAGCGCAGTTCGGATATCCGGAGATCAACATCGGTTTCGTGCCCGCGATCGTGATGGCGCTTCTGCGGCGGCTGGTATCGGAGAAGCGAGCGTTTGAGTTGATCGCTTTGGGCGAAGCGATTTCCGCCGAGACAGCGCTCGAACACGGCATGATCAATCGCGTGTTCAGCGCCGAGTCGTTCGAACAAGACGTGGAGACGTTTGTGGCGAGCTTGGCCGCGAAGTCCACGTCGGCCCTGACGCTTGCAAAGGAATTGTTTTATCGCACCGATGCGATGCAGTTTGAAGCGGCCATCCAAGCGGGCGCGGAGGTAAACGGTCTCGCGCGCACGACGGACGACTTCAAGCGCGGCATCGAAAAGTTCATCAAGAAGACCTAACCAGAAAGACAGCGACCTCGGACAGGAGATTCGGCAGCATGGTGATCTGCCGGGCGCCTTGCAGGAAGATGCGCTTCTCGATGGTCCAGTTCTGAAGCCGCACCAAATCCTCGAAATCGTCGACGGTGAAGAAGTGAATGTTGGGCGAATCGAACCAGTCGTGCGGGAACAGCCTGGTCTTGGGAGCGCGGCCGGTAAATAGATGCGACATCCGCACGGTCCAGTGGCCGAAGTTTGGGAACGCGACGATGGCGCGGCGGCCGACCCGTAGCATTTCGCGCAAAACCTTGAGTGGCGCGCGGGATTCCTGCAGCGTCTGGCTCAATATCACGTAGTCGAAAGCCTGGTCAGGGAGATCGGCGAGGGCGGCCTCGATGTCGCTATGAAACACGGAGACGCCTCGCGAGATGGCTTGGCGGACTTTGGAGCCTTCGATCTCCACGCCGCGCGCATCCACGCGCTTGTTTTCGGCCAGCCAAGCCAGCAGTTCACCTTCGCCGCAGCCAAGATCCAGCACGCGGGCATTGGGCTCGATGATCGCGCTGATGATGGCGTAGTCGCTGCGGCCGAGTAACTTTGGAACGAAGGACTCGGACACTCCTAAAGGCGCTCCCGGAACGTGCTTGCCAGAAAGCCGCGGACCAGTTGGGACTGCTCGGCGACGTTCACCAGAAACGCGTCGTGGCCATAGGTGGACGGAAGGTCGCAGTAGGCGACGTCGCAGTTGCGCCCGCGCAGAGCGCGCACAATATCGAGCGATTGATAGCTCGGATACAGCCAGTCCGACGAAAAGCTGATGACCAGGAAGCGCGATTTCACGCCGTCGAAGGCGGCGCTCAGCGAGGGACGCCCTACCGTGAGGTCGAAATAATCCATGGCCTTGGTGATGTAGAGATAGGAATTTGCGTCGAAGCGGTCGACGAACTGGTTGCCGCGGTAGCGCAGATAGCTTTCGACTTCAAACTGATCCTGATCGCGCAAGCGCCGTCCGAATTTCTCGCGCATGGATGCGTCGCTCATGTAGGTGATGTGCCCGACCATGCGTGCGACGGCCAGGCCACGCGCGGGCGGACGCTTACCGTAGTAGTTGCCTTCGTCCCAATCGACGTCGGCCATAATGGCCTGGCGTCCGACTTCATTGAACGCGATCTGCTGCGGGCTATGGCGGGCGGTCCCGGCGATGGGGATGGAGGCGGCCACCGCATCGGGATAAGCGACGGCCCATTGCAGAGCTTGCATCGCGCCCATGGAGCCGCCTGAGACGGCCAGCAGTCGCTCGATTCCGAGATGCTCGGTGAGCATCTTTTGCAGGCGGACCATATCGGGAATGGTGACCGGAGGGAAGGACATGGCGTAAGGGCAGCCGGTCTCCGGATTGATGGAAGCGGGGCCGGAGGTGCCTCGGCAGCCGCCCAGGATATTGGAACAAATCACGAAGTATTTGTCGGTGTCGAATCCCTTGCCGGGGCCGATCATGCTGTCCCACCAGCCGATGGCGCCCGTGGCTTTGTCTTCACCGGCGGCGTGCGCGTCGCCCGAGAAGGCGTGGAGAACCAGGATCGCGTTGTTCTTGCGGGCGTTCAATTCGCCGTAGGTTTCATAAGCCACGTCGACCGGGGCAATGGTGGCGCCGCAGTCCAATCGGATCGAATCGAATTGGACGATTTGAGTTTCAGTGAGCATCAGGCGAACGTCAAGCCCAGCGCGGGATCACCGGAAATCTTCCTGCAGGCGATCGAGCGCGGCCGCGCCCGGGCAGAGCTTTGTATAAGGAACCTTGGTCAAGGCGACGCCGGTAGTCTTGTTCAGTTCGTGCATGTCGGGAATGGATTCGTTGAGATAAAGCAAGCCGGTGACAACTTCGCCCTTGCCTTGGTGCTCTTCGAGATAGTCCATCACCTTGCCGCGATCGGTGGGATCGTAATTGGGGGGAACGCCTTTGAATCGCACCACGCTTCCATCATGCATGGTAACGTTGACAGCGCCGTTCTGGCCAATCTGGGCCAGGATCTCACTGGCGGGTGGAACAAAATCGGCCTCGGTTACTTTCAGCTCGTGCTGGCGGGTGTAGAGATAACTTTTGGTGGAACCATCGTGATCGTTGAAGGTCACGCAGGGCGAGATGACGTCGATCAAGGCGAAGCCTCGATGCGAGGCTGCGGCTTTCAGGATGGGCACCAGCTGTTCTTTATCGCCGGAAAAGCTGCGCGCGATGAAGGTGGCGCCAAGGCTCATGCCGAGCATCACCGAGTCGATGGGCGCCATGCGGTTGGGTTCGCCGCGCTTGCTCTTGGAGCCGACGTCGGCCGAGGCTGAGAACTGGCCCTTGGTAAGCCCGTACACACCGTTATTCTCGATGACGTAGATCATGCGGACGTTGCGGCGGATGGCGTGGCACATGTGGCCGAGACCGATGGACAACGAATCGCCGTCACCTGAGATTCCGATGTAGATGAGTTCGCGATTGGCGGCGTTGGCGCCGGTGGCGATGGGCGGCATGCGGCCGTGGGCGGAGTTCAGTCCATGCGCGCCGTTGACGAAATATGCCGGCGTTTTCGAAGAGCAGCCGATTCCGCTGAGCTTGGCGATCATGTGCGGCGGCGTGGCAACTTCCCAGAGAGCGCGCGTGATGGCGGCGGTGACCGAGTCGTGCCCGCACCCGGCGCACAGGGTGGACATGGTCCCTTCGTAGTCGCGAATAGTGAGGCCCAGATCGTTGCGTTGCAGGCTGGGGTGCGTGGCGACGGGCTTGACGATGGATGGCATGTTATTCCTCCATTGGAATTTCGCCGGCGGGCCGGCCGGCTGCAACGAACACTGGCTTGACCTGCAAGCCCAACTCCTCGAGGACGCCATCGACGACGTGGCGCGCGCTGAGGGGGAATCCACCGTACACCAGCACGGAGCGCAGTTTGTCTTTGGGGACGTTGGTCTCCAAAGTTAAGAGAGACCGGAGCTGGGCGTCGCGATTTTGCTCAATGACGAAATTGATATCGTGTTCGGCCAGGAACGATTCCACGGCGGAATCGAATGGGAAGCCGCGGACACGCATGAAATCCCCGATGACCCCACGTTCGGCAAGGAGATCGAGCGCTTCGCGAACGGCCAAGTCGCAGCCGCCGAGAGTAACGACGCCGAAAATAGCGTCGGGCCGGCGGTGAATGATAGGCGCCGGCACGAATTTCGCGGCGGCTTGATGCTTTTTCAAAAGGCGATCCATGACCTCGCGATACTCGTCCGGAATTTCTGTGTAGCCGCCGAACTTGTTGTGGCCGGATCCGCGCACGAAATAAGACGCCTTTGGATGGACGCCGGGAAGCGTGCGCGCCGCGACCTGATTTTCGTCTTCGCCGGTGTAACGCTGGAACTTGGGCAGCGCTTCGATTTCTTCGAGACTGAGCACGCGGCCGCGGTCGGGCTGATAGCCGTCGTTCCACTGGAGGCGAGGGACCACCCAGTCGTTCATGCCGATATCGAGATCGGACATCAGGAAGACGGGAGTTTGGAATCGCTCGGCGAGATCGAAGGCGATGGGAGCGAAGTCGAAACATTCGGCTGGATTCGACGGGAATAGGAGAATATGTTTGGTGTCGCCGTGCGAGGCGTACGCGCATTCCAGCAAATCGCCCTGCTGGGTACGGGTGGGCATGCCAGTGGATGGGCCAACGCGTTCGACATCGATGATGACGGCCGGGATCTCGGTGTAGTAGGCGAAGCCGAGC
>Ga0209517_10003856_pt1 | contig 20048 bp, 13 predicted proteins | sample PeaSoiMetSII2010_FD_187695 | JGI IMG/M metagenome (GOLD analysis project Ga0209517, IMG submission 187695) | Peat soil microbial communities from Weissenstadt, Germany - SII-2010 (SPAdes) (version 2) | ecosystem: Environmental > Terrestrial > Soil > Wetlands > Peat | place: Germany...
GAAGCCGGTGAGGAAGGTGGGAACCGGCCGGTGGTCGGGCCGTCCAGATTTGGTATCCGCGAGCACGATCCACCATGCGCCCTCTATTCTCACGAAAGTATTTTCGATCTCTAGCGCGGCGAAATTCTTCAGGCGAATGGGATCAAGCGCGAGCAGCGCTACCATTAGCCCATTGCGGACCAGGAGGGCGCGACCGAGTGGCAAGCCATGAATATCAGTATCAGCTTCTCTGATCAGCGTCAGGCCGGCCTCGACTAGCCTTTCTGCCAGCACTACGCGATCGAACCCATCCTTGGGCCGCTCCAGGAGCGCCAGATCCTTCCCAATCTCTGCGAGCCAGGTAAAGTTGCAGCTAGGTGCGATGCATTCGACGGCCCGGCGCACCTTATAGATGGTTCGCGAGACGGTGACGGAACTGACCCGATTCTGGAGTTCCGTAATGAAAGCGGCGACGCGCTCCGGCGTGACGAGCGCTCCAGCCTCCGCGGTGAGCGCAAGCTGCCCGGAGCGGTCAAGGAAATCGAGGTAAAGGCCATAGCGGTTTACAAGGTCGGCTTGCGTCACTGGCGCCAGATGGCTGGCAGCGCCACCGCGCGTGAGCCGCTGCCTTGGCTGGCAGGCAGCTTCCCAGCCACGGCGATCGGCATCGGGCCATTCCTTCAACGGCAACGAGCGCACCGAGCGAGCGCGACTGCCGCCAGGGCAAATCTTAGCCGTCTTCATGCCGCCTCCGGGTCGAAGCGCAGCTCACGGCGGATGATCTCCCCGAACTCCTGGTTGGCCTGAGCGGTCTCAAGGCCGATATAAAAGTTGATGGTGGTCTGGAGGTTGAGATGACCCAGGATCCGACGAACATATTCGTAATTGCCGGGCTTGGCCCTCAGGATCAAAGCTGCCGCCGCGTGCCTGAACTGATGCACGGTGACGCGCAAGCCCGTTGCCCTATGGATGCACTTGGTGATTTGGCTACTCAAGGTCGCCAAGCCCTTGTGTCCTCCTTGTATGCCGGGGAACAGCCACGGCTCGTTGGAGCCGCGCAGGAGAACGTGGAGATGGTTATCGACATAGTCATCGATCAGCGCGGTCAACTCGGCGTCGAACACAGTTTCAAGCCTGACGCGGTTCTTCACGTCATAAACCGAGAAGGTGAGCCAATAGGGCGCCCCCGGGCCGCCGGGGCGAATCAGGTTCTCGCCAATCCGAATGGCGCCGAGATTGCCGAGACGGATGGGGAACACGGTGAGGATGCCGACGGCGACAGCGAGTTGTGCGAGCCCGGCGGCCTTCATGGGTGCGCGATCACGGATCGCGTTAGCCTGCCGCATCAGCTGCCACGGCAGGTTCACAACCCGCCGCCAAATGTCCGAGCTGAGAACCTGGCGGATGAGAGCCATGTTCTTCTCAGTAAGGCCGACCGGCCGATACTCATCGAGCACCGCCCGCATGTCATCCAGCCGAGCGATCGCAGCCTCATCGACGCATCGCGTCTCTCTGGCGATGCCGAGGAGCAGAGAGGCAAGCTCGATAAGATAAATGGAGGGGTGCTCGCCGCTCTCCCGCCAATAGGCATCGAAGACACGTTGGACGAGATCGGGATCAAGAAGCTCACGGAACGATGCGAGGGTGCTGATCGGGATCCCCTCGCTGACGGCCTTGCGCACGAAAGCGACGAGCTTGGCGCGGCGAACCTTGATGGTCGACGGCTTGCACGGGGCGCGTCGTCGGCCACCGGGCGTCCGGCGGATTTGGGTCAAGCCGGTGAGGTAGGTCTCGATATCCTGACGAAGGCTGGCGGGGAACTCCTCGAAGGCGGGACCAGCAAGGGAGGACTTTGGCGGGGGCTCAACTAGCCTTTGCGAAGGCCAGCCCGGCACGACGCCAATACAACGATTCCACGCCCGCGCGATGCGCCGTCGGGCTGCAGCGTTAGCCTTGAGGGCGGTCGTGGCTGCCCGATAGGCCATGCAGGCATCAAGCGCTGTCTCGTTCACCTCTTCGGGCCCAATTCCGCGGGCCGACCAGAATCGCATGGGCGACGAGAGATGGGCACGTGTGCGGCGATGGGTGATGCCATCCCTGAGGCAGACCCAATCCTCGCTCAGCGGCGCACCTCGCAAAGGGACGTTCTCCTCCTCGGAGAACCAGCTCAGAGCCGCCCGGACGTTGGCCTTGTGGTTAGCGAGCGTCTTTGCCGTAACGTCCATTTGTGCATGGTGCAGATGAGAGATTGGCATTCGGACGGCCGTCCAGCGCCCCGGAATGAGCTCCAAGGGCTTACCCAGCCCCTTGGCCGTGATGCGCAAGGAGCAAATCCAGTGCCGGCGCTGGCCCTTTGTTAAATTGGGCGCGTCCTTGATGGCCACCTCAGCGTCTGCGAACGAGGGCTCGATCAGTGGATTGGTGCTGTTCATCTCCTGCATTGGGAACCTCGCCTGATATACGGAAGTGGATCGGGATAGCTACAGATGTACCGTAGTGCAAATTAGGATAACGTCAACATTATACTCAGTACATGTACGTCTATAAATATTCCTAAGTGTCTTAGTATAAGTTTGATATACATGATATTGTACTCCTTATGAGTTTCATTAGAAACGATGAATTCGCCGCGCCTCGGCATAGGCATCGATGTCTTCCTTCTTGATCCTGAGTGCCGTTCCAAACCGATAGCCTGGCAGTTCGCCGCGCGCGATGGTCCGCCGGACCTGCTTCTGGCAGAGGCGCAGGTGGCAGGCGGTCTCTTTGACGGTGGGAAAGAGGGCTGTTGAGGCTTGTCGCCATCGGATGGGGTGGCGTTCTTCTTCATTTGATCGATCTCTTATTGCTCGTAGGAGAGTCGACGACGGGAACTGCGGTTGTGACCGAGGTGCCGTTTCCGGTGCCGTGCGGTAGAGCCCCGAGGCCAGACGTCATCACCTCGCGGGCGGCCCGGCGTGCCAAAAGACGCACCAGCTGTCTAAGGGCAGACGCAGCGGCCCCTGCCGCTGGCGATGCTGCGCTCTCGGATGGGAGCGGACAATTAGAGGAGTCGATGGCCATGGACGCTCTCGAAGCGCCGCCTCGTGCGGCATCAGAGCTGTCCTACGCCTCAGCGCGGTCTGTTCGCTACGCCATCACTTCGGGGAAGTTATGGATCAATTTGGACGCCGCTGACGTTCACGGCTGCCAAACCGTCGCCAGGCCCGCCTGATCGTGAAGTCGCTCTTGTCGAACTTTTCAGCAGCGTCTTGTATGACGTCTTCGATCCGGACTTTCTCGTGCGCCGCCCGAGCCTCCTGTCGACGCGACCAGATCCAGCGCGCGATTGCGCGCTCATCGAGCATCTGCGCCAGCTTATCAATGGTTGGGGATGTGCCCTGTCCCCGTTCAAGGCCGAACGCATGACCCAGCGGCCCGCGATCGTTCTTGTATCGCGACCAAGCCGTAGCCAACGCGTGAATCCATATCCAAGGCACAGGGAGATTGGCCGTAGGGGCAATTGTCCAGTCTGCATCCAATTGCTCCGGCGCAAAGTTCCCGTTCCTGGCGCGAAGCTCGCCGTCATGCGAGATCCCCCATAGAGCCTCCAGCGCAAAAAACACCGCGGCACCGAAACTCTGGTCCGTTTGATAGCCGACAAGGCAGCCAATCAGGTGCTTATCCAAATCCCAGGGTGTCTGCTCTCCGGCAAATTCGTCCATCACAACTTCGGACGGACGCGGCGCGCGTGGCTTTCGTGGCATTGTTACCGGCCTTGTTGATGTGCAGTTCGCAAATCTTCCTCCAGCGGATAGGCTTGAAAGCCGAGCCGGCGGCACTGGACCTGGAGGTCTGCCAATAGAGGAAGCACGTGATGACGGATCCTTATGCCACGGTGAAGATAGGTCAATGCGCCCAAAAGCTCTCTGATCATTAGCCACGAGCAATCTGTCAAAATGGAAGGCTGTGACGTCGAGATCCTGAGCATCGTGGCGGCGATGGGCTTCTTCGCGAAAACGCGAAGACAGGGGTGCAGTCGACGGCAGTCTGCGTCCCATGCCGTGACTTGCTGAAGATGCCTTGTGAGTGCTCGCAAGTCGCGGTCGACGAAAGAGAGGGTACACCATGGGTAGGGTCATAGGGATTGATCTTGGCACTACCAATTCGTGCGTTGCGGTTATGCGAGGCAGGACGCCTCAGGTCGTTGAGTGTGCCGAGGGCGTGCGTACCATGCCCTCTGTCGTAGCCTTCACCGACGACGGCCGCCTAACGGGTCAGTCGGCAAAGCGCCAAGCAGTCACCAATCCCGAGCGCACCTTCTTCTCGGTCAAACGGCTAATCGGCCGGCACTACGACGACCCGCTTGTGGAGAAGGCCAAGAAACTCGTTCCCTACAAGATCGTTCGTGCCCCGAGCGGCGACGCCTGGGTAGAGGCGGACGGCAAGATCTACTCGCCCTCGCAAATTACGGCGCTTGTGCTGCAGAAGCTGAAGGAAACAGCTGAGACACATTTGGGTCAGAAGGTCGAGCAGGCGGTCATCACCGTTCCAGCCTATTTCAACGAGACCCAACGTCGGGCAACCAAGGACGCCGGCGAGATCGCAGGGCTCGAAGTGCTGCGCGTCATCAGCGAGTCGACGGCGGCAGCGCTTGCCTATGGCCTCGACAAGAAGAAAGAGAGCAAGACCATCGCCGTCTACGATCTCGGCGGCGGCACCTTCAGCATTTCCATCCTCGAGATCGGCGGCGGCGTCTTCGAGGTGAAGTCGACCAATGGCCACACCTTCCTCGGCGGCGAGGACTTCGACATGCGGATCGTCGACTATCTCGCCAACGAGTTCAAGAAGGAGAGCGGCATCGATCTGCGCGGCGACAAGCTCGCGCTACAGCGGCTGAAAGAGGCCGCCGAGAAGGCGAAGATCGAGCTTTCGGGCGCGACCCAGACCGACATCAATGTTCCGTTCATCGCGGTGGACCAAAGCGGACACAAGCACCTCGCTATCAAGCTCAGACGGGCCAAGCTGGAAATGCTTGTTGCCGATCTCATTCAACAGACGGTCGAGCTGTGCAATGCGGCGTTGCGGGACGCCGGGCTGCAGGCATCCGAGATCAACGAAGTCGTGTTAGTTGGCGGTCAGACCCGGATGCCCAGGATCCAGAATAGCGTGCATAGATTGTTCGACTGCGCGCCCCACATGGGGGTCAATCCCGCTGAAATCGTAGCGGTCGGCGCAGCCATCCAGGCCGGCGTCTTGCAAGGTGACGTCAAAGACGTCCTGTTGCTTGACGTGACCCCGCTCTCGCTCGGCATCGAGACGCTCGGCGGCGTGTTCACCCGCCTGATCGACCGCAACACCACCAGCCCTACCAAGAAGTCCCAGGTGCTGTCGATGGCCGAGGATAATCAGAACGCCATCACAATCCGCGTCTTCCAAGGCGAGCGCGAGATGGCAGCGGACAACAAGCTGCTCGGCCAGTTCAAACTTGTCGGCCTTCCGCCCGCGCCTCGAAGCGTGCGGCAGATTGAGGTGACCTTCGACGTCGACGCCAACGGCATCGTCAATGTCACGGCTGCCGACAAGGCCACGGGCAAGGAGCAGTCGATCCGCATCCGGGCGTCGGGAGGCTTGAGCGGGGGCGACATCGACCGCATGGTCGATGAAGCCGAGAGTCACGCCGCGGAAGGCAAGAAGCGCCGCGAGCTGGTCGAGAGCAAGAACCAGGGCGAGGCGCTCGTGCACTCGACGGAGAAGATGCTCAAGGACTTCGGCGACAAGGTCGCGCAAAGCGACAAGAGCACGGTAAAAGTTGCGGTTGCCCAGCTCAAGACCGCGATTCAGGGCGAGGACAAGGACCTCATCAAGCAAAAGACCGATGCGCTCGCGCAAGCCTCCATTAAACTCGGCGAGGCGCTCTATCAGGTCAGCCAGGGCGCTCCATCAGGCGCCGGTGGAAGCACGTTCGCGATGTTCCTGAACGACAGATTGAAAACCAACGCCTATCGAGTCCTAAGGCTGTGGTTCACCGCCACCCCATCCGAGATTCATAAGGCCGCGGCCAGCATGAGACGTGCGGCCGCGCTTGGCCTTGTAAATACAACCGCAGTCGATGTGCCGGAATTGGGCGAGGTTCTACGCACCGAAGCGGACATTCGGACAGCAATCGGACGGCTCGAGAATCCCACGCAGCGCATCAGCGAAAGGCTCTTTTGGTTTCACCTGCCACCCGGATTACGCAAAACCGCGGCGCCAGCGCGTCACATCGAAGCCCTTCGCGAGCATGACCAGGTCCTTGATGCCTTCGTTGGTGCACTCGAGGCTGATCCGGATGACGTTGGCCTTGCACGCTGGGTGCAAGCGCTCCGGGCATGGCATCGCCTTATATCCGATGACCATTATTGGATGCTTACGTCGTCCTTCGAAAAACAAGGGGCCTTCGAGCCTGCTGCATTGCCATCAGAGATTGAGTTCCTACGTGGCGATGCAGTGCGGTTGGCTGCTGAACCAATTGTTGTAGCGGGGCGAGAGGCAATTGTTCGCGGCGATACGCCTACTGTCCGCCGGATCATTGCTGCCCTCCAAGAATTGGGGGACACGGGATCCTGGGCAGCACTAGCCCAAGAAGATATAGCCTCTCCAGCCGTCGACCGATTGCGAGCAATATGCGGTACGGTTCGCGAAGAACTCGAATCCAATATTCTTCGCAAACAGGACGCGTCGCAGCACAACAAGAGCGTGTGTGACGCAGTTCTCAATCGCTTTCGGATCGACATCGAGCCCGCGCTGCACAGGGTTTTGCAGCTCCTGCCGACTGACCATGAGGTGGCCCTTAACGCACGTGAGGAAGCCGCTCTCTGCCTAGTTGGTATTGCTAGAGACTACACGTGGGCGGACGATTTCATCGGCTCCGAAAAACTGCATGAAGAGGCGCATGAGTTAGCCCAAAATACACTAGGCGCGCTCAGGATTGAACGAGGACTAGCAGAAGTCCGAGAAAATGCCCGCAAGCAGCGCGTGTTGGGGCCACTCAAACCCATCTCAGCCGCGCCGTCGCTGCGTACGATAAACGGCTTCGGGTTCGCGCTGTACGGCAGATCAGATTTTGACCAAGAGACTCGCTCATATGCCACCACACATTATTTCGTGGCACTTTTTATCCCGATCTTCCCAGTCGGCCGTTATCGCGTCATCGATGAGGGTGGGGGTTATCGCTTTCTCGGCAAGCTTTCGCTCCGCACCTTCGATCGTTGGCATCTTGGGATTGTGGCGGTGGTCGTAGCCGCATGGCTCCTCAATGGCGAACTAAGTTCACTTCCGAATTTGCACTACCCGTTACCTACTTCCGCTACTAGCGGAACCAATAACTCTATAGCTCCTCCCGCCACAGCTCCTGCCGCAAGTAATCTCTGGACAAGTTCTCGGAGCGCACAGCTATCCGGCCTCCATGCTCGCATTGATGCAGGACGTTCGCGCATCAAGACTCTAGAAACAAAACTGCAACCGATATTTAATGAACTCGAGAGCCTGAAGGTTCGGATGGATCCTCTAGAAGCTAGCCTCAAGGTACTTGATACTAAATACAAGTCAGGTGTGCAGATTGACATCAATGACTATAACACGATAGTTAAATCTTATAACTTGCTGCTAGAACGCCAGCGCGCATTGATTGCAGCCAACGGCGCTGACATGCAAACCTATGATGACCTGTCTAAGCAGGATTCTGCTTTGGTAGAGCAGTATAACGGGCTGTTGCGACAAACCTCCAACTAGATCATCGACGATACCTATGACGATACCAACCGAGCTACCAATGACTGTCAAAGGGGCCTGTTCGCTATCTCTCGCGTGCTGGCGGCTGAGCCGGATCGCGGAGTCAATGGCTGACAGTACGGAAGGGGCCGGGCTTCGACACGCCGTCCGGGGAATCACCGATGCGCTCAAAGACATGACTATCGAAGTGATCGATTTTGCAGGACGAAGCTATGATCCAGGTATGGTCCCCGAGGTCGTGGAGGTGAGGGAAGATCAGGGACTAGCAGACGGGCATGCCCTCATTGACGAGACTATTGAACCTACCGTGACTTGGCGTGGCATGGTTATCAAAGCGGGGCAAATCATCGTGAAACGCGCTCCTATCACGTTGCAGGAAAACGCTGGGATGTTCGAATGACAGGTATGGTTGACTATGGAATCGACCTGGGGACGACGAACTCTTGCATCGCGGTGTTGGAAGGGGGGTCGGTCAGAGTTTTCCAAAACAACGACCATATGAACGTGACTCCATCAGCGGTGCACATCCTGAAGACAGGCCGGGTGATCGTCGGCCGCCGGGGATACGCCGCAATCCTCACCGACCCCGACAATGTCGCCACCGAATTCAAGCGATGGATGGGACAGAAGGATCGCAAGCGATTCCCGGCCGCCCAGCGAGAACTCTCTGCCGAGGAGCTATCCGCGGAGGTGTTGAAGTCTCTCACAGAGGACGTGCGAAGACAGACCGGCACCGATGTGATCAGCGCTGTGATCACGGTTCCGGCTGCGTTTGGGGCACTCCAATGCGAATCGACCGCGCGGGCCGCCGAACTTGCAGGGCTTGAGGAAGCAACACTGCTCCAGGAACCCATAGCTGCTGCAATTGGATATGGAGCACGGCCGGAAAGCGCCAATCAGCGCTGGTTGGTTTTTGATCTTGGCGGCGGGACGCTCGATATCGCCGTGATCTCGACTAGTGGGGGTCGGCTGAACGTTCTGGAGCACCGAGGGAACAACCTACTCGGGGGCAAGGACATCGATCGGGCAATCGTTGAACACGTCCTACTTCCAACCCTCGAGGCGACCTACGATTTGCGGGCTTCGGGCCCTGGCGGCGCCCGCAGCGCTCTGCTCCCCCGCCTGCGAATCAAGGCTGAAGAAGCGAAGATCGACCTTTCAACGGAGGCCCAGGTGCTGGTTTCGCTCTTCGATGTTGGCAAAGACAACTCAGGGGTGCCAATCGAGATGGAAGTGGTGATCTCGCGGACACAGCTTGAGGCTCTCATGGCACCGCTGTTGGAGAGATGCTGCGTCCTCGCTGGTGAGGCGCTAGCTGGTGCGCGCCTAGCGGGAGGTGACTTGGACCGCATTCTCCTGGTCGGTGGTCCAACCCAATCTCCTTATTTGCGGGCTATGTTGAACGCGAGGCTCGGGGCGCCGGTCGATTTCTCTATAGACCCGATGACAGTCGTTGGGCGCGGAGCGGCGGTCTATGCCTCTACCCTCGAAAGGAACAAGACCTCCACAACTCCTAGGGCCTCAATATCTAGAGATTGCGTCCATCTAAAGCTCGCCTACGAGCCAGTGAGCGCAGAGCCGCAATGTACGGTGGCAGGGCGTATCGTGGACAATCGGCTGGACATTGAGATCAAGATCGAAGCGGACGGCGGACTCTGGACTAGCGGATGGCTAAAGCCCAAGGCGGGGTTCTTCGAGGTCCCCGTTGTTCTCAAGGACGGCGACGTCACGACCTTTTGGGTCTACGCGCGCGACGGACAGGGGCGCTTACTCGAGACAGATACACCTGAGTTTCGGGTCCGGCACGGACTGGTTCCGTCCGCCCCGCCTCTTCCTCACACACTTTCCGTCGAGATTCTTAGTCCTGGAGGAAATCCGGTACTGGATCCCGTGTTTTCCAAGGGGACCCCCCTGCCGGCAGAGAAGACGGTCAAGTACCGCGCAATGCATACCCTGGTCCCCAACAATTCGGACACCGACCTGGCAATCAAGCTTTGGGAGGGTGAATTCTTTGACGACCCGGATGCGAACGAATGGGTAGGGAACGTTTTGTTAGCCCACGACGCCGTCCAACGATCCGTGCCGCAGGGAGCGGAGATCGAGGTAACGATTCAGATCAATGCTTCGAGGCTAATCGCCGTCGAAGCTTTCGTACCAGTCCTGCATCAGCACTTTAGCGAGCGCTTATACGTGCCCCAGCGCGATGAGCAGCATTTTTCCGACCTCTCGCATAAAGTGGCCTCGGACACTCAGACCTATCTGGCGCGGCTCGAAGAGCTTGAGCGCACATCGTTCGACGTCGACGACGAGTCCACCCAAACCGAACTCGAAGACCTACGACGAGATCTAGACCAGCTTACCGCCAATGCGCTCCCCCCCGATGGCACGCCCGGGGAAATTGATCCCGATGACGCCAAACGCATTGTCGAGGAGTCCAAGGCTGTCCGCGGCAGGATCAGCCGCCTCGAGCGGAGCAATGCTGGGCGTCGCAATGCAGTCGATAGCATACAGTGGGCACAGCTAGTCGAGATGGCGACGGAGGTCGTGGAGAAGTTCGGGACGTCCCTTGAGAAGCAACAGCTTGTAATGCTCCGCCGGGAGCTGGAGCGTGTCGCTTCGAAGGGCGATGCCAAGGCGATCAAACGGGTCTGCGGCGAAATTGAAAGTTTCCGCTGGCGCGTCCTCTCCAATCAAGATTGGTTCTGGAGAGAGATCCTCGATTCCTTGCGCCAGCCCAACAATCAATTTCTTGATCCAAATGAAGCACGACGCCTCATCGTCAGCGGACAAGCCGCAGTCTCGCGTGGAGACGGCGCGGGGCTGAGGGAAGTTGTGAACGCCCTTTGGAAACTTCAGCCCAAAGGCAATGCCGAGGCGACGCGTGAGCGCGCCGTCCGTTCTGGCCTTCGGAGGTTCTAAAATATAATGATCAAGAAGAGGCCGACCCTCCCAATTGGTCACTCGTTGGCAGGCCTACCTACTGTCGTCAAGGTGCTGCACTCAGATCAGCGCTGCGAACTCTACAGCCTAACTTCGTCCGGCGCTGATGAGACGATGCTGTTGCTCGCACGGCGACCAGACGGACTCCCGTCGGAGAGTTGTCGATTTGTCGATTGGTTGAGCACTCAGCCTACGCCGGTCCTTACCGTCCTCCAAGTGCTGAGCGCCGAGGAGTGTCCCACCAACTCAAGTGGCGCTGTGCTGGCGTTACGGGGTCGTCGCCTTGAGGACGAGAGGTTGACGGAAGCAAGCCGCGGCAGTCTGAAGCGGCTCTTTCACGCTATGCTCGATGTCGTCGATCGAGGCCTCTCGGTGCAGATGTACCCCGACTTCGACCCTTCTCTGGCATGGCTAGCAGCCGAGGAGGAGGCTATGTGCACGCTGCTTCCTCTGGATGGCCCGGTTCCCTCGGAAGTGGATCAAATTCGCCTTGTCGCAAACGCCTTCTATCGGTTCGCCACGGGCATTGAACCCACGCAACTGACAGGCAGGTTGCCCTCCCTTCTACGATGGTCAAAGTCCTCGGGGGAGGAACTCTCCCGGATAGTCGAGAGGTGCCTTGCACCAGTCAGCCCCAGGGAGAGCATAACGACCTTGCCTCGTCTCAACCAGGCCCTGGGCCGTGAGAGGGGCGAAATTATAGTTAGTCAGGACAACCCCTCCAAAACGGTGTCGAGTCCATCGATGACCGGCCAAGGCCTCGACAAGGTTGCTGGAATGCACGCACTAAAGCAGCTTTTGCGTCTTGAGGTCGTCGCTCCAATTCGGGATCCGGAACCCCATCGGCGATACGGTCTCTCCATCCCGAACGGCATTCTGCTTTACGGCCCGCCTGGCTGTGGCAAGACCTACATCGCCCGACAGCTCGCCGAGGAATTGGGGCACTACTTCGTCGAAATTATCCCCTCAGAGCTGGCCAGCCCCTACATCCACCAAAGTGTAGTGCGGATTCGTGACCTATTTGAAACCGCTGCGGAGCAAGCGCCGGCGGTGGTCTTCATCGACGAGTTCGAAGCACTCGTTCCGGCGCGGGGTGGGCTCGGGGGTCACCAACAGTACAAGGCGGAGGAGGTCAACGAGTTCCTTGCTCACCTTAACAGCTGTGCAGACAAGAGGATCTTCGTGATTGCAGCGACAAACCAACCGGATAAAATCGATCCGGCAGTGCGGCGGACGGGACGTCTCGATAAACTCATCTACGTTGGGCCCCCAGACGCAGAAGCTCGTCGCGAGATGCTTGCGCTCTACCTTGAGGGTCGGCCAGTCGCAGCGAAGTTTAACCTGGGAGCATGGGCGCAAGCGCTCGAGTGCTACTCCGCTAGTGACATACGCTTCGTGGTAGATGAGGCGGCCAGAGAAGCATTTAAGATGGGCGAGGAAATCAACGACCAGTCATTTCGCTCCGCAATGGCTCGAGTTCCGCCGTCTGTGACGTCCCAAATTGAGAGTGAATATCGATCCATCCAGCAGAGAGGCTCGTCCAGCGCCTCGACCGCGGGGCTGTGACGCCGCGTATTAGTCGTGCGGTCAGCTGGGATTGGCGAGCGCTAGAAAGCCGCTTTCCAGTCGAGCAAAACAAAAGGCGCGTCAGCGAGGCTCACGGATATTCGGATAGTCGAACAGTTCCTCAAACCGATCCTGATGCCCGATAAGAAGGATAGCTGAACGAGGGAGTTGGTCAGGTTGAATTTCCGCGAAGCCCTCATAGACCGAGCGCGGCGTGCGAGAAACTTGGCTCCTTATCGGCTCAACTTCTGCCACTCCGAATTCCAACTTCCAATATGTGTATCCATTGGGTACACTCTGCCCATGAAGGATGTTGGTCTCCGCATAAGGGTTCAGCGCGATCTCCGTGAGCAGTTCCTCAAGGCTTGCCGGGCGCAGGACAAACCTGCCGCCCAAGTGCTCCGCGAGTTCATGCGCGCATACGTTGAGCAACATGAGGCATCGGGGTCAGATAGCGCTGATCCGAAGAAAAAGGCGGTATCAAAGACCGCTGTATCCCTTAGACGGGGTCGCAAATGATAGCCGATTATCAATCGTTGATGAGGCCTGTCCTTGAATGCGCTGCCAAGAGCGAGGTGCGCATCAGTGATGTCGTGGACGAGCTTGCTGACAAGCTTAAGCTGACTGACGAAGAGCGCAACGAACTGCTGCCGAGCGGCAAACAGACGCGCTTTTCTAACCGCGTCCACTGGGCAAAGAGCTATCTAAAGCAGGCTGGACTCGTCAAATCGACCAGGCGCGCTCACTTCGTCATCACTGATCGTGGCAAAGCGGCGCTTGCTGATCCGGCAGCGGACATCAACAAGGACTACCTCGAACGGTTCGAGGAATTTCAGCAGTTCCAATCCCGCACTAAGGAAACAGAAGACACGGGCGCGAACCCGTCCGTTGAGGCTGATCGCCAAGCAACACCCGACGAAGTTTTACGCGCAGCGCACAAGAAAATTAATGCCGCCCTGTCCGCAGAACTTTTGGACCGGGTTCGTGAATCGTCTCCCGCATTTTTCGAGAATTCGATCATTGAGCTTCTTCTCGCCATGGGATACGGCGGTACGTCGGAAGAAGCCGGCCGCGCCCTTGGAAAAAGTTCTGATGACGGCGTTGATGGTGTGATTGACCAGGACCCGCTTGGTGTGGACCAGATTTATGTTCAGGCGAAGCGCTATGCCGAGACAAACAACGTTGGCGCCGGCGCTATCCGTGACTTCTTCGGTGCGCTGAGTCTCAAAAAGGCGCAGAAGGGCATCTTTGTCACGACGTCATCCTTCAGCCCCTCAGCCATCCAAACCGCTAAGAGCCTCGGCTCAAGGATAGTCCTGATTGATGGCGTCCAGCTCGCGCGGCTCCTGATCCGATACAATATCGGCTGCCGGGACGAAGAGGTGCTTCACCTCAAGAAAATTGACGAAGACTTCTTTGAATGAAAACCGGAGCGCAATAGCAGGAGCAAAATTTGAACATCGCGGAAATTGAAATGCAGCTCAGTGAGCTAGTCAGACAACCGTTTGACCAGTCGGAGTTTGTGTTCAATTTCATGGAGATATTCAACGCGCCGAAGGCATCGATCACGAAGCTCCGAAACGGCACGCAAAATAAGGCCGACCTTGTCGGAGACGTGCTTTGGCAGCGCAAGCTGTACTATCGCGCCGCAGAGCCGGGGCAAGCGGCGCTTACGGTTGATGCTCTCCGGCAGCGCAAGCCTGCCAAAACAAACAAGCCTCGCTTTATCATTGCAACGGACGGCCGGGACTTTTCAGCGTTCGACACTAAGGCTGACGAGACGCTGCACTGCGACTTCGCCAGTCTCAACGATCACTTTGATTTCTTCCTGCCGCTCGCAGGCATCGACAAATACGAAGCGGTCGAGGAGAACCCGGCTGACATTAAAGCCACCGGGCGCCTTGCCAAGCTCCACGACGAAATCGTTCGGCAAAATCCGGACTGGACCACTGACGAGAAGCGCCACGCTCTCAACCAGTTCATGACGCGCATTCTGTTCTGCCTGTTTGCTGAAGACACCGGAAGCTTTCCCAAGGACCTGTTCGTCAAAACGATCACCGAATTCGGCGGAGACGATGGCCAGCATCTGCAGGTGCTACTCAAACGAGTATTCGACGTGATGAACGTGCCCGACAACGAGCGCGGCGACGTGCCTGCCCACATCCGAGCGTTCCCCTATGTAAATGGCGGCCTCTTCGCCGACAGCATGAACGTTCCCGCATTCAACAGGCGTGCGAGACGCATTCTGATTGAGGCCGCCCAGCTCAACTGGAGCGAGATCAACCCCGATATCTTCGGTTCGATGATCCAAGCCATCGTGCACCCCGATATGCGCGGCGATCTTGGCATGCACTACACCTCCGTGCCAAACATCATGAAGGTGCTGCAGCCGCTTTTCCTGATGTCGCTGGAGGAAGAATTTGCGGAAGCACATGGTCATCGTGAGGAACGCTCCCGGCTTACCAAGCTGCTCATGCGCATCTCGAAGATGCGAGTCTTCGATCCGGCTTGTGGTTCCGGCAACTTCCTCATCATCGCCTACCGCGAGCTGCGCACACTTGAGATGCGCATATTCAAACGGATCGAGGAACTCGAGGGCGGGCAGCGTTCGCGTCATTGGACGGGCGTCAAGCTATCAAACTTCTATGGCATCGAGCTGGCCGACTTCGCCGCCGAGACGGCGAAGCTCTCGCTGTGGATTGCCGAGTACCAGATGAACCAGCGCTTCAAGGACCAGTTCGGCGAGGCCCCGCCGAACTTCCCGCTAACGGATGGCGGTCACATCATATGCGGCAACGCGTTACGCCGCGACTGGCTCGAAGTATGCCCGCCGCCGATGAAGACACGTCAGAAACAAAAGGTCTTTGATCTCGCGACTGTCGTGCCCGTCCGCAGTAGTGAAGTGGTGCCAGATGATGAGGCCGAAACTTATATCGTTGGCAATCCTCCTTACCTCGGCAGCGGCTTTCTGACCGAATCTCAAAAGCTTGATGCCGATCTGCTTTTTGAAGGGAAGCTGGATAGATATAAGTCGCTCGACTATGTTGCAGGTTGGTATATGAAGGCTGCGACATACATCCACTATATCAAAGCAAGTTGCGCCTTTGTCTCCACAAATTCGATATGTCAGGGCGAACAAACATCCGTTTTGTGGCCGTACCTCTTGTCGCAAGGCTTAGAAATTGGATTCGCTCATCGGTCGTTTTGGTGGAGTAACAACGCCGCAAATAACGCGGCGGTTAGTTGCATTGCTGTTTGTATTAGAAGGAAACAGGACACCCCAAAATATATTTTTGAGGGAGATTTAAGGCGACGAGTCGCTAACATTGGGCCGTATCTTTTGGAAATGCCAACGATAGTTGTTAGGCCTGCGGCGGCCGCATTGTCGCCGCGACCAACTATGATCAAGGGAAGTCAGGCCACCGATGACGGTAATCTAATATTGACGCGCGAACAGAAAGAAGAACTTGTTTTACAATATCCTGAATCGTTAATGTTGATCCGCAAGTTCTACGGCTCTCAAGAATTGTCCAAAGGTATAGATCGTTGGTGCCTTTGGATTGAGAACGGCAATTTGGACCTCGCAAACTCTATTCCGGCGATCAAGCATCGGATTGAAAGGATCAGAGAATTCCGCCTTGCGAGCAGTAAGGCAGCCACTAGAGCGTTTGCTGCTGAACCTCATCGCTTCACTGAGATTCGTTTCAGAGAAGCAGACGCCATCGTAGTTCCTAAGAGCACATCAGAAAGACGACAATACATAACGGCGGTATTTGTTGAGGCGGGAGCCGTTATCAGCGACCAAGCATTCGCCATGTATGATGCTCCTCCGATGTACTTTGGCGTGATTTCCTCTCGCCTACACTATATATGGGGCGCGACCGTCGGAGGGCGATTTAAGTTAGATCCGCGATATTCGAATACATTGGTTTTCAACACCTTTCCTTTGCCTCATTTTTCATCCGACGACGCGAAAGCTCTCGAAGAAGCTTCATGGAACGTGGTTCAAGAGCGGGAACGCAGTCCAGGGAAGACATTGTCGTGGCTGTACGACCCTGACACTATGCCCGACGGTCTACTCGATGCTCATAATGCATTAGATGCGATACTGGAAAGGACTTACATCGGCCGACCGTTCAGAAGTGACACCGAGCGGCTGGAGCATTTGTTCAAACTGTATGCGGAGATGACCTCCGCAACAGAGAGAGAGGCCGCCAGTGTCTGACTTTGTGTACGTCACCTATGGCCAGACGGGCGCCAGCCAGAAACAAGACGGGATGGGCATGCGCGCCATGCAGGCGCGGGCCTATTCCGAACGCGGCTCCCAGTACCTCTTAGTGAAGGCACCGCCTGCTTCCGGGAAGTCCCGGGCGCTCATGTTCATTGGCCTCGACAAGCTGCAGAACCAGGGCATTCGCAAGGTTATCGTAGCGGTGCCCGAGCGCTCCATCGGCTCTTCCTTCAAACCCACGAAGCTTACAGATCATGGCTTCTTCCGCGACTGGGAGGTTGATGACCAATGGAACCTTTGCACCGCCGGAGGTGATGAAGGGAAGGTCGGAAAGTTTCAAGCTTTCATGGAAAGCGATGCTGAAGTGATGGTTTGCACGCATGCCACGCTGCGCTTTGCGTATGACAAAATTGGCGCGGCGCCGTTTGCTAATTGTCTGCTTGCTGTTGATGAGTTCCACCACGCTTCGGCAGACGCCGACAGCCGTCTCGGTGAAGTCGTGCGGGGCTTGATTAACGACGGGCGCGCCCACATCGTGGCGATGACCGGTAGCTACTTCCGTGGCGATAGCATTCCGGTGTTGCGGCCGGAAGACGAAGAGAAATTCACGCGGATTAGCTACACCTACTACGAGCAGCTCAACGGATACACGTACCTTAAGAGTCTTGGCATCGGCTATCACTTCTATCGTGGGCGTTATCTCGACGCGATCACCGAAGTGCTCGATCCGGACAAGAAGACGATCATCCATATTCCCAGCGTCAACGCAGCAGAAAGCACCAAGGAGAAGTACGTCGAGGTCGATCGAATCCTCGATCATCTGGGTGAAGTGATCGATACCGATCCCAAAACCGGTCTTCATCATGTCCGCCACAAAAGCGGCAAGGTACTGAAAGTTGCTGATCTCGTTGAAGACGATGCCAAGACCCGTGACCGGGTTATGGAGACGCTGCGCACTATTTCCGGCCCCGATGATGTGGACATCATCATCGCGCTCGGTATGGCCAAGGAAGGATTCGACTGGACCTACTGTGAGCACGCCCTCACGGTTGGCTATCGCGGCTCACTTACCGAGATTGTGCAGATCATCGGCCGCGCAACACGAGACAGCCCCGGCAAGTCTCACGCCCAGTTCACAAACCTGATTGCTGAGCCCGATGCCAGCGCCGACAACGTCGCTGATGCCGTCAACAATATGCTCAAGGCGATCGCCGCCTCTCTGTTGATGGAGCAGGTGCTTGCGCCGAATTTTAAGTTCAGGACGCGTCCCTCCGATGACACGATCGAAGGCGCTACAAAGATCGTCGATATCGATTACGCGCAGAGCGAGACGACAATCGCTATCAAAGGTTTTGCCGAGCCCAGCACCCCGCGTGTGCGACAGATTCTTGAGAGCGATCTGGTGGATCTCACAGCCTCGGTCATGCAGGACGATCGCGTGCTGCGGGGTGCCATGAATCCAGAGGAGATTCCGCCCGAAGTTGTCACACAGGTCTATGTGCCGAAAGTGATTGAAACAAGATACCCCGATCTCTCCCCACAGGAAGTTGAGGAGGTGCGCCAACACGTTGTCGCCAATGCTGCCTTCAAGGCGACCACCAACGGCGGATTGCCCGAGGTGAATAACAATCTGATCAAGATGGCTGACAAGTTCATCAACGTGAAGGATTTGGATATCGACCTGATCGACAGCATCAACCCGTTCCAGCTCGCCTACGAGATTATGTCCAAGTCTGTCGATGCTGAGGTTCTCAAGCGAATCCACGGCGCTATCATATCCAAACGAATCCAGATGTCGGAGGAGGAGGCGACGGTCCTCTACCCGCGCATCAAAGAATTTAAGCAGACCCACGGACGAGAGCCGAGCCTCGTTGCGCAAAACCCGATGGAACGGCGTATGGCGGAAGCCCTCGAATGGTTGCGCAATAAAAAACGCGAGCGTCTGCGGGCGCAGCAATCGGCTTGAGGCTTCCGATGCCGCGACCGACTCTCGACGACGTTCTTTCTGATGATGACGAGCTGCTCGATGTTAAAGCGGCGAGCACCGCTGCATCAACCGAACATCAGCGCGTCATCGATAGCTTTCAGGAGATCAATCGCTTCATCGACAGATTTAAGCGCAAGCCCGGCGAAACCGAAAAGCCATCTGTCTCTGAGCGCGGGCTTCAAATCAAACTCAATGGTCTTTTGAACGATCAGTCTTTGCGAGAGATACTTCTGCCCATTGACCGGCATGGGCTATTGCCAGCCGAGGCGCAAGCTGTCCCTCAAACACTTGACGATATTCTGGATGATGACGAACTGCTTGCGACATCGCAGGACGATATTTTTGATCTGATTCATGTCCGCCCACCCGCAGCCAAACCGGATGAAATTGCCGAGCGGCAGGTCTGCAAGGATTTCGAGACCTTCAAACCGCTTTTTGAGCAATGCGTCCGAGAACTGAGTGAGGGCAAGCGCAAGGCAATAAAGTTTGCCAACGAGCAGGAGATCGAGGCAGGTGAATTCTTCATCCTCAAAGGCGTGATGGTCTATGTCGCTGAGGTCGGCGACACGCAAATTCGTGGCGGCAAGAGGAATGCACGCCTTCGGCTCATCTTCGACAACGGGACGGAAGGCAACCACCTGCTCCGTTCCCTTGCGAGGGAACTCTACAAAGATCCCAACGGGCGCCGGGTGTCGTCGCCTGATGCAGGCCCGCTTTTTGATACGAAGGCAGGTGAGGCCGACACCCAAACAGGCATGATCTATGTCGTCAAAAGCCTGTCCGATGATCCCGAGATCAAGAAACTTGATGGCCTGCTGCACAAGATCGGCTTCACCGCCGGTAAAATGGAAATACGCATTCAAAATGCTAAGGACGATCCCACCTTCCTAATGGCTGGTGTGCATCCGGTAGCGACCTACACCCTCTACAATATCGACAAGGTGAAACTGGAGCATTTGCTGCACGGCTTTTTTGCCGCGGCACGGCTCGAATTTGAAATCACGGATCGCTTCGGCAAGAAAATAAAACCGCGCGAGTGGTTCTTGCTCCCCATCGAGGTCATCGCCGAGGCCATATCTCGGCTGCAGGATGGATCGATCGTTGACTACAGGTTTGATCCCGAAACGGCTTCGTTGGTGAAGGCAAAGTCCTCTTAAAAGATGACGGCGGGATGGCCGGACCGGAGATCGCGATACGAAGTCCAATCATAAAGGACGGAACTCAAGACCGCCGCTTCTCACGCCGGCGGCCCACCGCCGCGCGCAACTGTTTGACTACGCACCCAGGCTGGCCGGAAATTCGTCCCACGTGCGTCCGTCCAATATCCGCCCGGTTTTCTTTTTGACAACTCCTCCCCACTGCTTGAAATGGAAAGCGATGTCGGCCTCAAGGCATTGATCTCTAATGCTGCGAACCCAATCAGGGTTCATTGGTCTTGCGCCCGGCCCGCTTTCGCCGCCTGCGATGACCCAGTCGATACCGGTCAAATCCATGTCTTCTAGAGCACATTCAGGCTTTTCCGATTCCTGGAGGGATTCCCAAATCGCGCGAACAGTGCGAGTCCTCTGTTGCTTGGGGGGATGGAGGGCGACCATG
>Ga0209517_10003857_pt1 | contig 20047 bp, 19 predicted proteins | sample PeaSoiMetSII2010_FD_187695 | JGI IMG/M metagenome (GOLD analysis project Ga0209517, IMG submission 187695) | Peat soil microbial communities from Weissenstadt, Germany - SII-2010 (SPAdes) (version 2) | ecosystem: Environmental > Terrestrial > Soil > Wetlands > Peat | place: Germany...
AATGTCGGGCAATACCAGCGAAAATAAGCAAAAAGCGGCCGTTCCGCCGTCCTGGTACGCCAATGGGCTCGATCATGTCTGGCTGCCTTATGCGCAGATGAAGACCGCAGCGCCGCCGCTTGCCGTCACCGCGACCCACGGTAGCCGCATCAGGCTTGCCGACGGCCGCGAATTGATCGACGGCATCGCCTCGTGGTGGACCGCCTGCCACGGCTATAATCACCCGCATATCCGCGACGCGGTCGAGCGCCAGCTTAAGGCGATGCCCCACGTCATGTTCGGCGGGCTGGTGCACGAGCCGGCGCTGATTTTGGCGCGACGGCTGGTTGGGCTAGTCGGACCGAACGATCTCGACCGCGTGTTCTTTAGCGAGTCTGGTTCAGTCGCGATCGAAGTTGCGCTGAAAATGGCGGTGCAATACTGGCGCAACCAGGGCCGTACGCGCACCCGTTTTCTCGCCTTCAGCGGCGGCTATCACGGCGACACCACCGGCGCCATGGCGGTATCCGACCCAGTGGGCAGCATGCACGCCGCCTTTCGCGGCCTGTTGCCGGAGCAGATCACGGTCGATCTCCCGGTCGACGAGAAAAGCACTGCCGCCTTTGAAGCCGCGCTCAAACAGCACGCCCACGAGCTTGCCGCCATCATTGCCGAACCGCTGGTGCAGGGCGCCGGCGGCATGCGGTTTCATGATGCGCAGGTGCTGCGAACGCTGCGCGCCGCCGCCGATCGCCATGACCTGCTGCTGGTCTTCGACGAGATCTTTACCGGCTTTTGCCGCACCGGGTCGCTGTTTGCATTCCAGGCCGCGGGGGTGGTACCAGACATCGTCACGCTGTCCAAGGCACTCACCGGCGGCACGCTGCCGCTCGCGGCGACGATTGCGGGCAAAAAAGTGTTCGAGGCGTTCTGGTCGGACGATCCCGCCCAGGCGCTGATGCACGGCCCGACCTTTACGGCGAACCCGCTCGCCTGCGCCGCCGCCAATGCCTCGCTCGACCTGTTCGAGCGCGAGCCGCGGCTCGCTCAGGTGGCCGAAATCTCAGGGGCGCTGTCGGCAGGTCTCGAGCCGTGTCGCAAGCTCCCGGGCGTCAAGGATGTGCGGGTCAAAGGCGCCATCGGCGTGGTCGAAATGGAGCACATCAAAGATCTCAACGCCTTGCGGCAACGCTTTGTCGCGGAAGGCGTTTTTATCCGGCCATTCGGAGCGGTGGTCTACCTCACGCCGTCCTTCACCATCGCCGAGGGTGAACTGGCGAAATTGACGGATGCGATCCGGCGCGTGCTCAGCGAAGGCGTCTAATCACCTTGGCTCGCCCGCAAATCCTTGCCGCAGCGCTTCAAGTCGCTCGATCGCGGCGGCCGGCAGCGGGCCTTTTTCGACCGCGGCAAGCGCATCCTCGAATTGTTGCGGCGTCGCCATGCCGACCAGGATGGTGCCGATGGCCGGGCTCCCGATGGCAAACCGCGTGGCGGCTTCGGTCAGGCTTACGGCAAAGCCCTCTGTGACCAGCGGCATCAAGCGGCGGGCACGCGCCACATCGGCGTCGTAGCGCATGGCCGAGCCGATCGGGGCCGGCGGCGGACTGGCAATCGGGTGCCGCTCGGCCGAGCCGGACAGCGCGCCGCCGGCCAAGACGCGGATGCCGATGACGCCGGTGCCGGCCGCCTTGGTGCGGTTGAACAGCCGGCCATAATCCTGCGCCGGATAATTTTCGGGCAACGCCGTTGCCGCAGATGGATTGAGCATGTTGTAGACTACTTGCGCGCTGTCGAAGGCACCGGCGTCGATGACCTGTTGGAGAGCCGGCGTGGTGCCGACCGCGGTGAGCCCGAGAAAACGGGTCTTGCCCTGTAGCTGTAACTGCTGGAACGCCGGCACCACCTCGCCAAGCACTTGCCGGACGCTGAGCGCCTCGCCGCCGCCGTCCTCGGTGACCGGGTTGTGCAGATGGAAGATATCGACCCGCTCGCGGCGCAGCCGCGCGAGGCTGTTTTCCAGCGATTGCGTTATGGTGTCGGCGATGCGGCCGAATGTGGCGCTCGGCAGCCGGACCTTTGTGCCGATGATTGCGTTCGCCGGCTTGAGGCTTTGCAGGATGCGGCCGAGATTCTTTTCCGATTCACCGTCGCCGTAGGCCACCGCGGTGTCGAAGTAATTGACGCCGACGGCGAGCGCGCGCGCGATGGCGCGCTCCTGGTCGCGTGGATCGCCGCGCACCATCAGTCCGCCGACCGCGCCGCAGCCGAAACCGAGCACTGAGAGCTGCATGCCGGTGCGGCCGTATGTCCGCATTTCCATCGCCAAGCCTCCGCGATCAGTAGCCGACTGCTGTACCGTGCAGATCATAATCGTCGGCGCGCTCGATCTTCACGGTCGCGATTTCGCCGACGCGTAGCGGCCGGTGGCTGGCGACATAGACGGTGCCGTCGATCTGCGGCGCGTCGGCCTTGCTGCGGCCTTTCGCTACCGTCGGTCCGACCTCATCGATGATGACGCGCTCGCGATTGCCAACCTTGCGCTTCAGGCGCTTGCGCGAAATCTCCTGCTGGCGCTGCATGAAGCGGTGCCAGCGCTCCTCCTTGACCTCGGCGGCAACCGGCGCGCCAAGATCGTTCGCTGCGGCGCCCGCCACCGGCTCGTAGCGGAAGCAGCCGACGCGATCTAGCTCGGCCTCGCCGAGCCAATCGAGCAGCATGGAGAAATCTTCCGCGGTCTCGCCGGGGAAGCCGACGATGAAGGTCGAGCGGATGGTCAGGCTCGGACAAATGTCGCGCCAGGCGCGAATGCGCTCCAGCGTCTTTTCCTGGGCAGCCGGGCGGCGCATGCGCTTGAGCACGGCGGGGCTGGCATGCTGGAACGGCACGTCGAGATAGGGCAGCACTTTGCCGTCGGCCATCAGGGGAATGACATCGTCGACGTGCGGGTAGGGATAGACATAGTGCAGCCGCACCCAGACGCCGAATTCGCCGAGTTCGCGCGCGAGATCGAGGAATTTTGCCCGCACCTCGCGGCCCTTCCAGGCGCTCGCCGCATATTTCACATCGACGCCGTAGGCCGAGGTGTCCTGGGAAATGACCAAAAGTTCCTTGACGCCCGCGGCGACCAGCTTTTCCGCCTCGCGCAGCACGTCGGCGGCCGGCCGCGACACCAGATCGCCGCGCAATTTCGGGATGATGCAGAATGTGCAACGATTATTGCAACCTTCTGAAATCTTTAGATAAGCGTAGTGCCGCGGGGTGAGCTTAATGCCCTCAGGCGGGATCAGATCGGTGTAAGGGTCGTGGGCCGGCGGGGCGGCGCGGTGCACGGCGTCGAGCACGCTCTCGTATTGCTGCGGCCCGGTGATCGCGAACACGCCCGGATGCACCGCCGTGATCTTCTCCGGCTCGGCGCCCATGCAGCCGGTGACGATGACCTTGCCGTTTTCGGCCATGGCGGCACCGATTGCGGAGAGCGATTCCGCCTGCGCGCTGTCGAGAAAGCCGCATGTATTGACGATGGTCAGGTCGGCGCCGGCATGGTCGCGCGCCAGCTCGTAGCCTTCCGCGCGCAGCCGCGTGATGATGCGTTCGGAATCGACCAGCGCCTTCGGGCAGCCGAGCGAAACGAAGGAAATGCGGGCAGGGCGGTTCATGGTCGCGGGTTCATAGCATGGTGCGGGCGCGTGGCGACACGCGCCGGTCTCAAGTAGTCTTCAGGCAATAGAAGCGGCAGGTTTGGACGCCGCCCAATCGCCACGCACGCGACATTTGGGGAGGATCGTCATGAAACGCACGGCATCTGTCCTGGTTATCGCACTTTTGGCCTGCCTGTTCGCGGGTTCCGCGCGGGCGGAAATCAAGACCCAATGGGTCGATTACAAGGAGGGCGACACGCCGCTTCGCGGCTATCTTGCCTATGACGACAGCATCGCCGGCAAGCGCCCCGGCGTCCTCCTGGTCCACCGTTACGACGGCATGTCGGAACTGACCCTGCAAAACGCCGAAATGTATGCCCGGCAGGGCTATGTGGTGTTCGCAGCGGACATTTACGGCCGCGACGTCCATCTCAAGACCGTCCCGGAGTTCCAGGCGCAATCGGCCATCTACAACAAGGACCGGCCGCTGATGCGTGCGCGGGCGCAGGCGGGATTCGAAGTGCTGCGCGACAATCCGATGGTCGATCCGGCAAAGATCGCCGTGGTCGGCTATTGCTTCGGCGGCACGGTCGCCATCGAATTTGCCGAAGCCGGCGCGCCCGTGGTCGGCACCGTGACCATCCACGGCTCGTTCCGCAATTTCACCCCGGGCGCCGCCAAGAACATCAACGGCCGCGTGCTCATCCTGCACGGTTCCGAGGATCCGGTGGCGCCGCTCAGCGAAGTCGATCTTTTGGTCAACGAGTTGCGCGCGGCCAATGTGGCCTGGGAGCTCAATTTGTACAGCGGCACCAAGCACGGATTTTCCACGCCGAAGAACGCGGCCGAAGAACGCGCCGACGAGGAATCCAAGTTCGCGGCGTCGCGGTTTTTCAAGCAGGTTTTCGGATTGTGATGAGACCTCGAAAAAGCGCCTGCCCGTGAGCCTGCCAAATCCGCCGCTGCTCCTGGTGACCGACCGCCGGCAAGCGCGGCGGCCGCTTCCCGAGATCGTCGGCGCGGCGCTCGGCGCCGGCTGCCGCTGGATCAGCCTGCGCGAAAAGGACCTTCCGCAGGACGAGCAGGTTCCGTTGGCGCGGATGCTGTTGCCGATGATCCGTCGCCATGGCGCGCGTTTGTCGATCCATGGCGCGGCGGCGCTGGCCAAGCTTGCCGGCGTCGATGGGGTCCACCTGCCGTCGGGTGCCGATCCCGCGGCGGCGCGGGCAGAGCTTGGTGCGCAGAAACTCATCGGGGTCTCGATCCATACGGTCACGGAAGCCGAGGCGATCGATCCGACCGTCATCGATTACGCGCTGGCCGGGCCGGCCTTCGAGACCGTGAGCAAGCCGGGCTACGGCCCCGAGATCGGCCGCAAAGGTCTCGCCGAAATGGCGCGGGCGGCACGCGTGCCGCTTCTCGCCATCGGCGGCATCAACACGCTACGCGTCGCCGAAGTGATCGCCGCGGGCTGCGCGGGCGTTGCGGTCATGGGCGGCGTGATGCGCGCCGCCGATCCCGGTGTCGAGGTCGGCGCGCTGGTTGCGACGCTGCAGGGCGTCTACCCGCGCGCGCGATAAGTGCCCACGCCCTGATCGGGCGCCCAGACGCCGGCCGGCAGCTTGCCCGCCTGCCAGAACACGTCGATCGGCATGCCGCCGCGCGGATGGAAATAGCCGCCGATGCGCAGCCATTTCGGCTTCAGCAACCCGGCGAGCTTCTTGCCGATCGCGACCGTGCATTCTTCATGGAACGCGCCGTGATTGCGGAAACTGTTCAAGTAAAGCTTGAGCGACTTCGATTCCACCAACCAAGCCTTCGGCACATAGTCGATGACCAGCGTGGCGAAGTCGGGCTGGCCGGTGACCGGGCACATCACGGTGAATTCGGGGAATGTAAAGCGCGCGACGTAATTCGTATCCGGATGTGGATTGCGCACGCGGTCGAGCACTGCCTCATCCGGGGAAGCGGGGATCGGCGAGGGACGGCCGAGTTGGAGGGATTTCTTCGCCATAGCTCACTGAATGCCTCGCTTTAGCGGGGCATGACAAGAGCCTCTCCGATCCTGTAGAAGCCGCAGCGCAGGGGCCAATCGGGACCACGCATGACCGCCATCGTCGACATCATCGGCCGGGAGATCCTGGACAGCCGCGGCAATCCGACCGTGGAGGTCGATGTCGTGCTCGAAGACGGCTCGCGCGGCCGCGCCGGGGTGCCGTCGGGGGCTTCTACAGGGGCGCATGAAGCGGTTGAGCTGCGCGACGGCGACAAGAAACGCTATCTCGGCAAGGGCGTGCGCAACGCGGTCGAGGTGGTCAACGGCGAGATTTTTGAGGCGCTGAGCGGCATGGAGGCGGAGGCGCAGGTCAAGATCGACGAGACCATGATCGCGCTCGACGGCACGCCGAACAAAGGCCGGCTCGGCGCCAACGCCATCCTCGGCGTCTCGCTTGCCGTCGCCAAGGCGGCGGCCGCGGCCAATAAGCTGCCACTTTATCGCTATGTCGGTGGCACATCGGCGCGGCTCCTGCCGGTGCCGATGATGAACATCGTCAATGGCGGCGTGCATGCCGACAACCCGATCGATTTCCAGGAATTCATGATCATGCCGCTCGGCCTCGCAACGCTTGCGGAAGCGGTGCGCGCCGGCTCGGAAATCTTTCACACGCTGCGCTCAGCCCTCAAAGCCGACGGCCACAACACCAATGTGGGCGACGAGGGCGGTTTCGCGCCCAACCTGCCGTCGGCCGAGGCCGCGCTCGATTTCGTTCTCGCGGCAATCGAGAAGGCCGGCTACAGGGTCGGCGACGAGGTGGCGATCGCGCTCGATCCGGCGGCGAGCGAATTCTTCAAGGACGGCGCCTATAGGTACGAAGGCGAGGGCAAGACGCGCTCGATCGAGCAGCAGGTCGAATATCTCGCCGCGCTTACCAAACGCTATCCGATCGTGTCGATCGAAGACGGCATGGCCGAGGACGATTACGACGGCTGGAAGAAGCTGACGCAAAAAATCGGCGACCGCTGCCAGTTGGTCGGCGACGATATTTTCGTCACCAACGTGGCGCGGCTCAAGGACGGCATCAAGAACGGCATCGGCAACTCGATCCTGATCAAGGTCAACCAGATCGGCACCTTGAGCGAAACGCTCGCGGCGGTCGAAACCGCGCACAAAGCGGGCTACACCGCGGTGATGTCGCATCGTTCCGGCGAGACCGAGGATTCGACCATCGCCGACCTCGCGGTCGCGACCAATTGCGGGCAGATCAAGACCGGCTCGCTCGCGCGCGCCGACCGCACCGCAAAATACAATCAGCTCATGCGCATCGAGGAGGAACTCGGCGCGCAGGCGGCCTATGCCGGGCGTGCCGCGCTCAAGGTTCTCGGCTGAAGCATGATCACGCGTGTTAGGGTGCGGACCCAAGAACGCGCAGGCAATATCCGAATCCCCTTCAGTTTTTTGACAGCTGCGGCGTGCAGTTCCTCCGCGAACAATCACAGCGTTCTGAAAAATGAAATTGTTCTCGCGCGCGTGACACCGGCATTCGCTACAGTGCATGGTGGCGTATCCATTGCGCCGCACACCGGGGAACAGGGGGACTAAGCGTGAGGAAAATTGCCTGTCTACTAACGCTGCTTCCAGCCGTGCTGGTTGGCGTGTCGCCGGTGGTGCCGGCGCAGGCCTAGGAGAACCGCACCTTCGTCTCGGCAGAGGGCAGTGATACCAACTCGTGCATCTCCGCCACTTCGCCCTGCCGGCACTTCCAGGCCGCTTATGCCGCGACGCCCGCCGGAGGCGAAATCGACGTGCTCGATCCGGCCAACTACGGCTCGCTGACCATTACCGGCCCGATCAGCATCCAAGGTAATGGCTGGGCTGCGTCGTCGCCTGCAAGCGGGAAGGCGGTATTCACCATCAACGCGCAAACGAACGACGAGATCAATATACGCGGGGTGGTGCTCGATGGGATCGCCACGCCCGGAAGCATCGGCATTCAGTTCAACTCCGGCGGCAGCTTGAACGTTCAAAACAGCGTCATCCGGAATTTCGACAGCGTCGGCATCGCCTTCGTGCCGGGCGGAACGAGCGCGCTGTTCGTTTCAAACACGCTCATTTCGGATTTCGCCATTGCCAACGGCACGGGGATCAATATTGCCCCCAGCAGTGGCTCGGTCACGGCGGTCATCAGCCGGGTCGATATTCAGCGCGTGGGCGCAACGGGGGTGAATGCCGGCGCGAATACAACCGTGACCCTGAAAGATTCCACGATCGTCGGCAACACCGTCGGGGTGAACATAGCGTCGGGGGCGGCCGTCGTTTCCTACGGCAATAATGCGGTCACCGGCAACCAGACCGATGTCGTCGGCGGCAGCATTCCCGAACTGGGCGCCAGGGGGCCGGCAGGTCCGGTCGGAGCGGCAGGCGCGCAGGGACCGGCAGGGCCGACCGGTTCGCAAGGGCCGCCAGGAACGACCGGAGCGGCTGGCGTAAACGGCGCCACCGGCGCAACCGGCGCGACAGGCGCACAGGGACCAAAGGGAACGGTCCTGTCCTTTGCTTATTTTTCCTGGACTGGTTTTCCGACTGCGGAAAATCAAAATGTTGCGACGGGCGGCGCGTTAGCTTTCACCGACGCAGGGCCCAGTTCGGGAGCTGATATCGTTCAATCAAGTTTCACCACCTATACGGTCGCCGCGACAGGCGTCTATCTGGTCACCATTCGGGTATCTCTCTTATTAGTAGTCCAGGAGCCGATTTAGTCCTTACCCAGAACGGGCATTTTCAAGTTCCGCTTTCGGATGTTCTTGCTTTGGGCGATCAGATTCCAGTTAGTTCGACGTCTTTGGTGAGGGTGCAGGCCGGCGACACTTTCCAGGTCACCGTATCATATTTAATTGGTCTCTCTTTTACCCCTGCTTCAACGCAACTGACTTTTCTCCGACTGCAATAGCGGGCCCTTTCTCGCCTGATGGCCGCCGTGTAGTCTCATCTGAGAGCTGCGCAAAAATGGCGACATTGCGAGATCGCCGTTAAAGCGATCTCTTCGTAATCCTTCGCCCGTTCCTGATCGCCGCAACTTGGCGTCTCGGCGGTCACGCTTGTCCGGCGCAACTGATCGGCGCTATACCGTTGCGGCTATTCTGAAACCGCCCGGGCCGAGACGCCCACGGCAATGAGAATCGGCTGATGGACCAATCGGTTGAATTGAACGTCGGCAACCGCAGGCTCGCCGCTGAGCGGCTGCGGGATTTCATTGTCACGTCAGTGGACGCGGCGCCGGCTTCCGAAACACCGTTCTATCACCTCGTACTCGACCGGGTGTTTCCCGCCGACGTCTACGCCGCCATGCTCGCCAACATGCCGGACGCCAGCGACTACCGGCCGATGCACGGCCGCAGCAAGGGCCACGATCTCACCGACGGCACCCATACGCGGGTGAAGATCGACGTGTTTCCGGAATATATCCGCCACCTGCCGCCGCAAAAGCGCGCGGTGTGGGACATCGTCGGCCGCGCGCTGTGCTCGGCACCGGTGCGCGATGCTTTCATCCGCCGGCTGGCTCCGCCGCTCGAACGCCGCTTCGGCCCGGGCTACGCCAAGACCGGCATGTATCCGATCCCGGTGCTGACCCGCGACATTCCCGGCTACCTGATCACGCCGCATACCGACACGCGCTGGAAGGGCATCACGGTGCAGCTTTATCTGCCGCGCGACACCTCGATCAGCCATATCGGCACCATCTTTCACGACAAGCGCGCCGATGGCAGCTGCGGGCCGAAGGCGAAACAGATGACCTTTGCGCCGAATACCGGCTACGCCTTCGCCGTCGGCACCGATACCTGGCACTCGGCCGATCCGGTCGGCGCCGAGGTCGAGAGCCGCGACAGCATTCTGTTGACCTATTTCGTCGATGCCGGCGTGCTGCGCTTTGTGCGCAACCGCGCCAAGCGGCTGGGCAATTTCATCGGCAGCGAAATCCGCAACCGCCTGCGCTAGGCGCCCGCCATTAAGGCCGTTTTAAACCGCGCGCTGACATGGTGTGCGGATGGTCACGCGTAAACGCCTGCGTTCGATCCTGACCACGCTCGGCCTTTATGTCATGGCCGCGCTGCTGATCGGCTATTTCGGCGTCAACGCCTACAGCGGCAATCATGGCCTGAAAGCCAAGGAAGACCTCGACCAGCAGATCGGCACGCTGTCGGCCGATCTCGACCGCCTCAAGCTCGAACGCGCCCAGTGGGAGCGCCGCGTGGCGCTATTGCGGGCCGACAGGCTCGACCCCGATATGCTCGACGAAGAGGCCCGTGCGCTGCTCGATTATGCGGCGCCGAACGAGCTTACTTTGATGTTCGCTTGGCGGCCCACGGCAGCCGACACCCCCAAGCCTTGAACTTAAGGCGGCTATCCCCAAAATAATTTTTTCCGACAATGCTTTGGCCGGCTCCGCCCATCCCATTCGGCAGCCCGGGCGCTTCCGCAATCGGGCGATTTCGGCTATGGGATGCAAGCGCCCCGTGGTGTGCCTTGAGGACAAGAATGGCCGTCGCCAAAACCAAGCCTGCCGAAGAAGGCGCTCACGAGCTTCGCCCCGAGATCGATTGGGGCATGCATGACAGCCAGGTCCCCGAATTCAGCAAGGAGCAGGAGTTCCAGGCGCTGCGCCAGATGCTCTTGATCCGCCGCTTCGAGGAGAAGGCCGGCCAGATGTACGGCATGGGCCTGATCGGCGGCTTCTGCCACCTTTATATCGGCCAGGAAGCGGTCGTCGTCGGCATGGAGATGGCCAAGAAAGACGGCGACCAGATGATCACCGGCTATCGCGATCACGGCCACATGCTGGCTTGCGGCATGGATCCCAAAGGCGTGATGGCGGAACTGACCGGGCGCCGCGGCGGCTATTCCAAGGGCAAGGGCGGCTCCATGCACATGTTCTCGCTGGACAAGAATTTTTACGGCGGACACGGCATCGTCGCAGCCCAAGTGCCGCTCGGCACGGGCTTGGCCTTTGCCAACAAATATCGCGGCAACGACAGCGTCTCGCTCACTTATTTCGGCGACGGCGCCGCTAACCAGGGCCAAGTCTACGAGAGCTTCAACATGGCGGAGCTGTGGAAGCTCCCCGTGGTCTATGTCATCGAGAACAATCGCTACGCCATGGGCACTTCGGTATTGCGCTCCGCGGCACAGACCGACTTCTCCAAGCGCGGCCTGTCGTTCAACATTCCCGGCACCCAGGTCGACGGCATGGACGTGCGGGCGGTGAAGGCGGCCGGCGAAACCGCCATCGCCTGGTGCCGCGCCGGCAAGGGCCCGACCATCCTGGAAATGATGACCTACCGCTATCGCGGCCACTCCATGTCGGATCCGGCTAAGTACCGGACCAAGGAGGAGGTCGACAAAGTGCGCACCGAGCACGATCCGATCGAGCAGGTGCGCAAGCGCCTGCTCGACAAGAAGTGGGCCAGCGAAGATGAGTTGAAAAAGCTCGACGCGTCGGTGCGCGCAACCGTCAACGAAGCCGCCGAGTTCGCCACCCAGGACGCCGAGCCCGATCCTTCCGAGCTTTACACCGACATGTATCGTTGAGCGCGGTTTTTTCGCGCGGCCTCTCGAGCAAGCCATGCCCACTGAAGTCCTCATGCCCGCGCTGTCGCCCACCATGGAGAAGGGCAACCTCTCCAAGTGGCTCAAGAAGGAAGGCGACACCGTCAAATCCGGCGACGTGATCGCCGAGATCGAGACCGACAAAGCCACCATGGAAGTGGAAGCGGTCGACGAAGGCACGCTCGGCAAAATTCTGGTGCCGGAAGGCACCAATGACGTCGCGGTCAATACGCCGATCGCCATGATCCTCGCCGACGGCGAGGACGCTACTTCGCTGAGGGACGGCAAACCCGCGAACATCGATGCCATACCCGAGCCGCGACAGAAGCCTGCTGAGCCGGCGCCTGTGGTCACCGCCGACACGGCCAAAGCGCCCGCGCCGCCGAAGAGCGGGACACAACAGCCGTCGGCTGCGCCCGCCACGCCCGAGCCCGAAGTGCCGGAAGGCACCGAGATGGTCACCATGACCATGCGCGAAGCGCTGCGCGACGCCATGGCCGAGGAAATGCGCCGCGATCCCGACGTGTTCGTCATGGGCGAGGAAGTCGCCGAGTATCAGGGCGCCTATAAAGTCACCCAAGGCCTGCTCGACGAGTTCGGCGCCCGGCGCGTCATCGATACGCCGATCACCGAGCACGGCTTTGCCGGTCTCGGCGTCGGCGCGGCGCTGGCCGGGTTGAAACCGATCGTCGAGTTCATGACCTTCAACTTCGCCATGCAGGCGATGGATCAATTGATCAATTCGGCGGCGAAGACGCCCTACATGTCCGGCGGCCAGGTTCGGGTCTCGATCGTGTTCCGCGGCCCGAACGGACCGGCGGCGCGCGTCGCCGCCCAGCACAGCCAGGACTATTCGGCCTGGTATTCGCACATTCCCGGCTTGAAGGTGATCGCGCCGTCGACTGCCGCTGACGCCAAAGGTCTGCTCAAGGCCGCGATCCGCGATCCCAATCCGGTGATGTTTCTGGAAAACGAAATTCTCTACGGCCATTCGTCGCCGGTGCCGAAACTTGACGATTTTGTGCGGCCGATCGGCCGCGCCCGCGTGGTCCGCTCCGGCAGCGACGTCACCATCGTCGCGTGGTCCATGGGCATGACCTATGCGCTCAAAGCCGCTGAAGAATTGGCGAAAGACAACATCAGCGCCGAAGTGATCGACCTGCGCACGCTCAAGCCGATGGACAGCGACACCATCATCGAGTCGGTGAAAAAGACCGGCCGCCTCGTCACCGTCGAGGAAGGCTGGAAGCAATCCGGCGTCGGCGCCGAGATCGCCGCCCGCGTCATGGAGCAGGCGTTCGACTATCTCGACGCGCCGGTCGCGCGCGTCACCGGCAAGGACGTGCCGATGCCGTACGCCGCCAACCTGGAAAAACTCGCGCTGCCTTCCGTCGCCGAAGTGGTCGAGGCGGCGAAATCGGTCTGCTATCGCTAAAAACTTTTGGTGAAATTGTCGCGCCATGCCCATCAACATCCTCATGCCGGCGCTGTCTCCAACCATGGAGAAGGGCAATCTCTCCAAGTGGCTCAAGAAGGAGGGCGACGCGGTCAAGACCGGCGATGTCATCGCCGAGATCGAGACCGACAAGGCGACCATGGAATACGAAGCCGTCGATGACGGCGTCATGGCCAAGATCGTGGTGCCGGAAGGCACCAACGATGTCGCCGTCAATCAGCTCATCGCCGTAATGGCGCAGGAAGGCGAGGACGTGAAAGCGGCCGCGGCCGGCGCGGGGCAGGGCGCGCCTGCTGCGAAAGCGCCCACCGCATCACCGCCGCCAGCAAAACCTGCGCCGAGCGCTCAAGCCGCTCCGCAGGAGAGCAGAGCGCCGTCTCCGCCTCCACCCGCGCCAAAAGCGGCGACCGCAGAGCAAGCGCGAACCAACGGCCATGGCGCCCGAGTCGGCGGCACCAACAGAATCTTTTCTTCGCCTTTGGCCCGACGCCTGGCGAAAGACGCCGGCATCGCGCTCGACCGCATCCAAGGCACCGGCCCGCATGGCCGCGTCATCGCCCGCGACGTCGAGGCGGCAAGATCGGGCCAAGGATTACGCGCGCCGGCCGCTGCGCCCGCCAGCGCGCCGCTTGTCGCGCCGTCGATGTCGGACCAGCAGATCCGCGCGCTCTACGACGACGGCTCTTACGATTTCGTGCCGCACGACGGCATGCGCCGCACCATCGCGCAGCGACTCACTGCGTCGGTGCAGACCATCCCGCATTTCTATCTCACGATCGACTGCGACATCGGCAAGCTCCTTGAGGCGCGCGAGGAAATCAACGCCGCGGCGCCCAAGGACAAGGACGGCAAGCCCGCCTACAAGCTTTCGGTCAACGATTTCGTCATCAAGGCGCTGGCGCTGGCGCTGCAACGCGTGCCGGACGCCAACGTGAGCTGGACCGATGCCGGCATGCTCAAGCACAAGCATTCCGACGTCGGCGTCGCGGTCGCCATGCCGAACGGCCTGATCACCCCGATCATCCGCAATGCCGAAACCAAATCGCTCTCCGCCATCTCCAACGAGATGAAGGAATTGGCAGCGCGGGCTCGCGCGCGAAAACTAAAACCCCACGAATATCAGGGCGGCACCACCTCGGTATCGAATCTCGGCATGTACGGCATCAAGGATTTCACCGCGGTGATCAACCCGCCGCAATCGACCATCCTCGCCGTCGGCACCGGCGAGGAACGCGCCGTGGTGCACAACGGCAAGATCGAAGCCGCCCACATCATGAGCGTCACCATGTCGTGCGACCATCGCGCGGTGGACGGCGCGCTCGGCGCGGTGCTGATCGGCGCGTTCAAGGCGCTGATCGAGAACCCGGTGATGATGCTGGTGTAAGGGTTAGGGCGTATCGAGACCCTTTGACCGAAAGACCGCGATCGCTTCCGGCGACTGCAGCATTTTGATCAGCGCTTTTCCTGCCTCGCCGCTTTTGCTCCCGGTCATGATCGCCGCGGCGAATTCCGTGACCACGTTCAGATCGCCGGGCAACAGGCCGACGATCTCAGCGCCGGCGACATGCAGCAATTCCGGCTTCTGCTGCACGGCGAGCTCGGCTTCGCCGGTCATCAGCAGGTTCGCGGAAAAGCCGCCCGGCGGCGGGTACTTGGTCTTCGGTTTCATTTGCTCGGCGATCCCCATGCGCTCGAGCAGCTTGGCGAAATAAACACCGCTGGCACCGCCGGCCGACGGTTCGCTGTAGGCGATCGATTTGGCATCCAGTAGGGTCTTTTTGAGCGCGTCCGGCGTCGAAATGTCGGGCTTCGGCGCACCGGCTTTGACCGCGACGCCAATGCCGGAACTTGCCAGCGTGACGACGCTGCCGGCCGCGATCTTGCCTTGCTTTCGCAAAGCGTCGATGCCGGCGCGGCTCAGCACCACGACGTCCGCGGTGTCGCCGCCCTCGATGCGCTTGACCAGCATCGGGGCCGTTCCCCAGGTGACGGCGAGCTTGTGGCCGCTTGTCCTCTCGAATTGCGCAAAGAGCTGTTCCGCGGCGCTGCGCACGCCGATGGTGCTGAAGACGACGAGCTCAGCCATGAGGGGAGGCATCCTTCTTGCTTGGCTTTATATCGCGTGGGAAAGAACCGGGCGAAAAAATAAACAATCGGCTGCCGATGGACGACCTGATTGAAGGCTATCGCCGCTTCCGTGCCGGCACCTGGCAGGCCGAGCGCAAACGCTTCGAAGCGCTGAGCCGCCTCGGCCAGCGTCCGCGTGCGCTGATCATCGCCTGCTCGGACAGCCGTACCGATCCGCAAATGGTGTTCAACGCGCGGCCCGGCGAGCTGTTCGTCGTCCGCAATGTCGCCAACATCGCCCCGCCTTACGGTCCCGACGACCATCCGCATGGCGTCAGCTCGGCCATCGAGTTCGCGGTGCGGACGCTTCAAGTCCGCGAGATCGTCGTGCTTGGCCACGCCATGTGCGGCGGTATCAAAGCGCTGCTGGAGGGCGCGCCGGTCGAGGCTTCGGACTTCGTCGGCCAATGGGTGCGCATCGCCGAGCCGGCGCGGCAACGCGCCATGCAGGCGTCGCCGCAGACGCGCCAGGACATTTGCGAGCACGAGTCGGTCCGCCTGTCGCTCGACAACCTAATGACGTTTCCGTGGATCAAGGATGCGGTCGAAGCCGGCCATATCACCCTGCACGGCTGCTTCTTCGACATCCGCTCCGGCATCCTCGAACGTCTCGGCGACGACGGTGCTTTCCACGCCATCCCGGACTAGCGCAAGCCCCGCGACAAGCGCGGCTGCGATGGCTACATATAGCGCCGGTAGCGCACGAGGTTTTGCATGGCAGAGACCAATTTCGACGTCATCATCATCGGCTCGGGGCCGGGCGGCTACGTCTGCGCCATCCGCGCGGCGCAGCTCGGTTTTTCGACCGCCATCGTCGAGCGCGACTATTTGGGCGGCATCTGCCTGAACTGGGGCTGCATTCCGACCAAGGCGCTGCTGCGTTCCGCCGAGATTTTCCACTACATGCAGCATGCCAAGGATTATGGGCTGTCGGCGGGCGAGGTCACTTACGATCCGGCCGCTGTGGTGAAACGCTCGCGCGCGGTGTCGAAACGCCTCAACGACGGCGTCGGCTTCCTGATGAAGAAGAACAAGGTTTCCGTGATCTGGGGCGAGGCCACGATCGACGCCCCCGGCAAGATCACCGTGAAGGCCGGCCGTAGCGAAGCGCCAAAGGGCGCGCTCGGTGTCGGCGCCTATCAGGCCAAGCACATCATCATTGCTACCGGCGCGCGGCCGCGCGTGCTGCCGGGCCTTGAGCCGGACAAGAAATTGGTCTGGACCTATTTTGAGGCCATGGTGCCCGACCGCATGCCGAAGTCGCTCCTGGTCATCGGCTCGGGCGCCATCGGCATCGAGTTCGCCTCGTTCTACCGCACGCTCGGCGCCGAGGTGACCGTGGTCGAGGTGCTGCCGCAAATCCTCCCCGTGGAGGATGCCGAGATCGCCGCGTTCGCGCGCAAAAGCTTCGAGAAGCAGGGCATCAAGATTCTCACCGGCGCCAAGGTGACCAAGCTCGACAAGAAATCGGACAGCGTCACCGCGACCATCGACGACGGCAAAGGCGGCACCCAGACGCTCACCGTCGATCGCGTCATTTCCGCGGTCGGCGTCGTCGGCAATGTCGAGAATCTCGGCCTGGAAAAGCTTGGCGTAAAAATCGAGCGCGCGGCCATCGTCGTCGACGGCGTCGGCAAGACCAATGTGCCCGGCCTCTATGCCATCGGCGATGTCGCCGGTCCGCCGCTCTTGGCGCACAAAGCCGAGCACGAAGGCGTCATCTGCGTCGAGGCGATCAAGGGATTGCATCCGCATCCGATCAACAAGCGGCTCATTCCCGGCTGCACCTATTGCACGCCGCAGATCGCATCTGTCGGGCTTACGGAACAGGCGGCCAAGGAGCAGAAGATCGACATCCGCGTCGGCCGTTTTCCTTTCGTCGGCAACGGCAAAGCGATCGCGCTCGGCGAGGATCAGGGCCTGGTCAAGGTGATCTTCGACAAGAAAACCGGACAACTGCTCGGCGCCCACATGGTCGGCGCCGAAGTCACCGAGCTGATCCAGGGCTACGTGGTGGCGATGAATCTGGAGACCACGGAAGAGGAGCTGATGCACACCGTGTTCCCGCATCCGACATTGTCGGAGATGATGAAGGAAGCGGTGCTCGATGCGTATGGGCGGGCGCTGAATATCTGAAAGCACTGAGCCGTCTTGCGGCGCAACAGCCAGGCTCGTACATATCTGATACGTAACAAAACCTGCACAGAGAGTTGATGGCCGTTTTAATCGATACGGTGCCAGGCAAGCCCGGCGCGCCGCGCCATCCGGAAAAGGCGCACCGGCCGGATCAACCGAGCTTGCCCAAGCCCGACTGGATTCGCGTCAAAGCGCCGGTTTCGCCCGGCTATGTCGCGACGGCGCGAATCGTGCGCGCCAACGGCCTGCACACCGTGTGCGAGGAGGCCGGCTGCCCCAATATCGGCGAGTGCTGGGAGAAAAAGCACGCCACCTTCATGATCATGGGTGACACTTGCACCCGCGCCTGCGCCTTCTGCAACGTCAAGACCGGGCTGCCCGGCGCGCTCGACGTTTCCGAACCGCAACATGTCGCCGAAGCGACGGCAAAGCTCGGGCTCTCGCATATCGTCATCACCTCGGTCGATCGCGACGATCTCGCCGACGGCGGGGCGGCGCATTTCGCCGCCGTCATCAAGGCAATCCGCGCCCGCTGCCCGCGAACCACGATCGAAGTTTTGACGCCGGATTTTCTGCGCAAGGACGGCGCCGCCGAGGTCGTGGTCGCGGCGCGGCCCGATGTGTTCAACCACAACCTGGAAACCGTGCCGTCGAAATATCTCGCTGTGCGGCCGGGCGCGCGCTACTTCGCCTCGATCCGGCTGTTGCAGCACGTCAAGGAGCTCGACGCGAAGATGTTCACCAAGTCCGGGATCATGGTCGGGCTCGGCGAGGAGCGCAACGAAGTGCTCCAGGTGATGGACGATTTGCGTGCCGCCGACGTCGACTTCCTCACCATCGGCCAATACCTGCAGCCGACGCGCAAACATCATCCGGTGCTGCGCTTCGTGCCGCCGGAGGAGTTCGCGGCGCTGGCGACGATCGCTTATGCCAAGGGGTTCTCGATGGTGTCGGCGAGCCCGCTGACTCGCTCATCCCATCATGCCGGCGAGGATTTTGCCCGGCTGCAGGCGGCGCGGGCGGCGACAGCGCGTTGATTGATGCCGCAATTTTCCACCACGCGACAGGTCAAACACTCCGCGACGGACATGTTCGACTTGGTGGCCGATGTCGAGCGCTATTCGCAATTCGTGCCGCTGTGCCGATCGCTCGCCGTGCGCAGGCGAACCAAGGATAGCGAGGGCAGGGAGGTCATCGTCGCCGACATGACGGTTGCCTATAAGTTCGTGCGCGAAACTTTTACCAGCCGCGTCACGCTCGACCGGCCGAAGCTCGAAATTTTGGTCGAATATCTCGAAGGCCCGTTCGAACGCATGAACAATCGCTGGAGCTTTCGCACTACCGGCGAGGGCAGCTGCGAGGTGGAATTCTTCATCGCCTACGAATTCCGCAGCCGCACCCTTGGCCTGCTCATGGGCGGCATTTTCGACGCCGCCTTCCGGCGTTTTGCCTCTGCCTTCGAGCGCCGCGCCGATCAGGTCTACGGCGCGGCGGCGTAAGCCTCTTCCGAAAGCCCGCCGAAGCGCTCTGGCGCGTCAGGCCCTCATTTTTCCTGGCATCTGAACTGCCACGGAGTTTCGTCGCCGGAGCCCGGGAATTTGCGATCTTTGACAAAGAACGAGCCGTCGCTGCCTTGCGACGACACGATTTGATATTTGTCGTCCACCAAGTTCAACAGAACCTGCATGCGATTGCCGGCTATGTTGGCTGGCGAGCCTGCAAAATCCCAGACCTGCTCGTAAGACATCAGGTCGCGCGCCTGACGTTTCGCGCCGGTGATTTTGTAGATGCTAAGAACGTGGCCGGGAGCATCGTAGTAGGTCCGCGAAACCTCGCCGGACGGTTTGATCGCATAAATGGTAATATAATTGCTGGTCGATGCCGGTTGCGCGCAATCGGTCGCCCAGGTGCCGATCAAACCGAATTCCGCGACCGTGTTGGCGACCGATTGGGCATTGGCCGTTTCGACATTGATCATTTCGACACTGGCCATCGCCAACGCCGCGGCAAGGCAGGCTCGCCAACGCATTCTAGCTCCCCTTACGCCGCGCCGTGCGCGACAACAGCTCTAACAGTGCCAAGGCTTCGGCGACGGAGCGCGAACGCACCCGGCGGCGGCCGATCGCGCCGTAGAGCCGCTTGCGCGCAATGCGCCGCCCGTCGCGGCTGGCCGCGGCAAAATAGACGAGACCGACCGGCTTTTGCTTCGATCCGCCGCCAGGACCGGCAATGCCGGTGATCGATACCGCGAGGTCGGCCCGAGAATTTTTCAGCGCGCCTGCCGCCATGGCCTTTGCCGTCGGCGCGCTCACCGCGCCGTGACGTTTGAGCGTCGCCGCCGGCACGCCGAGCATCGTTCGCTTGGCGTCGTCCGAATAGGTGACGAAGCCGCAATCGACGACGTCCGATGAGCCCGCGATCTCGGTCAACGCCGCGGCGACCAGGCCGCCGGTGCAGGATTCGGCGGTGGCGACGTGCAGGCCGCGGGCGCGGCAAAGCTCGAGCACGCGTTTTGCCGCTTCGCGCAAGTCTGCGTCGATCACGGCGCGCTCCACGGCAACCGCACCGTTGCCGTCGCCATCGCCACGATCCCTTCGCCTCGCCCGGTGAAGCCGAGTTTCTCGCTGGTGGTCGCCTTGATGGCGACGCGGCTTGCGGAAACTTTTGCAATCGCGGCGATGCGTTCGCGCATGGCGTCGCGGTGCGGCGAGACGCGCGGCGCTTCGCACACCACGGTCACGTCAAGATTGGCGATCATGCCGCCGCGGGTGCGCACGCGCTCACAGGCGAAAGCAAGGAAGCGGTCCGAGGAGGCGCCCTTCCATTGCGGATCGCTCGGCGGAAAGTGCTGGCCGATATCGCCTTCGGCCAGTGCGCCGAGAATGGCGTCGACCAAAGCATGGAGCGCCACGTCGGCGTCGGAATGCCCGGTGACGCCGCGCGAATGGGGAATGCGGACGCCGCCGAGCATGACATGGTCGCCGTCGGCGAAGGCGTGCACGTCAAACCCGTTGCCGGTGCGCACATCGGCGAGCGCTGCGCGTACCATCTCGGCGCGGGCGAAATCGTCGTTGGTGGTGAGCTTGACGTTGCCGGCCTCGCCCT
>Ga0209517_10003860_pt1 | contig 20045 bp, 20 predicted proteins | sample PeaSoiMetSII2010_FD_187695 | JGI IMG/M metagenome (GOLD analysis project Ga0209517, IMG submission 187695) | Peat soil microbial communities from Weissenstadt, Germany - SII-2010 (SPAdes) (version 2) | ecosystem: Environmental > Terrestrial > Soil > Wetlands > Peat | place: Germany...
CCCCAGAATCCGGGAATTCTTGCCCGCCGGTACAATTCTTGAGATCGCACCAGGCCATGGCCGCTGCACCGAGTTCCTGAAGGATCATTGCGAAAAACTGATCGGCGTGGATCTCAGTCCGAAGTGTGCCCAAGCCTGCACGGAGCGATTCCGATCCTCATCACACGTCGAGTTCCTGGTGAACGACGGCAAATCGCTGGACATGATCGCCGACGGTTCCATTGATTTTGTGTTCAGCTTCGATTCGCTGGTCCACGCGAAAGCCGACGTTTTGCATTCCTACGCGAAGCAGTTGGCGAGGAAGCTGTCGCCGTCCGGTGTAGGATTTCTGCATCACTCCAACCTGGGATCGTTCGATCGGGCGACGCGCTTCGCGCACCTCATCCACGCGACCATGCCGCAATCGATTCGGAATCGAATGGCCAAACGAGGCTGGCTCATTGACACCGCCTGGCGGGGAGAGGACATGACTGCCGATCTGTTTCGCGCCTATTGCGAAGAAGCCGGCCTGTACTGCTTGAGCCAGGAACTGATTAACTGGGCCAATCGTTCATACATGATCGACTGCTTCTCCGTGTTCTCAAAGTCTCCCGTTGCGAAGCAGACGACCGTCATTGGCAACCCCTACTTCCTGAAGGAAGTGGAAAACTGCAAGTCCCGCCTCAGCACAATAGCTGCACGCTCCCAGCTCCTCTCGGTTTGACATCGAGACGAAGCCGGGTTAATCTGTCAGCGTTAGTTTAAACACGTTCGAGGAATGCTCGGGAAGGCGGTGAAAATCCGCCACTGCCCCGCAACTGTGAACGGCATGTAGTAGGCCAGGTTGGTCACTGCGCAAGCGGGAAGATCAACTAGTAGTCGGCCAGCCGTGAGTCAGGAGACCGGTTCTTCGACGTTCCAATCGCTTGTAGAACGTTTCGAGGGGGAACGTCTCATGACCGCTACTCTTTTTCTCTTTCTATTTTTCAATGTCCGGGGGACCGTGTCTGATCCCAGCGGACGGCCGGTCGAAGGCGCGCAAGTCGCCTGCGGCTCGGAAACTAAAACCGTCGTCGCAACAAAAAGTGACGCGCATGGAGCTTTCGATCTCCCGCGCGCCTGCGAAGCCGTCATCACCAAATCAGGATTCGCCGAAAAACACGTAACGCTGTCCGAATCCGGCGACAATCCGGTGAAGCTGGAGCTGGCGGCGGCGAGCGATCGCGTGGTGGTTACCGCGACGCGCGCGGCGCTGGCGGTGGAAGACGCAGGTGTGGCGGCGGATGTTTTCACGGCGAAAGACTTCGAGCCCGCCCGCGGTGCCTTTGTCCAGAACCTGCTGCGCGACGTGCCGGGCATCGACGTCGTGCAGACCGGGCAGAACGGCGCGCTGACTTCGCTGTTTGCGCGGGGAGGCAACTCCAACGCCGCGCTGGTCCTGCTCGATGGCGTACCCATTACGGAACCGGGCGGGTCGCTCGATTTCGTACACCTCACCTCCACGGGGCTCGATCGCATGGAAGTCGTGCGCGGACCGGAGAGCGTGCTGTTCGGAGCCGAGGGATCGAGCGCCGTGATCCAGATGTTTACCAGTCACGGCGATCCGGAATCGCAGGTTCCCCACGGCTCGCTGATGTACGAACGCGGATCCTTTTCCACGGATCATTGGACCGGAAATCTGAACGGGGGACTCGCGAACCGCGCCGATTATTCTTTTACGACGGACCAATTCCGCTCCACCGGCGAATTCCCCAACGACGTCTATCGCATCACCGCGGGAACCGCCAATCTCGGCTACCGTTTTTCGGAAAACACGCAGTTGCGCGCGGTGTATCGCGAGTTTGATTCCTACACAGGCGACCCCGGCCCCACCGCGTCCGGCCCGCTGGACTTTCTCTCGAACAGCTTCGATCGCGATTCGACGCTAAGCGTTCGTCTGGACGATACTCGCGGCACGCGCTTCTCCCAGCGAGTGCAGTTCGGTTATCACCGCTACCGCGACTGGTTCAATGACGGCTTCGACCCGCCGTCTTTGACCGAGACTCATCGCGATTTGGCTGGCTATCAGGCCACGCTCACGCAGCGCGGCGGGGCGCTGGTCTTCGGATACGATTACCAGCACCAGGCTGGAATTATTTCCGCCGCGGACCGCGGCCGCGACAACAACGGCCTCTTCGCGCACGAGCAATATGCGCTGACGTCTCGCATCTTCATCACCGGGGGAGCGCGCGTGGAGCACTCGAGCACGTTTGGCACCGAATTCGCGCCGCGCGGAGCAGTCACCGTCCGGCTTCCGCGAGAGGTTTACTTTCGGGTGAGCGGATCGCGCGGCATCCAGGAGCCGTCGCTGCTCCAGAACTTCGCTCACGAGACGCTCTTCGGTTATGTGGGTAATCCCGCGCTGAAGCCTGAGAAGACCGACAGCTTTGAGGCAGGGCTGTCCCGGGAGTGGTTTTCGCGGCGTGTCCGCACCGATGTCTCCTTTTTCCGCAATTCGTTTCACGACCTGATCCTGTTCGATTTTTCCACCAATCCCGCCAGCTGGAAGAACGTGGATCAAAGCTGGGCCCGCGGCGTGGAGGTTTCCGGCACGGCGCGGCTGGCGGGCGCGGTTTCATTGCGCTCTGGATACACGCGGCTCTACACGCGCGATCTCCAGACCGGCCTGCCTCTGCTGCGCCGCCCGCTCAATGCCGGCACGATTTCACTGGAACTGGCTCCCCGGCGTTGGACCCTTGCGGCGGGGGCGCGGATTACGGGCGAGCGGCCGGACAGCAACTTCGTCCTCCCCGGCGTCACCAGCGTCGCAGGATACAATTACGTTTTCGTGAACGGCTCCTGGCAGGCGACGCGGCACGTCGCGCCGTTCCTGCGGATCGATAACGCGCTGAATGAGCGGTACCAGGAAGTGCTCGGATATGCGGCGCTGCGGCGAAACGTAGTGGGCGGCGTGAAACTCAAATGGTGATGCGGCGAATCATCTTCTGCCTGGCGGCCGCGGCTTGTTTCGGACACCTTTACGCACAAGCGCCGAAGAGGATCGTCTCCACCGCGCCGAGCATCACTGAACTGCTGTACGCCCTGGGGCTGGGCGATCGCGTGGTGGGTGTCGATCGCTTCAGCCGATTCCCGCCGGAGGCGCTGCGAAAGCCGAAGATCGGGGACTATGCGAACCCGAATCTCGAAGCCATCGCTGCATTGCGCCCGGATCTGGTGATCATTCCGGTGAATCCGGTGAAGCTCGCGGACAGGCTGGCGGTGCTGCGGCTGAAGGTTCTGGAAATCGATCAGGAGAGCCTGGCGAAGCTTTATGAATCGTTTCGCGTGATCGGGCAGGCCACCGGAACGGACACGCAAGCGGCGAAGCTCGGAGCCACTGTGCGGACGCAACTGGAAGCGGTTCGCGCGCGGGCGGCGGGCCTCAAGCGAACTCGTATGATGTTCGTGGTGGGGCGCACTCCGAATCGTCTGGACGGGTTGATTGTCGTCGGACAAGCCTCGTATTTGAACGAGATCATCGCGCTGGCGGGCGGCGAGAACGTGTTTCGCGACGCCGTGGCCTCGTATCCCGGAGTGTCGCTCGAAGAAGTTCTGGCGCGGAATCCCGATGTGATCGTCGACATGGGCGACATGTCGGATACGGTCGGCGTGACGGAGGAGCACAAGCGCGAAGTCACCAGCCTGTGGGAGCGGTTGAGCTCGGTGGCGGCGGTGAAACAGCATCGCGTGTACGCGGTGGCGTCGGATATGTACGTCGAACCGGGACCGAGAGTGGTGGATGCGGCGAAAGCATTTCTCGAGATGCTGCACCCGGAGGCGAAGTGATGGCGGCGGAGAAAAAAGGGGACAGCCGCCAGGGCTTGTTAATGTGCACTCCATCCTTCAAGTTAGGCGACAGTCCCCTTTTTTCTTCATGACGTTCATTGCGAAACAACTCGGATTCGCGTACGGCCTGCATGAGGCAAGCTTCGAGTTCCCACAGAACGGGCTGATCACGATTGCCGGTCCGAATGGAGCGGGGAAGTCGACTCTGCTGGGGATATTGGCGGGGCTGCGATCGCCGTATCGGGGATCGTGCATATTCGGTGGCAAGGAAATCCGCCAATGGCCGAAGCGCGACTTCGCGCGCCGCGTGGCTTTTCTCCCGCAAAGCGTGCGCATGGAATTTCCATTCACCGTCGAGGAAGTGGTGCTGATGGGGCGGACTCCCTATGCGAGCGGCTGGTTCCAGACGGCCGAAGACCGGTCGGCCGCCGAAGAGGCCATGACGACTACCGACACGCTGGCGTTTCGCGGCCGCGACTTTCGCACGCTATCCGGAGGCGAGGCGCAGAGGGTGATCCTGGCGTCGGCGCTGACGCAGCGGCCCGAGGCGCTGTTGCTGGACGAGCCGGCCACGCACCTGGACCTGCGGCATCAGCTGTCGCTGTACCGGCTGCTAGTTGAGCTGGCGAAATCGCGGCTGGTGGTGGCGGTGACGCACGACCTGAACCTGGCCCTGCAGTTTTCGGATCGCGTGATGGTGCTCGAAGACGGCCGCATCGCTGGGGATGGAGCGCCTGGGAACGTGCTGAATCCCGATCTGATCGCGCGGGTGTTCCAGGTGCAAGCGACGGTGCACGGCGGTTTGAACGGCAAGTGGATGACGTATGAAGCCTAGTGCCTTAAAAAGCCTCCTGCTGTCGGCTGCCGTGCTTGTGGCGGTGGTGATCGCCGCGCCGCTAGCCGGAAGCTCGCATATCGAGCTTGGCCGGGCGTTCGCGGGTGTTTCCCCGGATCACGAGATTCTCTTCTATGCCCGGCTGCCGCGGGTGATTCTCGCGCTGCTGGGTGGCGCGGCATTGTCGGTGACCGGCGTGCTCTTTCAATGCATGCTGCGCGATCCGCTGGCGGAACCATACACGCTAGGCGTTTCGAGCGGCGCTTCAGTCGGCGCCGTGATCGCCATCTGCTTGGGATGGCGTGCGACCGGAGTAGCATCGCTTGTGGGCGCGGCACTGGTCCTGCTGATGGTGCTCGGGATGGCGGTGGAAGGGCGGCGGCTTTCCTCCTTCACGCTGCTGCTGACGGGCGTGACGATGAACAGCTTGGCGTTCGCGGTGATTCTGTTCCTCCACAACCTGGCCAGCTTTTCGCAATCCTTCGCGATTTCACGCTGGCTGATGGGCGGGCTCGAAGCCGTGGAGTATTCGACGCTGGCGTGGTTGGCCGTAATCGTCGTCGGTGTGAGCGCGCTGGTGATGGCGTGGGCCCCGCACTGGAACCTGCTGGCCGTGGGTGACGACTGGGCGGCTTCGCGCGGTGTTTCCACCGTGCGATTGACGGCAATGGGTTACATCGCGGGTTCCGTGCTCACAGGACTGGTAACGTCACTCACCGGTCCCATTGGTTTCGTGGGATTGATCGTGCCGCATGCGCTGCGGCTGAAGCTGGGCGCGGATCATCGCGCGCTGCTGCCGTGCGCATTCTTGCTGGGTGGCGCATTCCTCGTCGCATGTGACACGCTTTCGCGCACGGTGATCGCGCCGACGGAGATCCCGGTGGGCGTGCTCACTGCGCTGTGCGGCGGTCCGTTTTTCCTGTGGCTGCTGAAGTCGAGGCGAAGGAGCTTGTGGCTGTAGGAGGTTGAGGCCGCTCACTACCGTTCGCGGTTCGGTGCTGCTCCCTTCCGAACCGCGAGAGGCAACGAGCGGCAGGTTCTACTGGCGCAGCGAAGCCACCAGACTTCCTGTCTGGCGCAGCACAGTGAGACGCGCGAGTTCCAGCGCGTGCTGCGTGTCGTAGTAGACGATCCATTTTTCCTGCTCGGCGGCACGCGAAGCTTCTACCTGCGCCATGGCCACTTTCCCTTCGTCGTAGAGCGTGAGGTCGAGGGTAAGCTGATCGCGCGCCAGGTCGAGATCGGCCCGCGCGAGCTTTTGCGCCGATTCCGTGCGGCGGATCTCGCGGTAGGCATGCTGCAGGTCGGCGGTGACGCGGCTGCGCGTCTGCCCGATCTGAGCACGGATCTTGTCGATGTCGGCTTGCGCCTGAACCACGTACGCCGTGCTGCTGCGGCCAGTGAGAATCGGAATCTCGAAGGACATCCCCAGCTCAAAGTTGTTCCGCTGGAAGCGCGGGAAGAATTTGTCGTAGTTGTTGAAGCGCGAAAGCAGCGAGTATTGGGCTACCAGGTTCGCTTTGGGAAGGCGTTCCGCTTGGTAACTTTTGATTTCCAGATTCTTGGCTTGCAGGTTGGATTCCAGCCGCCGGATCTCGCGGTTGCTTTCCAGAGCCTGCTGGATGGCGAGCTCTTCCGAATCGAGCTGGCTGGACAGGCGTCGATCCTCCTGTGCGGGCTGCACGCGATCCCCGGGATCGAAACCCAGCACCTGCGCGAGGGAAGTTTCGACGTCGGCGACGGTATCGGCCAAGTCCGTCTGGCGCTGCTGGGCTTGCAGTATTTTGAGATTGGCTTTGCTGGATTCGATGGGAAGCTCGCGGCCCTCGCTGACGCGGACCGCGGTCAGATCGCGCACACGCATGAGACTCTCCAGCTGCAGCCCAACCGCCGTCATGCTGCGAACCGCCTGGTCGGCGTCGAAAAATAGCGACGCCACGCGATAGGCGACTTCGTCCTGGCGCAGGCCGATGTCGATTTCCGCCCCGCGGGCCGCTTCATTGGCCTGGGCCGCCCGATAGCTCTGCGGACGGTCGAAGATCGCCATCTGGGTCTTGGCCTGGACCAGGGCCGGCGCGTTGCCGTCGATACTCATGGGAAACCCGTTGGTGTAGGCCGCACCGCTGCCGGCGAACACCTTGGGAACGAAGGGGTCCTTGGCGATGGTGACCTGCGCTCGGGCTCGCTGCTGGTCGAGCCGCGCGAGAACCACGTCGGGGTTCTGCTTCAGCGCGATATCCAGGGCGTCGCGAAGGGTGAGTGTTCGAACTTCAGCGGCGGCGCACAGAGTGAACAGAAAGAAAACGACTGGGGCTTTCATATCGCCCAGTGTCTCAGAAAGAGAAAAAGGGGGACAGCCTACTCTGTCCACTGCCACGCTGGTATGCAAAGTCCGGAGCTTTCGTGAGGGGACAGAACTGGCTGTCCCCCCTTTTTCCTGAAAGCCCGCCCCACCTTACTTGCCGGAGTGCTCCACCATGCGGCGGACGCGGTCGAGCTCCTTGCGCAGTTTGCGCTCGCGCAGCGTGATGAGGACGACGTAGATGAACATGATCAGCCACGCGGCGCCCAGGCCGAGCAGCATGTATTGGACATTACGATTCATTGAGCATGCGCCATTCTGCGAAGAGTGTCGATTTCACGGGCGACCGATTCCTGGCGCATCCGCACCATCACCAGGATGGTGGAGAAGCAGGCCAGTGCGAGCAGGTTCCACCAAATCGGGGCTTCCATGCCGGCAGCCATGCCGCCGCCGTTGCGGATGGAGAGCACGGGCTGCGGATGCTGCGTGTTCCACCACTCGATCGATTTGTAGGAAATGTAGGCGTTCACGCTGCCCAGAATGCTGACCACGGCCGCGAAGCGGGCACGCTGGTTGGGTTCGTCGACGGCGCGACGCAACATCAGGTATCCGCCGAAGATGAGCCAGCACACCAGCCAGGAGGTGAGGCGCACATCCCAAGCCCACCACACTCCCCAGATGATCCGCGCCCAGATGCTCCCGGTGGCCAGGCCGATGGACGCGAACACCAGTGAGACTTCGGTGACGCTGGCCGCCAGCGCGTCATAGCGCAGGTCCTTGGTGACCAGGTAGCCGATGCTGAGAATCATCCCCAAGCCGAATCCCGTCATGCCCAGGATGTTCGCCGGAACGTGGAAATAGATGATCCGGTAGATGGCGCCCTGGTTCAACTCGTCAGGAAGCCCGTTGAAAATGGTGTTCATGTTCCAGGCCAGAAGGGCCCCGGCAAACACAGCCAACCCAATAATGATTTTTTCCCGCATGTTTGTTCATCCTACTAGAACGGTGTCCACAAAAACCACGGCCAGTGACGTAAAGATGATATCGAAGGCCACCAGCAGACGTACCCCCAGGCCGAGAGGATTTCCGGCCAGCAGATTCGTGGTAACCGTAATGGCCGCGATCAGCGCCGGAATCATCATCGGATAGACGAGCATGGGCACCATTAGTTCCCGCAATTTCAGGTTCACGGTGAGCGCGCTGAACAGCGTTCCAATGACCGTGAGCGCCCAGGTGCCCAGCGCCATCACCAGCAGCATGGGCAAACAGCGGTCGGCGGTCCAAGGCACGTTGTAGAAGAGTACGAAAAACGGCAGGCTGAAGATCTCGACCGCCAACAGCAGCGCGAAATTCGCCAGCGCCTTGCCCACGAAAAGCGCGGAGGAGGAGACCGGCGAGGCGATCAGAGCGTCCAGACAGTCGTTTTGAACTTCACGGGCGAAGCTGCGGTTCAGAACCAGCGCTGCCGCGAACGTGTAGGTCATCCATAGCAGACCGCCTGAGAATTCACGGACCTGATCGGAGGAGGGGTCGAACGCCCAGCTGAACAGCAACAGGATGACGACGGAGAAAGCGATGGAAGCGTTCCAGGCCTCCTTGGTGCGCAGCTCGGAGTGCAGGTCCTTGGCCATGATGGTCCACACCTGACGGAGAAACATCAGTCCGCTCCATTACTGTCGCGGCTCCGAAGACCCGATTCCGAGCCGCGAGAGTCATCGAGCGGACGATCGCGGCCGCCCCACCGCGAGTCAGTTTTCGCCATAGGTGCGATACAACCATCCCGTGTCGTCGAGCATTTGCTGCGTTCGCTCGCCGGTATGCACGATCTGGCCGCGCTGGAGCAATGCGACGTGCGACGCCAGTTCCAGGGCTTCCCGAAGCTGATGCGTGGACATGATAATCGTCCGCCCTCGGTCGCGCATCTCCTTGATCATGGACTGGAGTACGGCGATGGCCCGGTCGTCCAGCGCCGTGAACGGTTCGTCGAGCAGCAGCACTTCGGGATCGTGAAGAAAAGCCCGGCCCACGGCCAGGCGCTGGCGCATACCGCGGGAAAACTCGCGAGCCAGGCCGTCGCGAACGCGCGCGAGACCCACGCGCTCCAGCATCTCATCGGCGCGCTTGCGTGCATCGGGCAGGCCGTAAAGACGCCCGAACAACCTCAGGTTCTCCACGGCCGAAAGTTCGTCGTAGAGCGCGATGCCGTGCCCCAGGATGCCGATGCGCCCCCGCGTGGCTTCCTCGCGGGCGTCCAGTCCTTGAATCTTGATCGACCCGCGCGAGGGCCGGGAAAGTCCGGCGATGATCCGCAGCAGCGTGGTCTTGCCGGCTCCGTTGCGGCCCAGCAGAGCCATGGTGGATCCGGGCGCGATGTTCAGGCCCACTTCGCGGAGGGCCGGAAAGTCGCCGTAATATTTCCAGACGTCCGCGATTTCTAACGCGTTCATGCTATTGCAATCACGCTGGGCCCTTGCGGAAAAGGAGTGTGCCGCCCAGCGCCAGGATTCCGAAGGTGAGGCCCAGCACCCAGTACATTTTGTCGTAAATGCGAGCCAGGATTTCCGTGGTTTTGGGCTGGCCGGTGTCTTCCTCGGGCCCTGCTTTTGCCTCGCGCTCGCGGATCGACCCGGTGCCATCGATCTTGACGTTGATGGATGGAGCCGTCACTTCGTACAGGCGGGCTTGCACGTCCTGCTCGACGCCGGCTTCCTTGATGCCATCGCCTGTCAGGTGAACGGAAAGCGGAGTCACCACCACGGTGGGGCGATCGCCCGGGACGATCTTTGCCGAGAAGCTATCGGAGGCAGGCAGCGTGTAGTGCATGTCGTAACGCGTCTCGCCGGGGCGCACCGGATAGTCGATCTTGAACGAGCCGGGCTTGACGCCCTTCACGGCCTGCCGTTGGATGGTCATCTGCGTGGGCGGCGTTACACTCACCTGTACTTTATCGCCGGCGGTCTTGGGCGGATAGAACTGCGCCGTACCGTTAGCGGAATCCTGGAACGTGATGGTGGATTCGTTGCGGATCAGGAAGGTCTCACTGATTTCGAGCGAGGTGGGGCTGGGCTCGATCATGATGAGATGCGCCATCTGCATCTCTTTCGGCGGCTTGGTGGCGGATTCGAATATCTGGAACTGGATTCCGGTGGTCGGCCGCCCGGGCGGCTGGACTTGGGTGTATTGGACGCCCTTGAAATCGGCCTGAAGCAGCGCGGGCGGCGGCGGAAGCTCGTGATCGATGCTGAATTTGCCGTTGGCATCGGAGGTGCTGCTGGCGATGGCCTGCATCCCGCCTGCGCCCGGCTGGACCAGGGAGATTTTGACGGAAGGTTCCGGTTTGCCGGTGGTCCCGTTGATCACAGTGCCCTCGATGGCTCCGAGGAGACAGGAGACAGGAGTCAGAAGACAGAATGCTGCGATGCGCAATCTCATGACATCTCCTTGCCGCACTCTCCGCAGAATTTTAAGGGCTGGGGAAAAGTCGCGTTGCAGTGCGGGCAGACAGTTCCGGGCTTGGGCTTGACGGGCGCAGCTTTCACTGGTGTGGGTGGCGATCCGGAGCTCACCTTTTCGATCTCCGCCAGCACGCCGGCCAATTCCTTCTGGAGTCCGACTTTGGTCTGCTGATAATCGGCGTCGGACAGCTTACCGACGCGATATTCGAATTGCAGATCGCGGAGGTTCTCATAGATCGCCGCGCGGCGCTCGTCCAAGTGCCGTGTGGGCGACAGCGGCTCGGGGGCCGGCATGTCCTTATCGCGAATGGAAAATGTGAACAGCACGGTGACGGCGATCAACAGGACGGCGGCGGCAAGCAACATGTTCAGTCAGACCCGGCGCTATTCGAGCTTGGACAGGTCTTTTTCGATCTGATCATGATAGCGCGAGAGCGTGGCGTCGTCTCCGGGTGCGACTGCGGGCGCTGGGCGAACGCGCCGGTAATACCGGATCGACAACAAAACCAACGCGAGTCCCAGAGTGAGCGCGAGATAGGGAGTCGCATTGCCCCACGGACCAGGCGAGACCGCCAGCACGCTGGCTCCGTTTTCGGCCACAAACTGATCCAGGATCTGCTGGTCGGATTTGCCTTCCTTTTTCATGTTCGCGATGCGAATTTTGGCGGCCTTGCACACCGGGCAGATCCCGGTGGGCGGCATCACGCAATCCATGCGCAGATGGCATCCGCAATTGCAGTTGAGCATGCCTGCGACGTGAATGACATCCGGACTTTCATACTCGTTGGCGGTCTGGGCCAGGCAGAACGCCGTGGCCAGGAGCACCAGAAGACTAGCTTTCGTTTTCATTCGTTCCGACTTGCGCGGGCTTTCCTTCGTGCTTGCGGGCCATGCCCACGACTTCCGTGCGCGGGAACACCAGCTTGGTCTTGCTCGGGATCAGGCAGATGATGGTGCCGAACAGCACCACCCAGTAGCCGATCCACACCCAGCTCACCAGCGGATTCACGTACACCTGCAGGATGACGTTGCTGTTGTTGGTTCCGGGACCGGCGTAGTTGATATAGAGGTCTTCGTTCAAGCGGCGGCGCAACGCGATCTCATGCGTGGGGGTCTGAGAAGCGAAATAGAAGCGCTGCTCCGGCATCATCATGGGGAGCTCTTCGCCATATTTTGTAACCGCGATCTTGGGCCGTCCCCAGCTATAGTTATCGGTCTCGCCCTCTTCGAATCCGACGACCTTAAGCGTGTACGCGCCCAGGGTCATCGATCCGCCCTGGGGCAATTCCACGGTAGTGTCCTGGTTGAAGGCCGATCCCGTGAACCCCACGAACAGGATCACGATACCTACATGCACCAAGTAACCGCCATATCGCCGCGTGTTGCGATGCGTCAGCTCGAACATCGAAACCAGCAGGTTTTTTCCGCTCTTGCCGCTGATGGCATGGGCGCCCTTGAAGAACTCGATCGCGACAGTCACCAGCACGAACGCGCACAGACCGAACGACATCAGCGCGTAGAAGCTACGGATTCCCAAAGCGAACAACGCCGCCGAGACGAATAGGCCTGAAAGGGCCGGCCACATAAACGCCCGCTTCAAGCTCTCGAACGAGCTCCTGCGCCAGGCGATCAGCGGACCCACTCCGGTCAGCAGCAGCAGGAACATCCCGATGGGAATGTTCACGCGATTGAAGAACGGCTTGTCGACGCTGATCTTCTCGCCCATGATGGCTTCGGTGATCACCGGGAACAGCGTGCCCCACAGCACCGCGAAGCAGCCGGCGAGCAAAATGAGGTTGTTGAACATGAAGCTCGATTCGCGGGAGAGAACGCTCTCCATCTGCGATTCGCTCTTCAGGTATTCCAGGCGGCTGAGGATGAGGTAGACGGTCAGGGAAATGCCGATCGCCAGGAACCCGACGAAGTATTTCCCGATAGGGCCTTCTGAAAACGCGTGTACGGATTGGACCACGCCGCTGCGCGTAAGAAACGTTCCGAAGATGCACAGGAAGAAGGTGGAGGAAACCAGCACCATGTTCCAGACCTTCATCATGCCCTTCTTTTCCTGCATCATCACCGAGTGCAGGAAGGCAGTGGCCGTGATCCAGGGCAGCAGCGAGGCGTTCTCCACCGGGTCCCATCCCCAGTAGCCGCCCCAGCCGAGTACCGCGTAGGCCCAGCCCATGCCGAGCAGGACGCCCGTGGTCTGGAACATCCACGTGACCAGGGTCCAGCGGCGAGTGGTCTTGATCCACTCATCTCCAGGTTGTTTCGTCGCCAGCGAGGCGATGGCGAATGCAAACGGCGCGATGAATCCCACGTAGCCCAGATACAGCATGGGCGGATGGATCACCATGGTCCAGTATTGGAGCAGGGGATTCAGGCCCTGGCCGTCGCCGATATCGACGATGCCGCGGCCGGCGGCGATCATCTTGAAGGGGCTCGCCACGAATGCGTTCAGGATCAGGAAGAAGGTCTGGGTGAACATCAGCACCCCGACCACGTAGGGCATCATCTCGCGGAACTTGCGGCGGTTCTGGAAGACGATGATCGCGCTGTAGGTCGCCAGCAACCAGGACCACAGAAGCAGCGAGCCTTCCTGGCCGCCCCACCACGCCGCGACCTTGTACTGCGTCTCCATGGTGTGATTGCTGGTGGCCCATACGTAGGCCATGCGGTAATCGCCCTTGATCAGCGAGTAGAGGAGAATCCCGACGGCCGAGGTGAGCAGAGCCCAGACCGAATAGACCGCGCGCTGCGCGCTGAGCGCGAGGAACGGACGTTTGGCCCATTTACCCACCAGCGATCCGATGATCGCGTAGACGGCGAAGCAGAACGCGAGGAGAATCGCCAACGCGCCGATATTTTCCATAGTTTAAGAATCCGTAGCTAACCGCGGGTGAGCGGAGCCACCGGCTTGGCCTCATACTTCGAAGCGCACTTCGCCTGGAGCTTGGTGGCGTGGAACACGTTGTCGGAGCCGAGCTTGCCATCGACCAGCGCCTGGCAAGGCGCGTTGTCCTTGAACGTATCGGGCAGCGGATCGATTCCGCTATAGATGACGTTCAGGCGGCGCTTCACTCCGTCTTTTTCCTGGACCAGGACAAAATGCACATCGCGCCCGTCGCGGCTAATCGAGTTGAGCTCGACGTCGCCGCCCACGCGAAGCCGCTTATCGACCTTCTCGTGGGGAGCGAGTTTTTCCAACTCGGCGATTTCCTTATAGTAGCTGGCGGTCTGGTTGATGCCGCCGGCGGCGAGCCACCCCAGGGTGCCCAGAATCACGACGATAATCAGCCCGAACTTGACGTTCTTGTTCATGCGGATCGCTCCACGTAACAGTATACCGCCGACACCGCTCCATTACTGTCGCGGCTCGGTACACAGCTTTTCCGAGCCGCGAGAGTCATCGAGCGGTCAATTCGATACCGCTCGGGGCGCTCCGGTGTTATGGCACAACATACATCCCACGCGGGCGTCCGTGGCGGCGATGGTGTACATCTGGCCGCGCATGGTCCAGGACTGGAAGTTGGCCCCATGATACGAGCCGCTCTTTACGAACGCATGCCTGCCATCGCCATCGGGCGGCGCTTTGGAGACCACCAGCCTTGCATCCACACTGCCCACCCGGTAGGCGATTTCCGCGGTGGGGACGCCGCCGCGGTTTACATGCGCCCCGATCATGTGCACCGTCGGGGAGGTGCGGCTAGGCAGAGGGACGTCGAAACCGGTCCCCGATTTCACCCAGCTACGCAGCTCGGTCAGATCTTCCGTTCGAAATTCCAGTTGCTCCGGCGGGCGGCTCAATGCGCGAACCGCAAGTTCCTCGCTGGAGAGGCTCCGATTCAGCCAGACGGTAACTCCCGCGACCACGGCCACTGTTGCGACTGCCGCCGCGGCCCACTGCCACGTCATGCTCCGGCTCGGCCGGGATCTGACTGCGTGTGTTCCATGCACACGATCCCACAGTTCATCGGGAGCTTTGACCGGGCCAAGGTGCCGTTTCAGTTCCGGCTCATTCCAGTCTTTCTTTGTGTTCCTTGGATTCATTACTGCCTTACCTTTCGAAGATGACCTAAGCGCCGCTCCAGCGCTTTATGGGCGCGGTTGAGACGCGACGCCACGGTGCCCCTGCGGCAGCCCAGCGCGTCCGCGATTTCTTCATACGAGAGGCCTTCGGTATAACGCATCACCACCACAATTCTCTGTTCTTCCGGCAACTGGGCCACTACCTGCTGGACACGTTCCTCCTGCTCCTCACGGAGCAGGTCGTGCAGAGCGCTTTCGCGGGGCGCCCGGAACCGGTCGAGCGCGCCTTCCAATGCGTCATCCAACAAGGGCAAAAACCGGCGCCGGCGGCGATGATAATCCAGGCAACTGTTAACCACCAGCCGGTACAGCCAGGATTCGAAGCTTGCATCCCCGCGAAACTGGCCGATGTTCGACAAAAGCTTCAAAAACGTATCCTGCGCGATATCCATGGCGGCGGCCGAATTGCCTGCATAACGCAGGGCGATGGAGTAAACCCGATCCTTATGGGTTTCAAAGAGCACACGAAACGCTTCCTCGTCGCCACGCTGACAGGCCTCGACCACTTCGTGGTGATTCACGTCCAGGACCATGCCGAACTCACCCTTAGGACGCGGGACGGGCGGGGTTTCTTCCCTGGTTTTTCGCTGGGAGGCATGGAGATCGCCGCCGGAACCTAGATTTGCACAAACTCCGCGTGGAGCAAGCTTCAGCTTGCAACGGAGGCTTTTAGCCTCCGGCCCGGCACGGGTGCTGAAGCACCTGTTGCAGGCTGAAAAGCCTGCTCCACAAAGCCCTTACTGCTTTGGTTCGTGACACTTAACACAGTGGCTGTCGGCTGCGAAGGAAGTTCCCCCCACCCGATGGCAGAAGGCGCAGGAGGTTCCTTCCGCCTCGGCCGCCCGATGAAGGGCCTTGCCATAGTTCATGGGCGCCCGCGACTGGGGAAAGATTTTCGTGTGGCAGACGGTGCAATCGCCGTTGACCCGGTCATAGTGCAGCTTGTGGGTGAAGGTGCTTTTGCCGTACTTGTTGTCGAAGACGATGATCTCGGGCGGAGGAATGTCGGTCCGCAGGGGTGCCGGGGTCGTTTCCACCGGTGCGGCCTTGGGAGCCGCTTTTTCGGCTCCAGTCGGCGCCGTGACCATGAACCAAACCGTCGCGATCAGGCCGCCGACGAGCACAACACCGAGAATAATCTGCAGGGCGCGCATCTATTTAGTGTAAGCCGAGTGCAAGCCCCCCGCCGTTACCGGCGGGGCTGGGTAGTCGGATAAATTCTGGTTGATCGTGGTGGTGGTCGAGCGAGTAGCTCCATTGATACGATCTGGGGATGGAAGAGAAACCGGAAGATGTTGAGCGTGAATCGGAGGAGATCGTTTCTCGTGGCCTGACGTGCTGCAGGTGCGGCAAGGCTATTGCCACGACAGCAGATCTGGAGTGGTTTCGAAAAACCGCTTGCTGTAGCCGATGCGTCCGCCAACTGCGTGGAGGGTAGATTCACGCGGCCTCCAGGAGTTCACGCACGCTCCAAACGTGATCGCTGATTCCGGCAGCCATGGCAGGCGTAACCCGCAGCGATTTATGAACACGGCAGAAATTATAGAAGGTGTACCAGAGGCTCACAGCGGCCCAATGGTTCTCCCATTTTTTCGAGAAGCCATTCGTCAGCCGAGTGAATCGGCGAAGCCCCATCCGTAGCGAAAGATTCGAGCGTTCGATTATCGACGTGCAAATGCGATCAGGGTCGGGTTGACCCATGACTGGGACCACCTCCACGGATTGGACTTCAGCGGGGCTGTACCGCGCTTCGCCTTCACTCGCGGCCCTATAGACCTTGATAAGCATGGCGAAGTCGCAACGGTCGCCTAGCGTATCGGGGATCGCGTAGCGGTAGGGAGCAAAGCCGTCTGTAGTGATCTGGAAACGAGTGCGGGAAGTGGCTTGGCGGATGCCCTCGACGAATACGTTAGTGGTCTGCTGGTCGCGTTTGCCCATCGTGATATTGAGCACCAACTTGCTGTGCCTTTCGATTCCAACGAACACATAGCAGTCGCCGCGATTCTGGTCATCTTCAGGGCGAACACGTTTCTGCTTGCAGCCGATCCAAGACCACACTTCGTCGAGTTCTACGTCGCGCACTTCGATGTTGCGAACTTTCTCGGCCATGATGCGTTCGCACTTCTCACCGGCCAGTACGAGCAGCTTGAGGATCGTTGCCTTGTGAACGCCCGTAACGCGCTCGACGCTGGACACCGAGTTACCTTCGAGCATCAGCGCGAGAACTGTCTCGGCTTTCTCAACTGGCAGGTACATGCCGTCCAGGGTATTGTCACGGGCATCCGTGAAGACCTTGCGGCATTGGGAGCACTGGTAGCGCTGGCGGTTCTGGCGCTTACCGAACTTCCGACATTCGGTCCGACAGTTGTGACAGGTCATGGAGTCTCCTCTTGAGATCCACAGTCAAAAGCCGGATACTGGAGTTGAGGACTCGTGCGGCTTTGGCTGTGCGAATCGCGGCCCCGGTCGGTGTTTCAGCACTGATCGGGGCTTTTTGCTCAGGCAACATCTCTACTACTGTATTACCAGTTAAGTAACTACTAGCAAGTAAAATCTTAGCTTGTAACACCTTTGCCAGTATGGTACTATCAAGGATGTTAGGAGGTGGGTATGGCGAGAGTGCCGATCACTGTCATGGGCTACCGCTGTGAGCGCTGCAACCACGAGTGGATTCCTAGAGGTCCTGAACAGGAACCCTCTGTCTGCCCGAAATGCAAGAGCGCCTACTGGAACAAGCCCAGGAAGAAGCCAACCTCGATGCTCACCTACGAGGATTTCCGAGACAAAATCCAGAAGACACTGAGAGAAGCCGGACCGCTCACATGGACTGAGATCAGAACGATTGCTAAGCTCCCTGAGAAGTTCCCGAACAATCAGTGGGTGCGCCGGATGGAGCAGGATATCGCCCTGAAAAGGACGAAGGACGCACACGGAATTATCAAGTGGAAAGTCGCCTGAACTGAGTTAGACTGGGGCCATGCCACAGGCCAACAGGCTGAGCCTTCCGAGTGCGCCAGTGAAGCAACAGATCGCCAGTAAGGCCGAGTGGAATGAATCCCGATCCCCCGAAGAAGCCGACTTCTTTACGTTTGGGTATAGCGGAAGGAAGACTGAAGAGATCCTGGCGCTACTAGTGAAGCACGGCATAAGAACCGTAATTGATGTTCGACAGAATCCAGTAAGCATGTATCGTCCTGAGTTGAGCAAAAACAATCTCGCGCAACTACTCGAAGCGAATGGAATGTGCTATTCCCACGTTCCTGAGCTGGGTGTGCCGCGCGACATAAGAGCGAAGGCGATCGAAACTGGCAGCCGCGATGTGATCTGGACTTGGTATGACTCAAACGTGGTTGCGTGTTTCTTGAACCTCCATTCATTCTTGAACGGCTTCGAGCATCCAGTTGCCCTCATGTGCACGGAGATCGACCCGCATGAATGTCACCGTCACCGCCTTTCTCTCGCTCTTGAAAGTATGGGACTCAAAGGTTTTGATCTGTGAACTGGGATGCCCACTGAGGAAACGAAGCGGGCGTTAATTGTTGTTCGTACGTATCCGGTCCCCGTTCCACGCGGGATTGAATCATCCTGCACTGCAGCTATAACTGAAACTGGAGAGTGGTTGAGACTATTCCCGGTCCCCTGGAGGCTATTGCCTACAGATCAACGGTTCAGAAAGTACCAGTGGGTAGATGTAACAGTGACCAAGGCGACAGATGATTCCCGTCTGGAGAGTTTTAAGCTCAGACCCGATGGCATCCACGTTCTCTCTGACCCTTTGACCAGTTGGAAAGCAAAGAAGGAAGTGGTTTTGCCCTTACTGGCACCGAGCCTGTGTAGCCTTGTCAAACAGCGGGATTTGCAACAATACCCGACATTGGGCGTTTTCAAACCAGCTTCGATAACTAGGTTGCGGATCGTTCCAGATGCCCTCGACTGGTCTCAAGGTGAGCTTGAAATGTTGCAGCAATCGCATCTTTTCGTGGACTCCCCAAAACAACAACTCGAAAAGATACCGTTCCGTTTCATCTACCAGTTCGACTGCAATGAAAGCGCCTGTCGCGGCCACAACCTAATGTGTACTGACTGGGAAATGAGCGAGTCCTATCGCGACTGGCGTACGAAGTATGGAGAAGGTGAATGGGAAGAGAAGTTCAGGCAGAGATATGAGATCGAAATGATCCGGAAGTACGATACCCACTTCTTCGTGGGGACCGTAGCGGCGCATCCGAATCGTTGGATCATTATCGGCCTCTTTTATCCGCCTCCTGATCTACAGGCTGGGCTGTTCTGAGATCAACCAACATCTATCCGACTACCCGGGGCTGGTTGGCCGGCGAGGAGGGATGGTACCTTGGAATTAACCCCCATGTTGAAAGCTAAAGTAGACGCTCCTGACGATCTCAATCCCCAGGAGACTTCCGAGTGGGTGGAAGCCCTCGACGAGATGATCGACGAGGCGGGGCCTGACCGGGCCAGCTACCTGCTTGAGCGGTTGATGGAACGCGCCGCGAACCTGGGCGTCCAAGTCCCGCTGCGCTGGAATACCCCCTACATCAACACCATTCCGCCCGAGGAAGAGGTTGCGTATCCGGGCGACCGCGCCATCGAGCGGAGGATCAAGAGCCTGATCCGTTGGAACGCGACGGCCATGGTAGTGCGCGCCAACAAGTACGACGCCAATATCGGCGGGCACCTGGCGACCTATGCGTCGCTGGCGACGATGCTGGAGGTCGGCTTCAACCATTTCTTCCGGGGCTCGTATCCGGGACCCGATGGGACCAAGCTACCGGGCGATTTCGTGTATTTCCAGGGTCATGCTTCGCCGGGTGTCTACGGCCGGGCTTACCTCGAGGGCCGGCTGAGTGAAAAGCATCTCGAAAACTTCCGCCACGAGTTGCGGGATCATCCCGGGTTGTCCTCGTATCCGCATCCCTGGCTGATGCCCAACTTCTGGCAGTTCCCGACCGTATCGATGGGGCTTGGCCCGATCGCGGCGATCTATCAGGCGCGCTTCATGCGGTACCTGGAGAATCGCGGAATCATCCCTGAATCCGGCCGCAAAGTCTGGGCATTCTTGGGCGACGGCGAAACCGACGAGCCGGAATCGCTGGGGGCCATCACGCTGGGCGCGCGCGAGCGGCTCGACAACCTGATCTTCGTGGTGAACTGCAATCTGCAGCGCCTGGATGGCCCGGTGCGCGGCAACGGCCACATTATTCAGGAACTGGAAGCGGCTTTCCTGGGCGCCGGATGGAACGTCATCAAGGTGGTCTGGGGCTCGGGCTGGGACGATCTGCTGGCTCGCGATTCCAGTGGACTGCTGATCAAGCGCATGCATGAATGCGTCGACGGCGAATACCAGACCTTCCGCGCGAACGACGGCGCCTACGTTAGGAAGGAATTTTTTGGCAAGTATCCGGAACTGCTCAAGCTGGTGGAGCACATGAGCGATGACGAAGTCTGGAGTCTTCGCCGCGGAGGTCTCGACCCGATAAAAGTATTCAACGCCTACCGGCGCGCCATGATGACCCAGGGCCAGCCCACGGTGATCCTCTCCAAG
>Ga0209517_10003861_pt1 | contig 20039 bp, 16 predicted proteins | sample PeaSoiMetSII2010_FD_187695 | JGI IMG/M metagenome (GOLD analysis project Ga0209517, IMG submission 187695) | Peat soil microbial communities from Weissenstadt, Germany - SII-2010 (SPAdes) (version 2) | ecosystem: Environmental > Terrestrial > Soil > Wetlands > Peat | place: Germany...
TCAGAAACTCCAGGAATTGCGTCACGCTTTCTTTCCAAAGCTTGGCGTTCCAGACGATGGGTTTCATGCGCCCATGCTAAGTCATACGAAGGAGAATTGCAAGAGCTACATAACATAGTAATACTAGCCGACCGTTCGCAGAATTATTCTACCATTCGCCGCGAGTGTGCAGATTTCTCTTGACAAATACTTAGCGCTAAGTATTATTGAGATATGGCGAAGGAAAAGCAACCGATGACCGTGGCCGAAGCGGGACGGAGAGGTGGCAAAGCACGGGCCAGGAAACACGCGCGTGAGCAACTCAGGGAGTGGGCACGCTTGGGCGGCTGGCCGAAGGGCCGACCGCGCAAGAAGAGTCGTCCGAAGGCAGAGAAGGGAAGGTGAGCGATGATTTACAAAAAGGGCCGTTACTACATGGCAAAGTTCATGTGGCAAGGGAAAGTAATCAGGAAATCCACCCGATGCACGAGCGCCAAAGATGCGCGAACGGTGGAAGGTACTATTCGTTCGCAGCTTGCAAAGGGGAACTTCGGCATCCTTGAGGCGAAGCCCAGGTTGACTCTTGCGGAATTTCTCAAGGGGGATTTCATGCCCTTTATTGAAACGGAGTTTCAGACGAAGCCCAATAGCGGGGACTATTATAGGTACGGAGTGCGAGACCTTCAGGCCTCCGACCTCGCGGGCCTTCGCCTTGACGAGATCACGGGACAGCACGTGGCGGGCTACATCGCGCAGCACGGCCACTTGGAAGCAACCACCATCAATCGCGACTTGCGGACGTTGAGGCGGGCGCTATCGCTCTCAGTAGAATGGGGCAAACTCGACCGGATGCCCAAGGTAACGCTCGCCAAGGGTGAGAACCGCAGAGAGCGGGTACTCACCGAAGCAGAGGTGAAGAGCTACCTTGAGGCTTGCCCGCAGCCGTGGCGCGATGTAGCGACGTTAATCAATGGCGAGGGAATGCGCCCGGGGGAGTGTTACGTGTTGCGCTGGGAGCATGTGCTCTTGAATGGTCACGGCGGGCTCATCCAGATTGCGCGGGGAAAATCCAAAGCGGCGCGGCGCCCGCAGCCGATGGTGCCAGAAGTCTATCAGGCACTCAAGGCCCGGTATGAGGCACAAGGTCGCCCCGCCGAAGGCTGGGTATTCCCTACCGCCGCGGTGTCGGGCCACATGGAAGAGTCGAGTGCCAAGCAATGGCACGCCAAGGCCCTTGAGACTCTTGAGAAGGCCCGCAAGGAAAACCCCGAGTTGCCAGAAATAAAACCATTCGAGCCCTATTGCCTACGACACACGTTCGGCACACGGATGGCACCGAAATGCGGCGTGTTCGCGTTGGCCCGCATCATGGGCCATTCGAGCATCACGATAACGCAACGGTACGTTCACACACAGTCCGAAGCAATCGAGCAAGCTTTCCAGAAACTGGTCACCGACGGTGGTCACCCGCAAGAATCGCTCACCGAAGAAAGCCCGATTGAAGTCGAGGTAAATGCCGAAAAGTCAAAAGGTTAGTTGGTGGACCTGGAGAGGTTCGAACTCTCGACCTCATGACTGCCAGGCATGTCAGAGTTGTACCCGGTGTTGATTCTTAAGGGCCCTGGCTGGCTGCTGATGGCCCGTTTTACCCCTTGTTCCCGCGCAGATGTGGCCCAGATGTGGCCCAATAATCTCGCATCCTGCTGTTTGCAATGAAATGTTGTGCTGAGTAAGGTCTCGTGGGCGCACGGTCGCTGCCAGAGACAACTCCGGCTACACGAGCTTATGGCCTTGAGAAGTTAGGGGCTCCGGAGTGGTGCGTTGTCTTCGGAGATCCGGAGACCGTCAAAGCGATTCTTCCCAAAGCCAAAATCAAAGCTTTCCGTGCATTGGCGAAACCCAAGTCCCCTTGCGTGGATCATCAGTAGTTAACACCGCTGCGGCGGCTTGATGTGGCACTCTTCGAGTATCAGGATTGCTTTCGGTAGAAGACGTAAAAAAACACCAACACTGAGGCTCGCGAACAGATGAACCAGAGTCGTCAGCAGCGCCATCGCTGGAATCAGGTCACGGATGACCCCCAATTGGGAGTATGAATGCTCTCAGCGTCATCTGCAAGCGGGAGCCAGTCCTTCGAAGTACGGCCAGCCATACCGTTTTGTTGGTAGCATCAAATCCCGGGGAAGACTAAACCAAGAGTGAACAGGGTGCTGCGCGCAAGACGGGCAAGGGGTGCCCTGCTCGGATTGGCTGAGGGAAGCCGGCGAAGCGGCATGAAGACTTGCGCAGACACTTTCGGCTCGCCCATTAGCCCCGCGACGATCGACCCAATCCATAGGAGAGACACAAAAGACAACGTCGTCATTTGCACAGCATAGCACATTGCGAGTGAGCCGTTCGCGTGAGATCTTCACGTTAAAGAACGCGTAGCTCGCCATCACTCGGGGCAGCGACTAAGGCTTTTTTCAGTGCCTGCTATTGTCCGAGGGAGCCGTTCCGGTGGACCCGGCCGCCTCTAAAGAAGCGGTGATGCACCATGCTATGGACAAGGAGAAAAAGAACGACTGCCAAGACGACTACAAACAGGAATTTTCCGATTCCGAACGAGGGTGGTTTCTCTCCTTCCGGGTCCGGCGTATTCGAGTAAGTTGTCATCAGATCTACCTCTCCGCCAGGTCAGACGCCTACCGGCCACCGCCGTTCATATGATCCATTTCCGGGTCGCCGTTCAAACTGTATCGCTCCTCCCACCCGGCGTTCATATGGCAGCTTTTGCCCCCTATGATCAGGCTGTCACTCGTTCTGAGCCGGATTTGACTTAGAGGCCGTACGGGGAATCACCTGTGCCGTCAATTCGAGATATCGATGAGCGGCAGGAGGTTTCTCCACTTTCGTTATGTACCGGTAAGAAAGGAGAGTCTATACCATTTTCAACACCGACACGCGAATTTCTGAGGAGTGCCCCATGGCGGTTCATCGCGTCGAGTTGAGGCTGAAAGGGGTGGCGGCAGTGGGGTTCATCTATTTCGGCCGTGCAGATGCTTGGGCTCTCGGAGGCCCTTATCACTTCTGCCATCTCGCCGGCTCTTGACGGCACGCGGAGCCGAGCCTTGAGCTTCGTCTGGACCTTCGCCAGTGCAGACTCCCCGGCGCTGGCCCGCCCAATCATGCGCAGGTCATCGTTCCTGAAACCGCTCCTGGCCACATTGGCACCGCTTTTCGCCGCCGCCACCATTCTTTACACCGCCCTTTGGATGTACAACGCCCGCTGGCAACTTCCGGTGGAATTGGGCTTTGATGATCAATACCTTGAGGCCGAGCATTGCGAGCTGGTTAAAAGCGTCCAACGGGGCAGTTCCGTTGAGAGCGCCGGATTGAGCGCGGGAGATCGAATATTAGAGATCAATGGGCGCCCCATTGAGAACCCGTTCTCCCTCAGAGATGTCTGGGACCGGCGCCACCCTGGTGATGCTATCAAGCTGACCATCCAGCGTGCCAAGGGTGCTGCGCCATTCGTCATTGAAGCTGTGCTTCGGGGCCCTCACCCCTTGCCAAAGGAGGAAAGGGTAGAGCGGGATGTGGGTCGGGACATCGCCAACACCAGTCCCCTGGCGTTCCTCGTGGTCGGCCTGGCGGTTCTGTTTCTTCGCCTGGAAGACCCCAATGCCTGGCTTCTGGCCTTGTTGTTCGCTGGCTTCATCGCTATACCGGGTGCTCCGAATTCGTTCGCGGGCTTGAATCCATCCTTGCGGGCGTTCGCGATGGCCTACAGGGCACTCTTCGACAACATGGCTACGCCCTTGTTTTATTTCTTTTTCGCGGTCTTCCCCACGCGGTCGCCGCTCGATCGCCGTATTCCCTGGTTAAAGTGGATTGCCCTCCTGGTAGGGGCGTTCATGGCGCCGCCTGCGGTCCTCGGACGGTTCTCCGGCGGACGACATGTAATCCTGTTGTCTTTTCTCTATGGGCTCATCGCCTTGGGCTTTGTCTCGCTAATATGGAATGCCTTCAGCGCTCCCACTCCGGAGGCGCGCCGCAAGATTCGAGTAATTCTCTGGGGGACACTGGTGGGCGTCGTACCGGTCATGCTGGTACTTGGGGCAAATGACTTCTTTGGCTTTCACCCGCCTCGTTTGATTTTTGTCGCGATGATCGTTTTGCTGTGGCTCTTTCCCCTACCCGAAGAGGCCAGCGATGACTGGAACGGATTCACGCGGCACAAATTCAACGTAGACGGCTGTCCGGCGTGGGTGGTTGAGCCGAAACACGCCGCACCCGGCAACCCTTGGACGTGGTGCATGGAATTTTCAGATGCCTTCACTGGGCGCACCGGTGTACCGAAGTTGTTGGCAACAGGTTTCTTTCACATTCACATCCAGGTTGGCAACACTTTCGGTTGCCCTTCAGCACTCAGACATTTTGATGCTTTTTATCGATGTATCACCGCGATGGGTTTGGCGAAAAAGGGAACACTGATCGGCATCAGCCGAGGGGGTTTGTACGCCTATAATTGGGCCGTCCAGAACCCGGAGAAAGAGGTCTGCATTTACGGTGACGCTCCGGTGTGCGATTTCAAAAGCTGGCCCGGCGGTAAGGGTGTGGGAAAGGGCAGCCCAGATGACTGGCAGGCCCTAATGAAGTGTTATGGGTTCAAGGATGAAAGAGAAGCCATCGCGTGGAAAGGAAATCCGGTGGATAACCTCGGGCTTCTGGCCAACGCAGGAATACCGCTAATTCACGTCGTCGGCGATGTCGATGACGTTGTTCCTGTTAGGGAAAACACCTCGACAGTTGAACAGCGCTATAAAGAACTCGGCGGTGAAATCCACGTGCTTCACAAACCCCACGTCGGCCACCATCCTCACGGCCTCGATGATCCGCAGCCCTTGGTGGATTTTATCCTACAGAAAACATACCCAGCCCGTCCCATGTCCGGTCACGGAGGTTAGGGGGATGATTCCTCGCTCCCATAGGGAAATTAATGAATCGACGAAAGTTCGTGAGAAGCAAGGCTGCAACGAGTCTGAGTGGGTTGAATGGCAACGACCTTCTCCTCGGCTGCTACGTTAAAGTGTTGTCCGGGAATCGCGGACAGGGAGAATAATTTATGGGTGGGAAGACAAACCGTGCTGCCGCCAAAAATGCCAGCGAAGGGCCTTTATTTTCGCCTACCTCTTATCCTACGAGTTCTAGCCGGCGGCAGTTTCTCCAATCCCTCGCGAGCGGCGGCACTGCGGCATTGCTAGCATCCAGCCCCGGGAAATTGGGCACTGCGGCGGTTGCCGGACCAGCACAGCCAGTTTTGCCGGGAGAGGTGCTAAATCTAAAAACCCGGCTGGCCACGTTCAGCATTAATGCAGCGGGCGCGTTCGGCCGCATAGAGGGCAACGGGCGCAACTATCTTGCGGCGGGGCAGGACGCGCCGGTATTGAGCGTCCGCATCGGCGGAAAGTGGCACGCAGCGAAAAGCGCCGCTTGGGACGCGGCGGGGAACAGGGTCACTTTCCATTTCGAAGCGATGACGGAAACTGCGATCGTGGTTGTGCGCACGAAACCTACACATGTGACGCTGGAGCTAACCGAACTGCGCTCTCACAACCAGGTCGAGTTGGCGCTGTGGGGGCCGTATCCAATCGCCATCAGCGATTTGGTCGGGAAAGTGGTCGGCGTGGTGCGAGATTTCGAGTTTGCCGTGGGCATCCAGGCCCTCAACGTGAAGACTCTGGGCGGGTATCCCTCAGATGAGAGCGACGTGGAGCCTGATGGCAATGTGGCCGACGACCCTGCTAATTATCCTGGCCTGCCGGACGCATTGAGAAAGCAGCAACTCTGGCGCGGCAACACCGCGATGCACACGGCATACGGTAGTTCTTTGCAGGCCTATTGCCGCAATCGCGACCACGAGCGCGTTATTAAGAATTGGGGTCACGAAAGATTCGTTGCATTGCCATTTCATGACGGAGGCGTGATAGGTAGTAAGATTGCGGTGTTTGCTTGTCCGGCCACGCAGGCACTCGCCATACTTGGCCAAATCGAAGTGCTGGAAGGGCTGCCGCACCCGGTCTTGGACGGCGAGTGGGCGAAGACCGCGACGGGCGCTACTGCCTCTTACCTCATTGTGGACTTTGGTGAGAGCACCATAGGCCGCGCCATCGAACTGACGCAGGATGCCGGGCTCAAATACCTCTACCAAAGCTCACCGTTCGAGACCTGGGGACACTTCAAGCTCAAGCCTGACTTATTCCCGAACGGATGGGACGGTTTCCGCGATTGCGTGGAGAAAGCGCGCGCCGCCGGCGTCGGCGTCGGCTTTCACACGCTCTCCAATTTCATCACGCCGAACGATCCCTACGTGACGCCGAAACCAGATCCTCGACTGGCGCGTATCGGCACGAGCGAACTCACCGAGGGCATTGATGCCGTGCAGACAGAACTGCCGGTCGCGGACCCAGTATGGTTTCAAAAAAAGACCTCCATGAACACCGTCGTGATCGGGGAGGAACTAATTCAGTACGACAGCATCTCAGCCCGTGCGCCGTGGCACCTGCAGAAGTGCCAACGGGGAGCATGGGGCACGAAGCCCGCCGCACACGATAAGGGGGATGCGGTCGGCAAGCTGATGGATCACGATTACAAGGTATTCCTCACGGACGCTGTGTTAGCGCAGGAGGTGGCCCGCAACATTGCAGATTACTGCAACCACACTGGCGCGATTCAGCTTTCGTTTGACGGCTTGGAAGGTAACTGGTCAACCGGCATGGGACAATATGGGTGCTCACTGTTCACCAAGGCGTGGTATGACGCCCTCAAGCCCGACCTTCGAGGCCGCATCATCAACGACGCGAGCAATCCTCATCATTTCACCTGGCACATCGCCAGCCGCTACAACTGGGGCGAGCCTTGGTATGCCGGCTTCCGCCAGAGTCAAACTCTCTACCGCATGAAGAACCAGCTTTTTTATACACGCAATCTGATTCCGCACATGCTCGGGTGGTTTGCAGTGCGCGAGGAGACGACTCCGGAAGATGCCGAGTGGCTCTGCGCGCCAGCAGCCGGGTATGACGCCGGGTTTGCGCTGGCTACTAGCTTTGGCAGCAAGGCCACTCACACTTCCGGCAAAGTGGGCGGCCTGGACAAGAGGATGGCTGCGATTCTGGAGGTGGTCAAGCAATGGGAAACTGCGCGGCTCAGCAGCGCGTTTCCGGAGACCGTGAAGGAGCAGTTGCAGGATGTGAATCGTGAGTTTCATCTCGTTCCGGCAGGGCCGGCCGAGTGGGAGTTGCAGCCCGCGACCCCACCCGGGGCGGCGGTGCGGATCAAGGCGGGAGAGGGTCGATGAGAAGCACGAAAACGAAGAGCGACGTTTCATCTCATTCGGGCGGCTTGCCGACAGCTTCGCCTGAGAACGTGTTTACAAGCGTCCAGCGGCGCGAGTTCTTGCAATCGCTCGCGGGCGCCGGCGCTGCCGCGCTGCTTGCGTCTCGGCCTGCCAGATCAGGAACTGCCGAAGCGACTGGTGTCTCGAAGTCAGCTCTCGCAGCCGATGGACACACCCCACACGCCCCCGCACTTGCCGAGCGGATGCTCAGCCCTGCTATTGATGATCTTCATAAGTCCTGGTGCTACTTGGCCCATAGCACGACGGTGATTGGTATGCCGTGGATGCCCGACGCGGTGCAGGTGACGTATGACGGCGCTCTTTTCACCCGCCACGCCGAACTCTGCTTCTTCTATGGCCAGCCGCTCCAGCCCGTCCTGCAGCGCCAGAAGCAATGGCTTGAGCGGTGGATTCCCATCGTGCAATACGACTGGCGCGACGGTGACATTGCATACGAAGCGGAAATGTTCGGCGCGATTCTCGACAGCTTTAGGGAAGAAAATACGCTACAATTCATTCGCGTGCGCATTCGCAACGATGGGCCGAAGCGGCGCTCTGCCACATTTGCCGCGGGCACCCGCATGGCCGGAGACCATTGGCGTTTTGGTGACGTGTCATTCTCGCCCGATTGGACCTACGAAATACACGAAGGTGTCGTTTATCGCTCGGGCGCCTTTGTATATAGCTTCTCCCCCGAGGGGGCCCTACTCGAGGCAACTGCCGGCCGTCCTTATGAAACGCGCTTTGCGGGCGGCACGTATTCGGTTAATAAACTCACGCCACTTTGCCTGGCGCGTTATGCACCCGTGCTGGCTCCTGGCGAAAGCGCAGATTTTGTCTTCAAAATGCCGCGAGTGCCGACGGAGGACTCTGCTTACATTCAAACCGCACGAGCAACGAACTACGATGATTATCGCGAACGCACCATCCGGTACTGGCAGGAGTTGTTGGGTAACACCAATCGGATTACCGTAACCGCCGAACCGCGGATCGGGCAGGCGCATCGCGCCACCGCGGTCCATACCTTGCTGGCCACAAGGACAACGGAAGGCCGCCGGCTTCAGACGGATGGGCTGCCTTATCCGGAAGAGTTTCTTGCCTCGATCCCGGAGTACGGACGGGTTTATGACACATTCGGCTTAACCGAGTACACACAGGCTAATGTGCGCGTCTGCCGCGAGAAAATGCAGCCCGATGGGATGTTTCTGGATGTGAACCTGGTGCACGGGAGGAAAGATCTCTCATCCCACGGCCAGACGATGGCGTATCTGCTCAACCATGCGCTGATGTCGCAGGACTCGGCCTATGCTCGGGAAGTCTGGCCGATGATACCTCCGGCCGTGGGCTTGATTCGCCGCGACCACGAGCAGGAACCGCATGGATTGATGCGCGCCTCGTGGCCGTACGATGCTGAGATGATTAAGGGCCAGTACACCTGCCACAATCTCTATGCTTTGTATGGGTTTGCGCTTGGCCATTCGCGTCGCGCGCCTGCTCGGCGAAATGGAAGAGGCCGAGTCGTGGCTTAAGCTCCACGACGATTACCAGCGTTCATTGTTAAAGGGCCTGGACGCGAGTGCCGCTCCAGATGGCTACGTTCCAACCGGACTCTACGAGTTCATTACCGGCGAAGTCGCGCGCCAGGGCTTCGCAGAGTGGCAAACCGATTAGGATTATGAAAACGTGCTGTTGGCCTGGCCGTGCGAGGCGTTAGCGCCGTCCGACCGGCGTGTGGCTGGAACCGTGGATCGCCTGCGCCGTACCAAGTATCGCGAAGGGATTATGACCTATCGGAACGGCCAACATCTTCACCACTACATCACGGTAAACTCCGCCGTGCAGGACGTGGTGGCGGGTCGCGACCGGGAAGCGCTGATCGACACTTACCACATTCTGCTGCACTGCGGAGGGACCTTCGAAGGTTTTGAGAATCTGGTTGTCCCTTGGACCGACCGCGACACGGACCCGACCTGTCCCCCTCCCCACGGGTGGTCTGTGGCAAAGATCAACGGACTCCTACGAAATCTGTTCCTTGTTGAATTCGGCGGTCGGTGTGGTGTGGACGAAGGACAGCGCGACCTCCTTCTCTTCGGCGTCATCTCGCCCGCCTGGACCAGGCCCGGCCACCAGATCGCGGTTCAAGACGCTCGCACCGAGTTTGGCATGATCAGCGCCACGATGCACTTTCGCGCCGACGGTGCAGATGTGTCGCTGAAGACCAGCTTTCACCATCAGCCGCGGGACCTTGTATTTCAGGTACCGTACTTTGTTGAGCTGGTGAGCTTTGCTACCGATGCGAAGCGTTCCTCACGCGAAGGGTCGAGCGTTCGCGTCAGCCCCGAGGCAACGCAGGTGCGATTCATCTGGCGGGAGAAGCCGGAGGCTCATCGGCGCACGACCCAAGACATCCTGCTGGCGTATCGCCGGGAGCCGGGGTTCTGGAAGGGCAAGCGAAGTGAGATGCCCGAGCCGCCGCAGAGATTTCTGAGCGCGGAGGAGGAGGCCTTTCCACCAGCGCCGTTGAGCTTTGAGGCGGTACGTGATACCTGGCGGCGCGAGTATCGTCGCCGATTGGCTGAATTCGTGAGCTCGGGAGGGGAACCCTCGACCGTAACTGCACCGGATCTATGACCCAGAAGTGCGGTTCGCAGCCGAGTATTGTGAAGAACTTTTGACGGGAGAGTGGGCCATGAGTGAAAAGACAAGCAAGCTCTTAACTCGACTTAACGGCGGCAGCGAGCTCTCGCCGGGAACTAACTTCAGCCGTCGTGAGTTCTCCAAGGTTGTTGCTGCAGCTGTGAGCACCCTCGCGGTGGGACGGCTGGAGACGATTCCCTTAGCAAAACCCGGGGTGCCCACAACGTGCGACTCTGCGATGCCCAGCGTGCAATACCGAGTCGGGCCCTGCTGGCCGAGCGAGCTGGGAGATGTTCGCGCCCTGGTTTCCGCTCCCAAAGGAGGCGGGACGGTTCGATTGCGCATCCCGTGGCGACGCCGAGACGCTGATCCGCAAAACAGGGGGATCATTATCCGCGACGCCCAGACCGGCAAAGCCGTCGAAAATGTCGCAGCCATCGAAGTGAACCGGGAGTATGCCGACGTCGCTTTCGAACTCGCGACCTCTCCGGGGACCTACGAAGTCTATTACCTGCCGCATAAGACCACACCCACGCAATGGGCTTACTCCGTTGTCTATAGCCATGCAGAGCCCACTGCCCAGGCAGCGTGGCTTCAACGGTACAAACTTGCTCCGGCGCAGCTTCAGAGCGGCCGATGGAAGTCCCTGCCTGTGGCAGACGTCCCGGAAATCCAGGCGCGAACGGATTTCGACCGTTTTGATCCCATGGAGGTCATCGCGACGCGGGAAGAAACCAGCAAATTGCTCGCGATGCATGCAGGGAGACCGTTCCTCCTCTTCCCCGAAGAGCGGCAGTTTCCGATTCGAATGACCGACGACCTGCCTCTCCGCTGGATTCAGAGGGGGCCGCTCGATGAATTCCAGGGAGAGGCGCGGCCCGGAGAGTTCTTCGTCTTCCAGGTTGGGGCGCTTGCAGCGGCGGCGGGAGTGCAGAATCTTACCGTCGAGTACGGCGAATTGAACACAAATCATGGCCCGGCGATTCCGGCGAGTGCTATGCGCTGCTTTAATCTGGGCGGGAAGGATTGGCTCGGCCGTCAGTTCCAGAAGGGCTTCGCCGTTGCTCCCGGAAAAGTCGGCGCACTGTGGTTCGGCGTGCAGGTTCCGAAGGACGCGCCGGCCGGAACTTACCGGGGCTCCCTGGTGCTGCGAAGCCGAGAGGGTGAGGCCCGCGTTGCTGTGACGCTGCGCGTTGCCGGTCAGCTCTTGGAGGATGGCGGAGAGAGCAACCTCTGGAGGCAAGCACGCCTGCGGTGGCTGGACTCAACTGTGGGGATTGACGACCAAGTGACGGCTCCTTACACCCCAATGACCGCAAGCGACCGGACGGTGACTTGCTTGGGGAGGGAAGTGCGATTGGCGCCCAGTGGATTTCCCGCGAGTATTCTCAGCGGTAACAACGAGGTTCTGGAAAGCCCGATCAATCTGGTAGTGGAAACGGCCGAGGGGAAAACTGCTTGGAGCGGCGGGCAGGCCGAAGTACGAAAAACCGCTCCCAGTGCCGTCAGGTGGGAGGCGTCCAGCGCGTCCGGCGAATTCAAGCTTCATTGCCAGGCCAAAATGGAATTCGACGGCCACCTCAGCTTCGACCTGCGGGTACGAGCCAATGAGACTGCCAACATCAACGATATTCGCCTGGAGGTTCCCTTCCGAAAAGACGTGGCTGTCTACATGATGGGCCTGGCACGCAAGGGAGGGTATCGGCCGACGGAGTGGAAATGGACCTGGGATGTTAACCGTGCGATAAATAGCGTCTGGCTTGGAGATTACAACGCCGGCCTGCAGGTTAAACTCTATGGTCCTGAGGACACCTGGGATATTTACGATCTCAAGGCTGGAGGCATTCCAAAATCCTGGGGAAACGAAGGCAAGGGGGGATGGACCGTCAGCACAGAAGCAAATCGCGTGATGGTGCGGGCGTACAGCGGTCCGCGAACGCTCCACGCAGGGGAGGAGTTGAAGTTTCGCTTCGGACTGCTCGTGACGCCCGTTAAGCCGCTCGATCGCGCCCACTGGAGCCAGCGTTATTACCACATCTTTGGGCCGCCGCAAGAGGCCGTGAAATGCGAAGCAAGCATCATCAACGTTCACCAGGGGAACGATCTCAACCCGTACATCAACTACCCCTTCCTCACGGTGAATAAGCTTTCGGCGTATGTAAACGAAGCGCACGCCTTGGGCCTGAAGGTAAAGATCTATTACACCGTCCGGGAACTCAGCAATCATGTGGCGGAAATGTGGGCCTTGCGGAGCTTGGGAGACGAGATCTTTCTGGATGGCCCAGGCGGCGGTGGGGCCTGGCTGTGCGAACACCTGGAGACGCACTACCGGCCGGCGTGGCATGAGACGCTCGCGACCGGTGAGGTGGATGCTGCCATCGCCACCACAGGGCTTTCCCGGTGGCATAACTACTACCTCGAGGGGCTGGGCTGGATGGTCAGGAACGTCGAGATTGATGGCCTGTATCTTGATGGAATTGGTTACGACCGGGAAATCATGAAGCGCGTGCGTAAGGTAATGGACGGCAATCGTCCCGGCTGTCTCATCGACTTTCACTCCGGCAACGAGTTCCCCTTCAACGATCTCCGCGTCAGTCCTGCCAACAAGTACATGGAGCACTTTCCATACATCAATAGTCTCTGGTTTGGGGAGGGCTACGATTACAGTGAGACGCCGGATTACTGGCTAGTGGAGATCTCGGGAATTCCCTTCGGGCTCTTCGGCGAGATGCTGGAGAACAATGGAAATCCCTGGCGCGGCATGGTCTACGGAATGACTGCCCGGTACTATCAGGGCGCCGATCCCAAGCACATCTGGAGACTATGGGACGAATTCGGCATACAGGACGCGGAAATGATTGGGTATTGGGTTCCCTCCTGCCCCGTAAAGACGTCGCACAAGCTCGTTCTTGCTACCGTGTACAAAAAAAGCCAGAAAGCCTTGGTCTCGATTGCAAGTTGGGCTCCGGAACGGGTGAACTGCCGTCTGTCGATCGACTGGGAACCGCTGGGACTGGATCCCAAAACAGCCCGGATTTCTGCTCCGGCTATCGAGGGATTTCAAAACAGTGCGAGTTTCTTCCCGTCGTCGGACATACCGTTCGAACCCGGCAAGGGCTGGCTGCTGCTCGTCGAGCACGGTGTCGAGTAATTCAAAGCTGGTGATGGCGTTCTGCTCGATGGTCAGAGGATGTGGGCGGGCGCCCAACCGGCGTCTCTGTTGGCGCTAATCTTCATCGCTTGCAAACTCTGCCCCGAAGTGCGGTTCTTAAAAGGCAATATGGCACTCATAATCTACCTTGAATTGATCTTTAGCGTGGAGGAATACCATGTCTAAAGCCCATCAGATCGGGCGCAGGGAATTCTTGGAAAGCGGATTTGCCGCGCTTGGCGGCGCGACGGTTCTCTCACCGCGCTCATATGCCGTTGGCGATGGATCTTCATCAGTCTCAAGTACGACCTCAGCTCAACCTCCGGCGTGGTCGCCGCAATCTTACAGTGTCGAGCCCGATGACGCGGAGGGCAAGCTTACAGTCTCGACGCGTTACTACACGGTTACGCACGATTTGAAGAAAGGCGGCGCGATCACCAGGATTCACTACACGTATGGTAAGGCAGGAAATCTTTTGCTGAGGCCACTTGCCGCAACCCTACAGGTCAGAGGAGAGGAGCCGCCGGGTGAGATCACAGGCGAGGAAGTTCGCCACAACGTGTTCACAGATGTTTTTGACGCCGCACCTTCAGTTTCGACAGCGAAAACCGGCAGATGGGAGTTCGTGACCACCAAGTCGAAACTCCTGAACCATGACGGCGAGGATTCGGGCATTACCACCAGCACCAGCTACACGTACCGGTGGGGATACGTCAAAATCCACAAGGAATTTCATTTCCCATCGCAAGGTGTCAAGTTTCGGAGGCTCTCGGTTATTTCGACTCTGCTGGAGCCATCCCTCAGCGACTACGGGTACCATCCCAACGCCGCTGAGGCCTTCAGTCCCGAAGTCTTGCAGAACGGAAGTTGCTTGTGGGGAAAAATCCGTGCGGGAAGGGACTTTGATATTCCTTTTGAAACACGCTACATTCCGCGCTATCTTGTGTGCGCCAACGCGGGGGTTGAGGCTATTGAATGGTTCGCCTCAGACGCGCTTTGGCAATGGGATTATCAGGTGGCAGGGCAACAAGGGGCTGGTTATGCGGGGCTCCATGCGAGTGTTGATCCAGCCGGGGTGGAAATTTCAATTGATCCGCTTAACCTCGCGCCCACATTTAACTTGGAGCATGGAGGGTACGTCCGGGCAACTGGTTCATACTCGTTCGATTACTATCTTGGCATACCGATTCTTGACGGGCACGCGCAGAATCCTTGGTTCGAGCGGTCATTCGGCGCCCGCAGAGGGAAATGGGTTCCCGAGGACGAGATTAAGCATAATGCCGAACTAGGCGTCGCCACGATGACGCTGCACAACGACGGCGACGAGAACAGCGACGGGCTTTACTGGCGCGATGGGACCTGGCCTCCCTATCCCCCCGACCAAATGAAAAAGATGGCAGAGGTCGTTGAAAACTGCCACCAATACGGCATCAAAACCGTCCCATACTTTTCCAACCACGAGCTGCATCAGGCCACTCAGGAATTCAGAATGCAGGGAGAGGAATGGGGCCGCAAACCCGATGACCAAGGGAATCTCCGGCCGAACTTCGACTGGGGTGCCCTGATGTGCTTGAAGTCGGGGTGGCTTGACTACTTCAAACTCTGCGTGGATCGGGCGTTGAGGAACTACCCGTTTGACGGTGTTTATTACGACTGGAATCAGCCTCTCTATTGCAATAATGCGCTCCACGTGGGCAAGGCAACGAACGGCGTCTCTCCGGCGAACGGGTTGGGTAGTTATGCCCTTTCTCCCACGGGACACTGGGATGTAGATGAACTTCTGGAACTAATGGAGTGGACGCGTGAGCGCGTGGGGCCAAACGGGCTCATCCTGGTCCATAACTCGATGAACCCGATGTTAGCGGTGGAGAATTTTGCCAACGCCGTCTGCACGATGGAATGGGGTTATGGTCAGCTTTGCAGCGCCATGCCCCGGCCGGCGGATTTGCCTTTGGAGTGGAACATGGCAGGGGCGCGGTCGCGAGCAGTGATTGAGTACGGCACGATTGCCGAGAAGGCCTCCCCGCACCTGCGTCGTTTGTTCCATCTGACTGCTCTCTTGACCGGCGTGGCGACTTGGCCGGCGAGCGATGGGGCGCTGAAGTTGTTCAAGCTGCTGAAACCGCTCGGCAATCTGGAACAGTACAGGTTTGAGGACTGGCGCACCCAGGCGGTGAGCCTCAGCCATAGGGATTGCTACTCGGCTGTGTATAGCCGTCAGAACGAAGCGTGGGTCGTGCTGGCAAACCTGGGCACAGCGGAGACGAAGGTGAACTGCGTCGTCCGTGCGAAGGCGCTAAGTTTTGCATTGGCTAGCGTGGACGCGGCTTTGGTCGACGGGCGCGCGACGACCCTCGATCCTGCTGCATTGACGGACGCCGGGCTGGAAATAACCCTGGCGGCCGCAAGCGCCTGCTTGATTCACTTGCGGTAAGCGTGCACAAGGGGCTTGCAGGTCTTGAAAAGACGGGAACTCATCAAAATGTTGAGGGGGGGTGTGCACGGCCGGTTCCCTTAAACTCGGCCATGTGCCTTCGCTGCTCGGCGCATCGACTGCTGATGCCAAGCTCCGCATCGTCGCCAGTCGCCGCTTCAACGCCAGGGGATGCGCCACCGTTCGAGCGCCGGACCCCATTTCGCTATCAGGGTTATTCGGTGCAGAATTGCAAAAGAGTAGGCGATTGGAACCCACGGTGGGGATTCCTTCGTGTCTGGAGGTCCACGTTGGCGGACGAACCGGCTGGTACTAGACGGGACACCGACGTTATGCTGATTCCCAAACAGCGCAGGGTTGAGCGGCAGCAGCTTGCAATAAGACGACCGAATGAATTAGCTTGCTCACGAGGTTCGACGGGCCGATGGAAATTAATCTCGGGAGCCAACGGACCTAACTTGTTCGAGGTAGGTACACTGATATAAAAAGCTGTCGGAAATGACTGGCGATTTCTGCACCAGCATCCGGGCAAGGATCTGACCCGCGACCACTTCGGTTTTGCCGGCCATAACGATCCGTGATGTTTAGCTACATTGCAATCAAAACTCTCAAGTGAACGAGGCACCCATCATGGACATGAATCCCAACTGCTCTCGTCGCACGTTCCTCAAGACTCTGGGCTTAACCGCCATCGCCGCGCCTTACATCACACGCGGCTTGATGGCGCGCTCTCGAATCAGCACGCTCCGCCACGCGAGTTTTGGCGCCTCGGGTATGGCACTCGGTGACCTTTCCGAGATCGGAAAATGTCCGGGAGTTGAGCTCGTCGCCATTTGCGACGTTGACCTCAGCCGGACGGCCAAGGCTTTGGAACTGTTTCTGAAAGCGAAGGTCTACCAGGACTGGCGCGTCTTGCTCGACAAGGAAGGGAGGAACCTGCACTCCGCCAACGTTTCCACGCCGGATCACATGCACGCTTCCATTGCGGTGAGTGCGATGCAACTCGGAATCAACGTCTACGACCAGAAGCCGCTGGCCCACGGCGTTTACGAAGTGCGCCGCATGATGAAGATTGCGCACAAGACGAAACTCGTCACCCAAATGGGAATTCACATGCACTCCTCGGCGGCTTTCCGCACCGCGGTGCGCGTGGTCGAGGACGGCGTGATCGGCAAGGTCAACGAAGTCCACTCGTGGTGTCCGAAGTCATGGGGCGATTCCTCCCCCAAGCCGGACCGAACGGATCCTGTGCCCGCGAATTTCGATTGGAACCTCTGGCTCGGCGTGTGCTCGGATCGTCCCTTCATCGGCGGCGAATATTACCATCCGGCCAACTGGCGCAAGCGGCTAGATTTCGGCACCGGCACCCTCGGTGATGTGGGCTGCCACATTTTCGATCCGATTTTCACTTCCTTGGGCGTGGCCAAGCCGATTTCTATCCGCTCGGAAGGTCCGGCGCCGAACGAATGGAACTGGGCGCTCAACGGCAAGGTCCTTTACCAGTTCGCAGGGACGAAGCGCACGGCGTCCAAGATTCTTCCCATCACCTGGTACGATGGCACGGCCAAGCCTTCTGCGGACGTCATTGCCTTGCTCGAAGGCGATGCGTTTCCTGAGGCCGGCTCCATCTTCATCGGTAACGAGGGAGTGATGCTGCTGCCGAATTACCTCCGGCCAACCCTTTACCCGAAGGCGAAATTCAAAGACTACGTGGTCCCTGATATCGGCGAAATCAATCACTATGCCCAGTTCGTCGATGCCTGCCGTGGTGAGGGCAAAACCACCACAAACTTCGGCTACTCTGGTCCGCTCACGGAAGCCATCCTGCTGGGCGGCATCGCTTCGCGCTTTCCCCAAACGACGTTGAAATGGAACGAGAAGAAGATGAAGTTTGATCTCGCCGAAGCCAACCGCTTTCTCCAGCGCGAGTACCGAAATGGCTGGTCGGTAAAGGGACTGTCCTAGGTGGCTGCGGGCGGGCGACGTCCGCCGCTGAGGGCAAGACGCTGAAGGTGTGGGACCTGGAAATGGGTGCGCTCATTACGTGGTCGTGAAGTCAGCTTTGCCGTTCCCGTGACCCGAAAGGTCCAAGAACTCAAACGAGCGTATTTACGGGCGATGAGCTTGCGGTGCAACGCCAAGACCGTCTCCGGCGTGACCAGGGTGGCCAGTTCGTGAAGCACCCTGCGGCCCAGTTTCTGGGCCTTGACCGCCAAGCGACGGCGCTGGTCGTGGTTCAGGCGCAGCCGTCGAGCACCGAGTTGTTCTCGAAGAACTCGGGTTTCCTCCTGGAGGTAGTCGATGACCTCTTGCTGCAGTTGGTTCAGCCAGCCATCGAGGAAAATCAGCAGCAGTCGAAACGAATCCAAAGTCGGGCGCAAGAACGACCGCTGCTAAGCAGAAAGCAGTGGCGCCTACGCAGGGGTGCCGCCCGGCAATATTCCAACGAGCCGTGCTACGCCACCGATCGATGCCGCCGATCGTGCAGCACCAAAAAGAGCGGCGTCCTTAACGTGGCCAGCGTCGTGATTTCTCCCGCCGGTCAAGACGATGTGCCCATGCGATGTGATCGCAGCACCGAGCCGTTGCGCAGCGCGATTGGCTCCAGCGGCATCTGCGTTTCGTCTCCCACTTTGTGCCGACCAGCTTCAGTTGGCTGAATCTCATCGAGCGCTGGTTCGCCGAGTTGACAACCAAACGGGTGCGTCGGGGCTCGTTCCACAGTGTGGAAGATCTGGAGAAGGCGATCGCGGAATTCCTGGTCGTATGGAATGAGCATCCCCAACCGTTTGTCTGGACACCGTTGAGTCCATCAAGGAGAAACTCTCCCGCTGTCGCCAGACTCTGGAACAGATTCAACCCGGCTGTACGCTGCCGCGCAGTAGGAAGAGGCGGAAAACATTGTCCAGTTAAATCTCGGACACTACACTTGAGGAATACGGGATGGTGGTCAACCGCACCCTGGCGTGTCCTTTCGGCAGCGCTGCTTAACTCCGGGTTCCTGAAGTGCTAGCGTCGGTCTCATGCCCAGCGGGGCAAGGAGGACCGACGATGACCAACGAGATCTCTGACATTCCCCCTGACATGCGGAAGGTTTATCGGCGTCTGCGGCGATGGCGCGGTTCACACACTCGCCGTGTGCCGTTTCCGGATGCTTTGTGGGCGGCGGCAGGAGAACTGGCGCGGGAGCATGGGATAAATCGCACGGCGAAAGCTCTGCGTATGGAATATGGGAAGCTGAAGGAGCGAGCGGAAGCGCTCGGGGCGGCGAAGAAGGTAGTGAGGAAGGTCCCGCCAGCGATCCCGCGCCACGCAAGGGCGACCGTGCCGCCGACGTTTATGGAGTTGCTAACGCCGCGGGTCGGCAGCGCGACGAGCGCGGTAGTGGAATTAGAAGGCCCGCGGGGCCGGATGAAGATTGAATTCAAGGGCGTGGTCCCGGCCGAGTTGGTGGCTTTGAGCCGAGCCTTGTGGGATGGCGAAGCATGATCCAGATCACACCGCAGATGCGCATCCTGGTGGCGGTAGAGCCAGTGGACGGCCGTAAAGGTATCGACTCGCTCGCGCAGTTATGCCAGGAACGATTGCAGACCGACCCTTTCTCGGGCTGCCTGTTCGTTTTCCGCAGCCGGCGCGGAACGGCGATTCGCATCTTGGTCTATGACGGCCAGGGATTCTGGCTCGCGCAGAAGCGGTTATCCAAAGGGCGTTTTCACTGGTGGCCGGAAGGGCGGAGCCCGCGCGAGGTGGCGCGGACTCTGGCGGCGCATCAACTGCAAGTGTTATTGGCGGCAGGCGACCCAACCGCCACGCGGGCGGCACCGGCATGGCGACCGGTGGTTGTACTGAGTTGAGAAAAAATAGCGCGGGGGCTTGCGTTCTAATTTCGACTCTGCTACTCTGCAGGGCATGGAAGGAGAATTTCGCTATCGGGGCCGGGTGATCACGGCAGCGGAAGTGGAGTTCATCCGCCAGCTCATCGCACAGCACCCGGAGGCCAATCGGCGGCAGCTTTCGTTGCGTCTGTGCGAGGCGTGGGGATGGAAGCAGGCGAATGGTGCGCTCCGCGACATGGTCTGCCGGGGGCTGCTGCTGGAACTCGCCCGAGGCGGGCATCTGGAGCTGCCCTCCACAACTCATCGGCATCGCAACCCGTCGACTCGGCGCGCCACGAGCGGACCAGCGGCGGCGCCACTCCTCCTGGACACGACTCCTCTGGAAGCATCGCTGCGGGTGCTGCGGCCCTTGGATTTTCAGCCCGTGCGACGCACACCGGAAGAGCCGCTCTTCAACTACCTCGTTAGCCAATACCATCCCCTGGGTTATACCCGACCGGTGGGTGAACACCTGAAGTACATCGTGTATGCGGCGGGGCGTCCGATCGCTTGCCTGGCGTGGTCATCGGCCCCGCGCCATCTGGGCGCTCGCGACCGCTTCATTGGTTGGTCGGCCGAAGCACG